>Ga0209536_100006876_pt1 | contig 17307 bp, 11 predicted proteins | sample DeeMarSeWOR28_12_FD_187461 | JGI IMG/M metagenome (GOLD analysis project Ga0209536, IMG submission 187461) | Marine sediment microbial communities from White Oak River estuary, North Carolina - WOR-2-8_12 (SPAdes) (version 2) | ecosystem: Environmental > Aquatic > Marine > Intertidal zone >... | reverse complement strand
AGGTGGCGGGGGCTGCGGAGGATGTGGAGGCTAAGCGACATGAGATTGGAAATGACAGGACTGTTCTGTTTGGCCATCGTGCTCCTCTTTACAGCAAGCTCAGCCGAGGGAAACGAATTTGAGTCATCCGAGCGGGTTGAAGCTGAATACGTGCTGCCCGTGGAGATGCTCAAGAGAATTCCGGGACCGACCTTTCTGTTGGTTTTTACAGGCCTGTCGGCTGTCTGCATCGCCGGCAGCTGGGCGTGCGTCAATGCAGACGGTACCGGTTCCTGCCCTCTTCCGGATCTGGCCCGCTTTGACCCATTTGCCATTGCGGCACTGCGCGGAGGGCCGGCCGCAGTGATCCAGACCGCAGCCTTCAGTCTGCGCGACCGCAAGATAATCGAGATCTACAACGATGAACTTGAGGCCACAAATGCACCGGCGCGAAGAGTGCTCTTGAATCCTTTTGAAAAGGCGGTCTACGAATGCCTGCAGAAATCGACAAGCCCGCAAGCCGTATCCCGCATTGCCGGTCTTCAGGAGACAATTGAACGGCTGCTCGAACCGACCAATAAGGAATTTGCAGATCTGAATCTGACGCGAACCGCTGCCCAGAGGACTCGGGCATGGGCGATCGCGCTGGCCGCGGCTCTGGTGATTGGGGCCGTGGGAGGAACGAAGCTCTACCTGGGAATTACACGCCAAAAACCTTCGACCTTTCTCGCCGTTCTGCTGCCCGTTTCATTGATCGTACTGTGTGCTACCTTGAAACCCTGGACTGAACTGACCCGACTGGGACGTCGCTATCTCAAGGCCCTCAAAGGGCACTTTGGCCGCCCAAGAAGGCCGACCTCTCACGATTGGTTCTGGAGAAGTTCCGAAGTTAATCCTGTCTTCTCCATCGCGATCTTTGGCACGGCGGTTCTTTCGGCGACCGACAGACACAGTGGTCACTTCGATGGAGGTTGCGGGGGCGGCTGTGGAGGAGGAGGTGGCTGTGGCGGCGGTGGCGGTGGCTGTGGTAGCGGCGGCTGTGGCGGATGTGGTGGTTGTGGAGGATAGTCCTGATGAGTACGGAAACAGTGAGCCTATGTTGTCAAGAGCGATACGTGCCGCCGGGATTGCTGCTTCAATGGCACCTGACTGAGCAATGTAACCTCAGGTGCGCCCACTGCTACCAGGACAAGTACGCCGGCCTTGAACTCGGATTCGAGCAGTTGCTCAAAGTGTTGGATCAGTTCACTGATCTGCTGAAATCATGGAGACAGGACTGCGGACGCCGGGTTCGAGGACATGTGACTGTAACCGGCGGTGAGCCCTTTATTCGCCGGGACTTTCTGGATTTGCTTGAGGTTTTCGCGGCCAAGCGAGAGAACTTCAGCTTTGCAATCCTCACCAATGGGAGCTTCATCGATACAGTTATGGCCAGACGGCTGCGCAGATTGGGCCCGGCCTTTGTGCAGGTGAGCATCGAAGGTACGAATGAAACGCATGACAGAATTCGCGGGCCAGGCAACTTTGATCGAACAGTTGCGGCGGTGAGATCTCTGAGGGCAGAGCGCATCGAAACCTTCATCTCGTTTACGGCCCATCGTGACAACTTCCGGGAGTTTGCCGAGGTTGCCCGTCTGGCAGGCAAGCTCAGAGTCTCACGCCTCTGGGCTGACCGGCTCATCCCTACAGGGAGCGGCTCGAGTTTGCACGAGCAAATGCTCACGCCCGATGAAACACGAGAGTTCTTCGAGACTATGCTCAAGGCCCGCAATCAGGCGAGGCGCCGCTGGTTCGGGAGAACCGAAATCGCAATGCACCGGGCCCTTCAGTTCCTCGTGGCAGGCGGCAGACCCTATCACTGCACTGCCGGCGATTCACTTCTGACGGTCCAGGCTAACGGCGACCTCTACCCATGTCGTCGCATGCCGATTCGTGTGGGGAACCTCACCGAAACGCCGCTCGCTGAACTATACTACCACAGTGACCTCTTGCGTGCTCTGCGGGATCGAAGTCGTGTCGTTGACGGCTGTCAGGGCTGTTTCTACTCACAATTGTGCCGTGGGGGTCTAAAGTGTCTCTCCTACGCAACGACCGGCGATCCGTTCAAGGCCGATCCGGGTTGTTGGCGCATATCAAAAGAAGATCAGAGGGTGGCTCCCGAGGTGGCGTCAGCAAAAGATCCGTGTACAGCCAATTGGTCAAAAAGTAATATGCTCACGTGATTGTGAAGGGAAACAAAATGAACGAACCAAGTGACCTGTCGGGAACAAAGCTCTCAGAACAAGAGAAGGACTCACTTACAGCACTCTGTCGTACTCTAAGTGACATATCAGATATTGACGTCAAGTGCATCTGTCTTTACGGGAGTGCTGCCCGCAACGACTACAGGCCGGGCAAGAGTGACATCAATATTCTCGTCGTTCTTGAGCGCATTGACGTGCCTATCCTGAAGAAGGTACTGGATCCGGTTTTGCGAGGACGCCGTCACGGCATTGCCCCCTTCTTCATCACCGAGATGAATCTGCGTTCATCGGCAGATGTGTTTCCAGTTAAATTCCTTGCCATGCAGGAATCGTACAGAGTGCTGTCAGGTTCGGATCTGCTCGGAAACCTCAAGATCGGTCGCGAGCACCTGCGCTTGCGATGCGAGCAGCAGATCAAGAACCTTCTGCTTCGTATGCGCCGGCATTACATAATGGCAAGTGGCCGGGCGCTGACCCAGATGATGTCGCGGGCAATTGGTGGTCTTCTTGAAACGCTGCGTGTGGTCGTATCTCTCACTGGGCAGGATTTACCTTCGAGAGACGAGATTGTCGATGTTGCGGCTGAGAAACTTGATCTCGATGCCGGCACGCTCCGAGATGTCAGCGATCTGCGTGATCGTGACACCTCATTACCGCCAAAAGACGCAGAGGAGCTTTATAGTAGATTCATGAATGTTGTGGACAAGGCCGCACAGACTGTGGATCAGATGACATAGAGAGGGCCTCAATGGGCGAAAGAATCGTCAGTAGTGCTTTCCTGTATGAGTGACTACAAGACGTTGACTGAGAACTCCGCACAGATGCTTGACAAAAGGAGCAACACCTATGCGAATATTTAGAAGCCTTGCCGGTACCATCTCGTCGCTGCTGCGATGGATTACCGGGCGATCACGAGCTCCACAGGGCAAGGAAGGGACATCTCTCTACGCCAGGCTGATTGCCACAATTGCACTGGCAAGTATCGTGATGGTTGTGGTTTTCGCAGTGAAATTGATCCGCGTGCATTCGCCCGTGTCGATAACCCTGGCGACAGCAGGAAAGGGCGGAGAATACTACGCGTTTGGCGAGACCCTCAAACAGGTAATCAACGATAATCAAAAGAGGGTGCGAATTGAGACCAAACCAACGCCCGGATCTTGCAGAAACATGCAGCTGCTAGAAGATGGCGAAGTCGAGCTTGCCATTGTTCAGGATGATACGCTGACAAAGCCGTCGGTTCAGGGGGTCGCTTCGTTGTTCCCGGAAATTCTCCACCTTGTAGCTGACCAAGAAATCGAGAGCATCGGTGGACTCAGAGGTAAACGTATTGCGGTGATGTCTAGTCTCCTAGGCGAAGAGGCAGATCCTAACGACCACGGCTCCTTCTTTTACAGGTTTGTCGAGCGCTACGGCATGGAAGATGAACTCACGGTTTCCAAGGTCCTCAGCCTTGAAGATGCCAATGATGCGTTTCTTCGCAACGAAGTAGATGCAATTATCACATTCATAGCAGTCGGCAACCAGTGCATGAGCAGACTGCTGAGGCAGAGCAACAGGCCTGCCGGACTGCTTGCCATTGACGCCAACGCCGTCCGAACATGGTATCCGTACGTGGCGGACGCGGCTATCCACAGAGCGGCATTCTGGGGTGAGCCGGCCGTACCGGAGAAGGACGTTCCTTCGGTTTCGGTCCAAGCGCTCCTGCTAACCCACAAGCGAGTCGACAAAGAGGCCGTCAGGGTAATCACAAAGATCCTGTATGAACATCGCAACAAACTGATGGCAGAAAACCCTCGTGCGGCCACTATGCGACTGGCCGGTTCAAGCCAGGACCTTGGTGTGCCCCTGCACGCCGGCGCCAAGGCTTTCTATCGCCGTGAAAGACCGGCCTTCATAGTGACATATGCAGAGCCTCTGGCGCTGTTTCTTTCCGTTATCGTTCTGTGTGCATCCGGGATATGGCACATTCGATTGCGTCTCCAGCAGCGACAGAAGAACCGGGCAGACATGTACAACCTGGAGATTCTGGGCCTTATCGAGCAGGCACGCAAGATCGAGAACATTCATGAGCTTCGCGAGGTCCGCCAGAAACTCTTTGACATATTTAGAAGAGTGCTCGAAGACCTCGACGAGGACAGGATCTCAGCCGAGTCGTTTCAGCTGTTTACCTTTCCCTGTGAGGTCGCGCTCGGCGCAATGCGCCATCACGAACGGATACTGATGGATAATGCAGCTGGACAGGCAAGGAGCGGCGACAGTGAGCTTTCACCCGATGAAAGCACTGTTGATCAATAGAGTCAAGTCCAGAATCGGCTTAGCGCCGCTGCATATCACGAGGTGAACTGTCGAGTGCTAAATGCTGCGTGCCGGAGAGGAGGTACTATGAAGATTCTGATGATCATTATTCTATTTCTGACAGTGTTGCTGCCAGGATGTTCATCCTGTTGTGACCGGACAGAGTCTCTGTGGCTGGAACGTCAAATGGAGGACGATCGCAGGATACACGGAAACCCAAATGAAAGCTGGGATCGATGGGAGGATATCGAGCGTGTTAGAGAGTAGCAGTTCGGTCTCGATCGGCATATTGGCACAGCAGCCAAAGAGCTGCTCCATATCACTTAGCGAAAGAGCAAAATTTTTCTAAGAATCATTGAATTTCTTGCAGCCAGAAGTAGTCTATGTAGTAGCGATGAGACAAGCGATTTTAGGTGGGCCATTGAAATGACGACCCCGCGCCTGCGCGGGGGCAGGAGTCCAGAAAGAGTTCGCAACTTTGTTCTTTACACATATGAGATGCCGGGATAATGTCTTATGGGCATTGTTGTAGTGATCCCGATTGAAAGTTCCCGTTATTCCGCGGGCAAGTGGTTTTACAACAACAGTTTATGATCTTGCTCGCGAGGATTTACTACCCTCAAGGGTATAACGATAAGGAGGGAATCGTCCCTCCGTCGTCGGTAATTCTCTAAATACTTTAGTGGAAGCCGGAAAGGAGAGAGCAATGGGACTTTTCACACGTTTGCACCGCGTCACCGTAGGTAAGATTGAGGCATTTCTAAGCAGATTTGAAGATCCTGAGCTTGTTTTTCCTGTTTTGGTCAAGGAGATGGAAGAACAGCTCGAAGCTGCCACCGAGGCCGAAGCCAAAGCCACCGCGACAGTCAAGCATTCCGAACGCGAAGTCCAGAAGCACAAGGCTACGATCGACAAGTACGGAGACGGTGCCTACATGGCGCTGCAGAAGGGTGATGAGGAGACCGCCCGACAGGCTCTCGATGCCCAGATTCAGGCAGAGCGTGCTTCAGACTTCTCACAAAAGAATCTTGAAATAGCCCAAGGCTCTCTTGAGCGGGCGACGCTGTCACGCAAGAGGATCCAGGAGCAGCTCGCAGAGCTTCGCACCAAAAAGGAGGAGATACTGACCCGCGCAAGAGTCGCCAAGGTTCAGAAGAAGATCCAGAGCACTGTTTCTGGCACGGTCGGTTCCGGTGACAGCATTCTTGACGCAGTCGCACGACTGGAAGCCAAAATCGAAGAGGCCGAGGCGGAGCTTGAAATCCAGGCAAGCTTCACGGGCGAGGGGACGGCGAGCGCCTCATTGGAGAAGAGACTTCAGGAATTGAGCAACGAGGCAGAAATTGACAGACGTCTGGCCGAACTTAGGCAAAAGGCTGGTGAGACAGAAGGCGGCGGGCAATAGAATCCGTCCCGCGTCTGACTTGTCTTTGAGATGATTTCTTAGTCTTTTGATTTGTTACGCCTATGGTCCGAGAAATGAGGAGATAGAGAAATGTCCATATTCGATAGAATGCGAAGAATCACAAAAGCCAACATAAACTGGCTTCTGGACAAGGTCGAACCTCCAGAACAAGAACTTGAGTCAAAGATCAAAGAGCTTGAGGAGACCGTGCTGGAAGGTCGCGAGAGTGCCGCATCATACGGGGCGACATTCAAGCGCATGCAACGAGAGCTTGAGCAGCTCAAGGCCCAACAGGATGAGTTGAAGGCCAAGGCCGAGAGAGCCCTCAAGGCGGGCGACGAAGAGGCGGCTCGCAAGGCCCTGACTGAAAAAGTCAAGCTCGCCGAGCGGATCAGCCAGATTCAACCGGGCGTCGAACACGGCTGCAAGACATACGATGTTTTGCGTGACAACATCGTGAAGCTGCAGGAGCAGTTAAAGGCTGCGAAATTGAAACTGCAGGATCTGAGAGCGAGAAAGAGAGTCGCGGAAGCTCAGAACGCCTTCGAACAACATTTAGACAAAACGGCGGCAGTGAGTGGAGAAGGGGTCGCTTTCGATCGCCTTGAAGATGAAGTCCTGCAGACCGAAGCGGAAGTGGAGATACGGCAGGAAATTCACAGTGACGCCCTGACCGATATTCAACTTGCCGAGAGATCCAGAGACCTGCAGGTTGAGGCCGAGTTAGAGGCGATGAAGGACCTGCTGGAGGAGAAGCAGCAGTAGAACCGAAGGGGCCATGAGATGATTGACTTGATCCAAACTGCCTTTTCGCCGGTAAACGCAGTTGTGACGGTTCTCTTGATCCTGAACGTGATTTACTGGATCACCGTCATTCTGGGTGCGCTGGATGTTGACTTTCTTGATGTTGAACTCTTCGATTCCGGCCTTGAGGCGGGCGGCGACGTTGACGTGGATGTCGATGTCGATGCGGAGGGCGACCTCGACCTTGATATGAGTCAGCACGGCGTTCTGCGTTCGATCATGCATTTCTTCTATGTCGGCGAGGTGCCGATCATGCTGCTGTCCAGCATTCTGATCCTGAGTATGTGGATGCTGTGCATGTTCGGCAACCATTACTTCAATCCGGGCAGTTCATTACTTCTCGCCGTGCCGGTATACGCGATAAGCTTAGTAGCGAGTCTTTTTATTTGCAGGATCTTTGCCATGCCGCTTAAGAAAGTCTACGAAATGTTCAACAAGGACTACAACGCCCCAAGGAAAGTCATAGGTCGCATTTGCACTGTCGTGACAACCTCGGTTTCAGACAAGATGGGGCAAGCCGAAGTCAAGACCAAGGGAGCCCCCATTGTTCTTAACGTGATTGCAGACGGTGCGCACGTATTTCACAAGGGCGATGAGGCGGTGATAGTCGGAAAGGACAATGAAAAGGGAACATATACAATTGCACCGTTAGAATTGGAGAAATGACCATGCTTGCATTTGCACAAGAATTATTCATTGTAGCTGTAGTTGTCTTAGCCATCGTCGGCACGGGCTTCTTTGCTTTGCTTCTGAAGTGTTACAAGAAGGTGTCGCAAGGGCAGGCCCTGATTCGAAACGGTGTCGGCGGAACTCAGGTCAGCTTTTCAGGCAAGTTCGTAATACCGATAATGCACCGCGTCGAATACATGGATGTATCGGTCAAGCGGATCGAGATCGACCGGCGCGCCGTGCAGGGTCTTGTCTGCAAAGACAATCTTCGTGCGGATATTGTGGTGGCCTTCTTTGTTCGGGTCAATAACACGGTCGAAGACGTGATCAAGGTCGCTCAGTCGCTGGGTTGTGAGAGAGCCTCCGACCGCCAGGCATTGGTCGAGCTGTTCGATGCGAAGTTCTCAGAAGCCCTCAAGACAGTCGGCAAGCAGTTTGACTTCGTCGAACTGTATACCGACCGTGTGCGGTTCCGAGAGCAGATACTCGAAGTGATTGGAACCGACCTGAGCGGCTATGTCCTCGAGGATGCGGCCATCGACTACCTCGAGCAGACTGACAAGAAGCTGCTTAATCCCGACAACATCCTCGATGCCGAGGGTATCAAGAAGATTACTGTGCTGACCGCCGAACAGTATGAGCTGGCCAATGATCGCGAGCGTGAAAAAGACAAGACCATCACACAACAGAACGTAGAGGCCGACGAAGCGATACTTGAGCTTAACAAGCAACTGGCCGAGGCGGATGCAAAACAGAAACGCGAAATCGCCTCGATTCAGGCCAGAGAAGAGGCAGAGACGAAGAGGGTCCAGGAGGCCGAGCGAGAGAAGGCGGAGAAGGCTAGAATAAGCGCCGAGGAAGAAATCTTCGTTGCCGAGCAAAACAAGCAGCGGCAGGTTATCGTCGCCACAAGAAACAAGGAGCGTACGGACGCCATCGAACTGGAGCGAGTCGAGCGAGACAGAGGGCTGGAGGCCACCGAGCGAGAGCGCGTAGTGTCGATAGCTCAGGTCGACAAGGAAAAAGCGGTCGAGGCGGAGAAAAAGGAGCTGCAGGCTGTCATCCGCGAGAGGGTGATGGTTGAGAAGACCGTCGTGACAGAGGAAGAGAAGATCAAGGATACGCGGGAGTTTGCGACCGCCGAACGTCACAAGAGCGTACAGATCACAAAGGCCGAGGAAGAAGCCGAGCAGGCACTCGTCAAAGACATCAAAGCCGCAGAGGCTGCGAAGAAGGCCGAGGAATTCTACGCCGAACAGAAACTCATAGATGCCGATGCGAATCTCAAGGCGGCGGAGAAGAACGCCGCGGCAAAGAAGTCACTCGCGCTGGCTTCTGTGAAAGAACATGCCGTTGCGGGCACGGCGGAGGCCGAAGTGATGGAGGCAAAGGCTGTTGCACTTGAGAAGGAGGGTACTGCCGAAGCAAAGGTCCTCGAGTTGAAGTACCATGCCGACGCCGACGGCATCCGAGATAAGGCCGAGGCCATGAAGATATTTGACGCAGTCGGAAAAGAGCACGAGGAATTCAAACTGCGACTCAACAAGGACCTGGAAATCGAACTTGCTGAAATAAACATCAGGAAAGAGATTGCGGCCGAGCAGGCCAAGATAGTGGCTGAAGCACTCAAGGCGGCCAACATCGAAATCATTGGCGGCGAGAACCAGTTCTTCGAACGGCTGGTCAATGCCATAACGACCGGCAAGAGTGTGGACAGAGCGGTCAACAACAGTGGCGTGCTGACCGATCTCAAGGAAAGCCTGATCGGCTCCGATGAGCAGACCACAGCACAGCAGATCAGACGGTTTGTCTCTCAGTTCGGATTGAAGTCCGAAGACATTAAGAACCTTACAATTTCGGCGTTGGTTGCCAAACTGATAGCAAAATCCGACAAAGAGAACAAGGGCGTTTTGAGCAACCTGTTGAGTACCGTCAAGGATCTTGGCATGGCGAACAAGCCCGTCAAGGAACTGGGGCTGTAAACCGCTGGGCCTGCCCCGTTCGACAAGCTCAGGGCAGGCTCTGAGCGAAGTCGAATGGGTGTGGCTGGTGATTTTGTGAGAGGCTGAGGATGGCAGAGAACGACCCGAACAATGCCAGGGGCGAAAGTCAGGACAAGGTCCAACTGCAGGGCGGCACCTACGAGATAATCACCAACCGGCTCAAAGCCCACAGCAAAGAGCTTCTGCAGAGACTGCAGAGACTCAACAATGCCAGAAAAGACGTCTTTGGCGCGGTCGAAAGCAGACTCCTGTCAAGCAAGAGAATATCCACCAGGAACAACTGCGTCCCGCGAGATGTGGTTCCGGTCGCTGACAAGTTCATTTTCGGCTACAACGTGTTTATCGGGCTCAGGACTGAGACCACGCTTGAGGATGTTTTCTCGGTCTACGAATGGAAAGACGGCACGTTTGTGCCCTGCGCGCTGGATCTGATCACTGACCGTCGATTCGAGGAGGACTTCCAACATCTCTACAAGTTCTACAGGCTCACGAGGTTTGTGAAGTTTGCCGTCATAGGAAATCATTTGTTTATGGTGTTCCGTGTCGGAAAGAGCGTTTCGGACGTTAAGACTTTCAAGTGGTTGATCAGAGAAGACAGCATACAGTATCTCGACAACCGCAGTGACCACGAATATGTATTTCCACCGCAGCACGAATTCGAATGGAGGCGCGTGACTCAGGACATGCATCGAAGCGGTAGGAATCCGCACGCTTCAATCGAAGACAGAGTATTTGTGGAGACCATCGGCGGGGACCTGACGGTAAAGATCGAGGACAACACAGAGACGGGCGAGGGAATCTACTGCGAACCGGTGGATGATCCTGATCAGACACTCAATGACGCCGAGATCTATTATGCCGTGGTCGGCAACGTTATCCTGATGAAAATCCGACCCTACCAGGAACGGCAGTTTCGCTACATCCTTTACAATGAAAAGTTGCAGAAAGCGCTGCGGCTCGATGCTATCAAAGACTCGTGTGTATTGCTCCCGGAAGACCATGGCATTGTTTTCCCGAGGGGTTATTATCTGCAAACTGGTGCACTGAAGCAATTTGAGACCCAAATGGAGGATATGGTATTTGAAAAGCGCATCGCCTCTCCCAACGGAGAGGATTACTTGTACATTTTCTACAATCGCGACAGCGGCGTTTATATTCTCCTTTCGTACAACATAATCGAACAACAGGCCAGCCCGCCGGTCCTGTGCAATGGCTATTCGTTTTTTGACGATGGCACTCTGATCTATTTCAGGGCGGGCGAGGAGGCAAAAAAGCATCACGCCATACAGATATGGCAGACCCCCTACTATGGCCCGGATTTCTCGATACCGGTTAAGAGTGACTCGGAACTCTATAAGATCGGCAACAAAGATATCGTCACCTGCATGGCTGAATGCCATGAGCTGATGAATCTCGTGGACCGGGAAGAAGTCTATTCGGGCCTGTACCTCGAGGTTGCGAAGAAGGCTGAGGAGATTCAAGACAGCTATTTTTGGATCGCCTCAAAGGATACCTTCGTTCTGTCGCAGCCGTTGGCTCAGATAAACGAGGCCGCAAGTGCCGCCGTCGATGAATTCGAAAAGGTCGTTAGGACCAAGCGCAATACCAGCCTGCGAATAGAAGAGACTGCCCGAAACTTGCGCGAGATGATCGGCGATATAGACTACGAGCAGTTAGACGATATAGATCAATTTGTCGAGCACCTGACGAAGCTGCGCGCCACGCGGGGCGAAGTGATATCGCTCAAAGACCTGCAGTATGCCGACGTCGAGGCCGTTGAGTCGCTGGAGAAGGAGGTCGCCGAGCATACCGACAAGCTCTCGGAGATGTGCGCGGAATTTCTTCTTACAGCCCAGTCGTTGGATCCCTATCGAGAGAGCATCAAATGCAGTGGCGAGAAGGTGCCGCAGGTATCCAAGGCTGCCGAGGCAAAAGAACTCGAATCCGAAGTGGAAAAGACCGCGAACGAACTGGAAATGCTGACAGACATAGTCAGCAATCTTAAGATTGCCGATGCGACGGAAACGATAGCGATTATCGACAATATTTCGCTGGTCTACTCTCAGGTCAATCAGGTCAAATCCTCGCTGAAGAACAAGCTTAACGAGCTGGGGAGGATTGAGGGACAGGCAGAATTCAGTTCCCAGTTAAAACTGATTGGCCAGTCGGTCATCAATTATCTCGACATCTGCAACACGCCTGAGAAATGCGATGAGTATCTTACGAAGGTAACGGTTCAACTCGAAACACTAGAGAGCAAGTTCGCGGATTTTGAGCAATTCATTGTGCAACTTGCTGAAAAGAGAGAGCAATTATACAATGCCTTTGAGTCGAGAAAAGTGCAACTGGTAGCCGAGCACAACCAGCGGGCATCGGCCCTGATGGCATCGGCGGAGAGGATTCTAAAAGGCATACAGAACCGGATTCAGAGCTTTACGGCTATAGATGAGATAAACGGGTATTTTGCTGGTGACCTGATGATCGACAGGATCCGTCAGACTATCCAGCAGTTGATCGACCTCGGCGACAACGTAAAGGCCGAGGATCTCAAGAGCAAGCTCAAGACGATACATCAGGACTCCATAAGGCAGCTTAAGGACAGGCAGGCCCTCTACGAGGATGGAGAGAACATCATTCGCCTCGGCAATCAGCGTTTTGCGGTCAATCGTCAGGATCTGGAGGGCACGATTGTCCGCAAAGAAGACGATATGTATTTTCATCTGACAGGCACCGGATTTTTTGAACGGATGGACGATGAACGATTGAACGAAACGAGAAACGTCTGGGATTCCAATATCGTCTCTGAGACGAATGATGTTTACAGGGCCGAGTATCTTGCCTACAAGCTCTTCCGCCAGATCGAGGCCGCTTGCGAGGAACTCGAGTTTGTTCAAACATCGGATCTAGACGCTGTCTTAAGTCGAGTTCAGGCATATATGGGGCCTCGGTATGATGAGGGCTACGTAAAAGGCGTGCACGACTGCGATGCCGCAAGAATACTGAAGGCCCTGGTTGACCTCAGGAGCAGGATTGGCCTTTTGAAGTACTCCACGCAGGCCAGAGCCCTTGGGACGGTTTTCTGGAAATTGAGCGAGAACAACGAAGGCAAACAACTGCTGAACGCCAAGATTAAGAGCATGGGGCAAGCCGGTGAATTGTTCGGCGGCAGCGACAAACAAGAGAATTATGTTGAGCAAATCGCGGACTCTCTATCCGAATTTGTGGAGACGACGGCTCTGTTCGATGCTGATTTGATCGACGAGGCGGCTGAATATTTGTTCTACGAACTTGCAGGCGATGACAAATTCATTATCGATCCGTGCGCAGTCGCCTTAAAAGACGAATTTGAATCGCACATAGAGCAGAAGAATTACAGCACTAGATTCACCAACTCACTTGATGCGGTCTCGGCGGATCCCGCGGGCAATTACAGACTGATGCGCGACTGGGTACACTCGTATGTTCTGCGCGCCGGCGATGCATCGAGAATCGAATATGCCGATGAAGCGGCGGCGCTGCTTCTGCCGCCAAACTCGTCCGACGCCGCCCTCGAAGAGAGCACTGAGCGTCAAATCGCCGAGATGCTCGGCACTCATGCGTTGATAAGCAATGGGCTCTATGACCTGAACTACTGCCACTTTATGAAGAAGCTCCGGCGCCACGATGAGGAGTTTGCGCCGAAATTTCACCAGTATCAGAGATGCAGGAACGAACTGGTCGAAACCTACAGTCACGAGCTGCATCTCGAAGAATTTCAACCTCGCGTGCTCACGACGTTTGTCCGAAACAAGCTAATCGACCAGATATATCTGCCTTTGATCGGCGACAACCTCGCCAAACAGATCGGCGGCGAAGGCCAGGACAAGAGAACCGACCGGCAGGGGCTGCTGCTCTTGATCTCTCCCCCAGGCTACGGCAAGACAACGCTTATGGAATATGTTGCCAATCGTCTCGGCTTGACTTTCATCAAGATAAACGGCCCGGCCGTGGGCAATAGGGTTTCGTCCGTCGATCCTGACGAGGCCCCCAATGCCGCATCGAGGCAAGAGCTCAAGAAGCTCAACCTGGCCTTCGAGATGGGCGATAACGTGATGATCTATGTCGATGATATTCAGCACACAAACCCAGAATTCCTGCAGAAATTCATTTCGCTCTGCGACGCCCAGAGAAAGGTCGAAGGTGTCTACAAAGGGCGCTCGAAGACTTACGATCTGCGCGGCAAGCGTGTCTGCGTCGTCATGGCCGGCAACCCCTACACCGAAAGCGGCGAGAGATTCAGGATACCTGACATGCTTGCTAACAGAGCGGACGTCTACAACATCGGTGACATTGTCGGCGACAACTATGATCAATTCGTCGCAAGCTATATTGAGAACTGCCTGACCTCGAACCCTGTTCTCGAAAAGCTCGCTCGTCGAAGCCAGAACGATGTGTACATGATAATGCGCGTCGCAGAGACAGGACAGCAGGAGGGCATAGAATTTGAGGACAGCTACTCGGCAGAGGAACTCGACGAACATCTCTCCACAATGAAAAAGCTCTACGTGGTCCGCGATGTCGTCCTGAAGGTGAATCGCCAGTACATACTGTCCGCCGGACAATCAGAGCAATACAGGACCGAGCCGCCATTCCTGCTCCAGGGATCTTATCGAAACATGAACCGCATTGCCGGCAGAGTCCTGCCGATTATGAACGACCAGGAGTTGTGGAACCTGATCTATTCAACCTACGAGCAGGATGCTCAAACGCTTACCACAGGCACCGAGTCAAATCTACTCAAGTTCAGAGAGCTCACCGGCAGATTGACGCCCGAGCAGGCTCAACGCTGGCAAGACATAAAGAAGACGTTCGCAAGGAATCTTCTGCTGGGCGGCGATGCTGAAGATAATGTCGGTAAGGTAATTCGGCAATTGAACGCCTTTAGCGCCGGGCTGGAATCTTTGAAGGATGTTATCGCCGACGGGATTTCAGATATCAGGAGCAAGAAGGAAGCTGAGCACGCAGAACCGACGAGGGATGCATTCAGAGAGGTCGGTCAACAGGTTCTCAGCAGAATGTCGGAGATGATCGACGAAATGAAACTTCAGCGAGCCGAGCAATCCAAGGTGCCCAAGACGGCGATCGAGCTGAAGGCTCAGAAAGACATCAATATGCTGACGTCTGTTCTGGAAGAACAATTCAGAGCCATGGAGACCTGGCTCTTGCCGATGTCGCATGAGGAGAAGAAGAGTAAGCAAAAGGTCATCGCCGATTTGATGGAACGCTTTGAGGCGATGGTCAAAGGCTACAAAAAATTGATCGACGTCCTGAAGAGCAAGTATGAGCCCGAAAAGGAACCTCTGGCGTCGAAAGAAAAAAGACGGCAGGTCAAGGCGAAGGTGACAAAGAAGACAAGTAGTCCGGCGAAACCAAAGAAGGCAAATTGAGGTCGACTCCAATCGAGCGACCACCACACATGGGACGCATAAGTCGGTTAAGAGCCATAACAAAATCACGGATCGAAGCATTTCTCGCTTCTCTGGAAGAGCCTGAAATGATCCTGCCTCAATTGATGAGGGAAATGGAAGAGAAGGTCAGGGAAGCAGCCCGAGCGGAGGCAAAAGCCCTTTCGGCAGTCAAAGGCGATCGCAGAAGATTGGATGCCGGATTGGGAAAGATTGTTCGGTTTAAAGAGGGTGCCGTCTTGGCGGTGAAAGCCAACGAAATGGATACTGCCAGGCAAGCAATCGCAGCCCAAATCCAGGCGGAAAGGCAAGTGAACAAGTGCAGAAACGATCTTGCTACTTCAGAATCGGCTTACAATTCCGCCACCCAGGCGCGCAAGCAACTGCGGCAAAGCCTTAAAGAGCTGAAGCTCAAGCAGAATGATATTGTAAAGAGAAGCAGGGAAATCAGAAGAGAGCTGTCGCTCAATGAGAAATTGGACAGCTTCTCAGGCGGCGCCGGCAAAAGCATCCTTGATATGGTTGCAAGGATGGAAGCCAAGGTCGATGAGGCGGAGGCCGAAATAGAGATCACAGACGAGATAACGCGGACGCTGGGAATCAGCTTTCCATACGAACGTGTGAAAGTTCTTGAATCGGATGCCGAGGTTGATCGACGTCTGGATGAGATGAAGCGAAAGATTCAGGGCGGCTGAATTTCCCCAAGATAGCCGTCACTCCTCTCGAGTTAGAACGAGAGTTGCCCTTCGGACGCTGAAGGAATCGTCACCGGAAAACACCAGGTAGAGTTCGCGTCCGTCGGCACTCATCCACTTGGCCGGAAAGTCACCGTGCTCTCCGGGGCCGACATCCCAAGCTTCAGTGTAGAAGGCTGTGGACCAGGGGCCCCAGGGCTGCGGTGCATCGTATACGGCAAAACCACCTTCGAACCTGGTGTCACCGCGATCGGCACTGCCCTTCGGTGCCGGGATCTGTTGCCACCAAAGGTAACGACGCAGCGGCGCACTATAGGTAATGGCAGAGCGAAGGCAACAGTCGGCATGACTGAAAACCCCTCCGCGGCGTTTGAAGTCACGCGACCAGACTGCGTTGCCGGCCTGGTCTGCTCGTTCAAAGAATTCCCAGAATCCTTGTTCGGTGATTCGGTCCTTTGGTACGCGCATGATTATAAAGCGATCCGCAGGCGTATCGGCCAATGGCCCGTCATGCGAATAAGCATACACGTAATTGTCCCGAGCCCCTTCGTAATCCTTGCCGTAGTTCACAAATCCTACCAGGCCAAATTGCGGGAATCGCCAGTTCGCGAACGTCCACGTTCGAGCATAATCGCCAGACCAGGCCAGTTGGGTTTGACCGCCCTGTCGATCGGCGTGCCCCATCAGTAGATACAGCATACCATCGATCGAGATAATACCCCAGCCCTTTCGCCCGGAACGCCCGCCGCCGGATTGCTCGGCTGGCGACCGGATATTCGTGCCAACAAAATCTCCGGGTGTCCCGACGATACGGGCGAATCCCAAGCTGAGCTTCTTCGGCACCTTGGGCTCGAAGCCCCAGCCGTCTCCCCATGTGGTGTATATCGCATCATCATCCGCCCAGGTAATCGGCCAGTTATCGCCGCCGGCCGCCTTACGAATAATCGTGTTGGCCGGAGCCCAGATCATCTTTCGGATAACCGGGCTGGGTGGATAAGGAGGACCACAAGTTGCAGTCGCCGAAAATACCGAGAGGATCACCAGCACAGATAGAATCACTACGGCACGGGCGCACCACGCTCGGCGTAGAAGTGACTGATCCCCTGCGCCCGGGCCCGCCAAGATCCACAGTCCGAACTGCCTCGATCTCATGGCCAATCTCCTGTAAATCATTTCTCGGATGTCTGTGATAATAGCCAGTTCCCCTCATCTTTTCAAGTTCTGCGCCTTTCGGCAAGGTTTCAAAAGTGGGTGACTAAACCATTGAAGCTTCCTTGTTTGTTTGACGTGGTGCAATATCAAATGTCGACTGGTGAATGATGAGTTCAGAAGTATTGTAGAAGGAAGACCTGCGAATGCGCAAATCGGTCCACGTGCGTCATCCCCACACTTCGACATTGGATCTTCCTTGTTCCGCCGCAAGGCGTCCTGTGGAGATATTGGATATGCAAAAGGGGCGATCGGCCGGCGTACCTTTCTCTTTTGGCTCGGCCTGCTTGTCCGCGGGAATCGCAGCACGGGCAGAGACACTATCGGCGGATCCTCTAATCCTGGCGGTATTTCAACTCAATGTTCTCGTGCTGGTCCTCTTTCCTTTCCTCTTCGTAGTTGAAATGGTATCCGGGCTCTTTGCCGGGATCGCTTGCATTGTGGCATGGCGTGCAAGATCTCACTCCGGCTCTGTGGAAGCCGACCGCCCGAAGCTCAGCGAACGTATAAGGCCGCTTGTTCTCCTTGATATCCTCTTGTATTTCGACGGACTTGCTTCCC
>Ga0209536_100006875_pt1 | contig 17307 bp, 12 predicted proteins | sample DeeMarSeWOR28_12_FD_187461 | JGI IMG/M metagenome (GOLD analysis project Ga0209536, IMG submission 187461) | Marine sediment microbial communities from White Oak River estuary, North Carolina - WOR-2-8_12 (SPAdes) (version 2) | ecosystem: Environmental > Aquatic > Marine > Intertidal zone >... | reverse complement strand
AAGTACAGCGGCGGGCTCGGAACGTACTGCGCCAAGCACAAACCGTTTGCTGTTTACCGCAAGCAGGTCAATAAAACGTTTTTCTGCTACGGCGGCACAACCGCCGACAGCAATCGAAAGCTGATCCACATGGTCTCCTATTTCGACCACAGGACCGGCATGGTTCCGCGCCCGACCATACTGCTCGACAAGAAGACCAGCGACGCTCATGACAATCCGGTCATATCCATCGACGACGAGGGCTGCATCTGGATATTCTCAACCTCCCACGGCACATCCCGACCTTCGTACGTCCACAGGAGCACAAGACCCTATGACGTGAACGAATTTGAGCTGGTCAATGTGACGAAGATTGAAGGCGATCGGGAAATCCGGATGACGAACTTCTCGTACATGCAGCCCTGGCATATCGAGGGCAAGGGATTCGCGTGCTTCTTCACGCGCTACAACTATCCGGCCGCTAGGACGATTTGCTTTATGACCAGCCCGGATGGGGTGAAGTGGTCGAAGTGGCAGAGACTCGCCGCGATGGATCAGGGACACTACCAGATCAGCGCCGCTGGCAAGACCAAGACGGCCTCGGCGTTCAATTTCCATCCAGCAGGCAAGGGTCTGAATTGGCGCACGAATCTTTACTATATCGAAACGCACGATCTCGGAAAGACCTGGCGCAGCGTCGACGGCCGACTCTTGACTCTGCCGCTGACCGAGCCGGACAGCGCTGCTCTTGTCCACAACTATCAGAAGGAAGGATTGAACGTATATCTGAAGGACATCCGGTTCGACTCGCAGGATAGACCCGTGATTCTGTTTATTACGAGCAAGGGATACGAGTCGGGCCCCAAGAACGATCCGCGGACGTGGACGACCGCCCGCTGGACCGGGCAAAACTGGCAGATACGACCGGCCTTTGTCTCGGATAACAACTACGATATGGGATCGCTCTACATCGAGGACGACCGAACGTGGCGAGTCATAGCACCTACAGAGACGGGCCCGCAGCCGTATAACCCGGGAGGCGAGATCGCAATGTGGGTTACAACCGACTCAGGTCAGAGTTGGAAGAAGGTCAGACAACTCACAGAGAAGAGCCCTCGCAATCATACATACGCACGACGACCGGTGAACGCCCATCCTGATTTCTACGCCATCTGGGCCGACGGCCATGGCAGAAAACCGTCACTGTCGTCGCTGTACTTCTGTGACAAGCAGGGGAAAGTGTATGTCCTGCCGAGAGAAATGAAGGCAGATTTTGTGAAACCAAAGTTGCTGGAGAACAACGACTGAACTGCTAAATCACCATACGTATGTTTTGGAGACCGAGCATTATGGAAACGAGGAAGATTGGCGATCAAACGGTCACATTTCATCGCTACAACACGGTAATCGTGGGCTCAGGCGCTGCGGGTATGAATTGTGCGGTCCACCTGTGCGAATTTATGGAACAAAAAGGCATCGAGAATCCGGCTGAGAGGCTGGCGGTTGTGACCGCAGGTGTGGGATTGGGTGCCTCGCGGATGAGCGGCTCGGACAAGCAGACCTACTACAAGATGGGCACCAGTCCCGATGTCGCCGACAGCGCCGAAGATTTTGCCAAGAGCCTGACCGCCGCCGGCTGCTGTCACGGCGACACAGCACTCATAGAGGGAATCGGCTCGCTTCGCGAATTCTACCATCTGGTCCAGGCCGGCGTTCCCTTTCCGACCGACCCGATGGGAAGCTTCATCGGATACAAGACCGATCACGACCCTTACGAACGCGCCACCTCGGCCGGCCCCAAGACCAGCAGGTTCATGAGCCAATGTCTTCAGAAACAGCTCGAACGGTACGCGGTGACAATCCACGACAAACAGGAGATGGCTCTCTTGCTGACGGTTGGCTCGGGGCAATCCAAACGAATCGCCGGCGTTGTGACCGTCGACAAGAAGAATCTCGACGAGACAAACCTCGCCATCAACGTCTTCCTTGCTGAGAACATCGTTCTTGCCGCCGGTGGTCCGGGCGAATTGTTCAAAACGACCGTCTATCCGAAGGGTCAGCTCGGCATGCACGGACTGGCATTCAAAGCGGGATTGATCGGGGCAAATCTCACCGAATCACAGTTCGGACTGGCGAGCATCAAGTTTCGCTGGAACGTCTCGGGCACCTATATGCAGGCTCTGCCGAGACTGTTCAGCACCGACGCTGAGGGCAACGACGAGAAGGAATTCTTGACGGATTTCTTTCCGTCGATGAGTAAGATGGCGACGAACATCTTTCTCAAGGGTTATCAATGGCCCTTCGATCCGCAACGAATCGAGAGTCTCCAATCTTCGCTTGTCGACATTCTCGTGTTCAATGAGACACAAAAAGGCAGACGGGTGTACATGGACTTTCTGCGCAACCCCGTCGGCAGCGATTCCATGGACAAGTTCGACATTGACGCTCTCGAACCGGAAGCGAAAGAGTACCTCCAGAAGGCCGGGGCACTCCAGGGAACTCCAATCGAGCGGCTCGCGCACATGAATCCGCTCGCTATCGATATTTATAAGGAGAACGGGATAGATCTGTATTCCGAGCCGCTGGAGATTGCGGTTTGTGCGCAGCACAACAACGGAGGGTTCGCCGTGGACAGGTGGTGGCAGTCCAACGTAGAAGGAACCTTTGTGATCGGCGAGATGGCCGGCTCCCACGGTGTCAAGCGACCGGGCGGCTCAGCCCTCAACGCCGGGCAGACCGGAGGATTGCGGGCGGCAGAATACATCGTCAACGCCCGCGGCTGCGATCCGGTTGATTGTTCGGACAAACAGTCCGAAATCGACGGCCAGATCAATGACCTTATCACGGGATTGGCGGCCGACGGCGATCCATCGGGCTTCGACCCCAAAGAAGTGCTGGAGCAGATTCGAGATCGCATGACCACATCGGCCGGACACATCAGGGAGCAGAACGACGCACGAAAGGCCCTGGCCGAAGCTGTGGAACTCTACAGGAGCATAAAGCAGAAGGGCTTCAAGCTGCAAAACGCAAAGGCGGTAATCAAGGCGATACAGGCCGAGCACCTGGCACTGACCAGCGTAGCATTCATCAAGGCCGTGGTGGAATTGCTCGAACAGGGCAGCGGGTCGCGAGGCTCGCATCTGGTGCTCATCGAAGACGGCATCGAAATACATCCCGATGTCATCGACAAGGCGACCGGCAAGGCTCTGAGGTTCAAACGCGAGAATGAATCGCTTAGAAAGTCCATATTGCAGGTAGAATACGACGAGATTTCGCCCGATCTGTTCACGTGCAGCAATGTCGAATTGAGGCCTGCGCCGACCGACCGCAAGGCGTTTGAGCCGGCATGGCAGGATTATAGAGAAGGGAATATCTACGGCAGCTGACAAATAAAGCCCAGTAAGGAGATTCTCCATGGCGGTTATAGATGTAAAGCCCAAGTCAGAGTGCAAGTACGATATCGTCTCGCTTGGTGAGATCATGATTCGGCTGGACCCGGGCGCCGAACGAATCCACACTACCCGGCATTTCAAAGCATGGGAGGGCGGCGGAGAGTACAATGTCGCGCGAGGTTTGAAGCGATGTTTCGGCAAAAGAGCCGCAGTCGTCACCGCCATCGCCGACAATCCAGTCGGAAGATTGCTCGAGGATCTGATCTATCAGGGCGGCGTCGATGCCCGGTACGTCAAGTGGATCCCTTACGACGGTATCGGTAGAAAGGTGCGGGTCGGTCTTAATTTCACCGAGCGAGGTTTCGGCGTGCGAGCGGCCGTGGGCTGTTCGGACAGGGCGAACAGCGCCGCATCTCAATTGAAAAAAGGAGATATCGACTGGGAGAAGATATTCGGCCGAGAAGGAACCTGCTGGTTCCATACCGGTGGAATATTCGCGGGCCTTTCCGAGACTACGCCAGATGTTATCACCGAAGCAGTGACTACCGCGAAAAAACACGGGACGGTTGTCTCTTACGATCTGAATTTTCGCAACTCGCTCTGGAAGGACATCGGCGGACAGGAAAAGGCTGTCCAGGTCAACCACGCGATCGCCCCTTATGTCGACGTGATGCTGGGCAACGAAGAGGATTTCACGGCGGCACTCGGGTTCAAGGTCAAGGGGATGGACAAAGGTTACTCGAAGCTGGATCCGGCGAACTTCAAGAAGATGATCTACGAGGTGATCGAAGAGTTCCCAAATTTAAGGGCGGTGGCCACAACGCTGCGCAACGCCAAAACGGCATCAGTCAACGACTGGGGCGCGATCCTGTATACGGAGGGACAGTTCTACGAAGCAACACTGCGGTCCGACCTTGAAATATTTGACCGTGTCGGCGGCGGCGACAGTTTCGCATCGGGCCTGATATACGGTCTCATGGAAAGCGACGATCCGGAAGAGGCGGTTAACTACGGGGCAGCCCATGGTGCTCTGGCGATGACCACGCCGGGCGATACGACTACGGCAAGCCTCGCCGAAGTGAAGAAAGTGATGGGCGGCGGCGGTGCAAGAGTCGATAGATAGTCCAAATGAAATGTTCGAGGAAGGATTGTCATGATCTTCAGGGCAGTAGAGTGGATCGGCGGCGTCGACGGTTATCTGGAACTTGTGGATCAGAGGCGATTGCCTGCGGAATTCATCAAGCTGCAGTGCCGGGATACTGAGGTTCTTTTCGATGCGATCAAGACGCTTGCCGTTCGAGGGGCCCCGGCCATAGGGGTTGCGGCAGCTTACGGACTTGTGCTTGCTCTGCAGGGACCCAAAGCCGGTGACAGCGTTGAGAAAACCATGGCAGAGTTGACCAAGGAAAGCGAGCATCTGGCATCTTCCAGACCTACTGCCGTGAATCTGTTCTGGGCACTGGACAGAATGCGGCGAAAGGCCGAAGAGTCTGTCGCCAGCGACACGGGGACCACAGTCCAGGCTCTGCGCCAAGCCGTTCTGGCCGAGGCGAATGCCATCGGCGCCGAAGACGTGGAGATGTGCCGGCGAATCGGCCAATACGGTGAAAAGTTCATCAACGACGGCGCGGCGATTCTGACACACTGCAACGCGGGGGCGCTGGCGACCGCCGGACAGGGGACCGCCCTGTCGCCGATGTTCGAGGCGCACCGCAAAGGACGCAGGTTCAACGTCTATGCGGACGAGACCAGACCCCTGCTCCAAGGCGCTCGATTGACAGCATGGGAGTTGAAACAGGCGGGAATTGAGGTGGCGGTAATTTGTGACAACATGGCCGGCTGGCTTATGAAGCAGGGCAAGATCAACGCTGTCATAACCGGCGCCGACCGAATTGCAGCAAACGGCGACGCAGCCAACAAGATCGGCACGTACAGCGTGAGCATTCTCGCCCGCGAGCACGGGGTGCCTTTCTACATCGCGGCGCCGTCGAGCACGTTTGATTTAAGTATAGAGAGCGGAGCCAATATACCTATTGAGCAGAGAGCCGCCGAAGAGGTCACGTCGTTTGCCGGCATACAGACCGCGCCGACCGGCGTCGATGCCTGGAACCCTGCCTTCGACGTCACCGAGGCGGCCGACATCGCAGCTATCATCACCGAAAGAGGTGTAATCGAAAAGCCCAACGCCGAGAGAATATCTGAGTACCTTCGCGACCCGGGCCAAATGACCGGCAAGGCCGCTGCAGACTACTAACAGACTACTAGTCCACTGCAACGACTTCTTTGACAGCGGGCACTTTCTCCTTCAGAATCCTCTCGATCCCATTCTTCATTGTCATCGCCGCCCCCGGACAGCCCTGACAGGCCCCCTGGAGACGAACCTTGACCGTGTTATCGTCATCGATACCGACCAGCTCAACATCGCCGCCGTGGCTCTGGAGGCTTTCTCTGACGGCATCGAGAGTTTCTTTGACCTGTTCATTCAATGTCTTTTCAGCCTCAGGTTGGCTGCAACCACATCCTTCACACATGGAAGATCTCCAAAAAAATCGTTTGGCCGTCATTTTACATTCTGTTCATCGTTTGGCCAGTTATTTCTTTCTTACGGAGCGAAAACGAATTTGTTGGAGCCGAGGCGGCAAAAAACTCTGTTGGCCGAAAGATATAGTGCCCCCGACTGAAAGTTCGCGATTTTGCGTGGGTAAGTAGCTTTAAAATAGGACTTTATGACCTTACTCGCGGGAATTTACTACCCTGAAGGGTATAAATCGTCGAAAACAGTTGACAGGACGCGCTGGTTTCATGTAGAATGTCCCGTGTATTTGTGTGTAAACATGCAAATACGGCCCTGAGACGCGGCTTTGAGCCGCGGTTACGGGATTGTGGCAGGGCTTGGAATCTTCGGACGATTCGGTCGTTTGCCCGCTGGGCAGCGGTTGGTTCGCCGGAGGGATCCCGAAAAGCCGCAATTAGCCGGAATAACTATAAGGGCTCGCCTTTTTCTCTGGCAGCAAGGGGCAGCCACGTAACGTTTATCAGGAAAGGATAAGTCAAATGAAGTCCAAGTCTCGCACGCCGGCTAGTTCGGCCGGCAAGTCCAGTTCCAAGGCAGGCGCCCAGATTATCGTCGATACGCTCATTGACCAGGGTGTGGATACGATGTTCGGCTATACCGGGGGCGTTGTGCTGCCTCTGTTCGACAGATTATATGATGCGCCGATCAATTTCGTGGTCCCGCGTCACGAACAGGGCGGTTGCCATATGGCCGACGCCTACGCCCGCGCCAGCGGCAAGGTCGGTGTCGTACTCGCCACCAGCGGACCCGGCGCATGCAATCTCGTGACCGGCCTGGCCACGGCTATGATGGACTCGGTGCCGCTGGTTGCCTTGACCGGTCAGGTCCGCACTGAGCTGATAGGCAACGATGCGTTCCAGGAAGCCGACACTACGGGCATCACCCGCCCGGTCACTAAATATAATTGCATAGTCAAAGATATCAAAGACCTCGAACGCACTATCCGTGAGGCATTTCATATTGCCTCGACCGGCCGGCCGGGCCCGGTGCTGATTGATATACCTGTTGATGTAGCCGTCAGCAAGCACGGCACAGACGGGGTGGCCGAGATGAAGCTACCCGGATATAAGATCAAGACCAAGGGACACGCCAAGCAGATATCGAGCGCGGCCAAGGCAATAAACAAATCCAAACAGCCCGTGCTCTACGTCGGCGGCGGTGTCATCACAGCAGACGCTGCAGAGGAACTTAGAGCTATGGCCGAGAAGGGCCACCTTCCCGTGACAATGACGCTGCTGGGATTGGGCAGCTACGATCAGAGAAAGCCCGAATCCCTGGATATGCTCGGCATGCACGGCTCGGCATACGCCAATTACGCTGTCCAGGAATGCGATCTGTTGATCGCCGTGGGCGCTCGCTTCGACGACCGGGTCACGGGCAAGCTCGAAACCTTTGCCCCGAACGCCAAAATAGTCCATATAGATATCGATCCGTCCAGCATTTCGAAAAACGTTCAGGTGGACATCCCCGTTGTCGGTGACGCCAAGACTATCCTCCGGGCGTTGGCCAAGGAACTCGAATACCGGGACAGAAAGGAATGGTTCAAGAAAATAGCACAGTGGAAGAAGAAATTCCCCTTTCGGTATGACCAGAATTCGTCGACTATCAAGCCGCAATATGTCATCGAGGAGATCTGCCGCCAAACCAATAACGAGGCGATCGTCACGACGGGTGTGGGCCAGAATCAGATGTGGGCCGCCCAGTTCTACAAGTTCACAAGGCCCAGACAGCTCATATCCAGCGGCGGGCTGGGGACAATGGGTTACGGTCTGCCGGCCGCAGTCGGCGCCCAGGTAGCGAAGCCCGATGCCACGGTCGTCGACATCGACGGCGACCACAGTTTTAATATGACGATGACCGAACTCTCCACGGCCGTCGAGCACAACCTGCCGATAAAGGTATGCATTCTGAACAACGGGTATATGGGAATGGTCAGGCAGTGGCAGGAGCTGTTCTACGGCAGGCGGTATTCCAAGAGCTATCTGAAGAATCCCAACTACGAAGACGTCGCCAAGGCCCTCGGCGCAGTCGGAATGACGGTCGAAAAGAAGGACGACGTCCAAAATGCGATCAAGAAAATGCTGAAAGAAAAGCGTCCCTGTGTTGTCGACTTCAGAGTTGAGGCCGAGGAAAACGTATGGCCAATGGTGCCGGCGGGCAAGAGCATCAACGAAATGGACGGACTTGACATACTGGAGAGTATGGCATAAGCAATGGATATCAAATATCAAAATGCAAAGTGTGAAATTGAGGAAGTCATCCGCTGGAGGCGGATTCCGCAATTTTGATGTTTGATCTTTGATTTTCAAAGGAACTGCGATGAAGCATATAATAAGCGCATTGGTTGAGAACAAACCCGGTGTTCTGGCTCACGTAGCCGGTATGTTTGCGGCTCGAGGATTTAATATTGATTCGCTGGTTGTAGGTCGAACTGAGGATCCGCAGCTTAGCCGGATGACCCTTGTTGTTATCGGTGACGACAGGGTCGTCGAGCAGGTTCGAAAGCAGTTGGCCCGGATAGTCCCGGTAGTCAAAGTCCAGGATTTCGCCGGCCAGCCGGTTGTCGCACGCGACCTGATGCTTATTGCCATATCAACACCGCCTGAGAAACGGCATGAGGTGCTGTTGCTGATAGAAATGTTCAAAGGCAAAGTCGTAGACATAGGGCAAAGAATTGTCATGGTCGAAGTCAGCGGACCCGAATCGAAGATCGAGGCCTTCATTGATGTCTGCAAACCTTACGGCATCAAAAGCGTGGCCAGGACCGGGACGATTGCTATGCCTAGACAACCAAAAGCCGATACCCAGCCCGGGCGACGGTCCGATAGACAGCCTGAACAGTAGTGCGTTTGCCAGCAGAACAAACACGAGTCTTTCGAGACTTGACACCGGGCTTGTTGATCGATTCTGCTTGCCAGATCTGCGCCGAGAAAGACTGATTGCGGCAAATCCAATGCACAGCTTTTCCACAATCGGGATTTGAGATGTGCAAAACTTGTGAAGAACAACTTTTTTTCTTGCGCAAAGTCAATGCCCACAGAAACCTCCATCGAGTGGAAAAGAAATTCTCCAAAAGACATTTGATTTAAAACATCAAAGGCAGGATGATACTTGAAGTTCGAATTTTGATACTAATATTCGTACTTGGAGGGTATCAAGATTCGATGTTTGAACAAGGAGAAGATCAATGCAGCGCACAATCATGGATGAGAGTTCCGGTGCAACTGACACACAATTACGCGCCATCAGAGAATCGCTCGCCGAGAGAATAGGCCAGCAGAAGTTTCGCATCTGGTTCAAGAATTCAACAAGGTTCACGCTTACGGGTGAGTACCTGAAGGTCGGCGTCCCCAATCTCTTCATTGCAAGCTGGATTGAGAACCACTTCCTGGACGAAATCACCCAGGCGGTTCGCTCGGTCACCGGCATCGATGCCAAGATCACATTTACTATCGATCCCGAGCTTACAGGCCACCAGAGGAGGACTCAGCTGGATTCACAGGCGTCGTCGGTCTCGACGGCGCAAAACGGCGCGCGCGGATCTCACCTCATCAGAGACAGAAAGGTGAGAGACCCATCGGCAAGCGGACCACAGAGAAAGAAACTGAAGCTAAGTCTGGAAACGTTCGTTGTGGGCGCTTCCAACGAGCTGGCATACAATGCCGCCAAACTCATCGTCAAGGAGCAGGAAAGCCCCTTCAATCCGTTCTTTGTTCACGGAGGATACGGGATCGGCAAAACACATCTGCTCCAGGGGATTTGCAACGCAGCGCAGAAGAAGAGGCCTCAAATCAACTGGCATTATCTGTCTGCAGAGGATTTTGTCAACCAATTCGTCCTGGCCCTGAAGACAAAGAAACTAGAGGCCTTCAGGCGACGTATGCGCCAGACCGATCTGCTGGCAATCGATGACATCCACTTCCTGGCCAACAAGCCTTCGACACAGGAAGAGTTTCTGCACACGTTCAACACAATCAATCTGGCCAGCAAGCAGGTCGTTCTCGCTTCCGACGCACACCCGAAGATGATAGGCCAACTGTCAGAAAAGCTAGTCAGCCGGTTTGTCTCAGGAATGGTCGTCAAGATCGAGCCGCCCGACCTGGCCACCCGATGCCGCATATGCAAACAGTACGCAAATAACATCAAGAATTATTCGGCGCCGATCCCCGACAGCGCGATAAGATACATAGCCGAAAACCTGCGAACCAACGTGCGGGAACTGGAAGGTGCCCTGCTCAAACTTATCGCTTATGCGGCGCTCAAGAATGAAAAGATCACGCTGTCCATGGCCAAAGATGTGCTGGCCGAGCACGTCGAAAGATGCGACCCGATTGTGCACGTATCGGATATCGAATCGGTAGTGGCGACTTACTTCGGGATAACCCCCGCGAGCATACACTCATCCAAGAAAAACCGGACGGTGGCCCTGGCCCGTCACTTCAGCATGTATCTGACGAGAAAGCACACGAATATGTCATCCTCGGAGATAGGCAGAGTGATGGGCAACAAGAATCACGCCACTGTGCTGCTTGCCTGCAAAAGGATCGAAGAGCTGATGAAGAAGAACGGAGAGCTCACATGGCAGGGACCGGCGGGCAACAAGGTCTCGAAGACCCGAACGGTGTATGCCCAGCTTGAAAAGAGTATCTCGCGATAAGGACCTGCGGATTCAAACCAACCGGATCAGTTCACCTGTCATTATCTCGCTGCGGAGGCAATTGCCGCTTTTGCAGCAGCAATAGCAGCAGACTCCGGCATCTTCGCGTCGGCGCCTTCGATTGCCTTTGTGGCCTCGTCGAGTCTGCCAATCTGAAAATAGACATAGCCCAGGAGTAACCTGAGCCTAGGCGAGCCGCTTCTTGCAGACCACTGTTCGAGATCACCAATCCTTCCCGCAAGCCGGCTCCGGCCACCCAACAAAGTCACCAGATCGATTTTCGACTTCGCGTAGTCGGGGCGGATCGCCAGCGCCCGCGAAAGAAACAGGGCGCTGCTAACGTACTCACCGGCGGCAAATAACGCATGGCTCCTGCCCAAAAGGGCCTGTGGATTGTCGGGCCCGTAGATTAACGCCAGAGCGAAAGAGTCCGCAGCCTTATAGTACTTGCCCGCCCTGAGATAATCCTCGGCGGCGCCCATGTGCCGGTTGAATTTATCGTCCGAGAGAGATTGTATGTTCTTTGGCGAGCCCATTACACCTGCGGCCCGACCTGAAATTTCGGCCGGAGAAAGTGTGCTCGATGGGTAAAGCGAAGAAGTTGTAGTTCGAGAAACATCCAGGCCCAGTCTGCTGGGAGATGCAAAACCGGCGTGTCCACTGTAATCAACAACTTTGCCAGAAACCGCACCTGACCTGGCAGGCGTGAGCATCTCCTTGACGGCGCTCGGTTTGAGCCCTTTGGTTTTATAAGGCCTCAATGTCTCGCCGGAACCGCCCACGTATGGCCTGTTTCCCGAGCGCAACTGATAGCTTTCTGGAGCCGGCATGAGGCTGGTGGTTTGATCTGCACCGTCATGCTCGGCCTGCAGGTGCCGCTCAACAGAAATGGACAAATCATCGAGTCGCTGCCTTATGCGCTCCATGACGTCACCTTGCTCGGCGCCGCTGGCCGCTTGCGCAGAGCCGGGCGCCACCTGCCAAGAGAGACCGCCCTGCGGCAAGGAGGCGGACCCCGGCCCCGCTACCGTCTCTTCGGCCTGACTGCTCATGAAGCTCTCCTGCACCCCAAGCGTCGGCATCGGCGGAGCTTTGGGTAGCTGCGGCCCAATAGTCCCCCTTGGCTCAGCAGGGCCCTGCTGTAAAGCCGGATACACCAGCGGCATAGACGTCTCTGGAGGGAAAAGCCGGTAGCCAGTGGCAGCCCTATCCCCTGCATCTGCGACGGATCGAGACCGTGTCTTGACCTTCAATCCTGACTTCATATCGTCAGCGGCCGCCCCTTTATCGGCAGGACTCGATTCTCGGTAAGTTTCGAGCAACGACCTCAGATTCTGCTCTCTCAGGCGTTGGGTCGCCAACTTCACATCTTGGCGGCGTATGGCAGCCTCGCCGGGAGTCAGCCGCCCCGCATCCCACAGACTCTGGGGACTCTCGCCTACAAACGTCCCGTCCGATGTCGACAGAGAGTCGCTCACCCGCAAATCGTATCTCGTTCGAAGCGGACGCGACTCTGAGTTAGCCTCTGTGGCACCTGCCCCAAGCGCAGTCTGCTGGGTCGGCAAAGACTCCAGCGCAAACAAGTGATCAGTCGGCAAACGGCCCTGCTGGGCACCGCCCAAAATACCCGAAACTGGCGGGCTGAAGATCCTCGGCTGACCGGGCACAGTGGTGGCAACCGTCTCAGTCGGAGAATAATACGGGCGCGTTCTGTATCGCGACGAACGCCGGTCAAAATCTTCCGGGCCCGCGGAATCTCTCAGGAAGGAACTGAGCGACGGCGCCGTCCTGTAAGAATTAAGGAAAGAGGTGCCGGGATCCAGACCTATATCGGTTATCGACCGATAAGGCACATTGCCACGGAAATGTTTACCGCCACGCACATTTCCGGTGATTGACAGCTCGGCAGTAGTGTCGATTGGGGCCAGCGTGGGCAATAATCCGCTGCGGATGCTGCTAACAGGAACCGTGCTCGTGCCGACAGGATTCCTTGTGGCCGGATTGCGTATAGAATAGCTCCCCGACGAACCACCCGCCGGCAACAATGCCGCCGCGACGATTAACAACCAAGTCCTCATAATACCGAATGCCTCGAAATTACCCAAGTAGCCTTTTACTTATTCTCCCATTCTACCTAAATATCCGGGTATTCCTTATACTTCGGCTTTTCTGCCCATCTGAGTTTAGTTGCTAAAGTATCCCATTGGCTCCTGAGTGGATTATTCACTATGAAGAAATCGCTGTCTTCTCTCTCGACCCTCACAACATCGTCGCTCGATAGGTTCAAAGAAACCTGGCCGTCGATGGAAACTGTCGTGCCTTCATTGACGCGTATACCGACCACTTCTATGGTGCTCTCGGCGTTTATGACGATGGGCCTGAAGCTCAGCGAATGAGGACAAATCGGCGTAATTACCATCGCCTCGATCTTCGGCGAGAGTATCGGCCCGCCTGCCGAGAGATTATAGGCCGTTGAACCGGTCGGGGTGGAAATTATCAGTCCGTCACTGACGCAGCCGGCCAGGGGCTGGCCATCGACCAGAATCTGAAGCTCAATCGCCCTGAAAGGCGGCCCGGCAGCAACGAAAACATCATTGATGGCAGCCGAGCAGAATCTTTCGGCCGGATTGCCCCGGCCGCTGCCGCCGAAGACCCGGCATCTGAGCATCATGCGCCTGTATGTGGGGACAGTCTCGGTGACCAGCGAAGGAAAGAAATCTTTCAGCTCGCCAACGCTGAATTCCGCCAAAAAGCCAAGTTTGCCAACGTTGACGCCGATCAAGGGGATCGACGTCCTGCTCAAGTTGCGCGCTGTCGAGATGATGCTCCCGTCACCTCCGAAGACAATCGCGAAATCGCACTCTTTCAGTATCTCGGGCTTGGGACCAGCCTCCTTTACATCCTCGATGCTGTAGCTGGCCAAGACTTGAGCCTTGCCTCTGGCAAAGCTCACAAATTCCTCAATCGCACCACTGACACCCTGCTTCTCTGCATCGCCGAAAATCACCAGTTTAGGTAGAGATTTCGTCTCTCGCATCGTAGGTTCATGCTTTCAACATCTTTCTTACCGTCTCAGCTATGCTATCGGCATCTACGCCCGCTTCCATAAATTGAGCATCGCGTGAATTGTGTCCTATAAATCTCCTCGGTGCGCCAAGCACACGCACGTTCTTTGGCGAACAACCTTTGGCGGCGGCCATTTCGAGCACCGCCGAGCCGAAACCACATGCGACGGCATGGTCTTCTACGGTGACTATTCTTTTTCCGCGCCTCAGCAGGGTACCGATTTTCTCGTCAACCGGAGCGGCAAACCGCGCGTTGATCACATCAACCGGAACCTTCTTCTCAGTCAGCAGCGCCGCGGCTTTCATCGCCTCTGTCAGGACGGCACCGTAGCTGACGATCGCCACGGCAGAGCCTTTCGATTTCTTGACTGTCACGCTCTTGGCCAACTCGAACGGCTTGGCGCACGCGGCACGGAAGAACTCCTCCGACGGCACGGCGTCTTTCGGATACCTGATTACAACCGGCTTATCGGCAGCCAGAGCAAACTTAAGAGCCAACTGCGTCTCAATTTCGTTGGCCGGCGCTGTCAGAACGATGTTCGGCATCATCCGCATAAAGCCGATGTCCATAAGCCCGTGGTGAGTCGGGCCGTCGGAGCCGACGAATCCGGCGCGGTCGATGCAGAAAACGACACCGAGATTCTGCAGAGCCACCTCCTGAAATATCTGGTCGAAACTGCGCTGAAGGAAGGTCGAATAAATGCAGACCACTGGCTTGGCCCCCTGCCGGGCCATGCCGGCTGCAATATCAACCGCCGCGCTTTCGGCGATGCCAACATCATAAAAGCGTCCGGGAAACTTCTTGCTGAACTCCATCAACCCCGTGCCGTCGCACATCGCCGAGGTTATGGCGACAATTCTTCTGTCCTTTTCGGCAAGCTCAGTCAGATGTTCGCCGAATGCGGTCGTAAAATTGCGCTTGCCTGGTGCGGCAGACTTTTCAACCGTGTCCCCGTTGATCTTGAAAGGACCTGTGGAATGAAACGTGCTCGGACCTTGATCGGCCGGGCGAAATCCTTTGCCCTTCTTGGTGTAGACGTGCAGGATCGCCGGGTGGTTCAGCTCGGCCGACGCCTCGAATAATTGAATCAGCGAGCCGATATCGTGCCCGTCAACGGGGCCGAAGTATGGTATGTGCAGACTCTCGAACATCTGACTGGCCGGCAGGGCCATTCTAATGCCCTTCTTGGTCCGCTCGATCGTCTCTTCTACACTTTTGCCGATAACCGGCATGTGCTCGAGGATGTTTCTGGTAGTCTTGCGCAGACCCTCGTAAGTGTGGCTCAGCCTGACCTTTGCGAAGTATTTCGCCATCGCTCCGACCGTCTTGTTAATCGCCATCGAGTTGTCATTGAGCACGATCAGCATTTGCCGCTTAACCAGCCCGAGATTGTTGAGGGCCTCGAAGGAAGTGCCATTAACAATACTGGCATCGCCGATCATCGTCACGATCTTGTTAGCACGGCGTTTCTTGTCTTTGCCCGCCAATTCCTCTGCGAGCGCCATTCCGATTGCGGTGGCTATCGAGGTTCCCGCGTGCCCGACGGAAAACTGATCGTACGGGCTTTCCGCAGGGCTGGGAAAACCGCTTATCCCGCCGACATGGCGGAGTTTTTCGAACTTGTCCTTTCTGCCCGTAACGATCTTGTGGGTATAGCATTGATGCCCGACATCCCAGAGCAGCTTGTCATGTTGAAAATCAAATACGTAGTGAAGTGCCAGCGTCAATTCCACCACGCCGAGGTTGCTGGCCAGATGCCCGCCGGTCTTGCTGACCGACTCGAGTATGAACTGGCGTACTTCCTCGGCCAGCGTCTTGAGCTCCAGCACAGACAGCTTCTTGATATCTGCCGGACTGTTGACTTTCTCCAGGAGTTTACTCATCAAGAAATCCCATACCGAATTACTACCGATACATACTGCGTATTTTGCAGGCCCCTGCCGGCAAACCTTCTATTTCTTGTCCACAATCATATCAGGTTATGGACACAAAGGTAAGAGTTTTCTCGTCGTTGCCCACGACCCTCATTTTTTGGCGAGGATCGCCATATAGCCCCCATCGCGGTCGGCGCCTTCTGCCAAAGGCAGGATGATCTTTTCAAATTCGAGTTCGAATACCTTATTCTCGACCAGAAAATCACGGACAAGCCCACTGTTCTCGCACTTTTGAATGCTGCACGTGCTGTAGCAGATCTTGCCCTGCGACTTTACCATCTCGGCGGCGGTTCTGAGCAAATCGCCTTGTATCTTGGCCAGAGCCCCCACCGCCTTCGGGTTAACGCGGTAGCGAGCTTCGACTCGTCTGGCCAGCACGCCGGTGTTTGAACAGGGTACATCCAGGAGAACGGCGTCGAATTCTGAATTGGAAATTGAGAACTGAGAATTGACCATTTTCTCGCAGGGTGCAGTCTGGATGCTTCTGATGCCGAGCCGGGTGATGTTTTCTCGGACCAAACGGAGCCGGTTACTATCGATATCAGTTGCGAAGATCTTCGCCGCATCGCCTGTAGCCTCGGCCAACTGGGTCGTTTTGGCACCGGGGGCCGCACACAGATCGAGTATTGTCCAGTCAGAGTGCGGATTCAAAAGCCGAACCGGTTGCGAGGCCGTAATATCCTGAATCGTGAATTCGCCCTCGGCAAAACCGGGGAGTCTGCTCACCGCCTTCGGGCTCTTGAGTTTTATCATTGTCCCTTCGATTATCTCGGTCTGGACATCTTCTGCAGCGAGCTTGTCGGCCAACTTCTGAGTCGTTGTCTTGAGCAGATTGGGCCTGATGTAGATGCTAGGCCGGCGATTGGATGCAGCGCAGATTTGCCGGGTCCGTTCTTGGCCAAACTCGCCGAGCCAGTCCGCAACCAGCCATCCAGGCAGTGAGAAGACCGTACTGAGATAGTCATCCGGATAAGCTGCGCGATCGGGCAGAAAATCGGTGTCGAATTCGCATCCGATCGTGAATGCCTGTGGAAGTGTACGTCGGCCGTCTGCCCGCTCCAACGGAATCTGGCGATTGCTTATGTGCCTCAGAACCTGCCTCAGGACAGCGTTCACGAAGCCGGCCTGCTTCTTGCCCGCGACGGCCTTAGTGTACTCGACCGCCTCGCTGACAATCGCATACTCCTCTGTCGCGGGGGCGTAGATAAGTTCATAAACGCCGACACGAATGATGTTGAGCAGCGGACTCGATATCCTCTGGACGGGCCGGCCGGAAAACGTCGCTATCACCATATCGATGGCCCGGCGATTCCGCAGCGTTCCAAACACAAGGTCAGTCGCCCGCTGCCTCCGCTCGGTCTTGCCCAGCAGCTTGTCCAATATCGGTCCGGCGTAATTCCTCTCGGGATCACACCTGTTGAGCACCTGAACCGCAACAGCCCGAGCAGTTTTGACTCCTTCCTCAGCCACCCTTTACTCCCAACGAAGCTGCCTCAGTTTCTCCTCGGTGCGGATGAACTTCACTGTGCGGTCTTTAAGGACAACGCAGCCGCCCCTCGGATCGTGGTTATCGAAAGTGAATAACTCGGGCCCACCGTGCTGATTCCAGCCGGCTTCGGCCTCGAACAGGAGCACCATGTCTCCCGAAGAATCCCGTTTGCAGTTGGGATTCACGGCCTAATTGCATTTGCCTTCATGCTGGCC
>Ga0209536_100006873_pt1 | contig 17314 bp, 16 predicted proteins | sample DeeMarSeWOR28_12_FD_187461 | JGI IMG/M metagenome (GOLD analysis project Ga0209536, IMG submission 187461) | Marine sediment microbial communities from White Oak River estuary, North Carolina - WOR-2-8_12 (SPAdes) (version 2) | ecosystem: Environmental > Aquatic > Marine > Intertidal zone >... | reverse complement strand
CAACGCTGGTTATCTTTTTCAAGAAAAACTTGATCACCTTCCCCAATACACCTGTGAAAGGTAATCCTGGCATCTGAATCTGAGAATCAGGTGATTGCTGCTGTCCACCCGTTCTTCGTGTACCGGGGTAAAAGATATAGCCTCTGCCAAACATACCCGGCCTCCGAAACTCGAAACCCCGATAGCCAGGACCGTATGATTCCCTGAAAATATCCCCGGAGCTTCTGAAGCCGAATGTTCTGGCAAACTCTTCAAAAATCTGGTCTATATCTGAGCCCCTGAAGATATCGTCAGCGGTATGGCTTTGCCTAAAGCGTTCATAGGCAAACGACCCATACTGCGACCTTAGAAGGTCGTATTCCCTCCTCTTGGAAACATCAGAGAGAACTGCGTACGCCTCATTAATGTCTTTCATCTTCTCGGTAGCTGCAGAATCTCCCGTGTTTCTATCAGGATGATACTGGAATGCTAGCTTCCGATATGCTTCTTTTATGGCTTGCTGGCTGGCATCTCTCTCTACACCAAGAATGTTATAGTAGTCTTTTTGATTCATGGCTCTTACTAACAGTATATCGGATTGATACTTGGAAATGTCTCAAAAAAGAAGGGAGGGTATCCTATATACCCTCCCCGGATTTACCTCCTCAACCTCGACTCACCGGCGGTTATCACAACCGCATAGAGTCGCTTGGAACCGACTCTCAACTCATCTTAACGAGTCGAGTTTGAGTTCCATCTTGCCCCGCCCATCTGCGGGGCACTAACTGTCGACTTGCCATACTCCGTACAACTTATGAAGCTTCATCACACACCTCCCAAATCTTAGTAGGCGGTTCTCAGCCTCTGTTTATTATTAAAGCACACTTTCTCCCGTATGTCAAATTCTCAGCCTCACAGGCAATGCGCAATTGTCATTCTGTAACCATGTTCTTCGCCACCACAGGTTTATGATATAGTATATGGTAATTATGCTAGCCAAGGTATTAAACTACACTGTAATAGGACTAGAAGCGGCTATTGTCGAGTTTGAGTTAGATATTTTCCCCTGTTACCGGCCTTTACAATTTTGGGCTTGCCCGATCGCAGCCAAAGCCATTATCCCACCGGACGGATTATGTTCGAAAACCGAGACCTGCTTGCGCTGGGCGAGGGCGAGTTGCGCTCGGTTCGCGGCGCAGACATTGCGATGATTTTTCAGGAACCGATGACGGCATTGAATCCGGTGTATCCCGTCGGCAAGCAGCTGGTTGAACCACTCATCGTTCATCAGAATATGGACAAGGTGGGGGCACGCCAGCGCATGATCGAGCTGCTGGACCGCACCGGTATCAAGGAGCCGCACAAGCGTATCGACGCCTATCCACACATGCTCTCCGGTGGACAACGCCAGCGTGTGATGATCGCCATGGCGTTAGCGTGCAACCCGAAACTCTTGATTGCTGACGAGCCGACCACGGCGCTGGACGTTACCATCCAGGTACAGATCCTGGAACTGCTCGAGGACATACAGCAGGAATTCGGTATGGCGGTGCTGATGATCACGCATGACCTGAACATGGTGCGCCGTTTTGCTGAACGTGTGTGTGTCATGCAGCAGGGCGAACTGGTTGAGACGGCATCAATCGAACAGCTGTTTGATGCGCCGAAGCACCCCTACACTAAACAGTTGCTGGCGAGCCAGCCACGGCGAATTGTCGAAGACATCCCGGAATCCGAATTGCGCCAGCGTAAGATAATTATCGAGTCAGATAAGCTGCGTTGTTATTTCCCGATCAAGGCCGGTTTTTTCCAGCGTAAGATCGGTGAAGTCAAGGCCGTCGATGATGTCTCGGTCAAACTGCGGAAAGGAGAGACGCTCGGTATCGTCGGGGAGTCGGGTTCCGGCAAGACGACGCTGGGGATGTGTTTGTTGCGTCTGCAGTCCTGTGACGGCGGCATCCGGTTTCAGGGCAAGGAAATTCAGCAGTTGTCACCGGGCGAGATGCGCCCCATCCGGCGGCATATGCAGGTCGTTTTCCAGGACCCGTTCTCATCGTTGTCTCCCCGAATGACCATTGAACAGATCCTCGGCGAAGGTTTGCGTATTCATTACCCGCAACTAGATGCCGGCGCGCGGCGGGAGAAGATTGTCTCGGTGTTGAACGAGGTCGACCTGGAAGAAGATATGTTGTGGCGTTATCCGCATGAATTTTCCGGTGGACAGCGTCAGCGAATTGCCATTGCGCGAGCGGTGGCACTTGAACCGGATTTGATGCTGCTTGACGAGCCAACCAGTGCGCTGGATGTGTCGGTGCAAAAGCAGGTGCTCGATTTGCTGGCGCGCTTGCAGAAGAACCATGGCATGGGCTACCTGTTTATTACACACGACCTGAACGTGATTCGCGCGATGGCGCACCGGGTACTGGTAATGCGAGGCGGGCAGGTGGTAGAGAGCGGGGACACCGAATCCCTGTTTACTGCGCCACAACAGGAGTACACACGCACACTACTGAGCGCGTCGTTGTTTGCTCAACATCTGTGAAGACGGATCAGGTGTTCGGGTGGTTCGAGGTGTTTGAAGCCGAAGGCGCCAGTTCCGGTTTTACCCAGACATCGATTTTCTGACCCGGGCGCAATAAGCCGCGGCGATGTAGGCCATTCCAGCCGGCAAGCTGGTAGATATAGACGTCGTAGCGAACCGCAATACCCCATAATGTATCGCCGGAGCGAACCTTGTGTACCAACTTGACGTGGTCACTGGGTGGCGCAACGCGACGCGGTTTACGATAAACCGGCTTGGTAACATTGCCGTCCTTCGCGGTCATGCGTTGGGCGGAAACCGGAATCAACAAGTCGCTGCCGGCGCGGATGCGAGAGCTACGAAGGCCGTTGGCCCGCTTGATAGAAGAGACACTGACACCATAGCGGCGGGCGATGGTGCTGAGCGCGTCGCCGTGACGCACGCGATGACGTTGCCAGCGCACACGATTCTTGTCAGGCAAGTTTTCCAGCGCCTCGAGCAGGATATCCCTGCGTTCTTTTGGCACCAACAGATAGTGCGGACCTTCTGGTGCCGTGGCGCGTCGTTTGAAGCCCGGGTTGATGTCATAGAGATCGCCGAGACTGATGTTGGCCATCTTGGCGACGATGCCGAGGTCAATCTGGGAGCCGACTTCGACCTTGGCAAAATAGGGTTCGTTGTCAATCGGCTGCAGGTTTATGCCGTACTGTTCGGGGTTGGCAATAATCTTGGCCATCGCCAGCAGCTTCGGTACGTAGTTCAGGGTCTCGGGCTTGAGCGTGTGCAGGTTCTGGTAATCAGCAGGGCGTCCGCGACGTTCATTGTATGATACTGCATTCATCACGCGCCGCTCGCCAGCGTTATACGCTGCCAGGGCAAGGTGCCAGTTGCCGTCAAAATCATTGTTCAGTTTTTCCAGGTAGTCCAGCGCAGCCTGGGTTGCTTCCACGACGTTGCGCCGTCCGTCATACCACCAGTTGCGATCGAGACCGTAGTGACTGCCGGTCGATGGAATGAACTGCCATAAGCCTGAAGCGCGTGCACGGGAATAGGCGTGCGGTTTAAATGCACTCTCGATGGCCGGCAACAAGGCAATCTCGGTTGGCAAATTGCGCTTCTCTACTTCATCAACGATGTAATAAAGATAGAGGCGCGCTCGCTGAACCATGCGCTCCATGAAGGCCGGGTTCTGGCTAAACCACTTTACGTGACGCGCAACCAGCGGGCTATCCAGCGGCTCCATGCCATAACCGGCGCGAACACGGTCCCACAGGTTGTCAAAACTCTCGGGAATCGCGGCGGAACGCTGAGTTGCCGCGGCCAACTTACTGGCAGATTGCTCCTTGGCGGGAGTACCAGACGTTGGCGCGACCGGATTGGTCGCACAGCCTGCGATGAGCATAGAAACAGAAAGGGCAAGAAAACCCCGCAGCAGGTACCGGCGGAACGATGTCCGGGATGCGATCACATCCTCCCGTGACTCAGATTTATTATTATTGAAAGCCAACATACAGCGTTCATGTTATGTAGTGTCTAAGGTGTCGTCAACCGCTGCCTATCCGCGGAAATCGTCCTTCCAGCGCCTCACCTCGGAAAAAGTGGCCAAAGCGTCGTCGAGGGCATGGCCAACGTGCACCTCTGTTGCTGTTCGAACTGATGCCAGCGATGAGCGCAGGAACGGGTTGATTTGCTTTTCGATGTCGATCCGGCTGGGTAATGTCGGCGTATTAGTTTTTCGTAACTCGTGAACCTCCGAGATTTTTTGCGACACTGCCGCGTTTTCGGGCTCAACGGTCGAGGCAAAACGCAGATTGGCCGCGGTGTACTCATGCGCACAATAGACAAGCGTGTCATCCGGCAATGCCGCGAGGCGATCGAGCGATGCCAACATCTGTTCTGCTGTGCCTTCAAACAGTCGCCCGCAACCCGCTGAGAACAATGTATCACCGCAAAACAGCATGCCCGGCGTGTAATAGGCAATGTGTCCGCGGGTATGACCAGGTACGGCAATTACGGAGAATTCCAGTCCGCACTCAGGTATACGCACGATGTCACCGTCACCAACGGGATCGGTGACGGCGGCAATGTTTTCCAGGCCTGGCCCATAAACCGGGATATTGTATTGGCGCGCCAGCGCGGACGCGCCGCCGACATGATCGCCGTGGTGATGAGTGCACAGGATTGCGACCGGGTCGAGCTTTTCCGCTGATATTTTTTCCAGCACCGGATCCTCATCACCGGGATCGACAATGATTGTGGGTCGACGGGAATCGGTGTCCGGCGAGTCTGGCGTTATCAGCCAGATATAGTTGTCCTCGAAGGCGTCGGCGTGTAAAACAGAGCATCGCATAATGAACAAGTGTGTAATGACTGTATGAACGAGTCAACGTCTCCATTGGGCATGACACTCGAAATGAGAGAGCAGGTTTCCTCCTGGTTCGAACAGCCTCTGGGCAGATCATTGCTCGCTTGTGAGGCGGAGCGACTGCGTGCACTCTTGCCTGGCTTGTATGCCAGCAACGTTCTGCAACTGGGACGACTGGGTGGCATTGATTTGTTCGAGTCATGCAATGCGCCGCAACGTTTCTTGCTGGAGTCTTCCCCCGTATCCGGTGACTCCGGTGTTCGCGCTTTACCGGAGAGCCTGCCATTCGAGCACAACAGCATCGACATGGTTCTACTGCCGCATACGCTTGATTTTTGTCTGGATCCGCATCGGGTGCTGCGCGAGGTTGAACGCGTGCTGATGCCGGAGAGCCATATCGTCATCCTGGGGTTCAATCCCTACAGCTTCTGGGGCCTGAAGCGCAGCATGATTCGGCGTAGTCGACGACATGCCCCGTGGAATGGACATTTTATCGGGGTGCACCGGATGAAAGACTGGCTCAAACTGCTTCAGTTTGAGGTGACCCACGGCAGCATGATGTATTACCGACCGCCACTGCAAAAGTCAGCGTCACTGGACCGATTTCGCGTCCTCGACAAGCTTGGTGATCGCTGGTGGCCGATGATGGGAGGCGCCTATTTGCTGGCCGCGAAAAAACGCGTGGAAGGGATGACGCCGATCCAGCCGCGCTGGAAACTCAGTGTTGTGCGATCCGGCAAAGCAGCCCAGGAAGCGGCAACACGCGGCATTGCTGCTAAAAAACCAGACGGGAAACAGGCGCTTGGTTGAAGTAGAAGCGTTTACCGATGGTGCCTGTCGCGGCAATCCGGGCCCCGGTGGCTGGGGGGTCCTGCTGCGTTATGGCGATAAGGAAAAGGAATTGTATGGTTCCGAGTCCGAAACGACCAACAACCGGATGGAGTTGATGGCGGCGATCATGGCGCTGGAGTCACTCAATCGTGCCTGCAAGGTCGCGGTGACCACCGATTCCGTTTATGTAAAGAACGGTATCAGTAGCTGGATCGAGAAGTGGAAGCGCAACGGCTGGAAGACCGCAAACAAAAAGCCGGTTAAAAACGTCGATCTATGGCAACGGCTGGATGCCGCGGTGATAGACCATCAGGTAGAATGGCACTGGGTAAAAGGCCATTCCGGTCACGAAGAAAACGAACGTGCTGATCAATTGGCCAACCGCGGTATCGATGAACTATTAAGCTAGCGCAGTGTTGATTAGTCACTTCGCTGGTCAGTAGCTAAATTAACAAGAGCAACCCGAAAAGTAGATCGCCCATGACCCGACAAGTTGTACTCGATACCGAAACCACCGGCCTTGACCCGCAACAGGGTCACCGCATCATTGAAATTGGTTGCGTAGAGCTGGTGAATCGCAAGTTGACCGGAAATGTCTTCCATCAATATATCAATCCCGAGCGCGAGATTGATCAGGGTGCGATCGAGGTGCATGGCATTACCAACGAGTCACTGGTTGATAAGCCAAAGTTTGATGCTGTCGCCGATGACTTTCTGGAATACGTCAAAGGCGCGGAACTGATTATTCACAACGCACCCTTTGATGTTGGTTTCCTGAATCACGAGTTTAAGCGATTGAAGGGCCATGCAGATGGCGTTATCGAGACCCATTGTGGTGTCATCGATACGCTCAAGATGGCGCGCAAGATGCACCCGGGTCAGAAGAACGACCTGGACTCGCTCTGTCGTCGATACAGCGTCGACAATACCCAACGAACCCTTCATGGCGCGTTACTTGATGCCGAGATCCTGGCAGACGTCTACCTGCTAATGACCGGCGGCCAGACCGGTTTGTTTGAAGATGGGCGGCCAGGTGACAGGGGTGTGGCGACAGAGCAGATTCGCCGGTTATCGGCAGATCGAAGCCCACTGCCGGTAGTGATGCCAACCGCGGAAGAACTGGCTGCACACCAGAAATGGGTCGACGATCTCGAGTCTAAGGGCGATGGCGATTCGCTGTGGTCGCAAATCGAGTCAAATTAACGTCTTTTTGCGATTTTGGTATTTTCCCCGCTGTTTTTTCTGTGAGCGCCTCATCTGCTCGCAGTAATAAAAAAGTCTAAAAAACAACACCTTACGATAGTAATTGATCGCCCGCCGGTTGGCCGGAGCGCTGCCGGTCGTCGACTGGCTAATTCACTAACAGGTGATATTCTAAATTATAGAGGGTGGGGCGGAATTGGCCGTCTCATAAAATAATCAGTCAAGGAGACCAACTGACGATGCCGACGTGTACGCACACCTCCAATTGTGCCTTATTTCCGATGATATCGGTCAACAGCGCACTCAAAGTCTGGCGGACTTTCTATTGTGAGGGAAAATGGACCGAGTGCCACCGCTACAAGCTGTCCCTTGAAGGAAAACCCGTTCCACCAAACCTGCTACCCAACGGCAAGGTGCTGGATATGGGTATCGAGGAGACAGCATCGCCAGTCAAACCGGCAGCGCCGACGGAAAAACTCGGTAGCAGTTTCGACGACGAGCTGAATAAGATTGAAAATGACATCGCTAACCTGGCCGATGAAAAGGCGCCGGCACCAGCACCGGCACCGGCAGCACCCGCCGCTGCACCAAAACCGGCTGCAGAAGGGCCAACGGCATCCTATTACCTGCGCATGCAGATCCAGCCAGCCACTGGCGTGATGAGCGAGATTATCCGCACCCTCGGTGAGCAGCAAATAAGGATTGATGCGGTGACAGAGAAAAAAGGCTACTCACCTGGTTCACCAAGCTATCTGATTGTACTAACCGATCAGTCGGTCAGGGCAACGATTGATGAGGCGGTGGCTGCGCTGGCAAACCTGGAAAGTGTTGCGGGTTCGGTCAAGGTCATCGAGCTGGAAGCAATGAAAGACGGTCTGCTGACCTGAGGTAAAGACTGATACCGGCACGACTATTTAAAACGGATCAAGCTTATGAAATTACTGAAACGATTTAGATTCCCGGCCATGCTCGTTGTGGCGATGATGGTATCCGGAGGGCTGGCGCTTGCGCAGCAATCCGGTGACACCGCGACGATTCCCTGGCTCGCACCGGCAACAAAAGGTGACGCAGAATCCCAGTATATTATGGGTAACGCCTATGCGTCAGGCATGCCTGCGCTCGGCATCAAGAAAGATTCCGCCAAGGCGTTTCAATGGTACATGAAGGCGGCAAAGCAAAAGCACGCCAACGCGCAATATGAAGTCGCCGCTTCGTTTATTCTCGGCGACGGTGTCGGCAAGAACCTCAATGCTGCGCGGATCTGGCTGAAACGGGCGGCAGACAATGGTCACCCCGATGCGCGAGTGGTTCTGTCCGGTTTTCCTGCCCCGGTCGCAGCGACGCCCAAATCGGCGCCAAAAAAACCGGTTCAGCAACGCCGTGTTGCCGCCCCACCGGCCAGCGATAGTGGTTATGAGGTTGCCGGTATCCGTGTCGACCCGATGTCCATGATCGACGCGGTAGTCAACGTACAAATATTTGGCCCCTATTGGCCCTGGTGGCTTGGTGGCACGGTACTGGGTTTGATCACGGTCAGTTTCTGGCTCGCGGTAAAGACAACGCTCGGTGTGTCTTCGAGCTTTGATCGAATTGTTAACTGGCGCGAAGATCGTGACATGGCGAAAGTGGCGGCGGTCATGCAGGAAACACCGACCGGCGTACTGGAGTCGGCGATGATGGCAGCAACCATGGAACAGTTCGGCGATGATATTCCTGACGACATCATGCTGGACGATGATGGCGGTGGCGCAGCAGTTGCGTCGATGCCAATGGCGTCCACGCCAGTGCGCGTGCCGTGGCCGGCACATGTCACGTTTCTGGTGGCAACTGCGGTAGGCGGGTTTCTCTCGGCCTTCGCCTCTGGCAGTTTCGAAGTTCAGATGACCATGGGTAGCACGTTTGAGCGATTTTTCGGTAACGGCATCCTGATGTGGGCCGTGCTGGTGGTTGGCGGATTCCTGATTGGTTTTGGTACTCGCATGGGCGGAGGTTGCACCTCTGGTCACGGCTTAAGCGGCTGCTCGCGACTGCAACCGGGCAGTTTGCTGGGTACGGCATCCTTTTTCGGTACCGCGATCGCGGTATCGCTGGCGATGGAGATGTTTCTATGAGCGCTAAGACAGGCAATTCAAAATATCACCTGTACTTCGGTTTGTTCGGCATCCTGATGGGCTTTACGATTGCCCGCATTGGATTCGGTGATTACAACGAAGTACACAATCTTTTTACCCTTGCTGATTTCCGCATTCTGCTGACGTTCGCGCTGGCGGTCATCGTTGCGATGATAGGCTTCGCGGTACTGGCCCGGGGCAAGTCACTGCCAAAGAAAAAGATTCATCCGGGTACGGCTATCGGTGGCGTACTGTTTGGCACCGGTTGGGCGATTACCGGGGCGTGCCCAAGTATCGCGCTGGTGCAAATGGGCGTCGGCTATATCCCGGCGATCGCGACCGGCGTTGGTATTTTTGTTGGCGCCTACGTGTACAAGCATGTGCATGCGCGCTTCTTCCGCTGGGATTCCGGTTCCTGCGAGGTATGATCCTGCCGGGGGCTAGGTGGACAAAAGCCGCTGGTGCATGCGCTCACTGAACCGGTGACGAGAGCAAAACGCTTCCAGCTTTCGCGGCCTCACTGGTTGTTTTTTAGATGACGCCTCCGTACAACGTATGGGGGCGTTTTCGCTAATGCGGGCCAGGGATTGCGAGAGATAGGCCTGATCCCGGTGCTGCTCGAGTTGTAGTTGCGCTCGGCGAGCACCGCGCAAAGGAAGCTGAGCGACGCGATCGAGATCACTATAGATTTTCTCCAGTGACTTCAGGTGTGTGAGCAGAACCGTAGCGGTCTTCTGGCCAATTCCGGGTACGCCGGGAATGTTGTCTACCGCATCACCCATCAGGGCCAACAAATCAACCACCTGATCTGGTCGCACGCCAAGCTTTTCTCTTGTCGTTGACGGATTCAGCTTTTCACCCCGGGCAAAATTCCACCAGATGTCCCCTGGCTTGAGTAGCTGCGCAAGATCCTTGTCGCCGGTGACATAGGCCATGCGGAAATCCTTGGTTCGCATCTGCCTGGCAACCGTACCGATCAGATCGTCTGCCTCGTAGCGTTCACTGGCGTATGTCCTGAACCCCAGGATTCCGGCGAGCTCCTGACAGGCCTTGAGTTGCGCCGCGAGTTCTGGCGGTGGCAGTTCCCGGTTAGCCTTGTAGGGCGGATACAGGTCATTGCGAAACGAGGTAGTCAGGCTCTCGTCGAACGCCACGACGTAATGCCTGCCTTTGGCCAACGTTGCCAATTGGTGGAGGAAATCTGCGAAGCCGTACACCGCGTTCACCGGCTTGCCGTCGGCACCGGTCATGGATTCGGGTATCGAGAAATAGGCGCGGAAAATGTAAATACTGGCGTCTACCAGATAGAGCGTTTTCATGGCGCAAAAATATCATAGCTTGTAAGCGAAAATCCCTCTGCACAGCACGTCAATTGTGGTGGTGAGGATGCCCAACTGATAAAATTGCGCGAATCCCAATCGTTCGCCTTTAACGGAGTCGGTATGCCGTATTTTGTTTATGAAATTAGTCCAGAGCGCAAGCTGACCTACGTCGAGGTGTTTGACGACTATCGTTCTGCAAAAAATCTGTGTCGTGACAGGCGCGCGGGCGGTGACATGACTAAAGGACATGAGCTGCGCATGGTGTTTGCCAGTAATCAGAAAGAAGCGGAAGGCCTGCTCAAACAGAAGCGCAAGCCGTCGACTCCGATCGAGGAATGGGAAGTCTGAACAAAGGATATGCGGCCTGGTTCGGTTGGCCGCTGCCACGATTTCAGACTGTGGGCGCCAGAGCGGCTTCGATAGCGTGGGTTTTGGCCGCGAGTCTGACCGGGTGCGCTACATTGCCGGACAATTCCCAGCGAATGCATTCCAGCCATTTGCCTGATACAGGATCCACGCTGGTTGCGAATCTTTTCCAGCAGGAAAAATCTGCTCATCGGTCCAGATCCGGCTTTCATCTTCTGGGTGATGGCCATGATGCTTTTGTTGCCAGGGCGGTGCTTGCACGCTTCGCCGAAAAGAGCATCGACCTCCAGTATTATCTCTACCATAACGATACGACCGGCCTCAGTCTGTTTCGGGAACTGAAAGAAGCAGCTGATCGAAATGTGCGGGTACGCATCCTCCTTGACGATATTGATCTTTCGGGCCGTGATCGAACGTTGGCGACAATTGATTCACACCCGAATATCGAAGTGCGGGTGTTCAACCCTTTTAGCCGGAATACGTGGCGCGGTCTCCAGTTTATTACCGGTTTCGGAAAGGTGACCCGCAGAATGCACAACAAGTCGTTTACGGTTGATAACCAGGCCACTATCGTCGGTGGCAGGAACATCGGCGACGAATATTTTGCAGCTCATCCGGACCTCGCCTTTAGCGACCTTGATGTGCTGGCAGTCGGGCCGGTTGTACAGCGTGTTTCACTGTCATTCGACGAGTACTGGAATCACCAGCTCGCCTATCCGATCGCCTTACTGGCGAGAAAAAATTTCAGCCAGGATGAACTGGCGGAGAAACAACAAGAGGCAGAGAGGTTGCTGGCAGATTTTGATCAATCCAGCTACCGCGAGGCCCTTCGTCATTCCCGGCTTGCCGCCGAGCTGCGGTCGGGTACGGTGAAATTCTCCTGGGGGCGGGCTGATGTTATCTACGACTCACCGGATAAACTGCTGAATGCTGTCGGCGATAGAAAGTATATGCTGGCACCGCAGTTGGCATCCCATTTCGATGCCACCAAAAGAGAGTTTACGGTTTTCTCTGCGTACTTTGTTCCGGGCAAGGAGGGTATGCAATTCTTTTCCGAGTTGCGCAAGCGCGGCGTTCGAGTTCGCATTATGACTAACTCGCTCAGCTCCAATGATGTTTCGGTGGTTCACGCCGGGTACAAGAAATACCGAAAGCGCCTGCTGGCCTCTGGCGTGGAACTTTACGAACTGAAAAAGCAATTGAGCCGTAAAGAACGAAAAGCCAAAAAAGGCGCCTCTGGCTCATCGAAGGCCAGTCTGCATGCGAAGTCGTTTGTACTGGACCGAGAGAGCCTGTTGATCGGTTCGATTAACCTCGATCCGCGTTCATTCTATGAAAATACCGAGATTGGCATTCTGTTCGAGTCACCTGAAATGGCAAGCGGTATGGCGCAGTGGTTCGACGTGAATGCTGAGAAGGTTGCCTATCGTCTGGAATTGAGGGAATCGGGGGAGGGCAAGAAGCTGGTCTGGCACGAATTGGACGAGGGAAAGCAAATTGTTCATGACGTTGAACCCAACACAAGTTTATGGCGCCGGTTTTGGGTAAGCCTGGCGAGCATTCTACCGTTTGAGTCGCAACTCTAGGTGCCGGCCGGCGTCCTGCCCCGGCGGATTTTTATAACCAGATTCAGCAGCGTCAATACGCTGGCACGGTCGCTGCACGGGGCGACCACGTCGAGTGGGTTAGGATGCCTCCAGGGCCATTTGTGACACATTTCCGGCAGGGAGTGTTACCGTGAACGTTGATCCCTTTTTCGGCTGGCTATCAACGGCAATATAACCGCCCATCAGCACACACAGTTGCTGGCATATGGCGAGCCCCAGCCCGGTGCCGCCATAGGCTCGGGTCGTCGACGTGTCTGCCTGGGTGAATTCCTGAAAAATAGAGTTAAACAGCTCAGGCTCAATGCCGATACCGGTGTCAGCCACCTTGAAAATAATCCAGTCACCGTCGCCCCGGGTTTGCCTTGTAACATTCAGCGTGATCTGGCCATTAGTAGTAAATTTTCCGGCATTATTCAGAAGATTCAGCAATATCTGCCGTAGCCGCATATTGTCGACGTTCATTCGGCCAATATCGTCTGCATAGTTGACACTAAAGCGGCTGCCGTTGGTGGTAACGGACGGGAGTGCAATTCGGTATATGTTGTCCACAAATCTGGCGATGTCGAACCAGCCCGGATGGATTTCGAGCTTTCCGGACTCGACCTTGGAGAGATCGAGCACCTGGTCAACCAGCGTATGTAACTGGCGGCCGGCGGCGTGGATATTTTCCAGATCTTTACTGATGCCCGGATTGTCCAGGTCTTCCATTTCCTCTTTCAGCATCTCGCTATAGCCAATAATGGCGTTCAACGGCGTACGCAGTTCGTGGCTCATGTTGGCAACGAATTGACTCTTCGTTTTACTAAGCGCGAGCGCGTGGTCTCGAGCGATGGAAAGGTCGCGTGTACGTTCTTCCACCTTTTGTTCCAGGCTGGTGTTCATCTCGCGCAATTCATCAATTGCCTTTTCAACGCGATCTTCCTGGGTTCGGGTAAATCGGACAATAAAAATAGACGCGAGTATTCCAAAAATGAAAGTCGCCACGCCAAACCCAAGAATCGCATTGTGGGACTGATGAAATTCATGTTGCGATCTTGCCGCTGCTTCCAGTTTCAACTCGGTCTGGTAGGCGCTGAGCTTGTCGAGCAGTTGTATCACCAGCGCCTGGGCATCAAACACTGTCTTTAGGCGTGTTTCAATATTCCGGATCGACAGGTCAAACATGGCATCTTCGATTAATGTGTTTTGCAGCGGATAGGCCGTGCTCATCGCGCTATTCACCTGGTCGAGCAATGCCTTTTCTTTTTCATCGAGCGCCATTTCGACCAGGCGATTGCGCGCCTGGGCGACCGGATTGGCGTAGCTGAAAAATCGCTCGATCTCCTTTTGCCGATCGATAAAATTCGGCATCAATACGGCGGTACGCAAACTGATCTGTCTCACCCGTATGCCATCACGCATGTCGTTCACCAACTCATACTTGGTGAGATGCTCGTCGGTAATGGCTTTGAAGTTTTTTTCCATTTCGCTCATGTGCGAAAGGCTAAGTGCCAACAGCAACAGGAGCGCGAGTAATACGGCAGCCAGGGCCAATGCCAGATAATGGGTTGTAAGTAATTTCATATTGCAGTTTTTCCAATCGCCGGATTTACGGCAAGCGAAAAATCAGAAAGTTTGTATTTGTTGCGCCCCTTGAGTGAATATAGCCAGAAAAACGGGCGCGCGTGGTTAATTTGACCCAAAAAATGGTTAGGAAATGAGGGAGATAGCCGGCGACGGCTGCGAGACGCAAGGAAAGATGGTGGGCGATAGTGGGTTCGAACCACTGACCCCTGCCGTGTGAAGGCAGTGCTCTACCACTGAGCTAATCGCCCAAACTGTTGCTAATAACCCTGCTTCCCTGCCGTGTGCGACCGGAGCGCAGCGCAGGAAGTGCCCGATGAAGCTCCGAAGGAGCTTCCGGGGCAAAGGCAGTGCTCTACCACTGAGCTAATCGCCCGTGTTCGGGTGGCGGATGTTACCACATCGGGATTTTCGCCAGGACGGCCTGAGAGGCGCCAGAACGTGTCGAGCGCTCGTATCGCACGTACATGCCGAAACTGGGCTGAATCGGCCCCAAATCGCTTGACCGTCCGCCATAAAGCTCTTAAAGTTATTCACTTAGAGGCCAAAGTTAAAGTTTAACTAGAAAGTGGGCCCGCAAACCGTGTTTCCATGAAGTTGGGCGCGATATGGCACGAAATCCAGCAGGTTCCGGAGAATAAACATGAAAAAAATGGCGAACTTTTACTGCGCACTAGCGCTTTTCGCGTTATCGACATCCGCCTTTGCGGCCAATCCCGGCGAAGGCAAGTGGGTTGCTGATGAGGTGTTTCGCGCCTCCAATTCCAGTGGCAGTACCGGTCTGGTGAAGATGAATTCCGCCTACACCATCCGCGATGGGGAAATGTCGATTAATCTCGGCGCGGCGAGCGAATCCGTCGGTGGTACAGATTACATGCATGCGCCGCTCGCGATTACCTACGGTGTGACCGACAAAACTGAATTCGGCCTGACCGCAAAATACATCAGCGCTTCGGGCGCACTCAACACGAGCGGCATGGCTGGTGGCGAGGCCAAGATGAAGTGGCGCTTCCGCAGCCAAACCGAATATATTCCCGCGATGTCACTGGCATTGGGTCTGATGTTCCCGGCCGGCGATGCCGCCTTGAACGAAGTCAGCAGCTGGGGTGCGCGTCTGAATCTGCTGATGGCGTCCGAGGCCCAGATCACCGACACAAGCTACATTGGCATGTACCTCGATATCGGTACGACTAACATTGACGGCGGCGCGGACAATTATCTGAATGCAGATTTCGGGCTGTTGTTCCCGGTGAGTGACGACAAGCGCCTGCAGCTGATGCTGGAGTTCAACTCCATCTCCGGCCGTACCGGTACCTACCTGGGTACGGGCAATTACTCCGCAATTACGCCGGGCATTCGTTATGCCTCCGAAGGCTTCAAGCTGACGCTTGGCGTCGAATCCAGGGACACCAACACCAGCAAGATCAGCGGAACCATCGGCTGGGAATTCTGATCCCGGCTCAGTAGCAGCTGCTAGCCAACATGCGGTACTCGGTTGTCTGGTACGGCATCGGTGGACTGATGCTCGGTGCGATCGTCATCGGGTCACTGGTGCCTGTGCCGACGATGAAGGCGGCGCCGAACGACAAACTGATTCACTTTCTGATCTACTTCCTGTTAATGGCCTGGTTTGGCCAGCTGTGGCTCCGCCGCCGCTGGCTAGCTCTCGGTTTTGTGCTGTTGGGCTTGCTGCTCGAACTCGCGCAAGGCCAGACCCGTTATCGAACCTTTGAATGGTATGATGTTGGCGCCAATAGCGCAGGGGTCCTGGTGGCGTGGCTGGTGGTGATGACGCCATTGGGTAAAACGCTCCAGCGGGTAGATCAGTGGCTTCAGACAGTGCGAGCCTGAGAAACTCGACCCTGCGCAGTGAATTCATCTGACAAATTCAGTACCATACGCCGCCTCTTAGTCTGAGCGATTGCGCCCGATGTCTGTCCGTACACGATTTGCCCCTAGCCCCACTGGTTACCTTCATGTAGGTGGTGCCCGCACAGCGTTGTTTTCGTGGTTATACGCCCGCAAACACGGGGGCACATTTGTCTTGCGCGTCGAGGATACCGATCGCGAGCGCTCCAGCCAGGAATCGATTAACGCCATCCTTGAAGGCATGGCGTGGCTCGGGCTGGAATACGACGAAGGCCCGTTCTACCAAACTCATCGTTTTGAGCGTTACCAGCAAGTCGTCCAGCAGCTCCTGGATGACGGCAACGCCTATCACTGCTATTGCTCGAAACAGGAGCTGGATGAGATGCGCGAGGGGCAGCGCGCCCGTGGCGAAAAACCACGATACGACGGCCGCTGTCGTCATCGCAGCGGACCGGCGCCGGAAGGTATTCCGCCAGTGGTCCGGTTCAGGAACCCGGAGTCGGGCGCGATCGTCATCGAGGACATGGTGAAAGGCCGCATCGTATTCAATAACGAAGAGCTCGATGATCTGATTATTGCGCGTTCCGACGGGACTCCGACCTACAATCTGACGGTCGTAGTCGATGATTGGGATATGGAGATTTCCCATGTAATTCGCGGCGACGATCATATCAATAACACGCCACGGCAGATCAATATCCTGCAGGCACTCGGTGCGACACCGCCGTCCTATGCGCATGTTCCTATGATCCTGGGGTCCGACGGCAGTCGGCTATCCAAGCGCCACGGCGCCGTTAGCGTGATGCAATATCGGGAAGAGGGCTACCTACCCGAGGCACTGATTAACCACCTGGTTCGTCTGGGCTGGTCACATGGCGATCAGGAAATATTCTCGCTTGATGAAATGATAGAGTTATTTGATCTACCGGCAGTGAACAATTCTGCCGCAAGCTTCAATGCTGAGAAATTACTCTGGTTTAACCAGCACTATCTGCAACACACTCCGCCTGAGCATGTAGCTCATCACCTGAGCCACCACTTTGTCAGGCACGATGTCGACCCATCAACCGGTCCGGACGTGCTGAAGGTGATCGAGTCGCAGCGTGAACGCAACAAGACATTGGTGGAGATGGCGGAGCGCAGCGTGTTTTTCTATCGCGAGATCGAGGAATACGATGAAAAGGCGGCCAAGAAACACCTGAAACCGGATACGGTTGAGCCGCTAACTGCATTCCGGGAAAAACTGGCCGGGCTGGATTCATGGGAGCAGGAATCGATCCATCAGGCATTGGTTTCTACCGCGGAGGAACGAGAGCTCAATCTCGGTAAGCTGGCACAGCCGGTCAGAATCGCAGTATCGGGCGGTCCGGTATCACCCCCAATTGACGTGACATTGTGGTTGCTTGGGCGCGAGACCACGTTGGCTCGAATCGACCGACTTTTGGCCTATATTAAGGCCAAGTTTGCTTGACCTAGCGGGGCCCAACGAGCAAAATACGCCGCCTTTGGGGCCATAGCTCAGCTGGGAGAGCGCCTGCATGGCATGCAGGAGGTCGGCGGTTCGATCCCGCCTGGCT
>Ga0209536_100006871_pt1 | contig 17318 bp, 14 predicted proteins | sample DeeMarSeWOR28_12_FD_187461 | JGI IMG/M metagenome (GOLD analysis project Ga0209536, IMG submission 187461) | Marine sediment microbial communities from White Oak River estuary, North Carolina - WOR-2-8_12 (SPAdes) (version 2) | ecosystem: Environmental > Aquatic > Marine > Intertidal zone >... | reverse complement strand
AGCCAAGGATTCCTTAATCAACGGCGAGAACGCTTTCTCCACCTGATTTTCCGACGCATAGGTGTAGACGACCTTTTCGTTAATGCCATCCGGAAATCCTGCTTCTTCCATAAGCTTTTTGGCTTTTTCAAAATTTTGAGAATATTGATGAAGGGTTTTATCGTGACCGAATTGACCATAAGGAATGGGACCGATAGATTGCCGGCCCAATCCTGCAAGACCAACCTCCACCATATCCGGGTACGGCAACGCATACGAAACCGCTTGTCGGACTTTTGTATTGTTAAACGGAGCTTTTTTGGTATTCAAGTGAAGTGCATAATTTAAATAGCTGGGACCTACCAGACGGCGACAGCACTCTTTCTTATCGAAAACTCTGCTTGACTCTATCGGAATTCGATTACCCAAATCAGCCACACCGGAATCGATCATCTGTTCTTGAACCGCGGCCTCCTTGACGATTTTAACGACAATGCGCTCGACATGAGGTTTATTCCAACCGCCCCAGTAATCGTCAAATTTTTTTAATATGATTTCCTCATCAGGTTTGCTGCTTTCCAGTGTATAGGGTCCAGACCCGGCCTCATTGCCGGCTTCAAACCACTTTTGATCTTTACCGACGGCCTTCGGGCTGATAATCCAGGCGGCATAGGCCGAAGCGACAATACGCTCCAAAGGTGCAACACTAGTTAAATTAAACTGAACGGTGTACTCATCAACTACTTTGATATCCTTAATCGGTCCTAGAATAAAAGAGGCGCCCTTTTTCATTGTTTTGGTTCGATCAAAGGAATCTTTCACCGCTTGCGCATTCAGCATAGCGCCATCATGAAACGTCACTCCCTTTCGAAGATAAAAGGTCCAGGATAAACCATCTCCTGACTTTTCCCATTTCTCCGCCAAGCCAGGTTTAAAAGATTGTTCACTGCCGGGAGGAGTTACCCAGATGAGCGGCTCATATATGTTTGCAAGATAGGTCAACTCGGTTGAAAAACTGACACTCGGATCCCAGGTCGTCACGCTGTCCGTGCAGGCATACACCAAAATATTCTTCGGCAATTTCGCAGCCTGTCCTGAAACAGGATTGAATATCAGCGCCAGAAAAGCTATTCCCACAATGACGAATGTGCATTTGACTTGATTTTTCATTGATTTCTCCTTTCGATTCAATACAGAAAATATATCTGTTTATCTAATCCCCAATTTTTTTGTGCATCTTCAATGGACCAATCGACGTAAAAATAGCTCCATTAAGAATCTCTTCTCGATACACGGGAAATATCCCTTTAAAGTCGCCAAAGGTTTTCCAAACCTGACACTGTCCCAAGGTTCCATACTCGCGCGCACGCGATACGAGATCCAGATCAATGACCTCCGTCATAATGCGCTCACCCTCTCCCGATTGCTGCAGAATTCTTCCTTCCGGATCAACAAACACGGATTGTCCGATGCCTCCGGCTCCGATACCGTTCAGACTGAACCAGTAAACTTGATTGGCAATTGCGTTGGCTTGTGCCATGATCATTTCCTGGGTTCTGTCCGGCGAAATCGTAGCTGTCGGACAAAAAACCGCTTCGGCACCCATCCAGGCCAGCGTCCGAGCCAATTCGGGAAACCACTGGTCGTAACAAATGCAGAGACCGAATCGACCTTTCCCCGGTATATCGAAAACACAAAAATCTTCTCCAGCATCACTGTTCTCCAGAGGCCTCCAGGGAAAAATTTTACGGTATTTTGCGATAATGTCACCCTCCGGGGAAATCACAACTGATGTGTTGTAAATATTATCGCCTTCTTTTTCGTAAAAGGAACCCGGTATAATCCACTTGTTTTCCTTTTGGGCCCACTGACTGAACCTGTCCAATACTGGGTTGGGAATAGACATACTCAAGCGCATATCCATGCCGCTTAGACAGAGCTCGCTGAAGAAAATAATATCGACCCAGGGAAAAAGAATGGCCACGGCGTTTAATTTTTTAAACATCGCATTGGAATTGTCTTCCCCCCGCACAATAGTCATTTGTATGCCGGCTATTCCAAGATTTCTCGCCATATTTCCTCCATTTATACACAGCGTCATCATAATAAATTGCGTATTCTCCCCTTGAATCGTTGATTTTAAAACTACCGCATAGTTTCAAACATGCAGAACCCTGGGTACGATTGCGCAATGATTTATGTCGTTCTGTACAATTACGAAATAGCAGCAAGGCCTTCCTCCATGATCGCAAACCCTTTTTCCAGCTGGTCATCAGTGATGACAAAGGGTGCAAGAACTCGAATAATATTGCCATAACTCCCGCAAGTCAAAATCACCAATCCATTTTCTACACAAAAACTCACAAACTGTTTGGCTTCATCGGCCGCGGGCTCGCGGTTTTCACCCTTCACCAGTTCCAGACCCAGCATGGCGCCTAATCCTCTGATTTCGCCAATGATATCAAACTGCTTTTGCCACTTTTCAAATCTTGCCTTCAGTTTATGGCCCAAGGCCACCGCTTTTTCGAGCATATCTTCTTCCTCAAACACCTCCAAAACTGCCAACCCGGCGGCACAAGCCACTGGATTCCCGCCATAGGTTCCACCTAATCCCCACGAGTGAACGGCGTCCATGATTTCCTGTTTACCGACAACCGCGGCCAAAGGCATGCCGGCTGCCAGGCTTTTAGCCACGGTAATCAAATCCGGTTCGACACCCCAGTGTTCAATCGCAAACATTTTGCCTGTACGCCCCATTCCGCTTTGAATTTCATCAGCCACAAACAAAATGCCGTTGTCATGGCATATTTTTATTAACTCCTGGAAATATCCTGGTGGAGCCGCGATAAAACCGCCTTCTCCTTGCACAGGCTCGGCGACAACTGCCGCCACCGCTTCCGGATTGACATGCTTGATAAAAAAATCGTGGAGTTTTTCCGGTCCGGCGACATCGCCAAACGGCATCCGGTAAACTTCCGGGGCAAACGGTCCGAAGCCGAATTTGTATGGTTTTACTTTACTGGTCATGGTCATGGTGAGCAAGGTTCGTCCATGATAGGCGTTTTCAAAAACGATGATCGCCGGTCGCTTGGTGTAATACCGGGCTATTTTGACTGCATTTTCGACCGCTTCTGCTCCGCAGTTTAAAAACACCGCCTTTTTAGGGGAATCGCCGGGTGCGATCCGACACAATTTTTCTGCCAATTTTACGGCGGATTCGTAAGGCGTTACCATAAAACAGGTATGCGTTAGTTTTTCGGCCTGTTCCTTCAGGGCAGCGACCACTTTTGGGTGACAGTGGCCGATATTCATCACGGCAATACCGCCGGCAAAATCAATGTACTCCCGTCCCTCCACATCTCGCAGTATTGCTCCTCGGGCGGATTCAATAAATTTGGTGGTGGTGCTTCCAACACCATCGGAAATCGTTTTGGAGCGTAACTGACTAAGTTGTTCATTTGTTGCCTGAGTCATAAGACCTCCTTTTTCTACAGGTTAAAATCCGCAACGCTGTCATATGAATCTTTATTTCTAACGTCTAGTCTCTTCATTTACTCAATACAGAGGCTCACGGAGTTTAAAAGCATGACAAACCAGAACCAATGTTTGCTGGCAAGATAACATCTTCGATGATTTTCCGTACCTTTCCGTCGTGTAAATTCTATGGAATTCGATATTTATATCCCAGTACCGACTGAATGCCGATTCAGAAATATTGGCAAGCATGTCTTGATTGATCACGAAAAGATGTTCGATTTCCGGCGAGCCGATTTGCCTTATGATTTCACGATTCCTGACTGATGTTCCGAATTTTTACGCGCTTGGCGCGTTTAGCGAATTTACCAATAAAATTTATAAAAATACAGTAAAAACGGATTTTACTTACGGATTTTACTTGACAGAATCATCTTTTTTTTTCTAATTTCGCCATACAGAAAAGGTAACTATCAGCATTTATGGATCCCTCACTACTCAAATGGACCACTTTGAAGGGCCGGAAAAGAAGCTTGAGATCGTTCTTTCTGACCCCCAGACCGGATTGCGTGATGACACGGACGGGCGCTGGGCCCGGGTGGTACGCGCAAGCGGCGCTGAGATATTAAAACACAAATATAGTGAAAATTTAAATAGCTACCTTCTTTCCGAATCCAGCCTCTTTGTCTCAGATGACCATATCACGATGATTACCTGCGGTCGAACCACCCCGGTGAAAGCGTTACCCGTTATTTTGGAATATATAGACACCGGCAATGTCGCCTATGTGATTTATAAACGTAAAAATCTTAATTTCCCTGATGAGCAGCCCACGGAATTTAGCGACGATTTGGTCCACCTGCTAAAATACTTTCCCGGCACCAGCATTCAGTTAGGTCCTGATACCCGCGATCACATCCATGTGTTCTGTTACGCAAAGCCAAGGGCAAGCTCACAACCGGATGCGACGCTACAAGTCTTGATGCACGGCATCGATCCCTCCGTGAGCAGAACCTTTTACATTGCAAACAACGACCTGGAATCACACAGGCGCGTTTTTTCCCGCTTAAACAACCTCTACCCTGCGATGCACATCGACAATCATTTCTTTTATCCTCAAGGCTATTCGTTAAACGGTATTTCGGCAAAAAGCTATTTTACAATCCACGTAACGCCGGAAAAGGAATCTTCCTACGCGAGCTTTGAATCCAATATTCTTGATGAAAAATCAGCTGCGATCATCGCTGAAGTGATTTCAATTTTCAATCCGAAACGTTATTCTCTTGTAGTAACGACGAATGGCAATGGTCGTAATAGCCGCCTGACGCATGACGTTACGGCCCTAATTCAATCCGAATACCAGCCCATGGACTGCATAAGCCATGCGTTTACCCCATACTATATGACCATCTTCTCAAATTTCCTAAAACGACGTCACTGACAGCACGACATCTGGATTCAGTCTTCGAATCCTTACACATGCACCCTAAAGGTTTATTTTTGGGTTATTAACACGCATTTCTATCTACTGGTGACATTGAATCAGCGCGCCAAAACCTCCGAGTGCTTCAGGGCTGACGGCAGCTTTTTCAGTTTTGAGGTTATCAACACAAAGGACGCAAAAATTGCCGGATTCTGAGATCAACAAATTTAAATCTTTGTTCGAAGCGCAAATGGGTTCTAAAGAGCGTATGGATCTATGGATCCATGAACGGCATCTGGATTCGGCCGAGTTAAGTTTTCGAGTCGAAGAAACGCTGTGTTCTGAGAAAAGCCCTTACCAGCAGATCGATGTCGTCAAAACTGCAAACCACGGTGTGGTATTGATACACGACGGCATCGTCATGTTGACGGAACGGGATGAATTTATCTACCACGAAATGATTGCTCATGCGGCGCTATTTGTTCATCCAAATCCCCAGAATATACTTGTCATTGGTGGAGGTGACGGCGGTACCGTTCGGGAAGTGTTGAAACACGAATCAATAAAGAGAGTTGTTATGGTTGAAATTGATGAGGTGGTCGTGGACCTCTGCCGTCGATTCCTTCCATCGGTCAGTCAGGCACTGGAAGACCCGCGTTTAGAAATCATATTTGATGACGGTATTCATTATGCGGCTGAAACCCGCGAACGCTTCGACATTGCCATCATTGACTCCACGGATCCGGTGGGCCCCGGAATCGGTCTGTTTGAGAAGCCATTTTATAAAAATATAGTCAAAATTCTCAGTGACCAGGGAATCCTGGTTACCCAGGCGGAGTCACCTTTTTACGACATTAATTTTCAAGAAATCATGTTTTCCAACCAACGACCGTTCTTCAAAAAACTCCATATGTATCTTTACAGCACGCTTGCTTACGTGGGCGGCCTGTATAGCTTTGGCTTCGCCAGCCAAGGGCCTTGCCCTTTAAATGATTTTAACCCCGAGAAGGTCAATGCAAGCAATATGACGTTGCGATACTACAATTCAAATATTCACCGGGCCGCGTTTATGTTGCCCGGTTTTATTGCAGAAAAACTCCGTGGAATTTTGGATCCAGTGGTCTGGTGAAAACTATCAAATTAAAGTCGATGTTTTCAGGATCCTGTTCGATGGCTTCCCAGTAAAGATGATTAACTTTCCAGCCCTCTCCATTTTTGAGATATGCCAAAGCTAAATTATAATGGGTATCAACATAATTGGAATCCATCTTTTTCGCCTTTTCTAAAATTTCCATCACCTTTATGGTGTTACCTTTTTTATTTTTAATCTACCCATATTCTTAGCAGGTTATTGACACACAACTTTTAGACTCTTATTATTTTCCTTTAAAAATCACCTTTTGGTAATCTTTAAATAGGTAACAATGATGAAAAAATTATATAACATATTGGTACTTTTCACAGTGGTTCTCGTTGGCTGTGCCACGAGTCCCACAGGGAGACGTCAGCTCATGCTGGTCTCGGAGGACTCGGCGATTGCTGCCTCAAAAGAGGCTTACACGGAAATGCTGAAGCCCTATGCTCAAAAGGGCAAGATTGACAATGATCCGGCCTTGAAGAAACGTGTCTACAACATTACCGGGCGTTTAATTGCCCAGGCGATAAAAATGCGTCCGGAGACGCAGAATTGGGACTGGAGCATTAAGATCATCGATGAACCTGAAACGGTCAACGCGTGGGCCATGGCGGGCGGAAAGATGGCCCTTTACACCGGCCTCGTCAAAAAAATAAGACCAACGGATGATGAGCTGGCCCAGGTGCTGGGCCACGAGATTGCGCATGCATTGGCCAAGCATTCGGCTGAAAAGATGTCGGTTGCCATGGCCAGTGGTTTAGGGGTGGTTGCGGTGGGTGCCGTATCGGATCAAAAAGGATTAGCACTGACAGGGGCTGCTCTTGCCGCCGCTTTGGCAGTTCAAAGACCAAACAGCCGTGCAGCGGAGTCTGAGGCGGATCGCATCGGAATCGAACTCGCGGCAAAAGCCGGTTACAATCCGAACGCCGCGGTCACCTTATGGCAGAAAATGGCCAATGTCGGCGGCAAAGGTCCTCCCGAATTTCTTAGCACCCATCCTTCTCCTGAAAATCGGGAAAAGACACTGGCTGACCTCGCTCCCCAGATGATGCCGTACTATAAGCAGAAGGGAAAACGTCCTGTTTACAAGCTATAACTATACACATCGTCACAAAAAAATTGTGTATTAACCATTTGTGAATCCTTGTCTTTAACTACCCCATATGGTTAACCAGGCAGAACGCTGTATATGTATGGCCAGGTTCTCGATGTCAGAGACTTTGCCTAAACAAAACCGGTCCAACTATACTTCCAAAGGCCACGATCCCTCCTGGATTACGGGCTCAACCGGCCAAATCCGAATAGCGGCACCGTGAGCCCGCGCTACCGATTCACTCTGGTGCCGACATTACCTGGCGGCCATTCTGATCGCCTGGTCCAGCCTTATGGTTTCTCCATTCAGCACCGGATTTTCAATGATATGCTTTACCAGTTGGGCAAATTCGGACGGTTTACCTAAACGTTTGGGAAAGGGAACCTGCTGAATTAACGATGCTTTTGCTTTTTCAGGAAGCCCCGCCAGCATGGGAGTTTCGAACAAGCCTGGTGCAATTGTTACCACTCTGATACCATAGTCTGCAAACTCACGCGCGATAGGCAATGTCATACCCACAACCGCAGCCTTAGAGGCACTGTAAGCTGCCTGACCGATCTGACCATCATAGGCAGCAGCAGAGGCCGTGTTGATTACCACGCCCTTTTCGCCATCATCGTTGGGTTCATTTGCCACCATCTTTTCGGCCGTAAATTTGGTTACAATCATGGTGCCAACGAGATTAATTTGGACGACCTGGTTAAATTGTTCAATAGCAATGGGCCCTCGTTTGGAAAGGACTTTAGCGGGGAAAGCCACACCGGCACAATTGATGGCAAAGTGGATGGCCCCGAAAGAATCCATGGTTTTATCTACAGCCTCTTGAACGCTCTTTTCGTCGGTGATATCTGTTTTACAGAATATGACCGCATCCCCCAACTCAGAGGCAATCCGCAGACCTCTGTCTTCTTGCAAATCAAGAATGGCAGCCTTGCCCCCATCTTCTACCAATCTTTTAACGGTTGCCTCACCTAAACCAGAGGCACCTCCAGTAACAACAGCCGTACACCCTTTGATTTCCATTCTTTTTCCTCCTTTGATTTTTGTAGAATTGAGATAAATATAACTTCAGCCCTGCATTGTCACCAAATGGTCTGTAAACGACCAACGAACCTTACTAAATTGAGGCCTGTATCACAAATAGGTATCTATTACCGTAAGCGGCAAGACGAAATGGGTCTAACATTTATTTTTGATCATTGCTCCGCAACACACGACCCGGCATATCGCCGGTGTGGGTGCCGTTGTCGTAAAGCTGTTTGCCGGCTACAAACGTTGCCACGATACCCTCGGCCCTGGCAACCAACCGCCGACTGTTGAGTGGAAAATCATTAACGTATTCCGGGATTTTTGATGACACTTTTTCGGGATCAAAAAGCACTAAATCGGCTACCTTACCTGGAGCTAGAAATCCACGCTCGGGGATACCATAAAGAGTTGCCGGAACGGAGGTAAGCTTCTGGACTGCCTTTTCCAATGTCAGCGCTTTGCGTTGGCGAACCCATATTTCCAGAAGGGCTGTTGCATAGCCTGCATCGCATAACATTTGCACATGGGCCCCGCCATCCCCCAGGCCAATCATAAATTTATCTTCGGTCACTAAACGTTCGACACCGTCCATATCATAATTGAAGGCTTGAACCTGAAACCGAGTATTCAAATCATCCGCAATTCCGATGTCCAAATAGACGTCCAAGGGTTTTTTGTCTTCTTTGTCGGCAATTTCCATTATCGTGCGGTTCCGGTAAACTTCAAGTTCAGGATGGTTAACGTCCTGCACCCGGATCCGTTCCCAGACTTCATCACGTTCATCACCCTCCAGATCCTCTAAAAAGGCGCTACGAAAGTCCGCCTGTTTATACAGGGCAATTTGCTCTTTCACAGATCGATTAATAGCGGGCTGCCAACAATCCAGCGAGGCAAACTCGAATGGATTTTGCAGCGTATCCTGCAATAGCATGGGACGCGGTGTCACCTGAGGGATCGCTCGATCCAGCAACGAACCCATTTTGTCAATGGTTTTTTTGTGAAAATCGGGTTCCCCGGTACGGGCAAACAAAGCCAACCAGGTGACCGGCCGACCACTTTCCTGGGTCAATAATCTCAAAAGGTCGACATCCTCATCTTTGATCAAGCTATAACCGCCGGAGTTCAGCACAATCTGGATGGCGCCGCGTCCTACGTTGCGCAACGCACGGCATAATCCGATCAATTCGTCTTTACCGGCGTTGCGGCAGGCCAGCGGCCGGCCCTGGTAACCGAGGTGCCTGAACATGTATGAGGTAGAAAAACCAAACGCACCCTGGTCCATGGCCTCTTGCATCATTCGATGCATCGTCTCAATTTCTTCTGCAGTGGCCTGACGCTCAAAGGCGGCCTCGCCCATCACATAATGGCGCAACGGCGTAAAGGCCAACAAACCTGCGACATTGATACCCAAGCCACCCTGGTCGATCGCATCTAGGTATTCGCCGAAGCTCTCCCACCGCCAATTGACACCTGCATTCATGACATCGAAGGAAAGATCTTCGATGTTGACTAAATCATACAACAAGATGTCACGCGACTCCGGTTTGACCGGAGCTACGCCCACTCCGCAATTGCCCATCACTACCGTAGTCACGCCGTGCCATGGCGAGCAGGTTAAAAGCGGATCCCAGGCCACCTGGGCATCATAGTGGGTATGGGGATCGATAAAGCCTGGAGCCAAAACAAGCCCGTCGGCATCAATCCTGCGCTGGGCAGCTTGGCCGCTCTCCTGTCCGATATACATAATGCGATCTTCCTCAACCCCCAGCGTGCCAATCCAGGAAGGTTTGCCGGTTCCGTCGCAAATGCGAGCATTTTGGATCAGTAGATCAAACATACCGTCCTCCTTTGTTTCAATCAAGTTTTTAAGAGGGCTAAAATGTCACCCTGGTACTACCTTAGATGAGCGAATTATTTGCGGTCATTTGAGGTTCTATTTTTTGGCCCTTTTGAAAGCCTCATACCTGGCCTTCCCTTCTTCAAAACGCCGTTGCTGTTCTTCGGTGCTGACAAGCAGGGGAGGCACTGGGGTAGGTTTTCCATCGTCATCGATGCTAACCATAATCAGATAGGCCGTATTGGCGCGATATCTCTCACCGGTTATCAGTGACTCGGCATCAAGCTCTATACCGACCTCCATAGAAGAGCGGCTAACGAACGTCAGGTACGCATGCACCAGCGCTAAATTTCCAACTTCTACGGGTGCGAGGAAGTTGACCTCCGCCACCCGCACCAGCACGATGTCTTGCCGGCAGTGACGTGCCGCCACCACCCCGGCGGCATTATCGATCAGCTTGATCAGCTCTCCCCCATGAACGTATCCGGAAGGATTGGCCTGATCAGGCAGCATTACCTGAGCCATGTTTACTTCGGAGTGCATTACCGTCTTTCCCTTAAATTCCTTTTTACCCTCCACACTCTTCAGGAGGTCCCGTAGACGTTGCTCATGAGTTGCTTCAACATTTTTCATGCGCTCAAAGAAATCGGCGATTTCTTGAAATCCCTCTTCCAGAGCTATTTTGGAGAATTCGGGATAGATCTGTTCTTTTTCGAGACGCTCTCCCTGAATGGCTTTCTTGATACTCGTCTTGACGTCACCCAATCCTCCGAGAAACTCGAATTCCTGCCTGGCATGCTCGCCTTCATTTTCGGCAAGCTCGAAAAATACATCCGCAACATCATTTAATCCGGCCTCTCTGGCGATGTCTCCGGAAAATAAGTATCGACTGCGCGCCTGACACTCTCCGGCAAACGCCGCCTGAAGATTCTTCTCGGTCCGGGTACCTTTGATATTCATGTAGCCTCCTTTCCGATCGGACAACGCATGGGGGATCCGCACCACAATCCGCCTTCTCCCAAATCGGAATCTATGCGTGAGCTAATTCAAGAAGATTGGTATACAGGCGAACAAATGTCTATGACCCTGACTCAGTGGCATTTATTTGCCTTCGTATTTCGGTGGACGCTTTTCATTAAATGCAGCAATGCCCTCTTTTGCGTCCCGGGTCTGCATGAACAGATAGGTGATACCATCCAATTCCTGCGCTAATCCATCTGACAGCATGTCGTGCGGCGGCTTTCGCAAACATTTCTTGATCTGGCCGATTGCTTGAGTCGCCCCTTTCCCCAGCCTTTCAGCCAACTTTACGCTTTCCGACAGCAATTGGTCCGCAGGATAAATGCGATCCACCAACCCAATTGCCAACGCCTCCGGTCCCTTCAACGAATTTCCTGTTAGAAGTAGTTCCAGGGCCTTGCTTCGCCCGATCAATCGGGGCAACCGCTGGGTCCCGCCGGCTCCCGGCAACAATCCCAACGTTACTTCGGGAAGCCCAACCATTGCTTTTGCATCCGACATATGGCGAAAATCGCAAGCAAGCGCGAGTTCGCATCCACCCCCCAAGGCGTGACCGTTTAGAACCGCGATGGTCGGTTGAGGGAGCGCTTCAATGCGGTTTACCAAAGCCTGAACGAATTTAATATATGCCCGAAAACCGTCTTCGTCTAAACTAAGCAGATACTTTAAGTCGGCACCGGCCATAAATATCTTCTCCAGGGCACTGCGGAAGACAATCGCACGGCTATCCGGGTCGGTCTCTAATTGACCCACCAATTCATCCAATTGCTTGAGAAGATCCGGACTCATGGCGTTGGCCGGCGGAGAATTCATGATCACATGGGCAACATCGTTACTTTTTTCCAAATAAACTAATTCAGGCATTGTTAGCCTCCTTTAAGACAGTTCTTTAAAAATCGGAAGAATAATAAAGTATCCCCTCTTTTTTTCTTTTAATCACTTTCCTTTCCTCTTCTAATAACTCCAGATGACCCTCCACTTCGGAAAGTCCCAGATAGATCTCCCTGGTCTGCAGTTCTCCAAAGAGCAAACAGGACAGCTCCCATTTCGTTCTTTCGTTTTCGGATAGCAGATTGACTATTTCTTTTTTCCTATCTTCATGATGCTTAAGAAATTGACGGATCAGCTTCGGCGGATCGTCGATATTTTTACCATGGCCGGGTAATACCAAGGAAATATCAAGGTTTTGTGTCACCATTAACGAGCTTAAGTAGCTTTTGAGGCTTTGATAGCCATTTTGGGCTCTGGCAGACAAATCCAGCAGGGGGTTGGGGGTGATCTCCGCCAGCAGATGATCTCCCGCAAATAGAAGACCTTCTTCGTCATCAAAGAAACCGACTGTTCCTGATGTGTGTCCCGGAAGATGAATGACTTTCAGTTTCCTGTCGCCGCAATCCACAATGTCACCATCCGACAGGGTCTCCACCCCGGCTTCAATCGGTTCGGCGAAGGCGGTAAACAACTCTTTAATGGACTGGTAATATGCGTCCAAGCCTTCGGCATGCACCCCGGCCTCTTTGAAATAGGTCACAACAAGGTCAAAATCTCTTTCAAAAAGTATCTCAAACGGTATCTGAACCTTAGGTTGGTCATTGCTGTGCACAAAAATTTTGGCCCCGGAGATCTCGGAAAGCCTTCGGGCCATGCCAAAATGATCGATGTGCCCATGGGTGATGTATATCCGCTCGAGATCTTCTATTTTAAAGCCCGTCCCTTCAAGACCCTTATCGATATACCTTAAAGTGCTTTCGCCTTTAATACCAGTATCGATCAACGAAAGAGGAGAACCACAAAACAGATAGACATTTATGGGTCCCGGCCCATTCGGCAGATCAAATGGGATGGTAATTTTTTTGATATCTTCAAAATTTTTCATCTGACAAAATTCATCCTTGTGGTGATTGACAACCTAATGCTTTTTACACGCCGTAGAGAGTTCATGACCCACTCCATCAAATCGATTTCTTCCAATACACTGAATCCCCGTTTTTTCAATAACACCCGGTAGTCTGCAAAAGCGAACCGGCTCGTATCATTGGGTCATAAAAAAACTCCATATCCTCCAACATTCGCGTATTCCTAATTAGTCCCACATGATCGATCTGATCGAAACGCATCAGGAGATCTTCGCTCAAGCTGTTGATATCGATCCCTGCATGGACAAGATGCTTTAAAATAACGTCATCATTGCCCATAAAGACATCCTGATAGTAAGGCTTCTCTTGAACATGCCTTTTCATAGTAAAGAATCCGAGCCCACCGAACAGAAATTTCGATGTGATGTAAAATTCTTCACACTACTATCAGCTCGCGTTTTGTTTTGGTCAACAGCTTGTAGCCGTTACTTGTAACCGCTACAGTATCTTCAAGGCTGACCCCCCATTGAGATGTTATCAACTTCGGCTCTATGGCGATGACCATGTTGGACTGCAAAATGGTTTCATCGCGAGAATTGATGAGCGGATGTTCATTGGCTTCCAGACCAACACCGTGACCCAGGTAGTTGTATTGAGGGTACCGTGAATACCCCGCAAAGTGTTCCAGATAATTGGCCTTCTCAACCACCTGGCGGGCGGCATGGTACACATCCTTGCCCTTTACCCCGGGGCGTATGACATCTAAAGCAGCCTGTTGAGCCGCGTAGATCACTTCAAAGGCTCTCTTTTGGCGGTCATCCGGCTGTCCCAGAACATACATTCGGGTCTCATCGCTGTGGTAACCCTCGATATTGGTGGAAATATCAGCAGCAACCATATCACCATACCTTATTTGGCGGGAAGATGCTCCCATGGGTAATGCTGCGCTAAGCCCTTTTCCTGAAATCGTGATCGCGCCGGAGCCGGATATAATTCCCAGGTTTGGGCCGGATACTCCAATCACGCCGGCAGGCGGGTAGTAAGCATTTCTGCGGCCAATCGAACATCCTGCATGTCCATGTTGGCGGGTAGTATACTCTACTGCGGCTGAAAGCTCCAGTTCGGTTATCCCTTCTTGAAGTACGTCTACGATCCGTTGATGTCCTAAATGGGACACCTCGGCCGCCTTTTGTATTAATCCGATCTCTGTATTCGATTTTATCGATCTGATTTTTTGAAGCAACGGAGAGATATTGTTAAAATTTGCCTGAGGTAACGTTTCACGATATTTTCGATAGAGCGTGGCCGGCAATGTATCTTCATTTATTCCAATGGTTCCAACTCCTATGCCTTGCTCTTTAAAATAGGCCTCAAGAGACCCCATCCCTTTTAATTCTCTTATATCGTCGATCCATGATTCTTCCTTAGCCATGTCCAGGCCGACCTGAACAAAAAGCACTGGATCGCGTTCTAAGGGTAAGATCAGGGTAGAAAGCTGATTGACACCGGAAAAATAATAGATGTCGACAAAAAATTGTATGATGGCAACGTGTATGCCATTGTCTTCCATTGAGCTTCTAAGATTGTGCAGCCTGCTTTTGAATTCATTTATTTTTATCCCTTTTTTAGAATACACCGGTGTCGCTCCAATTGACTGACGATTTTACAAATGCTTTTTTTTGGCATCTGCAAAAAAGTTGCTAGGCTTCAAAAACGATTAAAGCCTCATGGTATAGGCCGAACAAACAAAACAGCTTGTCAAACAAGTCTCACGCATTGCCGAAGATCGCCACGCTGCACACCAGGCTTCCGGCAATTCCGCCGTGGTTATGAGTTAAACCTACTCTGAGATTACCTTTTAGCTGACGCTCCTGGGGCTCGGCTTTTCCCTGCAGTTGCTTGTAAACTTCGTAAGCCATTCTTATTCCGGAGGCGGCGATGGGATGACCGAAGCATTTTAATCCTCCGTCACTCTGGCAGGGTATTTTGCCATCCAGGTCAAAGAATCCATCTTCTACATCGACTCGGGCTTTTCCGATTGGTGAGATCTGCAAGCTTTCATAAGTAAGCAATTCACTGATGGAAAAACAATCATGTACCTCCATCATGTCTATCTCGGCGCGCGGATTTTTTATGCCAGCTTCCTGGTAGGCTTTAATTCCTGCGATTTGGGTTTCAATGAAATGCGCACCATCCCAACTCTGGTGGCCGATTCCGGTGGCCGGCGTGAGCGAAAGTTGAAGCGCCTTAATATAAATGGGGTCAGGCCTGAATTCTTTTGCCCTAGTTGCCGGAACAACTATGGCAGCGGCCGCACCGTCACTAACACCACAGCAGTCAAATAGCCCCAGAGGCCAGGCGATGATGGGTGCATTGAGAATGGCATCCATGCTAACTTCCCGACGAAGATGAGCTCGGGGGTTCATGGCTCCGTTTTTATGACTCTTGTAAGATATTCGCGCCAAAACTCGCTTCCCTTCTTCCGGGCTTAAACCGTATTTATCAAAGTAGGCACTTGCGACCATTCCGAACATTCCCGGAGCGGTTAGATTCGGATAATAAAACAAATTTTCGGTACCGTTGACCGTACCAAGCTCCGGTAAACCTCCATATCCGGTATCTTTTAGTTTCTCAGCCCCCAAAGCCAGGGCTATGTCACAAGCGCCCGAGGCGACGGCATAACAGGCGCCCCGCAGCGCTTCGGTTCCAGTGGCACAAAAATTTTCCACCCTAGTGACTGGAATATTTGGCAGCTTCAATGTTCTCGACAGTGGTATGCCGCCCTTGCCTGCATTGACCTCATCAAAACAGCTGCCGAACCAGGCAGCCTCGATATCTTTGATTTCTATACCGGCGTCTTCCTGGGCCTCCTTAAAGGCGTCGATGATTAGATCTGCCTCGCTTTTGTCCCAGAATTCACCAAATTTGGTACATCCCATTCCGACAATAGCCACTTTATCTTTTATTCCGGCTGCCATATTATTTTCCTCCGTTTATATAGGATATCGATGTTAGGATCAATTTCTGTTTTCCGGCACCGCTTTCCAAAAATAGGCAAAGGTGCCGCGCTTTTCATCCACATACCTGCGGCGGAAGCTCATTTTCACCGGTGTTCCAACTTTCAGTGAATCAAGATCAGCGTCAGTTATGTCCAGATAGAGCCGACCTCCCTCCTCGAAATCGATCAGGCCGTACATGCCAGGGGGATCCCAGCTGAATGCCAAGTTGTCACCGGTGTAGGAATTTATGTGCCCTTTCTTGTCATAAAAATAGTAGTCTTCCATCTGATCCATAGTTCCGCAGTCGGGATTTATACATACCCTTTGTTTCGGGTATTGAGGTGTACCGCATCTTTTGCACTGCGAACCGCAAAGGGCCGTTAATGTTTGGCCTTCCCTGTGGGTCATCGACAGTCGCACAAAAGGCTTTTCTTCTCCGCGAATCCCCACACCCACTGGAATAAGATTCCGAAACACGAGGTATTTTGCATAATTATCTAAATCCTTTTTTAAACTCAGATGCCCTTTAATTCCTAGTGAAGTCTTTATCCTGCCAATTTGATCCGTGACCTCAAAAAACAGGGCATCCCCCCCGGTCCCGTAACTTACGAGCAGAAGTTTATCTCCCGGCTTCGCTTCTTCAAGGGCCGCAACCAACATCATTAAAACCAAAGCTGATCCAGTATCTCCAACCTCGGCAGCCAAATTATCCTGAAATTGTTCGGGTGCGAGGCCTAATTTCTTACAGATGCTTTGTAAAACTCTATAATTTGGGCAAGAAATAATCACCTTGGAAAAATCACTTACCGCAAGATCGTATTTTTGCAAGAGCCCATTGACAATATTTGGGATAATCTTTTGATAGCCTTCATCCCTAATCCACCGTTCTTCCCAGGCACGCGGAAAACGCTCGGCCTGGGACCGGATGTAATCAGGAAAATCAACCGTTAGAGAGTAGCTGCCTTTCAATTCAGCAATGACATTGTCACTACCTACCATGAGAGCAGCCGCACCGTCGCCAAATGAATGCTCCAGATTGCTCCCGGGCTCTCCCAAACGGGAGTCGGCGGCACAAATCATAAAGGCATGAGTGTCCTCTGATCTTACTGCATCGCAAGCCGCGATAAGGGCTGTGGTACCGGACTTTAGAGAGGAGCTGAAATCCGCTGTCCGGATATCTTTCTTGAAAGCCAACGCTTCGGCACAGATGGCCGCATTTTGCCTTTCTGCGTAAGGCAAGCTCACGGAACATAAGTATAATCCATCGATATCTTTGCGAGCAAAACCATTCAGACAATCCGCAGCGGCGGCTACGGTCATTGTGATACTGTCCTCATCATAATTGGCGACCGCCTTCTCACCCCTTGCTACAGCTGCAGTTGCCGCATTAAACCATCCCATGGCAGCGAAAATCGTCTTTCGGCTCAACCTATACCTTGGAATATAGGCGCCATATGATGTGATCCCGACCAT
>Ga0209536_100006870_pt1 | contig 17320 bp, 15 predicted proteins | sample DeeMarSeWOR28_12_FD_187461 | JGI IMG/M metagenome (GOLD analysis project Ga0209536, IMG submission 187461) | Marine sediment microbial communities from White Oak River estuary, North Carolina - WOR-2-8_12 (SPAdes) (version 2) | ecosystem: Environmental > Aquatic > Marine > Intertidal zone >... | reverse complement strand
CTGCCGCTGTTCGAGGATCGCTTCGCCCTCGCCTACCGCCAGGGTACGAAGCGCGTCGATCCGGACAACTATCGTTTCAATCGGCTCGATGCCGACAGCATACTGCTGCTCGAGGACGGCCACTGCCTGCGGGACCACGCCCTCGCAGCCTGCAAGATTCGCAATGTGCAGAAGATCCGCCGAATCGGTGCCAGCAGCGTGCTCACGCTCGTCGAGATGGTCGACGCCGATCTCGGAATTACGTTTCTTCCGGAGATGGCGCGCGACTCCGCCATATTGAAGAGCACGCGCGTCCGGATGAAGCTGCTCGAGGAGCAGAGCTACCGAACCATAGGCCTCGCGTGGCGCAAGGGTACCGATCGCGAGGAGGAATTCCGGATGCTCGGGGAGTTTTTCGCGGAAGGGCGCTGAGTTTTGGTCCTCCGGGCGATTCTGCTCGATATGTACTCGCCCGCAAAATCCGTTATCGTGACGCTTGGACCTCCCGGAGTAAACGCGTGCCAGGTAATGACGACACCACGTTCACGCCCGACAGCAGCCGACGCGAAGAGCTCGAGCGCGAAAGGGACGAGGCGCAGGCCGAGCTGGATAGCGTCAGGGCGGACCACACCGGTTCGCAGCAATTCGCGATGCCGAGAATTCGGGACCTGATCCAGCGCGTGCAGGAGATCGACAAGGAGCTGGAGCAAATCGATCTGGCAATCGAGATCGAGCGCCAGCTCGATTCATGAACGGCTGATCAGGCGGAGATTCCGAACACCCGCCCGACCTGTGCGGTCAACGCCATCGCCATCGCCCCCCAGAACGTAACGCGGATCGCACCGATCAGGATCGGGGCGCCGCCGGCGCGGGCGGCAAGACCACCGAGGAACGCGAGGAAGAACAGCGACGAAACCGCGACCGCCCAGATCTGGTTGGCCCCGCTCACGAACCAGGCGACGATCAGCGGCAGCGCTGCGCCGATCGTGAACGTCGTCGCCGACGACCATGCCGCCTGCGCCGGCTGTGCGTTCACCTTGTGGGAGATGCCGATTTCGTCCCTGGCGTGCGCGGCAAGCGCATCGTGCTCCATGAGCTGATGCGCAACCTCCTCGGCCAGCGCCGGCTCCAGCCCACGGTTGATGTAGATCCCGGCCAGCTCGTCTTTTTCCAGTTCGTAGTTCTGTTCGAGCGCGCGTTTTTCGAGTTCGAGGTCGGCGCGTTCGGTGTCCGCCTGGGAGCTGACCGATACATACTCGCCGGCGGCCATCGACATGGCACCTGCCACGAGACCCGCGGCCCCGGCTAGCAAGACGTTTTCGTGTGTCGTTTGCGCCGCGGCGACACCGATAATCAGGCTCGAGGTTGAAACGATACCGTCGTTTGCACCGAGCACGGCTGCGCGAAGCCAGCCGACCCGGTGCACCCTGTGATGTTCTTCGTGACTCATTTGGTGCCTCGAGAGATTTCCTGATGAAGTGAGAAAACGGGAACTCGCGTTCCCTGGCTTGCTGCTATAGTTTCGCACGAGATAGGACTTCAGGATGTCCCGAAAAATGAGCAAAGGCAATCGAACAAGAGCCACCTCCTTGCTGACGATCCTGGCCGTCTTCATGACGGCCTGCACCGGCGCTCCGGAAGGCGTCGAACCGGTCTCGGACTTCGAGCTGGACCGCTACCTCGGCACCTGGTACGAGATCGCGCGGCTCGACCACCGCTTCGAACGCGGTCTCTCGAACGTTACTGCCAACTACAGTCTCCGTGATGACGGCGGCGTGAAGGTCATCAATCGCGGCTATAACGCAGAAGACCAGGAGTGGGATGAAGCCGAAGGCAAGGCCTACTTCGTTGGTGACGAGGATGTCGGCCAGCTGAAGGTGTCGTTCTTCGGACCGTTCTACGGTGGCTACAACGTCATCGAGCTGGACAAGGCAGGCTACCAGTACTCGATGGTGGCGGGACCCGACCGCTCCTACCTGTGGATCCTGAGCCGCTCACCGGACCTCGACGACGCGGTGCTGGAGCGGCTGCTGGCAAAGGCCGGCGATCTCGGCTTCCCGCTGGGCGAGCTGATCATGGTCGAGCACGATTCGCCGCCGGATGCGGCGGCCGAACGGTAGCTGAAGCTCTCCGCGCCAGTCCGTGGCGATGCCACCCTGACCGGCGCGCTACAATCCCTGCATGCGATCCGCGAGACCCCTTTACGATTTCGACAAGTACTGGGCAGAGTGCTACGGCACTGCACCGTTCCTGCCGATGTCACGCGCCGAGATGGACGAGCTCGGCTGGGATTCCTGCGACATCATCATCGTAACGGGCGACGCCTACGTCGATCACCCGTCGTTCGGCATGGCCGTCATCGGGCGCCTGCTCGAAGCGCAGGGTTTCCGCGTCGGCATCATCGCCCAGCCCGACTGGCATTCGAAGGAACCCTTCGAGGCGCTGGGCAGGCCGAACCTGTTCTTCGGTGTCGCCGCCGGCAACATGGACTCGATGATCAACCGCTACACGGCGGATCGTAAAGTCCGGAACGACGATGCCTACACCCCCGGCGGTATCGGAGGCCGGCGGCCGGACCGCTGCTCGCTCGTCTACGCGCAGCGCTGCAAGGAAGCCTACGGCGACGTGCCGATCGTGCTCGGCGGCATCGAGGCGTCGCTCCGGCGCATAGCGCACTACGACTACTGGCAGGACAAGGTGCGGCGTTCGATCCTGGTCGATGCCCACGCCGACATCCTGCTCTATGGCAACGCCGAGCGCGCCGTGGTCGAACTCGCGCATCGGCTGGCGCGTGGCCAAGCGATCGGCGATATCACCGACATCCGCGGCACCGCGTTCCTGAGGAAGGACACGCCGGAAGGCTGGTGGGAGATCGACTCGACCCGGGTGGACCGGCCCGGCCGCGTCGACGCGATCGTGAGCCCCTACGTCAACACGCAGGATGCCGAAGCGTGTGCAACAAAGCAGGCCGAGGGGGAGTCGGCACCGCAGGGCAACGTGCTGCGCTTCGTACCCGATGCGAAGAAGAACCGCTCGCATTCCGTGATCAGGCTGCCTTCCTATGAAAAGGTGCGCAACGACAAGGTGCTGTACGCCCACGCGAACCGCGTGCTGCATCTCGAGACCAATCCCGGCAACGCGCGGGCGCTGGTGCAGGCGCACGGGCGGCAGGAACTGTGGCTGAACCCGCCAGCCGAGCCGCTGACGACCGCCGAGATGGACTACGTCTTCGGCCTGCCTTATGCGAGGGTCCCGCACCCCGCCTACGGCGATGCGCGGATCCCGGCCTACGAGATGATCCGTTTCTCGGTGAACATCATGCGCGGCTGCTTCGGCGGCTGCACGTTCTGTTCCATCACGGAACACGAGGGCCGCATCATCCAGAACCGCTCGGAAGAGTCGATCCTCGAGGAAGTCGAGAAGATAAGGGACAACGTGCCGGGCTTCACTGGCGTCATATCGGATCTGGGCGGACCGACCGCGAACATGTACCGCCTCGCCTGCAAGAGCAAGGAGATCGAGGCTGCGTGTCGCAAGCCGAGCTGCGTGTTCCCGGGCATCTGCAAGAACCTCAACACGGATCACTCGGCGCTGACACAGCTCTACCGCAAAGCGCGGGCACTGCCCGGCATCAAGAAGGTGCTGATCGCCTCGGGCCTGCGCTACGACCTCGCGGTCGAGGACCCGGAGTACGTGAAGGAACTGGTCACGCACCATGTCGGCGGCTACCTGAAGATCGCGCCGGAGCACACTGAGCGTGGGCCGCTCGACAAGATGATGAAACCCGGCATCAGCAGCTACGACCGGTTTCGGGAGCTGTTCGAGAAGTACAGCAAGGAAGCCGGCAAGGAGCAGTACCTGATCCCGTACTTCATCGCCGCGCACCCGGGTACGACCGACCTCGACATGGTCAACCTGGCGTTGTGGCTGAAGAAGTACAACTTCCGGGCGGACCAGGTGCAGGCCTTCTACCCGTCACCCATGGCGACCGCGACGGCCATGTACCACTCGTCGAAGAACCCGCTGCGCAAGGTGACCTACGACAGCGAGAAGGTCGAGATCGTAAAAGGCCGCGTCAAACGCCGCCTGCACAAGGCGCTGCTGCGCTACCACGATCCGGACAACTGGCCGATGATCCGCGAGGCGTTAAAGGAAATGAAGCTCGACCACCTGATCGGTTCCGGCCCGGACAAGCTGGTACCCGCGGAGCAGCCGAAAGGCTACAAGCCGAAAGGGTCGGCGCGGCGCAAGAACACGAAACAGGCTCACGAGAAACGGGTGCGCCGCGGCAAGATGCTGACGCAGCACTCAGGACTGCCACCGCGGGAGACCAGTTAGGGGAACTGCGACGCCACAAATGCGAAGGGCCCCTTTTCGGGGCCCTTCGTGTTTGGTGCCGGCACCAGACAAATCGGCAGGATCGCCGATTTGGACGCACGCAGTGCGCCCGAAGGGCGAGCGCCAGGGACGGCGCGAGTCCACTCGAACCACACCAAGCTTGTGCCATACCGTGACCAGCCCCTCCCGGGGGACCCTGTAACGGCACAGATGCGAAGGGCCCCTTTTCGGGGCCCTTCGTGTTTGGTGCCGGCACCAGGAGTCGAACCCGGGACCTACTGATTACAAATCAGTTGCTCTACCAGCTGAGCTATGCCGGCGATGAATCTGCAATAGACGGCAGGGTGGCGCATTATTGGCGTTTCGCTGCGCGGACTCAAGGGCCTGCATCACCTTATCGGCCCTGCGGACAGGTGGCGGCATCACGCAACTTCACCTTGTCCTCACCATACTGTTCGATGATCGCGCCGGCGCCCCGTCCGGGCGGCAACGCAATATCGACGAAGTACACGGTCCCCTCGTTCATGCGAGGAGTGATCTCTGCATTGAAACCGAGACCCTTGGCCTGCAGTTCTATTTTCTCGGCCCCGTTGATATCGCCGAACAGCCCCAGCGAAATCTTGATGCCCTCGTCTTCCGTCTCGACGAGATAGGCGTCGCCGAGCCCGCCCTCGCGAAGCCTGCCGAGCATCTCATTGCCGGAGGCACGGCTCTCGACACTGCGAATCTGCACCCAGTGGCCGACGAAGATCTGGCCAACCGCCGAGCGCACCTCCGCTCGCATGCCTTCGCCCGAATAACGTGCCTGCGCGGTATCCGCATCGGCGCTCGCCCGGAACGGTCCGACCGTAACGCAGGAGCGGCCCATTACCGCCTCGAGATCGGATGGCTCGCCTGAACCGAGCACCGCGCCGACGCTTGCAACAGCTTCCGCTGAGCGATCTGCCGTTACCTCGAGCGGGGGACCGAGATCGGATTCGTCGACGATTGCGATGCCCGGCTGCGGGGGCGGCTCCGCAAACCGCCCCCAGAGAAAGTAGAGGATGTTCGCAAGCAGCAGGAGTAACAGCAGGTTCTTCATCGCTCGTCTAAGGTGTCTTGCAGCATTCGGGCCAGACCCTGGAGAACAAGGTGCGGGCGATGCAGGGGTTCGGTGCCAAGCGCCGTAAGCATGCGCGAGGCATCCCCGCCGGTCAAGACCACGGCCGGGTCGTAAGCATTTGATCGCAAAGTCGTAATTGCCCGGTCGACGGCACCGGCAACTGCATTCCATGCGCCGTGCTGCACCGCCTTGCTGGTTGTGTCGCCGAACATGTCCAGGCCGGCGGTAGCCGGGAGCTGCCTGCGGACGGCAGGGATATCGCTGGTACTGGCCGCGAGCGCATCGAGCATGAGCCTTACGCCCGGAAAGATCTGCCCGCCGAGGTGTTGGCCGTCCGCGCCGATCGCATCTATGGTCACGGCGGTGCCTGCATCCACGACGATACATGCCGACTCGAGCTCTGCCCACGCGCCAATCATCGCTACCCATCGATCGACGCCCAGCCGCCGGGGATGACGGTACCCGTTGCGGACGCCGCAGGCCGCGCGCCCGGACTTCGCAAAATGCACATCGCACTCGCAATGCATTCCGATTACGCCAGACAGCCGGGTCGCAAATGTCGCGCCCGCGACGTTGCTTACGAGCACGGTGTCGACGCCCCTCGGCAGCCGCGAGGTGAGCACTCCGAGACCCTCATCCCGAATCTTTTGCATCGCGATGTGGCCGGTCCTGCGAATCCGGTCGTCGTCGAGAACTCCCCATTTGAGGCGTGTGTTGCCCACGTCGAGCAGTAGCGCCTTCACGACTGTGCGCTCCCGGTCCCGTCGGCCACGATGGAACCGGAAATGACTCTCGTGGTTGTCGTCGCGTCCCGCACGAGAAGCGCGCCGTCGCTGTCGATACCGAATGCGGTGCCACTTATCGAACCTCCTGGCTGCTGCACGGTGATGGTCCGTCCTCGTAACCAGTCGCGCTCACTCCAGCTTTTTGCGAACGCGTGCAGGCCCTGTTTCTCGAACGTGAACAGCGCTTCGGCAACATGGTTGATCATCGTGGCGGATAACGACTCGATCGATACGGACCGCCCCAGCGTACTTTGCAGGTCGACCGGCGCCTGGGCCCAGGCCGAATCGACATTCTCGAGGATGTCCGGGGGCAACTCGAGATTAATGCCGATGCCGATGACGACACTTGCGTTCGGTGCGGAGGTGCAGTGTGATTCGGCAAGCATGCCGCCGAGCTTGCCGTCACGCACAACAATGTCGTTGGGCCATTTCAACATCGCCTCGCCCAGGCCCGTATCCCGGAGCGCGTGGACCGCGGCGACGCCGACAGCGAGCGTCAGCGCGGACAGATTCTCGGGTCTCTCTCCGAACGTGTGGGCGATCGACAGGCACAGGCTCGAGCCGGGCGCCGACAGCCATTGCCTGTCACCGCGCCCCCGGCCCGCCGTCTGGTGGCCGGCAATCGCCACCCGTTGCATGCCGGCATCAGGCGCGGGCCCTGCCATCAGGTAGGAATTGGTCGATTCGATCTCCGGGAACACATCGAGCCGCGCGATCCTGCTGGCGCTCGCCGGGCGCAACGCCTCGAGGATCGCCGCAGAATCAATGCTGCTCATTGTCGGTGGCCCGTTGCTTGCGACGGAACAGCATCAGCCTCTCATTGCGGTTTTCCACGCCCCGGCGCATGCGCTCGATGTTGGAGCGATGCCAGAAGATGATGAACATCGCCATGACCGTGGAGTAGATGAAGAGGCCCTGTTCTGCAGGCAGCCGGGTAACCGCCAGCCATACCGGCACCGATACCGCCGCCGTCATCGTCGCCAGCCCGACGTAACCCGACAGCACGACGACCCAGGCCCATACCAGCAACATCGGCAGGATGACCGCGGGATTGAGTGCGAGAAACGTCCCGACATAGGTTGCCGCGCCCTTACCACCCCGGAAGCCGTGATAGAACGGCCAGACGTGGCCGAACACGGCCGCGGCCCCGCAACTGAGCGCGAGCCACGTTCGGGAGATCTCCGGATCGATGCCGACGAACGGCAGGTCGAGCATGGGGATGACACCGGCGCCGATGGCGCCCTTGCCCACGTCGACGACCACGACACCCAGTGCGAATGCTGCTCCCTGTGTCCGGAGTGCGTTGGTTCCGCCCGCGTTCCCGCTACCCATGGTCCGGATGTCAACGCCACCGCGGATGCGACCCATGACCATGGCCCCCATCACGGAGCCCAGGAAGTAGCTAAGCAGGAACTTGACGCCGAGTTCGAGCATTACATGTAACCTTTGCCAGTGGCGACCGGCGCATTGTAGCATCGGGTGCCCTGCACCAACGGTCACTCGATGGCGGCCCGCAACCCCTCTTTATTCCTGAATCCGATTGCCGGTCGTGGCCGGGCGAAAAGGCGCTTGCCGCGCATCCTGCAACTGCTGGAAGCCTCCGGCGTTCACGCGGTCGTGCACCAGAGCACCGCGGTCGGTGATCTGGAAGACCATGTTCGGGAGGCTGTCCGTGACGGGGCAACCCAACTCATCGTCGCCGGCGGCGACGGCAGCATTCACGAGGCCGTCAACGGCATCATGGCTGCGGGCGGTGAAGCGGCGCTCGGCGTAGTGCCTGTCGGCACCGGCAACGACTTCGCGAAGGCCGCGGGCATCCCGCTGGACTGGGAAGCGGCGACGTCGTTACTTGCGCGCCGCATCGCGGATGCCGCAGCACCGAGGCATATCGATCTCGGCCGGATGAACGACCGCTGGTTTGCCAATGGCGCCGGGATCGGTCTCGATGCAAAAGTCACGCAGATCGCCCGTTCGTATCGCTGGCCGATCGGTGACCTGGTCTACCTGGTGGCTATCCTGCGCGCGATGGCGGACGGCATCGCCACTCCCGAGATCCTGATCGAGGCCGACGAACTCAAGTGGGAAGGGCCGCTGACACTCGCAAACGTCAGTAACGGTCCCTGGGTCGGCGGCATGTTTCATATTGCGCCGATGGCGAACAACGATGACGGTATTCTCGAACTGCTGATTGCCGCGCCGGTTACACGTCGCCGTATCCTCCAACTGCTGCCGAAACTCATGCGTGGCAGCCACATGGATGAGACCGAAATCGTGCACGCGAGCGTCCGGCGGGTGAAAGTATCGGCATCGGCTGCGGTGCCGTCGCACCTCGATGGCGAGGTGCAGCCGCTGCGGACCGAATTCGAAATCGAAGTCCTGCCCGATGCGCTGCGGCTCCTCTAGAAGCGGTTCTCGAACCGCGACCGGATCATGACAAGGAGCCATGAGGGAGAGAAATGCCCCGGGCGCCTGTCTTTGGCTTTGGTTGACGCAGGAGTCTGTTCCGGAACCGCTGCTACGTTACTTTTCGTGAGCCCAGGTAGATCGCTATCAGAGCGATCGCGGCGCCGGCGATTTCGATGGGCTGCATCGGCCGGCCGAAGAACAGCACGTCCCAGACGAAACTCAGTGTCGGCTGCAGCAACAGGGCCAGCCCGGCCTCGGTCGTCGACACGTGCGGCAGGCTGCTCGCAAGCAGGAGGGCACCGAAGCTGTGCGACAGGATCCCGTAACACAGCAGCCATTTGATATCCGCGGAATCCGGCACGGCGAGAGACACCCCTTCCACGTGGGCGATGATCATGAGCAATACCGTGCACACGAAGGAAACCACCGCAACTTCCGCAAGCGGCAGGCGGTTGTCGCTGTTGACTCGCGCTCCACGCAGCGAGAGCAGGTAACCCGCGTACATGATCGCGGTCAGGAGGCCGAAAATGACGCCCAGCCGATAGTCCCCGGGCAGGCTTTGCCAGTCGAGGCCGACGATCATCACGAGGCCCAGGAGCGCGAGCGGGACTGCAAGCAGTTGCGTTGCGCTGGGCTTCTGGCGCAATAACAAGACGCCTGCCGACATCATGATGAATACCTGGAAGTTGGCGAGCAGCGTCGCCAGGCCCGGGCCCACGTAAATGATCGAGCGGTGCCAGAAGAACAGATCGAGCGAAAAGAATGCACCGGCGAGCCCGACGAGAATCCAGGCACGCTTCGACAGGCGCAGCTTTTGCCGCGCAAAGACCATGAGAATAGCGACCGTGACACTACCGATCGCGACGCGATAGAAACCGCTGGTCGTCGGCGACACCGACACGAGCTTCACCCACACGGGCGACAGGCTGATCAGCACCGCGCCGAGAAACAGGCGCAGGTGAGGGCCCTTCAGGAAGTCGACCGGCACGGGAGCATCACGCGCAGCCTAGGCATGCAGCCACGCCATGCGGCGTGATTCCACGTCCAGCTCGACATCGTCGATCAGTTCCAGGTAACAGGTATCGAGCGGAGCCGCAGCGAAACGAATGCGCGTCGTCAGGAGCTCGTCTCCACGGAATACGACGAGCTCCACCTCGTCGCCGTCGCGGTAGGCTTTGAGCCGGCTGTCCGCGTTCGCGGATGTGAACTGCAGGCCGTCCAGCGCCACGGGTTCGTCTCCCGGCGCTATGCCCGCCAGCTCCGCCGGACCACCGTTCATCACCGACGCAAACGTCGACTTACCGTTTGTCGCGGTGAACGTCGCGCCCAGCCAGACATTCCTCTGCCTGGAATCGTCGAGCTTCTGGCCGCCCTTGTCGTTGCTACCGGATGCGGCTCGCACGTGGTACTGAATCCCGTGTGTATGCAACAGGGCCTCGAGAGGCAGCTCGCCCGTTCCCCGTACAGACGCATCGAAGAAGTCGTCCAGGCCGAGCCCGGACACTTCCGCCGCCACGGCTTCGAAGCCGTTTTCGGGCATACCTTCCCCGGAACCACCCCAGCGTTTCCAGCACGCCTTCATGACGTCGTCCAGGGAAACGCGCCCCTCCGTCTCGGTTCGCAGCTTGAGATCCAGGGCGAGAGCGACCAGGGAGCCTTTCGCGTAATAGCTCACGATCGCGTTTGGCGCGTTGGCGTCCTGCTTGTAGAACTTGGTCCAGGCATCGAAGCTCGACTCTTCGACGCTCTGCCGCAGCCGGCCGCTGCCCCTGAGCACGCGGGTAATCGTGCGGCCCAGGAGCTCGAGGTAACTCTGTTCCGTGATCAACCCGGAGCGAACCAGCGCAAGATCGTCGTAATACGACGTGATGCCCTCGAACACCCACAAGAGCCCCGTGTACGCCTCTCCTGACAGCTCGTACGGCGTGAACGCCGCCGGCTTCATGCGCTTGACGTTCCACGAATGAAAATACTCGTGACTCGCGAGGCCCAGGAACGTGCGGTAGGCCTCACCGACAGCGTCATCGCCCCGCGCCGGCAGGCTGTCTCTCGCGCAGACCAGGCTCGACGACCAGCGGTGCTCCAGCCCACCGTAGCCGCTGCCGGGTGCGTGCACGAGGAACAGGTAGCGGTCGAACCCATCCGGAACACCGAGCAGCGCCATGTGGCGCTCGCACAGGGTCTGCAGGTCGTGGCACAGGCGGCCCATGTCGACGCGCGTATTGCCACGAATGGCGATCGCGTGGGGGATGCCGTTCGCTTCGAACTCGCCGATGGACAGGTGACCCGCTTCGACCGGGTGGTCGATCAGCTCGGCATAGTCGTCTGCTTCGAATGTCCCGAAACCATAAGGGTCCGCATCCTTGCGGCGCATCGATGTCGCGACTCGCCATTCAGCCGCGGCCTCGTCCGCGGGCGGCACGATCTCCACCTCGCAGGGCCGGTCCTCCTGGCCGCGGACCGCGAAGAAGACACAGGGACCGTTGAAATAGGCATGGGTCGTGTCGAGATGCGCGCCGCGAACGCTCAGGTCGTATGCGTAGATTTCCGCAACCAGGGTCAGCGGCTTTTCTACAGGCGCGGCTCGCCAGCGACTCTTGTCGAGTTTCTTCAGTGGCACATCCAGGCCATCGGATTCCGCGCGAATGGCGACGACGTTGCGCGCATAGTCGCGAATCATGTAGCTGCCGGGTATCCACGCCGGCATTTCAAACTCCTGGCCCGCCGGGTCGGGACTCGCGACGGTCAGGCGCACCTCAAAGAGGTGTGCAGCCGGGTCCTGCGGCGCTATGCGATAACGATGAGGCGCATTCACCAGTGATCAGCCGTGCAGCGGTTCGGTGAGTTTCAGCGTCAGGCACTTGGCCGAACCGCCGGCCTTGAGAAACTCGGTGAGCTCGATTTCCCGGACCTTGAAACCGGCCAGCATCAGGCGTGCTTTCAGGGGGTCGGACGCACGATGCAGGAACACGCGGTCGCCGATGTTCACGGCGTTGCAGGCGAAGTTTCCGGCGTCGATGGTGTCGACGATGATGCGCTTGTGCGGGGGGATTCGGGTTTCGATGGCCATCCGGGAATCAAAATCGAACGCCGGCGGATGGTACATCAGGAAGCCGTCCGTCAGCGGGCAGAAACACGTGTCGATATGGTAGAAACGCTCGTCCGTGAGGCGGATGGAGACGACCTCGAGGTCGAAGAACTTCCGTATTTCTTCATGCGCCTCTATCTCGGTACGAAACCCGTAGCCCGTCCACAGCCACGGGCCGCCGCGGTCGTGCAGGCAATCGCCGGCTCCCTCGAAACCGATCTTCTCGTCAAGCGCAAGCAGGTCGAAGCCGTTTTCCCGGAACCAGGTCTTGAAGTGCGCCTCTTCCGGACGTCGCTCGTGCGGCATGAAGTGGCTCGCGATCGCCTTGTTACCGTAAACCGCCCCGGCATTCGCCGTGAACACCATGTCGGGCAGTTCCGGTTGCGGATCGATCGTCACGACCTCGGCGAACTCGGCAATCGCGTCGCGCAGGTTCCGCCACTGCTGCTTTGCGAGATCCAGGCTCATCGAGCCCTCGTTGCCCGCCATCCACGGATTGATGACGTAGTCGACCGTGAAATAGTCGGGCGGACACATCAGGATCTTGTCTTTGTTATTGTCCATTGATCATTCGGCCTGAGGCAGCAAAAAAGTATAACCGAAGAGCGCGATGCCGGACGGGCGCGTCACTAAGCTCTTGGAAGGTGGATTTCCGCCAGCATGCAGCGAACGCTGCCGCCCGCGGAATCCTCGATATCATCGATCGCCGCGGTCACGATCCGGCCATTAGCCTTCAATTTCGCCCGCTGTCCTTCGTTGAGCGAGTCCCAGGCTCGGCTGGACATCGCCATCACGGGCTCTCCGTCCGCCGCGCGCAACTCGAGCATGTTGCCCGCAAATGCTTCCAACTGGTCGAAGTCGAGCAACACGATCTCGTGACCAGTGGATTCAAGCCGTTCGAGCACTGCCGCGCGCTGGTCTTCGCGCGCGATTGCTGCATCGCAGATCACGGCCAGCTTCTCGCCCACGGTCATCAGCACGTTGGTGTGATAGATGGGCACCCCGTCCCGATCCACGGCTTCGAACGCAACGACGTCGTAATCCATGCGCTGCGCGAAGTCGCCGAGGACGTCGAGGTGGGTTCGGGATGACAGACACGCGTAGGCAATGCGGTTGACGCGATCGAGGACCATGCTCCCGGTACCCTCGAGGAAGTGGCCGTCGGCTTCGTGATGCGACAGGTCCACAATGTCTCGCACATGGAAACCCAGCTCTGTATCGAGGCGTTCGATGATGTCCCGGCGCCGTTCGCCGCGGCGATTCTCCGCTTCCATCGGGTAGAGCACCACCGTGCCGTCGGCGTGAAAGCTGACCCAGTTGTTGGGAAATACCGAATCCGGCGTGTGGGGCTCGGTTGTGTCATCGACCACGACCACATGGATGCCCGCATCGCGCAGGGCCGCCACCAGCCCTTCGAACGCGGGCAATGCTGCTCGCTGCTGCTCCGCGGGCGACGCATCGGGTTCGGTCTGAAAGGCGTTCGAGTCAGCTGTCTGCGGATTACTCTGGAAGCGCACCGGCCTGATCATCAGGACCGTGGACGTCAGTTGTGATTCTGTAGTCATCGTCATAGAGTCTGCCTGCACCTGGCCTGCGCGGAGCTTGCTCCACGCAATGCCCGAATACAAGGTCCTGGGTTCCCGGCATTTGAACAGATGATAAGCCAAGCGACTTTTGCACGGATACGCGCCGCATTGAGTAACCCGGGATGGGTGTGCCTGGTGTGGTTCGGCATGACCGCCGGGGTCTCGTTGCTCGCAGTGCCGGCACAGTTCTCGGCGTCGGCCGCTACGCGGGCGGTATCGCTCGACGTGGCCCGTGCGATCTTCACGGCCTTGAACAAGGCCGAACTCATTGCGCTGGTAATACTCCTGGTCGTCATCCGGGTCTCCGGCAATGCCCGCAGGTGGTGGGCGGCCGGTTCGATACTCGCATTCATCATCCTGCTGCAAACCGTGTGGCTCCTGCCCGAGCTGGCCGAACGGGCGCGCATGATACTCTCTGGCACCGAACCGCCACCGTCGATGATGCACGCGGCTTACTCGACGCTGGAACTTGCCAAACTCGGCCTGTTGCTGATACTCGGCCTGGCCTCCATTTCACGCCCGGGACCGCGACAACCATGAACGATGCGCGCCACGAAGAAATCGTCCTCGCGGCCGATGACGGCCACGAGATTCACCTGCAGAGCTGGATGCCGGACGGGGACCCTGTCGGCGTCATCCAGCTGTTGCACGGACTCGGCGAACACATCAGGCGCTACGAGCGCTTCGCGAAGGCCGCCGCCAGGCGCGGCTACGCCGTATTCGGACACGACCATCGCGGCCACGGCCTGTCCGAAGGCGATCGCGGGTACTTCGCCGATGAGGACGGCTGGCACAAGATCGTCGAGGACGTGAGAGTCGTCCACGATCACATCCGTGAAAAGTACGAATCGAAGCCGGTCGTCCTGGTCGCCCACAGCATGGGGTCCTTCATAGGAGAGACCTTCGCCATGCACTACGGTGCCCGTCTCCAGGGCCTGTTGTTGTCCGGGTCTTCGTGGCCGCAGCGAATCCAGCTGTTGCCGGGCAGGCTGCTCGCCAGGCTGGAGTCATTTCGGGTCGGCAAGCGCGGCAATAGCGGGCTGATCAATGCCCTCGGTTTCAGTGCGTTCAATCGCCGCTTCCGTCCCGTCCGGACCGAGATGGACTGGCTGTCCCGCGATGAAGCCGAGGTAGACAAGTACGTGGCCGATCCGCTGTGCGGAGGCCCGTTCACCTGCGGGTTATGGCTCGACTTCCTCGGTGGCCTGTTCGAGCTGGGTTCCGACCATGCACTCAACCGGATTCCGGCAGACCTGCCCATTCTTATCTCTGGCGGCAGCGCCGATCCCGTCGGCGGGGAAAAAGGCATGACGCGGCTGGCCATGCACTACATGCAGACCCTGCACCAGCGCGTGAAGCTGAAAATTTATCCCGACGGCCGCCACGAGATGCTGAACGAGGTCAATCGCGACGAAGTGACCACGGACTGGCTCGACTGGATCGACCAGGTCAGCGGTTCGAAATAGGTCGTATCGCGGTTCTAGAACCGCTCCTACAGGGACCTCAATAAGAAAAGCCCCGCCGAAGCGGGGCTTTTCGTCGTGCACTTTCACGCTAAAACAGCGCGACGCGATATTACATGGCCTGCCAGTTGACACGCAGGTACCAGAAACCGCCGTTGAAGCCGAACGGCGTGAACTGGCTGTACTTGTTACCCACGCCGGCCGCGGCATTCGGATTGTCGTCAGGGAACTCATCTAACAGGTTCTGCGCACCGAGAACGATCGTCGTGCGCTCGTTCCAGGTGTAGGCCACCTCGGCGTCGACGATCGCCGTGCCGCTGTAGAACTGCGTGTCCTCCGAGTCGTACCAGTCATCGTAGTAGCTGACCCGTGCCAGGAAGCGCCAGTTACCCATGAAGTGGTTGGCCTGCAGGTTCCAGCGCGTCTCGGGAAGCCCCTTTTCGAGTTCCAGGATACGCACGTCGTCGATCGTGTCCGGGTTGAACTGGGTGACCGTCGTCGTCGTGCTGTTGTACGCGAGGCTCAGATCGGTCGACGAATTGCTCCACTCGAGGGGGTACGTCGCAACGATATCGAAGCCTTCCGTCTCCGTGTCGAAGTCATTCACGAAGAAGCGGAAGTTCTGCAGGCTCCCTGCACCGGCAACGCCCGCCTCGATCAGGTCCTCGATCTCCTGATCCGTCAGCTCGAAGAGCTGCGACAGGTTCAGGCGGTCGTCGACGTCGATCTTGAACACGTCGATCGTGACGTCGAGATTGCCGACGTTGAAGAACGTTCCGAGCGTGAAGTTCGTCGACTCTTCCGGCTCCAGAGGACGACCGCCGCGCAGCACGGCGACCGGGCTGATCGACGGGATAGTGCCGTTGTTGACAAGCTCCGCCAGCGCAAGGTCGAACTCGGTCGACACGTTGTACGCGTTCGACTGGCCCGGCGTCGGTGCCTTGAAGCCCGTGCTCGCCGTGCCGCGGACACCGAGGTTGTCGGTTATGCGCCAGTTCGCCGCGACCTTGTAGTTCGTCGTCGTGCCGAAATCCGCGAAGTCCTCATAGCGCACGGCTGCGCCGAGCAGCAGGCTGTCAGTGGGCTCCCATTCGCCGTCGACGTAGACCGCGACGTTCTCGCGGTCGAACTTGCCGCCGGCGATGTTGGAGAAGCCCGGGAAGCCGTTCGAGGCCGCGCTGAATCCCTGGTCGGCCAGCGGCCCGACCAGGAAGGATTCTTCCTGCCCGACCGTGATCTCGAATTCCTCGAGCCGGTATTCGGCGCCGAAACCGAGGTTCGTGTTATCGGTTGGCGACAGGCCGAAATCAAGGTTCAACATCCGCTCGAACTGTGTGTACGCGCCCGGATCGAAGTTGGTTGGCGTAACCGGCCCGAGGGACGCATTCACCGTGTTGTTGATGAAGAAGTCGACTTCATTGCGGCCGACACTCGCGCTGAGGTCCCAGCGCAGGCCGTTGCCCATCTCGCCGCGGACGCCGCCGACCAGCGACTGGTCGCTGACGTCGCCGCCGAAGCGTGGCGTGAAGCCGCCGGGGAAGATTTCCTGGAACGAGAAGCACTCGTCGCGGGCAAATACTTCGGCCAGCGCGGTTGGATCAGGCACGTTGTCGGTAATCGGGACCGCCGGGCAACCCGCCGGCACGCCCGTCTCTGCGAGCTGCAGGTCACCGATAAGCAAGGAGGCACCGTCGTCGCCGCTGAATACCGCGGCACGCGTGTTCGGATTACGGAAGTAGAAACCGCCGTCGACGTGCTTGGACGAGTGATTGCCGAACGCGTACACGGTCGTTGAGCTGCCAATATCCAGCCCGAGGTTCATCCACAGCTTGAGGTCGTCATCGATGATCGGCGAGCCCCAGATCTGTGCCGGGTTGGCAACGGCAGTGTTGCCTGCGGCGACCAGCGCAGCGGCATCGTCGCGCTGCACCGAGCGGTCGGTCGCATCACTCTCGCCGTACTCGAAGCTGAAGTTCGCATAGCCGGCATCGGACAGCGGCAGGCCGAGATTGGCCGCGACGCTGTAGATGGTGCCGTCGCCTTCCTGGTACTGGCCCCACTTGCCTTCCACCTCGAGCCCTTCGGCATCGTCCTTGAGGATGAAATTCAGCACGCCCGCGATAGCGTCGGAGCCGTACTGGGCGGCGGCGCCGTCACGAAGCACTTCGACGCGCTGCAGCGCGATCGACGGGATTGCCGAGATGTCCGGCCCCTGGGCGCCATCGGCAACACCGTTGCCGAGCCAGTAGATGACCGACGCGCGATGGCGCCGCTTGCCGTTGATCAGGACGAGCGTGTGGTCCGGCGCAAGACCTCGCAGGTTCGCGGGTCGCACGACTGTGGCCGCGTCCGAAATCGGCTGCATGTTGACGTTGTAGGACGGCACGACATTGCGGAGCAGGTTCTGCAGGTCCGTGTCGCCCTGGTTCGCGAAGTATGCGGCGTCGAGCACGTCGACCGGTGCCGGCGAGTCTTCCACCGAGCGGGCTTTTGCGCGCGTACCGGTCGTGACGATCTCCTCGATCGCCTCTTCCTGCGCAAACGTTTGTTGCGGTAAAGCAACGACCAGCGCC
>Ga0209536_100006869_pt1 | contig 17320 bp, 14 predicted proteins | sample DeeMarSeWOR28_12_FD_187461 | JGI IMG/M metagenome (GOLD analysis project Ga0209536, IMG submission 187461) | Marine sediment microbial communities from White Oak River estuary, North Carolina - WOR-2-8_12 (SPAdes) (version 2) | ecosystem: Environmental > Aquatic > Marine > Intertidal zone >... | reverse complement strand
AATAAGGATAAAGAGGAAGAAAAAAATAAAAAGAAAAAAAAGAAATGATTTCTCTAATTTATTTCTTTCTTATTTTTTTATAAAATATTTTTTTTAAAAAAATTTATATACAATTTTTTAATATTGTTTTTGATTAATGCGGGGGTAAATTTATCAGAGATAAACTTTTAATTGTACCTGGTTATATTGTTGGAATTACTTGTTTAATTATAATTACTTACAGAAGTATTCTAGCGTTTTTAGATGAAAATAAAGCTATTACAATTTATATAAATAAATATGGTGAACAATATATTGATATTGCAGCACTTATTTTTATTTGGTTTGTTTGCATAAATAGTCTATATTTTTTAATTAAAATATTAAGAAAAGATATTCTTTTAAAAAGTAATTCCTATAAGCTACAAAAAAAACCTATTCTAAATAAAAATAATTATTTTGTTGAATTAAAATCAGATTTTAAACTGGATGATAAAAAAACATCTTTTATATTATATAGCTCTAAGTCTTGTAGTGAATTAAACCAGAAATTTGAGGAAAAAAAATAAAAAGTATTTTGTTTTTCTTTTTAATAATTCTTTGTATACTACTTATGATCTTTAAGCTCTATTGCTTTTTCAGGGCAGATTTCATGGCAGCAGTAGCATCTAATGCATTTAATATAATTAATTTTTGCTCCTTTGGTGGTATTTGATATAGCATGTTTTGGACAGATTTCTTGGCACATTCCACAAGAGGTACATAAACTAGTTACAACAGGACTTTTACTTGGTGTTTTTTTCCCTGTAATTATATAATTTGCTGTACTGGGAAGAATAAAATTATTGTATTTTACATCATCTGGAGTTAATAGAGGATAGGTTATTTTTTTTGGCCATAACCCTCTTATTTTTGCCTGTTTTAATACAGGTAATCCTACTGGCTCTATGTTTAGTATGCTACAAATAGCAATATCAAGAGCAATTGCATTTTCTGCTGCAAGTATAATTCCAAGGCTAACCGGTATTCCTCCTGATGGACCTTCTCCTTGCATTCCTGTTATACCATCCATTATTATAAGATGCGGTGGTAAGATAAAGTGAATATCAAGCAACATATCTGCAAAAGAAGAGCGTCTTAAAAAAAGTGAATGATATTTTGCTTTTGTCAAGCCTGGTACAATACCATACATGTGTTTAGTTGCAAGAGTCATTATCATATAGGAGTGTGTTTTAATTTTGGGTAGGGCTATTATTTTATCTGCTTTTTTTACAAAATTACAAATTACTGTTTCTTTTAATTTCTTGCCATTAGGAATTTGTATCTTTGTTGTTTTTGTATCATAATTTAGTTGTATACCTAGCTCATTTGAAATTTTTTGTAAACCTGATTTTTTATAAACACGCTGTAATCTTCCTTTTGTAAATAGCCCAGAAGGTGAATCCCCTATATAGGGAATTCCACTCCTCTTGATTATAAGTTCAGCGGTTTTTTTTACTAATTCTGGGTTTGTAACTACTGCTTTTTCTGGTTCTGTTGCATTTAAAAGATTAACTTTTAATAAAACCTGTTCACCTTTATTTACAAAGTTTTTAATCCCGCCTAAAGGATGTAATAGTAAATCAAGGTCTATTTCTTGATAAGTTGATTTTTGTATACAGACCTTATAATCATTTTGTTTATTTGATTGAAACATATTACGAAACTATGATATAGATTTGTAATATAAAGTCTTAGGAACCAATTTTTAAATAATTAAAAAATTAAAATTTTTTATTTAACAGGTTTTATTTTTTTTAAAAAAAAGTTAGACAGAAGCTATAACCCAATATTTTTCATACCTCCCCAAATTTTTTTTTAATTCGACTCTTCTGTCTAACATACATATATTTATCTTTCATAGTATATAATATTTTTTACCACATTTAGATTAGAAATTAATTATTTATTTTCTCATTTTTTTTTAAGTTTCTTAGTATATTTCTTTTGTAAACTGAAAAAAATATGTAAAGCTAAAAGTATAATAAGAGGAATGATGAGATTAATATGGATCTGATACGCTGTTGGTTTTGAAATTCCACCAAAAGTAATTGTTTCTATAATATGATAATTTGTGATACCATAACCAGATATAATAAAAAGAATTAAAACGATGGTAAGTAAGATATGTATAAGGATTTTTGTAGTTTTAATAAAATTCATTAATTTCACGGACCAAAAAATTTTTTATCAAGATCTCCAATATTGGAGTATCCTCTACTTTCCCAAAAACCTTTATATTCTGTATTATTAGATACTTCAATTTCTGTGACCCATTTTATCCACTTATATCCCCATTTGCTCTCAGCAACAAGTTCAAATGGAAATCCTCGCTCTGGTGGAATTGTTACATTATTCATTTTATAAGCCAAAAGTATGTTGTTTTGTGTAATGTAATCTAAATTAAGTGAAGTGGTATATCCATCATAAGCTTTGAATATAAGTATTTGTGCAAAAGAATCAGGATTTGATTCTTCTATAATTTCTGATACAAGAAAACCTTCCCAGAGAATTTTAACGCTCCAGCCTTCCACACAATTTAGTGTCACTACTTTTTTATAATGTTGGAAATTATTTATTACCTCTTCATAAGTATAGTTTTTTGGTGTTTGAACTAAACCCGTTATTTTTAGTTCGTAAGTTGTTTTATTTATTCGTTGCGGTCCTTTGATTGAATTTTCATTAAAGTCATTTACTGATGATAATTTTTCACCTTGATATTCTCTTATTTCAACACCATCAAGTTGAATTTCTTGTTTTATACAACCGCTAAAAAAACTTACTATGATTATTTGTGAAACAATAAGTATAATCAGTATGGATTTAATATGTTTCATTTGTTTCAACCCCACCAAATATTAACAATTGTTAATATTTATATTAGATTAACCTATTTAACAATATCGATAATAATTTTGTAATTTTTAGTATTTATGATGATTTGCCCTAAATATTACATTTTATTGGCAATATTAAAAAATAAAATTATTAAAAATTGTTTAACTGTATAAATTTTCAATAGAAAATTTTATATTTATAGTTAAAATTTAAAGAATGGAGGAAAAATATGGTTACAAATAATTTTTTTAAAAAAATAGTAGTTTTGAGTTTTGTAATTCTTTTTAGTAGCGTTGCTATTTCACCGGCTTTTGGAATATCTGATTCATCGATAAAAGTAAAAAGTCTTTTGATTAATCAAGAGTATATACTTCCACTGCCACAGTTTATCAATATGTCTTTTGAAGAGTCAATCATGCGGAGAATGTCTATGAGGAATTTTACCGATGAAGCTGTTACAGATGAAGAGCTTTCAACTGTTTTATGGGCTGCTTATGGTTTAAGAGACGATGGTAATTTAACTGTGCCTGCAATCAATGAAGTTCATTCATCTGTTATTTACGTTCTTATAGAAGATGTTTATAAATATAATCCTATTAATCATTCACTTATTTTTTACAAAGCAGGTGATTACAGAGATATTGTTGGACATCAATATAGTGCACCTGTTATATTGGGTTTGTGTTGGAATACAGATATTGCAGATGCCAACTTTGGTAGTACAGAACTAGGTGCAGTTGGTCAAAATATTTATTTTGCAGCCAATGCAATTGGACTAGGTACTGTAATTACTGCAGAGATTCCACCTGCGATTAATCCAATTGGATTGCCTGAAAATGAGCATGGCATGGGTGTCATGCCTCTTGGTCATATTGAGTTTGATTATAATTTTAAATATAGACCGTTGCTTTTTTCCTTGCTTCCTAGAATTGTATTTTCAGAAACAGAACTTACAACAACGCTTGAGAATCGAGTAGAGGTAACTTCTTGGGTAAATGATTCTATTTCAAGAAAAGATTTAAGCCATTTAATATGGGCTTCATATGGTTACTCGTATTATCTTGATAAAAGCGGTGCAAATGTTGTAAAAAGACATCATACTGTTCCAAGTGCTCATGGATATTATCCGTTTAGAATTTATGCAGTTACAAAAAATGGTATTTTTAATTATAAGTATGGTCTTTATTCAGTTGATGTTTGGGGATTACCTGTAGTTTCATATCTATTACCAATTCGTTTAGGTGATAAAAGAACAAAAATTGCTCAAACAACCGAATCATTTGTTTCAGATGCACCGTTAAGTATCGTTATTGTTTTAGATATTAATAAAACAGTTCAATGGGATGATCTATCTGATGAAAGTTTGCGTTGGATATGGTATTATGAAGCAGGAGCCGCTGCACATAATATACTTTTACAAGGTACATCTCGTGGACTAACGGGTAACATTTTAGCAATTGATGATAAAGAGGCAATCTGCTTATTATTGAAATTAAATCCTGAAAAATTTGATCCAATGTTTGTTGTACCAGTAGGTTAATAATATAAGCACAATCAATACTTCACTTTTATTTTAACTTACCATATAAATGGAATAATTCTATATTTTACTTGCATAGTATAATCAATGTAACCAATGAGCTCTTTTTGTAGAGTTTTATCCTCTAAATAGGTTCTAATTAAGACAGGTATAAGTATGGTAATTGCTGGTATTAAACCCCAGAATGAACCAAGTAATAAAGGTGTTCCAATTGTAAAAATAAGTCCGCCCAAGTACCCAGGATGTCTAACAAATTTATATGGGCCACTGCTGCATACGGTTTGTTTTCTGTCTGTTTGAATTCTAACGACAGAAGAAAAAAATCTATTTGCTTTTTTTGCCCAAATAACAATTATCTGTCCAATTATATACAAAATAATTCCTAATAAAATGACTATAAATGGGATACTTGGAATCCAATAAAAACGACCTGCATCTAAAATCGAAACTATAAACATAATAAAAAACATTGGAGTTGAAATCGCGTAATATATTCTATCCCATTTTTTCATTCCTTTTCCAGGTTTAAGCCGTTCTTTTATCATATCTTTTCTATCCATTAAAACAATATAGGTAATAAATATAAAAAAGAAATTTAAACCATTAAAAACCCATCCTTCCCAATAGTCTATTCTACCTGCTATGATAAAGGTTATACCTAAAAAAATTAATAAAATTGAAATTGACTTAAGTACTAATTTTATTCCAATTTTTTCATTTTGATTTGTTTCATTCATTTACTATCATCTGCTTAATAAGAAATTATTTTTAAGATAAAGCTTGTTATCAATTTATTGAACAAATATTAATATTTGGATTTAAAGGTTTTTTAAAAGTACAATTTATTATTTTAAATAAAATATGTGTGTAATTTTTAAAAATGAAATTATTGAGTTAATCTAAATATAAAAAGAAAAAAAGAGAGTATATTTTGTTTTTCTATATATTCATTAGATATCGAAGTATACAAAATGCATTTGGAAATAACTCAAATAATCTTGTTATCAACCTGTTATTTGAAATAGATCTAGGCATTGTTACCTCTAGATAACTCCAGTCACTTTCACTACCATAGTAATCTTTTACTTTAGCCGATACTGTATAAGTTCCTTTTGTACCCCAAGAGTGACTAACTGTTACTTTTTCATCGTGATAATATGGTCCTATCCAACTTGTATTTGTTCCATCATCCCAGTCAATAAAGTAATAGATTTTGTCTCCATCTGGATCTGAGGTTATAAAGTTATAAGCATAACTTTTACCTTTTTTACCATTGGTTTCACCAGTTATATCAGGTGCATTTGGTGGATTTTGTGTGAAAAAGTTATAATTAAAACCGTTAAACATTTGTCTTGTATCTTCATAAGAGAAACTGTCAAAAGTAACTTGTACCATCTGTAAAGGCCAAAACATAGTAGCAAATCTAGCAACTTCATCCCCATCGGGTTGCACAAATATTTCTTCAAGGAAAACATCTTCAGGATTTAATAAGAACCACTCACCTGGAAATGGTGAAATTTCTGAACCACGTAGTACCCATGTTGTTCGTTCATGATGACCGCTTAAAAAGGATATAATTTCTGCATCAAGATCATTATTAAGCCATAATGAGCTTTTATATATAAAATCAAAATCTGGATTACCATCCTCCAAACCATCGTCGGTATCAATTCCCAAAAATCCTAGTTCGTACCAACCTGGTGCATCAGTAAAATAATATAACCTGGCATCAAAAGTACCATATTCATCGTATTTGTCTGGACCGGTTGGATTTGACCAAAAGTCGGCAAATAAAATCTTCATATCATAATCAGCAACAGCGTCACAAGCACCTTTTCCCCAATTATTTCTTAAAACATCCCTTGAGTGGTTATCAAATCTGAAACTAGCATTTGCACGCTCAGATGCATTAATATTACCACCAACAGTCATTTTACTACGGTTATCATCAGCAAAAAACTTAGGACGTTCATTATGATTATGACCGATACTATAGCTATGACCTACCTCATGACCAGCAGTATGACCAATTGCATTACCTAGTGCTGTTGTATTCCATGTCCCGTCTGGATTTTTAAAACTACCATTTACACTTGAATCATTCATAAACTCTCCAAGATAAACATGTGTTGTGTTACTTTCATGAGGCCAACGACCCCAAGCAGGATTATCTTGGTTTGGATCTTTACCTGGTTCTATTTGAACAGTACGATCTGCACTACCTGCTTGAGAAGGATCATTAGTTATTGTAACATTACCTGCACCAACAGCAGGTTCATAGTTATCTTTCATATGCTGAATGATTCTATTTTTTAAGGCAGTTTTTTGGGTATCGTTTAAATCAGTTCGCCCATCTATTGCTGATGTATTTACATAAATAGTAACTTTAGCAAGTAAAGAATCAATAGATTCATTTTCAATTTTTATTGTAGATGGATTTGGATTTGCAGAAATAGTATATGAAAGCAGTAGCATCAAAATTATTGCAGTTCCTATAAATTTTTTCATAGATTATTTTCCCCCCGAAAAATATAGTTTAAAAAGATATGATAAAATAATATATATAACTTTTTATTTTTATAAAAAATTTACAAAAAATCAAAATAATAAATTAAATAGTTTTTAGAAAAAAATATTTTGTAAAATTTTCAATATAATTAAATTAAATTAAGCCATTACTTTTTGTTGATGACAGTTTATTCTCATTCACGTCTTAGTTGTTATGAGCAATGTCCTCAGAAGTTTAAACTTCAATATATTGATAAAGTTGAAACCGAAGTTGAAGAAAGCGTTGAGGCATTTTTAGGAATTCGTGTTCATGAAACTTTAGAAAAACTTTATCGTGATCTTGAGTTTCAAAAGTTAATTTCTTTAGATGAATTACTTGTTTTTTTGGAATCTAATTGGAATGAGAATTGGTCTGAAGATATAGTTATTGTAAATAACGATTATAGTCAAGATAATTATCTTAGTATAGCAAAAAAGTATGTAAGTAATTACTATAATAGATATGTACCGTTTGATAATGATAAAACTATTGCTCTTGAGCAACGTATTTTGATTGATATAGATGAAAAAGGTGCTTATAAGTTGCAAGGTTACATTGATAGGTTGACTGAAACAAAAAACGGATTTTACGAAATACATGATTATAAAACAAATTCCAGATTGCCTCTTGCTGATTATATTAAAACTGATCGTCAACTTGCACTTTATATGATTGGTGTGAAAAAAAACTATCCTGATGTAAAAAATGTTCGGTTGATTTGGCATTTTTTGAAGTTTGATAAAGAAATTGATTCTACAAGAACTGATGCAGAGCTTGAAAAATTAAAGGTCGATACAATAGAGCTGATTGACAAAATTGAAAGTGATAAAGAGTTTATTGCAAATGCTGGATACTTGTGTGATTGGTGTGAGTTTAAATCTGTTTGTAGACAGTGGATGCATTTGTATAAAATTAAGGAAATGCCTGAGAATGAGTATTTATCTGATTCTGGTTTGATTTTGGTTAATCGTTATGCTGAACTTAAAACCAAACAGAAGCAGGTAAATATTGAGTGGGATGAAGAAATAAAGAAGGTAGAACAAGCTCTTATTTTGTTTGCTGAAAAAGAGCAAGTTGATTGTGTATTTGGGACAAAAAATAAAGTAAGAATAACTGAAAATGAAAGACTTTGTTTTCCTAGTAAAAATAGTAAGCAGCGGAAAGAACTGGAAGAAGTATTACGTAAGTATGGAAAACTTGAAGATGTACAACAATTAGATACAACAGCTTTAGGAAAGATTTTTCAAGAGAAAAAGTGGGAAACTGAGGTACTTGATGCTTTAAAAGAATATATTGAGTTGGAAAAATCAAAGCGGTTGTATTTAAGTAAAAATAAGGATTATTAATGAATTAGTTATAAACAAACTGCATTTTTAGGGAGAATTGGTTAATACTCATAATTAATTATTTATGAAATTTTAATTCGACCAAATACCATGTCCTTTTTTTCTTAATTTTTGAGCGAGCCACCTTTCAATTTCTTCAGCCTCTTCACGTTTTTCAATAGGATTATATTTCTTAAATTTCCTTGGTACAAGTCGAAATCCATATTTTTTAGCAAATCGATTTGCTTTATAACCTATTTTATGTTGTTTGAATCTGGTTTTTGGATCATGAGTTGTTTGTCCTACATAATAGCATGCAAGCTTTGAATTTATATTAGGATTTTTCTCTCTGAATTTTTTTGAAAACAATACTTCTTTATCAAGTTCAATAACATAAACATTGTATGGCATAAACATCTCTTTCTCAAAATTAATAATAAGAATATAAAATCTGCTAGATATGAATTATTATATTTATGCCTCTTTTATTCATATCTTAATGCTTCTGCTGGAGGAATTTTTGATGCTTTTCTGGAAGCAGGTAAAATACAAATAAGGGTAAATACAAAGGCAACAAAACTAATTAGTATAATCGGTTGCCAGTTTATAACAAAATCAAATCCCAGCTCACTAAAACTATCTCTCCAGATAATATATCCTGTAAATATTCCTAAAAACGTTCCAATTAAAATTCCAATAATTGCAATGGTTGATGTTTCAATAACAAAAGAAGAAAGTACCATTTTTTTCTTAAAACCAATTGCTCTCATCATACCGATTTCTTGTCTTCGCTCATGAACTGATCTAATTGTTATAATACCCAGACCTGCAATTCCAATTATAAGACCAAGTGCCATAAAAGCATCAAACAAGTAAAAAAATTGATTTAAGGTAGCAATTATATTCAAAACAACAGTTTCAACAACAATTGTTTGCATTCCATTACTTAAAAAAGCACTTTCAAGTTCTTTAGCTGTTTCATCTACATCAAGTCCTGTTTTTATACTAAAAAGAAAAACAGAGGAAGTGTTAATTCCAAAATCTTGCTCAACATAGACATTATAGCTAAAAATTCCTTGAATTAAGGTCGTGTCAAGAATGCCAATTACTTTCTTTTCAACAAGGTTATCATTTTTGTCTTTGATTTTTAATACATCTCCAAGTTTTAATGAAAGTAAACTGGCCTGAGGTGGACCAGTAGTAACTATAGCATTTTGAGTTCCAAATGATCCATCAACAATAACTAAGCTTTCACTATCTCTAATTGCATACCAAACTTCTCTTTCTGAATCATATTCACTTAAATACTCTGAGAAATAAAATTCATTTTCTTCTATAAATCCTTCGTCCACCCCTAACAATGTATAAAAAATTAGTTCTTCTGACTCTTTTGTTGCAGAGATATTAACCTCACCTGAAGTAAGGCTTGTATATTTTTCAATTTTATTTAAAAATTCTTTATCTTCCAACTCATCTTCTAAATTTTCAATTGGTACAACTGGATTACAAAAAGCAAGCACCTCGTATCCACCGGATGCTTCCTGCACCTGTTTTTCAATGTTTGTTCCCATCATGCCAATAATCATAGACATTGTAGTAATTGTAAAAATTACTAATGCAAAAATAGCAATGGTCATACCTGTTCTAAATTTAGACTTCAGTGCATAAGAAATAGCTGTTTTTGTAACAGCTGAACCAGACTTGCCTCGACCAATTATAATAGTAAATCCTTTAATTATAATATTTGAATTCACCATAACAAGCAACAATGACGCAAAGACAAGAAAAACACCTGAAATGATAAACATCTCTATACCACCGCTGTACTGAGGAAAATAATCAGAAGGTAGCACCCATAATATAAAAAGAATAAGACCAATAAGATTTAGCGCAATTTTATCGCCTACCCATCTACGTAAAATCAGACCAGATCCAAAAATCATCAAAGAAATACCTGAAATAAATGGGGCGATTTGTTCATTACCAACACCTAAAAATAAAAGCATTAAACCAAATGAAAAAATAGCAATTCCATTTCTCAAAACCTTTTTGTCACTTCGAGGAATTGTAGGCTCAGGAATTTTACGAATAGCTCTTACTATATTGAGTTTTGAAATTCTATGTGATGTAAAATAAATTGTTAAAATAGTAATTAAAAAACCTGAGACAAAACCAATAACTACACTACTTAAAGTAAATGTAAAATATTTAAGAATATTAACCGCACCAAAAGATTTTAAAATCTCCTCCAACAAAAAAATAATTGCATACCCAATTCCAATTCCAAAAAATACACCAACAAAAGAGGCGACCAAAGCATAAATAGTTCCTTCCCCTAAATACATTCTTTTAAGGTGTTTTCTTTGCATACCAATTGCTCGGTTCATACCCATTTCAGATTTACGCTCTTCCGCAAGCATCACAAAAATATTAATTATAAGAATAACACCAGCAATAATAGAAAAAGTTCCAAAAACAATAAAAAGATTTGATAGTTGCTGCATGTTTTCTTTACCATTTTCAAGGATTTCTTTTTTATTTTGCACAATTTTAAACTCTAAATCATTGGTAATTCCAACTTCTTGAAATGCAGCTTTAACCTCTTTTGTATAATCCATTCCCTCATATACATCACCGGAGTTTGAAATAAGAATTTGATTTATCCTTCCGTTTTGTTTAAGAACATCCTGAGCAACGTCTAATGTAACATAAATACTACTACCAGCACCTGCTCTTTCTTCCTCTTTAAGAATATAAGCAATTGTAAAGGATTTCATGGATTTTGAAAAAACAGTTACTCTTTGACCAATTTCTGCATCTAAACTTTCAGCAAGTACTTGCCCAATCATAATTTCATTAGAATCCAAGGAGGTTACATCTTTTCCTTTTTGATTAATAAACGAGCCAAAACCTTTTACTTTACTAAAATCAACACCAATAAAAGAAACACTGGGCTCAGATAAATTTGTATCAAGATTAATAACAGCAACTCTATCTGAGATTTGAGGAGTTAATCCATCTATATATTCCTTGTTAATTTCCTTATTTATAGTATTAAATATTGTTTCATTGAAATAATCTGCATCCCCTGTGGGTTTAAACCCTTGTATAATCTCATCAGTTGTATAAAAGGATTTTAAAATCTCAGATTCAATCATGTTAACCATTGTATCCCCTATTACCAAGGAAGAGGAAATAACACCTGTACCAACCATTAAACCCAAGATGATAATAGCAGCGTAACCTTTTCTTTTTAAAATATTTCTAGCACCTAACTTAAAAATTATTTTATTTTTAAACATCAAAGTAGTAATTATTCCTATTGTTATGATAAACAATCCAAGAAAAATAAACTCAAACATTAATCTTCACCAATGAGTTGGTATATATTCTTTTAGAATAATACCATCTCCCATTACAAGCACACGGTTTGTTCTTTCAGCAATTTTTGAGTCATGTGTAACAAGAACCATTGTGAGGTTTTGTTCTTTATTTAATCTGCACATTATATCCATAATCTCATCTGCTGTTTCCCTATCCAAATCTCCAGTTAGCTCATCACCAAAAACAATAAGTGGATTACAAACCAAGGATCGTGCAATTGTTACCCTCTGACGTTGGCCACCAGACAGCTCTGAGGGTTTATGATGTTCCCAACCATTAAGTCCTACCACTTCTAATGATGCAAGTGCTTTTTCACGAGCCGTCTTTGGTTTTTCTTTTGATATAAGCAAAGGAAGTTCAACATTTTCAACTGCTGACAGTACAGGTAAAAGATTATAAAACTGGAAAATAAAACCCATTCTAGTTGCACGATACTCTGTTTTTTCCTCATCGGTCATTTTACTTAATTCTTTTCCCTCGATTTTTACAGCACCATTTGTTATTTCATCAAGACCTGAAAGGCAATTAAGAAGTGTTGTTTTCCCACAACCTGAAACCCCCATTAAAGTAACCATTTCACCTTTTTTAATTTTTAAATTTACTCCACGTAATGCATGAACTTGTATTTTTCCGGTTTTATAGATTTTGTGAACATTTTCCGCTTCGATTATATATTCCTTTTTTTTAAATGTGACTTTTCCAACAGCTCCGCATGCAGGACAGCTTATTTTTAAAATATCACCTGAATTGCCCGAAACAGAAATTATCTTCGCACATTTTGGACATATAACATCTTTTTTAATTTCATTAGTTTTATCCACATAAATCACTACTTTTGTATATTAGATATTACATTATATATATAAAGTATAATTAATTTTGAATTTTTTATTAGATGTATTAAAAACGTAAGCTTTATCTATTAACAATTGTTAAGGTACTATAGATAAAAAGAGGGAGTATATGAATAAAGTAATACCAATCATAGTAATAGGACTATTTATCTTATCTGGATTTGGAGCTATTGCACTAAATAGTGACATAAAACAAATAACAAATAACGAGCCAGTAAAAAATGCATTTACACATACTATTTTTACTGAAGATGGAACTGCGACATGGTGTGGATATTGTCATTATGCTCGTGAAGCATTAGACAAAATTTACACAAGTGGAGATTACCCGTTTTATTATGTCTGTTTGGTTGATGATAAAAATACTCATGCAGAAACAAGAGTAAATGAGTATAACATCTATGGTTTTCCAACAGTATGGTTTGATGGTGGTAATAAAGTAGCTGTAGGTGGAGGAACCAGCAATGAAGCAACCTATAGAAGCTTAATAAACCAATGTGGAAATAGAGCAGTTAAAGACATAGATGTAACACTTGATGTTACATGGCTTGGAAACGCAGCAATGACAATTTCTGCAGCTGTTAAAAATAATGAAGCAACTACTTATGATGGACGAATTCGAGTATATGTAACAGAGGTTGAATCATCTATGGGCTGGACTGATACAACCGGTCATCCATATACATTTCCATTTTTAGATTATGCATTTAACCAAGTCATTTCAATATCCTCAGGTGGTACTTGGTCTAATTCAATAACATGGGATGGACACAACTACAACGATGGATATGGACATAACTTCGGTTCTATTCAATATGGAAACATAATGATAATTGCGGTAGTTTTTAACTCTGAATGGCATCAAGGATACTCTTATCCACCGTCATCAAATCCTTTTAATGCTTACTGGGTGGATGAAGCAACAGGATTTTGGATAGGAGATAACAGTCCACCAAATACACCAAGTAATCCCACACCTCCAAACGGAGCTGAAGATATAGATATAAATTTAGATTTGAGTTGGGCTTGTACTGATCCAGATCCTAGCCATGATACAATTACTTACGATGTTTACTTTGGTACAAATAGCACACCTCCATTAATAAAATCAGATCATACAGAAAAAACATATAATCCAGGAACAATGGAATACGAAACCACTTACTTCTGGAAAATAGTCGCAACTGATAATCACGGTGCAACTAGCCAAGGACCTATATGGAGTTTTACAACAACAGATCGTCCAAATACTAACCCAAATCCACCAAAAATCACAGGACCTGTTAAAATAGATACAAATGCTATTGTTGAGTTTACCTTAAATGCAGAAGATCCTGAACAAGATGAATTATCATACTTTTTATTCTGGGGCGATGGAACAAATAATGGCTGGACAGGTTATTATGATTCAGGAATTGATGTAATAGTTAATCATTCATGGGCAAACAAGGGAACTTATACAATAATGGCTAAAGTAAAGGATGATCATGGTGCAGAGAGCGGCTGGACAACACTATTAATTAACGTACCTAGAACAAAATCAGTAAATTATTATTCATTTTTAACATGGTTACTCAAACAATATCCAAATGCATTTCCAATACTAAGAAATCTAATAAATATCTAAATAAGGTACAAAATAAATATTTCTTTTTTTCTTTTTTTTCAAAATAAATTACAAAAACATATTTTTAATAAATAAATCTGTTATTATTCAAACACCTTATTATGATACAAAAAAGACGATGTCACTACTGCAGAAATTTATTTTCAGATTCAGAACTTAAAAATGATTTAGTATATGGTCCTATATGTAAAGAATGTTATTACAAGATGAAAAATAGAAAATAAATTACTCTAATCTTTCTTTTTATATCTATATTTTTGATTAAAAAAAGCAATACTGGTGTAACCTGCATAAACTTTTGCAGAGTGTAACTTTCCATTTGGGATAAAGAACCTATCACCTTTTTTAAAAGTATATTTAATCCCATCTTCAAAATAATCAACCTTTCCTTCTAAAACAATTTCCCATTGGGATTCATGTGAATGCAAAGGAATTTCAACATCTTTTTTAAATTCCATAAATACAACTTGTTCGTCTTCACCGTTAACTAAATACAGATTAGCTCCCTCTAAATTAACTTCAGCCTTAGCAAGTGCCTGTATCGGTTTTGGAAAAATACTTAGCATAAGATCTCAACAAACACTTATAGTTTTATTACTTTTAAAAATATAGGTTTAATTTTCTTTAAAATCATTATTAAATGATTCAATATGCATGAAAAGATTTCTTCTTTGTATTGGTTTTTCTGCAGTTAATTTTATAATTATTGTTGAATCGTAATAACCTTCTTTGGATACTGTTATTGAATATTTCTTATCAATTTCTAAAAAACCTAATACATAAAAACCATTAAATCTGCTTATTTTGGTTCTATTTTCAAATGATATTTTTGTAAAGCCTACTAACCAATTAGCATGCTCAAAAACACCACAAGTTCTTCCGAAAATCAATCCATAAAATATAGGTTTGGGGCTTTCATTTTCCGCATTGTCAAGTGGTTCTGATTCAAAAAAATCAAAGTTTACTTCCATGTTTGGACAATTTTCGGAAAGATATACCATTTTTGTTATTGGTTCAAATCCTGATTTGTATGCTGTTAAATTATAATACTTTTTAACTGGTAAAAAAAGTCGATACCATCCAAGAATTCCTGTTTTTGTTTGTTTTAATTCTGCATCCACTTTTGCAAATAAATATGGTTGCCAAAAATACATTCCTTTTGAGTTTCCAACTCTTCCATAAATTTTTCCTATACAAGTAGGTTCTTTTTCATCATCTATTTTCATTGTATTTTTTGCCTGAAAATTTGAAGAAGGTAAAAGTAAAATTACTATCAAAAGTATCAATACAAATTTGAACTTGTTCACCATATCTCCACCCAAATTGTGTTAGTATGTGGCATGTATACATATAACATTTATATATTTTTTCATCTTAGATTATCTCAGATGTTCTGATATTATAAGGTTTTCTTGCTGGACGAAAATCAAACCAAAATACTGAGATAATATTCGGCGGTCCCCAGATTGAAGGATAATAATATTTTAAACCAAAGATTATCTTCGGTCCAAATGGTTTATTCCAATAATTTTTTCTCCATATGTTTTTCAATGAATCTATGAAAAAAGCATCATTGTAATTACTATTAAAGATGTTATTTTTTGAAATGATATTTTTTTGGGAATCAAATAAATACATCCCATTTTCATTATTTTTAATGTCATTACCTGAAATAAAACAATAAGTCAACCTATCTGCAAAGATACCTTGTTTGTTTTCTTCAATAATGTTTTTCGTGATTATATGTTTTGAACCTCGGATGTAAATGCCTTCTGAGTTGGACACTATTATGTTTTTACTGATTTTGTGTTTTTTTCCACTTACATTTATTGCTGAACGTAAATTATTTTTTATAGTATTTTCAGTTAATTCTGCATTTACGCAATATCCTAAAAATATTCCATTTTTATTTTCTACGATTTCATTTTTTGTTATTTTTAAATTTTTAGAAATTTCAGGGTAATCATAACCTATGTAGATTCCTTCAAAATTGTTCTTAAGAGTGTTATTTGTAATAACACAGTCATTACAAGTATAAGTTTGAATTCCATAAAAAATATTAGAAATATTCAGATTTTTAACAGTAATTCTATTGCATCTAAGTAAAATCACCTGTCCTGCATTATCAATTATTTTATCTGATCCATCTGTTAAATAAACTAATGGCTTACCATTGACAATGTTGTTTTTAACAGTGTTGTTTACTAAATATACCTGCGAAATCAATAAACCATTTTTAGTAAAATTATTATTAATTATTGTATTTTCATAAGATAATCTTGCTACTATTGCATTATATCCATTTTCAGTAATTTCATTATTTGAAATTATAGTATGAGCAGAACGATCAAGTCTGATTCCATCCCATGGATTATATCTAATGGTATTTTCATCAACTAAGCAATTAAAGGCTCCTTCAATTTTTATTCCAGATACCACATTATTTTCAATTATGTTATTGGTAATTACTGAGTAGTGGCATAAACTATGTAGCCAAATTCCCATATTTTTATTAGAGTTAATGGTGTTATTTGTTATTGTACAATTTTCAGCACCATATAAACGAATTCCATAAAAGTTATCTATAAGGATATTGTCAAAAATTATGCAGAAATTACAAATATACAACTGAATACCTGCAGCCCACCAATTTCCTCCAGGTTTGTAACCATTGTTTATAGTAAAACCATGAATTTGTACATTATCTGCTTCGCAATATACTGTATCTCCATTTCCTTGACCATCTATTATTGTGGTTTGTTTATTTTCACCTTCAAGATGAATCGATTTAGTAATTTCAATATTTTCATTATAAGGTGATAAGTCCTCATATACAAAAACCGTATCGCCGTCACTTGAATTTTCTATTGCTTCTTGGATTTTAGAAAAATTACCAAGTCCATCACCACCAACATAAAACGTAATTCCATTTATTGGATAAATTGATATAGATTCTTTACTAGTTTCGGTTACATAGTAAATATTATTTGCATTAATAGTTGGTATTAAAAATAAGAAAATTATTATTAAATAAGCTTTTGAAAGTTTTTTATTAATCATATTTTTCACAATTTTTTTTAAAATTTTATCGTTTTCTACCTAACAATCCTATGATTATATAAGACCTAATCCACCAAGCATCAAAACTTTTTCTAATTCCACCAACATTCAAATACACTATAATAC
>Ga0209536_100006868_pt1 | contig 17322 bp, 14 predicted proteins | sample DeeMarSeWOR28_12_FD_187461 | JGI IMG/M metagenome (GOLD analysis project Ga0209536, IMG submission 187461) | Marine sediment microbial communities from White Oak River estuary, North Carolina - WOR-2-8_12 (SPAdes) (version 2) | ecosystem: Environmental > Aquatic > Marine > Intertidal zone >... | reverse complement strand
TGGGAGCGGCTTCCAGCCGCGAAATTAAATGATCGCGGCTGGAAGCCGCTCCCACAACCAATACTACTTGATCTTTCCAGATAACCGGATAAAGTTATTATCTCTGCCTTTTTTAAAGGATTCAAGGGGCCAAGGGTTCGGGGATTCGAGCGAAAGTTAGAGAATAATTTCGCTATATGTTCAAACAGGCCGCTTGATCCAGCGGTTGCGTGACAATCGGTCCCCCGGAGCTGGCCTGAACCGTATCTGAGCGGATATGTTGCCGTTGTCGAAGGTCAAGTAAATATTGTTGCAATCCGCAGGGGATTGCCCCCGAGCGGGCTTCGCGTAAATTTAAAAGGACCCCGGCCCCTGGCCTGATTCGGGTTCTACATCGTCTGTTTAATCAGCCGCAGCAATTCCGCCAGTGGCCTGGTGTTTAACACGTCTGCTTTTTCGAGCCAGCCCCGCCTGGCCTGACCGATACCAAACCCCATGTGAGCGAGCGCTTCGACCCGGTGAGCATCTGAATTAATGGCAACCAGAACGCCTTCTTCCTTCGCGATCCGGCAATAGATGTCATCTAAATCCAGACGTCGGATGTTGGCATTCAACTCCAGAAAGCAACCGCGTTCGCGGGCTTTCCGGATAACCCGCATCAAGTCCACCTTATAGGGCTCCCGCTCGTTGATCAGACGCCCGGTGGGGTGCGCCAAAAATGTAAAATGGGGGTGATCCATGCCGCGCAGGATACGCTCTGTTTGCTTTTCTTTGGATAAACCGAACTGATTGTGGATCGTGCCGACAACCAGATCCAATTTGCCGAGGACCTCGTCCGGCAAATCCAATTGACCATCGGGCAAAATCTCCACCTCGATACCCTTGAGTACGGTGATACCCTTGAATTCGGCATTAAAACGATCAATCTCCTCCATTTGCTTCCGTAACTTTGGCGGGTCAAGACCCTTGGCAATCTTCAGACGATCGGAGTGTTCTGTTATGGCAATATATTTCAAACCTCTTTTTTTTGCGGCCAGGATCATTTCTTCGAGGCTGTCACGCCCGTCGGTATAATCGGTATGAATATGCAGGTCGCCTTTTATGTCGGATAACTCCACCAGCTTCGGCAAACGCCCTTCATGGGCCGCTTCAATCTCTCCCCGGTTTTCTCGCAGCTCCGGCGGGATACAGGGTAAATCCACCGCCCGGTAAATGGATGCCTCTGTTTTCCCGGCCACGCATTCATCAAGATTAAAAACCCCGTATTCATTTATTTTCAACCCCTTTTGGCTCCCGATGCGTCGAATCGCGATATTGTGTGCCTGACTACCCGTAAAGTATTGCAGTGCCGCGCCAAAACTTTCAGGTTCCACACGCCTCAAATCCACCTGCAGCCCGCTATGAAGCACAACGCTGGATCGGGTGGCGCCCTTGGATAAAATGCGGTCGACCTCTTGGTAGCCTGCGAATTGATCCATCACCGCGCTGTCCTGGGGGGCGCTGCATAAAATATCCAGGTCGCCGACGGTTTCCTTGGCGCGCCGGTAACTGCCGGCGACAACGACCTGGCCCACACCGGGCACTGCTTCCAGGTAATTTTTAAGACGGCCCACACAGGATTGGATATCTCCTATTTTAAATCGCGTCTTGCTGACCGCCATTTTCTCTGCTGCCTCAAGAATCTGCCGTTCCATTGCATCGCCAAAGCCCGGCAACATTCGTATGCGCGCTTTTCGGGCGGCCGCAATCAATTCCTCCAGAGTTGTTATTTTTAGATCCTGATAAAGGGCCCTTACACGTTTCGGACCCAGGCCGGGTAATTTTAGAATGTCTCTGATTGTTTTAGGATGGCGATGCTGCAATTTGGTAAGTGCTCTGGCTGACCCTGTTTCGAGAATTTCAATGATTTTAGCGGCCAATTCCTTGCCGATACCCGGAATCCGGGTCAGATCATTGTTTTGCGCAACCATATTTTTAAGTTCGGGACCCAGCCCCCGGATAGTGCGGGCAGCGTTACGATAGGCCCGAATGCGGAAAGGATTTCCCCCTTCGATCTCCAGGAAATCCGCAATCTCATCAAAGGCAGCTGCGATATCGGTATTGTAAATGGGCTTCAATGGCTGGTATCGGCTTTTCGATATTCGGACAAAAATTCAGCAAAAAAAGGTTGACATTTTTTTATTTAGGCGTATTTTTTCAAGCTTTTGCAATTATGGGTATAATTCCTGGTTGATAGGTTACGCAACATTTTTTTTGATATACAATTTTGTGCGCGGGGTTGGCATACCGCTGCCATTTTTAAAAGGAGAAAAAATGTATTTTGAAGCCATATTTAACCCGTTAAAAAAAACCGAATATAACTCCGATGCGGAAAACTTTGTAGGAAAAAAGATCGCCCTTCAGGACGGCTGGATTATCGAGGACGGCCCTTATAAAGGCCAGCATTGCTTTTATCTGCCGAATTCTACGGTAGGGAAGATTCCGGAAAGTGATCTTAAGGATTTAAAAAACATACCCTATGTCCGCTGGAAACAAATTTATGACCGTATCGGTTTGTAAGCCTGAATCATCCTGTGAATAATGGGTAATAAAATTGTTGATTCTTTTTCCTAATTCTGAATATGTTTCAGCAGACCATCATTTTTTTAACCCACTGATTTTATTTAAACTTCATTCATGTGCACAAGTGGCACATTCTTTGCTGCACTCAATAATGCCGGACCGGGAGTGCTGGTTGTGGTGAAATAATACCTCCTTTCACATTGAATTTTCTGCTGATCACTAAAACTTCCCGGTCTTGGCTTTCGCATTCGCCGGGGCGGGCTTAAAGCCAAAGCCGACTCGCCTTTGGTTTAGCCCCCCCCAACTTTCTTTGAAAATCTATTTTGAATATGCGGGAATAGCTCATAGGAAGGGGATCCTTCCAGGACTGAGTTGCAGGCTTTAAGCCTGGTTCCCGCTCCATTTTAAATGGAAGTGGTCTCAGAACTCCTTCGAGCGTCATTTGCGGCCTGCCCGCTCGCGGCGCGGTTGTGAGGCCACTTCCAACCACCAAATGCAATGTGGCTAACTTTTTCAGATAGGCTAAGAATCGTTCGCAAAAAACTCGTCGAGAGGATTTACCATTTTTTGATGCGGAATGTATTTTATTTCGAAAAATTGAAACGAATTAAGGATCGCAATTAGATCTCAGATAAAACAATACACAAGGGACACAAATTGTATATCAATCATCCCATCGCAGAAATGAGTCGACAAATGGCCCGGACCCATACCCGAGAGCAACTGCGTATTATCATTCGAACAAATGATCCTACCCTGCCTCATGTCCAGTCTGCTAAGTATGCATTGAGAATTCAAGAAACACAAAATTGTTTGCCTCAAGGCACGAAATTCTCACGCGCCTCCTTTCTTAATGTTTTTTTTAATCCTTTTCTGTAATCGGACAAATATCGATAACCCTCAACAGCCCGACATGCTTGACCTCAAAAAAAAAATTGTGCTATTTTAACAGCGGCAAGAATGTGTTCCACAGCATCCGATTGGAGCAGGAAAAAAAACTTTGAAAAAATTGCTCGCAATTTTAATTCTGTATTATCTCATCTTACCGGCCGCAACGACCGCCCGTGCGGAAGTCAAAAACCCGGATACATTCGTGCTGGCCACTTACGGTACGCTGCGCACACTGGACCCGGCAGCTTGCTATGATACCACCGGCTCCCAGCGAATCTGGAACATATACGAGCCCCTGGTTTTTTTCAATGGATCCAAGACGGACGAATTCACACCCGTATTGGCCACCCGGGTTCCAACCCTCGAAAACGGGGGAATTTCAGCCGACGGCAAGACCTATACATTTCACATCCGCAAAAATGTCAAATTCCATGAAGGCGGGCATTTGACACCCGAAGATGTGGTCTATAGCTTTAAGCGCAATATGATTGTCGATCCGGATGGAGGGCCCATGTGGATGCTGCTGGAAGCCCTGACCGGCAGGGGCTCGACCCGGGACAGCAATGGCAAGATCATCAGCGGCATATTTGATGCCATCGACAATGCCGTTGAGGCAAAAGGCGGCAGCGTGGTTTTCCACCTGCCTCGGCCCTATCCCCCGATGCTGGGCATTCTGGCATATTCTTCTTCGGTCATTCTGGACAAAGAGTGGGCGGTATCCAAAGGCTGCTGGGACGGCAACATCGATAACGCTGCTCAATACAACAGACCCGATCCCGGTTATGAAACCCTGCAAAAAATTGCCAACGGCACCGGACCTTTTCGCATGAAACTCTGGGAACCATCCAAGCAATTCGTATTTGAACGTTTCGAGGGGTACTGGGGACCCCAGCCGGCTTTGAAGCGCGCCATTGTAAAGTATGTGAAAGAATGGAGCACCCGCAAACTCATGCTGCAAAACGGTGATGCCGACCGCGTGACCGTGGACATCCCCTATGTTCCGGAAGTAAAGGCCATGCAGGGTCTGAAGTTTTATGAGGTTCCCCAGCTGTCGGTATCCTTTGCTTTGTTTTGTCAGAAAGTAGATCCCACCGGCAACCCCAATATCGGCAGCGGCAGGCTTGACGGCAACGGCATACCGCCTGATTTTTTTTCCGATATCAACGTGCGCAAGGCGTTTTTGCACGCCCTGGATCGCAAAACTTATAAGGAAGACGTGTTCAACAATCTGGTCATCATGCCCACCAGCCCGAATATCGAGGGACTGCCGTATCATAAGGAGGTTCCGGTCTACGAATTTGATCTTGAACAATCAAAAAAACACCTGCAGCGCGCCTGGGATGGAGAGCTCTGGAAAAAGGGCTTTAAAATGGCGATTGCCTTCAATACCGGCAACGCCATGCGTGAGGCGGCCGCCCTGATGCTGGCCGAAAATATCATGTCTATCAATCCCAAATTCCACATCGAGGTTCGCAATGTCGAATGGAAAGATTATCTCGTTAAATACCGAAGCTTTATGTACCCGATATTTATCACCGGATGGGGGGCCGACTACGCGGACCCCCATAACTTCCTTTACACGTTCATGCATTCGAACGGTGTCTACGGTAAGTTTATGGCCTACAAAAACGAGGAGGTCGACCGGCTGTGCGAGTCGGGGATAGCCACCGTCGATCCTGACCGGCGGGAACCGATCTATGCCCGGCTGCAGCAACTCTGGTATGAGGAAGCTTTGGGCATTGCCCTCTATCAGCAGATCAACGTGCGTACCTACAGAAACTGGGTGCATGGCTATGTCCCCAACCCTATGCTGACGGATGCCTGGGAAGATCTCAAGCGAATTGTAAAGAAATGACTGGAAGTGATTTGAAACCCTCAGATCACGGCGAAGATCAAGGCGCGGGACGCCGGAGGCGGATGAGCTCTTTATTTTGAAGAGGCCCGCAATCCGCCTGAGGCGGATTAGATGGGATTTTGAAATCACTTCAACCGAAACTGTCGCAGGGGCTGCCACCTTGAGCGAGAAAGGATAGATTATGGGAAAGCAGGATAAGGAAATCCAGCAACTCCGCCAAATGATTGAGGAAAGCAAGCGGGCGGTGGTTTTCACCGGGGCCGGCATCAGTACGGAATCCGGCATTCCCGATTTCCGGAGCCCGGGTGGCATCTGGACCAGATACCAGCCCATCGACTTCAGAGACTTCATGGCCTCTGAGGAGATGCGCCGTGAATCCTGGCGTCGCAAATTTGCTTCGGACGCCGTGATGAGCAAGGCCAAACCCAACCGGGGACATCTGGCTGTCGGCAAGCTGGTCCAAAAAGGCAAGGTTTCCAGCGTCATTACCCAGAATGTCGACGGGCTGCACCAGGCGTCAGGGGTTCCGGATGATCAGGTCATCGAGCTGCACGGCAATGCGACCTATGCCGCCTGTCTGGATTGTCACAAACGCTATGAGCTTGAGGTTATTCGCGCGATTTTCGAAAAAGATGAAACCCTTCCGGAATGTGATCATTGCAGCGGGATCATCAAAACAGCCACCATATCCTTTGGCCAGGCCATGCCGCTTGCGGAGATGCAGGCCGCAGAATCCGAGACCCTGGCTTGCGATCTCTTTCTGGCAATCGGCTCATCGCTGGTCGTATATCCGGCCGCCGGATTTCCCGAGCTCGCCAGGCAAAACGGTGCCCGGCTGGTCATCATCAACCGCGATCCGACCCCCCTTGATGGAAACGCCGATCTGGCAATGCATTCCGAAATCGGACCCACGCTATCAGCAGTGGTTGATCTGGACTAGAAATTTATGCGGGTTTGAGTATCAGTTTGCCTACAGTTGCACCCGACTCCAGGGCACGATGTGAATCCGCAACTTTTTCCAAAGGGAAAGATTTTGTGGGGGGCGCCTTTATTTTTTCCTTCTCAGTCCATCTCAGGACATCCTGCATGGCTTCTTGCAGCAATTCCACCTTATCGAACAAATAGGATAAATTAAAGGCTATCAGGCTCTTGTTTTCGTTCGTCATATTCAGCGGGCTCCATCGCGGGACACGGAAATATTCGAACGCCAGCTTCGGGTAATTGAAAAAACCACCACGTTTTGAGAGCATAGAATGAAACCCATACGCCACCAATTTGCCAACCGGTGCAAGGTGCGCATAGCTTTGCCTCAGCGTTTCCGGTCCGTTGCCGTCAAAGACCACATCAAATCCCCGAGGGCATATATTTTCTGCTCTGGCCCACAAATCCTCCTTGCTTTTGTCAATCACTTCATCCGCCCCGAATGTAAAGGCTGTATCCACTTTATGACTCGCGCCCACCACCCCGACCATCCGGCAGTCGGCTATTTTACCCAGCTGCAATAAAGCTCCCCCGACTCCCCCCGCAGCCGAATGCACAAGCATGTTCATTTGAGGACGCAGCACAAGGTGATGAAAAAGTGCATGGTAGGCGGTTAGAAACACAGCGGGAAGCGCCGCCCATTGGTCCTGAGTAAATTTCGAACTTTCCGGGATCACAAAAATCTGGTTGCGAGGGACACAGAGATGGGTAGCATAAGCGCCAAAACGAGTAATACCAAAGACTGCGGTTCCTTTAGCCAGATCGATTACATCCCGGCCGCAGGTCACAATTTTGCCGGAGAACTCGAAACCCGGTGTAATCGGCCATCCAACAAATTCTTTGGCTGATTTGTACAACCCCATCCGGATAAATATATCGGCAAAGTTCACACCGGCAGCCGATATTTCCACCAATACCTCATGGGGCCGAGGCGTTGGCTCAGGATATTGCCTTATTTTTAATTGCCGGTAGCCTCCGGGCCGTTCAATAACTACTTTTCTCATATATTTATTCCTTATCCACGAATCAAGGCTGTTTATATGCGGAAATTTTTTGATTAAATCTATAATCGATGATAAACGGTAAATCAAATAGCAAATCAAATACCAGAAGTGGCTTTAAAACCCCGGATGGGATTGAAGGGCAAAACGTGCCCCTGAGTGAAGCGGCGTCAGCCGGAGGCGGGCAAACGCCCAGCCAGAAGGTGAGTGTTTCGGTTTGCGCGGCACAACGCAGCTATCGGACGCCATATCGGCTTTTAAAGCCACTTCTATGGACTGGAGGTAATCGCATGCCCATTGCAGAACAAATGGTCAAACTCGTGGAGGGAATGGAAGTCGTCAAGGAAATGTTTGAGGAAGGTGCCCGGCTCAAAGCCGAGCATGGGCCGGATAAGGTCTTTGATTTTTCCCTGGGCAATCCAGATGTTCCGCCGCCCCCCGAGTTTAAAAAAGTCCTAAGAGAATTGGTTAATGACGAATCATTAGGTCATGGCTATACGCCGAATCCCGGCCACCCCCGTGTGCGACAGGCCTTAGCCGATTACCTCAGTGGTGAGCATCATATGAAGTTCACACCCGAGCTGATCGTAATGACGGTAGGCGCCGCGGGCGCTCTTAACAACATTTTCAGGGCCCTGGTAGACCCCGGTGAAGAGATCCTGGTGCCCTCACCCTATTTTGTGGGTTATGCGCACTATGCCACCATGTCCAATGCCGTTATAAAAACTGCACACACCAATGAAGCCTTTCATCTGGATGTGGCGGCAATCCAAAAGGCCATCACGGAAAAAACCCGAGTGATGCTGATCAATTCACCGAATAATCCCACCGGCGCGGTCTATTCAGCCACTGAATTGGCCGAACTCGGTGTTGTCCTGGATAAGGCCAGCAAGAAGTTCGGCAAACGAATATACCTGCTGGCTGACGAGCCCTACTGCAAGATCACGTATGATGTGCAGGTCCCATCAGTATACCAGGCTTACGCGCACACCATCACCGTAAATTCATATTCCAAATCCCTGTCGCTGGCCGGAGAGCGAATCGGGTACCTCGCTGTCCATCCCGAAGCCGAAGACGCCCTTCTGGTTGTCGGGGCAGCTGCCGTCAGTAATACAGTGCTTTGCGTTAATCCGCCCAGTCTGGTTCAGCTGGCAATCGGGAACCTTCAGGGCGTTACAGTAGACATATCCATTTACCGGCGCCGGCGAGACATTCTGTGCCAGGGACTAGAAGAAATCGGCTATGAATTCAACGTGCCCGAGGGAGCATTTTATTTATTCCCCAGGAGCCCAATAGCCGACGACGTCAAATTCGCCGGCATTTTAAAAGAAGAACTAATCCTGGCCGTACCGGGAGTCAGCTTTGGCGCACCGGGCTATTTTCGGCTGTCCTATGCCGTGCCGGATTCAACCATAAACGGTTCCATGGAAGGTTTCAGGCGGGCCCTGCAAAAAGCATAACCCACTTTGAGACCCAAACCAGAGGGGCCGGAAAACCATCCAGACATAAATGAGGAGGACGAATCATGTCAGCAAGTCTGCTCAGCGTTAATGGCAAGCTACGCTCCCTTTTCGACAGTGCAACCATAAGCGAAGAGCGTGCCTATGGTTACAAGCAGGTCGAAATCGCACAGCCTCTTATCGTTCGTTACTTATATTTTTTTCTGAAACACAAGGGACGGGAAGCTCAAAACGAGCTGATGATCTCTACCTATGTAAAGGCTGCTGAAACAAAGGAGGGGGCAGCCGAGGCCATTAATTATTTTGATACGGATGCAAAATTTGACAAAAATAATCACCTGCGGATCAAGGATTTTGGGGCTGAACGCTATGGGCATCCCCTCTGTTATTATACCAAATCCTATGTTGGTGAATCCTTGTACCTGACGACTAAAATAATGGAACTGGACAAGGTGGATACAAAGGTGGTGAACGCAATTCAAAAAGGCATCGGCACGATCACGAGCATGCCGGCTTTTGCGGCTTTTTTGCCCTATGCGGCAGGAGCCAGTGTGGGCGTGTCGCTTTTTCAAAAACTCATTGATCTCTTTAATCAGGACGACGCCATCGTAGCCGGCCATGATCTTGATCTTCACTTTGCTCTGGAAAATGTCCGTCATCTGCAAAGCGGCCGCATTGTGTGCATAAATAAAAAAGAAGAAAGTGATTTTCTCTCCGGGGGAAAATACGAACTCAGCCAGGATAACCGGCTCATTGATATGGGGACTGGCAATGAATATACCGACAGCTCTTATTTTGTTATCCAGGTTGATTCCAAACCGAATAAGAAGTTGGAATCATTTGACTATTATTTCGGGGCCTCAGATCTGCTGAAACAGACAAACCGCGGGGGCGATCCGGCCGAAATCGTTACAACGATAGTGAATCTATTCAAGGGATATAAGGATCTTGCTGCGATAAAGGAAATAGAGGATCTTTCCATTGATGCGCATGATGAAGAGGTGAAAAAGAAAATCCGGGCGTACCACAAATCCATGAGCAGGGACATTCGATCTCTTTACCTTGAGCGGGTCAGGGAGCTGACTGGGGGCTAAACCTTTTGAATATGGAGGATTCGATTTTCATTTCTTTACGCCGATGGTGATCTCCACCCGTCGATTCTGTTTTCTGCCCTCAAAGGTTTCATTGCTTGCCAGGGGATTTTCCGGGCCTAATCCAAGTGATTTGAGCCTTGATGCGGGAACCCCCTGCCCTGTAAAATAGCTTTTGATAATATCGGCTCTGAATTTTGAAAGTTTCTTGTTATACCAGTAATTCCCATGAGAATCGGTGTAGCCTTCTATCAGGATTTCCAATTGAGGATTTTGGATCGCATAGCGCACAATATCATTTAGTTTTTCAAAGGCGTGTTCCGGAAGATCGTTTGAATTGTGATCAAACTGGATGATGGTCTTTCGGGCCGGAAATGCCGGAGTAAAGTCTTTAATCACAGGCAGTTCTTTAGCAATAACCGGCGCTGCCGTCATCGGTTGGGCGCTATTTTTCACTTCCCGTTTTGTCTGCGCCGTTTCTTCAACCGTCTCATTTTCTTCTGTCGGTTCTATATCCCCTTTATGGGCTAAAAGCGCTTCTTTTTGTCCTGCCGTGAGCGTGGGGTCTTTCTTGGGGGCGATATCCTCCACCGCCCAACGGGGCTTATCGTCAGACTGGAGGTCGAAAAAAAAGTATCCGGCAACACTGAGGATCAGAAGAAAAACAAAAATCAGCCCAATTTGTTTCATTTGATATTTTTTATCAGATGTCTGTATTATCGGAATATTTTCGGACAACGGCTCGCCTTTTGCGGGCATGTGTATTCGAGGCGTAATTTTCAGCTCCCGCCCACATTCGTCGATTACACTTTCATCAATAACGGTTAGCCCTTTTGTATATCCGGTCAGCAATGCGCGGTCACACATGATATTTATAACCCGCGGATTGCCCTGAGAAAAAACAAAAATTTTGTGGAGCGCACCCGTTGTAAAAATCTTGCCGCTGCCACCGGCAACTTCAAGGCGGTGGTGAATATATTGGGTGGTTTCGTCTTCGGAAAGATGGTTAAGATGGTAGCTGGCGGTGATCCGTTGTCGAACGGCTCGGTTTCTGACGTCATTCAGCATTTCGTTGAATTCGATCTGTCCGACGAAGAAAATGTTGATCAGCTTTTGATTATCCATTTCGATGTTGGACAAAAGGCGTATCTGTTCGAGGAGATCATGGTCGAGGCGCTGGGCCTCATCGATAATTAACAATACTTTCTTGTCGTTGCGGTATGCTTGATGAAGAAATTTTTTTAGATTGATTAAAAAGGCACCTTTGGAGCTGAATTTGTGATTCATCTTGAATTCTTCGGCCAGAAAATTGAAGAAATCAAGACTGTCCAGCCCAGGGTCCGGAATTGTAGCAACAATTGCGGTAACATCAATCATTTTCGTAAGCGCCTTGACCAAGGCGGTTTTGCCCGTACCGATATTGCCAGATAGCAGAAGGAATCCCTTGTTTTCCAATATCCCGTATTTCAAGGTGGCAAGGGCTTCTTTGTGGGTCTCGCCAAACCAGAGAAATCTGGGATCAGGGCTGATACTAAACGGTTTTTCTTTTAAATTATAATGATTCAGATACATTTTTAATTTGCCGTTTCCGTGCTGCGCTCATTTTCGGCCCGGGAGCAATGTGATAGCACATGCAAAAACCATGCGCTCTTTGGCACTAGTTTTATATTTACTTAACTTTCAATTAATTACCTGACCATTAAAAAAAAAGCCGACCGTTTTGTGAGGTCGTGTATATAAAAACTGTGAATAAAAGTACCCAATCACAGCCTTCCGGCCGCTCAAATTCCGCACAGCTGATACGCGCATGATTTGGCGGTTTGAATGTCTGCCAGCCGGGTGATCATAATTTTTTGGGCCTGGGGAGAGCCTGCACCGTGGATGGATTCCGTAAGATATGAAACCGCGCCGGTGCCCAAAGTAATATTCTCGATGAGCCGCAGCAGGCGCATACGCTTTTCACTTTCAGTTCCTTTTTTTCCAACCAGGTATTTTTGGACATAGGGCCCTATAACCGGATTTTCCTGATCTTTCAAAGACGGCAGGGTAACCAGGAGACCACCGGCGATATCCTGCGCCAGCCGGCTGATTTCAAAAGGAAAGCGGGTAACATTGAGCTTGCAAACATTGGCCATGAGCGCATCAACCGCATAGGCGCCGCTAGCAGTGGGGTAACCCTTGCCGGCGCTTGCCAGAGCCGCGGCATGCAGGGTTTCATTAAGATGAACCATTTCTGCAATTTTATCTTTTACATGGGAAGCTTTCTCGATTCCATGAGCTTCGGCAATAGCGGCTGTCGCGCCGATGAGCACATCACCCACACCCACCTTGCACCCGCCGTAGCTCGCCCGGTGATGGGCTGCGAAAAGCTCAACCAGTCGGCCAGCGAAGGAATATTCACCTTGCATGAATATCCTTTCCTCCGGAACGAACACATCATCGAAGACCACCATCGCCTCACATCCGCCGTAGAAAAAATTACCCACATCCGATCGTCCGTCCTCCAGCCGCCGGGTATCGGATGGTTGGCGTCCGTAAATAAAGGTCACCCCCTGCGAGTCCGCCGGAATGGCAAAGGCGATGGCATAATCTTTGTCTTCCTGTTTGAGCGCTCGGGTGGGAACCACGATCAGCTCGTGAGAATTCACCGCACCGGTAATATGCAATTTGGCACCCCGGACGACAATACCCCCCTTTTTCTTTTGCACAGCGTGAACATACTGATCCTTGTCCTCCTGCCTTGATGGCGGCAGGCTTCGATCCCCTTTTGGGTCGGTCATACAGGCTGCCGGAACAAGATCATTGGCCTGAATGTACTTGAGAAATTCGACAAATCGCTCATGGTAAGCGGTATTGGCTGCCTGATCTATATCATGGGTGATGGCATACAGGGTATTCATACAATCCAGACCCGCACACCGCTGAAAACAGCAGGCCGTTTTGCGGCCCATCTCTCTTAACATCAAAATTTTATTGATCAAATCTTCGATGCTGTGCTGGATGTGGGCAAAACGGTTAATGGTCTCACCCGTAAGGTGTGATTTTACGGTAAATAGCGATTTCATATCCTCCTGGGCCGCCTGGTAGAAAGTTTCGGCCATCGCCATGGCCGGCGGACCGGATATGGGATGGTCCACCACGCTTTGAACCTTCTCGCCCTGTATGTAAACCGTGTTATCAAACTTTCTCAAGCTTGCAAGGTATAGATCTTTTGCACATAGTGCCATGCCTGCCTCCTAAAATATTGATCAAACAACTGTAATCCGCTTATCGAAAGTATTTTATTCGACATCAACCCCGGTCATATTCTTTCTGCGGCCGGCTTTGTCCTTATTCTCAAGGTTCTCAATTTTTTCATCACCCGGCGATCGGATAGCATTGCGAAGTCCGATTCCGGATTGTTTCATATGTATAGCCTATTTCAAGCGGAAATAAAAGGGCGTTGAGGATCGAGGATTTTTCTTGACCCCAAAATACGCGCCGGTTATCCTGAAAGAACGGGCGACCGGGATCTCGTTTGAATGATTCGAAACCATATCTGAGAAAAGGAATTCTTTATGTTTGAACCGCAGGCGTTTTTCAATTTACAGGGTTTTGATCACAGCAGCATATTCTTGCAAGATCGCCCTGTTTGGTCCGTGCTCGACCGCATGGAAGAATATCTATCGGCGTTATTCCAGAAGCCGTGGCCGCTGGCCAGAATTAGCGGACAAATCGAAAAGCATCTGGTCCTTTATAACGGAGAAGTTCGCGATGATCTCAGGGTCAGGTCGAACGGCCCCAAAGGCTCCATTCGGGTTTATCTGAAGGAGGAAATACTCCAAAATGTCGCAATAATTATGCCCGGAGCATTTTTCTTTGATGACCGAATTATTCTGGGCCCGGGAACAGTGGTAGAGCCGGGTGCGTTAATTAAAGGGCCTGCCGTTATCGGACAGGATTCACAGGTGCGCCAGGGTGCGTACATGCGCGGCAACTGCCTTGTGGGGGATAAATGTGTCGTTGGGCATGCCACCGAAATGAAAAATTCGGTTATGTTGGATGGCGCCAAGGCCGGTCATTTCGCATATATCGGCGACAGTATTTTAGGCAATAATGTCAATCTGGGGGCAGGGACCAAGCTTGCCAATTTGAAGATGATCCCGGGCTCGATCGTTGTTACCGCCGAGCGCAAGCGCTATGACACCGGGCGCCGCAAGCTGGGTGCAATTCTGGGCGATAAAACCGAGACCGGATGCAACTCGGTGACATCGCCCGGCACTCTGATGGGCCCCGCATCGATCGTATATCCCGGCATTTCAGTTCCGGGCGGATATTATCCGGAGAAAACCATCATTGCACCGGCCAAAGGACATCTTAGAATCAGCAATCCCAAGAAATAACCTCTGCGATTTTCTCTTTATTTTATCTGCCGGGCGCTGCGTATCACCACGGCTTCAACCGGAACGTTTCGAAACATACCGCGGGTGGTGGTTTTAACTTCAGAGATGGCGTCAACCACGTCAAAACCTTCCAAGACCCTGCCGAACACAACGTATCCCCATTCCTGCGGCGTTTTGCCTTTATGATTGAGAAAATCATTATCAATGCTGTTAATAAAAAATTGGCTGGTGGCGCTGTGCGGATCTGCGGTTCTGGCCATGGCAATCGTACCCCGCTGATTCTTCAATCCGTTGTCGGCTTCATTTTGAATCGGTTCACTGCCGGCCTTTTTCTTGAAATCAGCAGTAAAGCCTCCGCCCTGAATCATAAAATTGGGGATCACCCGGTGAAAAATGGTGCCGTCATAAAAATTGGACTCAACGTAAGCCAGGAAGTTTTTTACCGTCTCAGGTGCTTTTGCCGGAAAAAGTTCAAGGATAATTTTACCCTTGGATGTGTCCAAGACGATTTTCGGATTTTCGGCATTGGCCCGCTCTGCGCCCATTGAAAAAATAACAACGAGAATTGCCATAGCTGCAATTAAAAAAAATTTCATCGCTTGACCTCGCTTTTCCTTGCTTGAGATTGAAATTGCGTTCGTTTTTCTAAACTTTGGTCCAAGCACTGGGGCTGGCCTTTTTACCATCATTCGACCATTGCCATCGTTTCATCGTTTCATTATTCCATATGGGCAGTGTTAAGGCAACTATCACAAAAAATATAACATTTTCAGTATATTTCAAAAAATACGACATCAATAGTTTGGCCGATCACCGAAAATCGGCTCCACATCCCGTGTACGCTTCAGCTCGAAAAACCCGGATACGCTGCCGGCGGCGATGATCGCATCCCAAAACCTTACGGCATCCGCTCCGGTAGGTGCCGGGCTCATGACCGGGCCGAAAAATCCCGGTCCTTCGCCACCATCGAGCACGATGAGCGGCACCCCCACATGGGTTCCGGCTTTGGCAATGGCCTGTTTCATATCCGCTTCGATCACTTTATCCCAGGTCTGATCATCGGCCGCTGCTGCCAGGTTCACCGGAAAATCGCAGGCGACCATCATTTCCGCCAGCGTTTCGGGATTGTCGATATCCTCCTGATCGTGATGATAGCGCGCACCCATCGCAGTATATATTTTTGAGACGCCATCGTTGCCAAAATCTTTGCGAACTGCCGCAGCGACGCGCAGCGCCTTCAAACCGATTTCATGCAGAATTCTAAAATCTTCCGGAATCTTTCGGTCCGCGTTAATTATTTTGAGGCTGAACAGTTTCCAATCGACCCGAATTTGTTTTTGCCGCCCCACATCTACCATCCACCTGGATGTGATCCAACACCACGGTCAGACAGGATCCCAGTAAAAATCCACTGTATCTTTATGCGCTGCCAAGCCAAATTCCTCCTTATGGTCTGATTCACAAATATATTACATAAATCATTTAATGCCGTATCACCACCACTATTTTAACCGAATTTATTTTTAACAAGTTTTTCCATATCGTTTTTGCGATGGCAGGCCGTCTGATGCCCGGTCTTTATGGTTTCAAGTCTTGGCTCTATTTTATAACATTGCTCGATCGCAAAAGGACAGCGTGTATGAAAGCGGCAGCCTTCAGGCGGGTTCGCCGGGCTGGGGACATCACCGGCAAGCACAATGCGACTCAATTTTTTCCCGACTTCCGGAATTGGAATCGCCGAAAGCAGCGCATGAGTATATGGATGCACAGGCATCGAGAAAAGCTCACGGGTGCCCGCGATCTCCATGATTTTACCCAGATACATCACCACCACGCGATCACTGATATATTTAACCACCAACAGGTGGTGGGTGACGAACATAAACGTCAAATCCAGGGTTTGTTGAAGCGTCTTGAGCAGATTTAATATTTGAGATTGTACGGAAACATCTAATGCGGAGGTGGGTTCATCCAGCACAATGAATTCCGGATCCGTTGCAATCGCTCTGGCAATAGCGATGCGCTGGCGCTGCCCGCCAGAAAATTCGTGCGGATAGCGCAGCAAATGATCGCGGGTGAGACCAACCCGGCTGAGCGTCTCGATCGCCCGTTCCTCGAGTTCCCTGCTGCTCATCCGCTTCAGGGTTTTAAGCGGCTCGCCAATAATGTGTTTCACCAGCATTCTTGGGTTCAACGAGGTTGTCGGGTCCTGAAAAACCATTTGCAGTTTTGCGCGAATGCCCAGTCGCCTGAGAGCAAATTTTGTGGTGGCCGCGATGTCGACAGGTTCATCTGATTTGGGGCCGTCTCCATAGTAATAAACATGCCCGGCTGTAGGGTCATGTAACTGAACGATGGCTTTTCCTGCCGTGGTTTTTCCGCAACCGGATTCTCCGACGACACCCAGGCACTCGCCGCGATAAATATCCAGATCAATACCGTCCAGGGCCTTGACCGTACCCACTTCCCGTCGTAGAATTCCCCCCAGTATCGGATAATGTTTTTTCAAATTCTTGAGCGCTAAGATTTTGTTCATTTTTTAATTTAGCAACTTTAATCATCCTCGTTGAGATTCGACCCAGTGGCATGCAACCAGGTGATCCGTTTGGACTTCCAACATTTGTGGGAACACCTTGCTGCAAACGGACATGGCATGCGGACAACGGGGATGAAAGCGGCAACCCGGCGGAGGGGTCACCAGGTTTGGGACGTTTCCCTCTATACTTTTCAGTTCTTCTTCCCCGGATAGTTTGGGCACAGCATTCAAGAGTGCACGCGTATAGGGATGTAACGGTTTCCCAAATAGATTTTTAACTTCCGCAATTTCGCAAAGATTCCCGGCGTACATGACACCCACCCGATCGCAGGTCTCCGCCACTACTCCCAGATCGTGGGTGATCAATAGAATCGAAGAGATGACTTCTTCTTTCAGCCGCCGCAAAAGATCAAGAATCTGCGCTTGAATGGTAACATCCAGATTTGAGGTAGCCTCGTCGGCGATGAGCAGCACCGGGTTGCAAGCCAGGGCGATGGCGATGACAATGCGCTGCTTCATCCCGCCTGACAGATTGTGTGGATACTGTTCAGCAATCTGTGCGGGGTTGGGGATGCCAAGCTTTT
>Ga0209536_100006867_pt1 | contig 17327 bp, 10 predicted proteins | sample DeeMarSeWOR28_12_FD_187461 | JGI IMG/M metagenome (GOLD analysis project Ga0209536, IMG submission 187461) | Marine sediment microbial communities from White Oak River estuary, North Carolina - WOR-2-8_12 (SPAdes) (version 2) | ecosystem: Environmental > Aquatic > Marine > Intertidal zone >... | reverse complement strand
GCTCGCCACACCTGCCGGCATGCTCGACAAGGCTCCTGAAGTCCAGCCATCGAGAAGAGATGTATTGAAACGAGTTGAAGAAGCCGGCATTGATCCGCGCAATGCCATGGCGACCTGGATCGATGACAGCGTCGGCGCCGTGTTACGGCAATTGGAAGAAATGGGTTTGGGGGAAAATACCGTGGTGATTTTCACCAGCGATCATCAGTCGAGGGGAAAATCTACCTGCTATGAAGGAAACCGCGTTCCGTTCATTCTGCGATGGCCGGATCGAGTCAGGGCCGATTCATGGATCGAAAGCCTCACGGCCAATATCGATGTGGCTCCGACCCTGTTGGATATTGCCGGTGCAGTACCACCCCCCGATATGGTCCAGGACGGGCGGAGCTTCCTGCCCCAGCTTCTGGGCAAAGCACAACCTTCGTACTGGCGGCGAGCGTTGATGCTCGAGTGTTCTTATATCAAAGCGGTCGTAACGGAGAGATGGAAGTACATCGCCAACCGCCCTACAGCGGAAATAGCGGAGATGCTGCAAAAGGAGGCTCAGGAACAGGAAGATCCCCAGGCGCGGCGGATTGACTGGAGCGGCCGCGCGAACTGGCACAGGGATGAGGAGGGTGTTATCTACAGCTCCAACCGTGATTTTCCCAACTACTTCGACCCGGACCAGCTTTATGATTTGGACACGGATCCTTTTGAGCAGAATAACCTCATTGGGAATCCGCAATACCGCAAACAGACAGATCTACTGAAGGAAGAACTGAAGAAGATACAAGAAACCCTCCCGCATGAGTTCGCGGAATTTACTGAACCCTGATGAAAGCGCTTGTCGTCGGGATAAATAATTTCCGTTACTTAGATCAAACCTTTAGTAAAATCCCCTTCGAAAATCCAGGGAAGTTGACATAATGCATCTGATCAGAAGCAGAGATCGGATCAATGGATGGCGGAGATCTAAAAAAGGCGGTTTATTCAGTACCTGGAAACACAAATACCGTGTGACCATTTATAATGATCATACCTATCAGGAGGTCTGGAACATGCGGATCACCAAACGCGATTTTTTTACCCTGATCGGATCTTCTACCATATTCCTGATCGTACTGGTGATCATCCTGATATCATTTACCAGCCTCAGGGAATTCATTCCCGGCTATCCCGACGGAAACCAGCGGCGCCAGATCATCATGAATGCCATTATGGTGGATTCACTGAGCCTGGAACTGGAGCAGCGCGATATATATTTTGAAAACATGCGTCGGATCATCTCCGGTGAAATGCCCGATAACCTGGACGAAGAACAGGATACATCCATCAATTATGACAATATTACGTTTACCAAGTCGCTGGAAGATTCACTACTGCGGCACCAGATCGAACAGGAGGAACAATATAACCTGTCTGTGACAGAGAACCTGGTAACCAACGAACAGATCTCCGACCTGTTCTTCTTTACTCCATTGAAAGGCATGGTCACCAGCTCATTTGATCCGCTTGAAGATCATTACGGAACGGATATTGTCGGTAACCAGGGCGCGATAGTACACGCCACACTTGGAGGAACCGTGATCCTGGCATCATGGACACTGGAAACCGGCTATGTCATCCAGATACAGCACGAAAATAACCTGGTGTCCGTATACCGGCACAATGCTGAGGTGCTGAAAAAGGTTGGCAGCCAGGTGCGGGCCGGGGAGAGCATCGCCATTCTCGGCAATTCGGGTGAACTCTATACTTCAGGACCCCATTTACACTTTGAACTCTGGTTTAACGGAGAACCATTGGATCCGGAGAGATACGTGGTGTTCTGATGAAATATGTGGGGGTCCTCACAGCATTAAAGTGATATCCATATCATAAACAGGCAATGAGCAGTTCCGATTCATGAAAAAGAACATAGCCATACTGGGCTCCACCGGATCCATCGGATCTCAGGCCCTGGACGTGATCCGTGAACATCGCGACAAATTTGATGTGGAAGTACTGACGGCCCAATCCAATGTGGATGTTCTGGTTACGCAGACCAATGAGTTTTTACCCAATGCGGTTGTGATCGGGGATGAAACATGCTATGATGAACTCCGAGAACGGCTTAAAAAACAACCTGTAAAAATATACGCCGGTAATGAGGCGTTATGCCAGGTAGTCCAGATGGCCGGTGTGGATATGGTGCTCACTGCCATGGTGGGATATGCCGGTTTGAAACCCACCATAGCCGCCATAGAAGCCGGTAAAGATATTGCTCTGGCCAATAAGGAAACCCTTGTCGTGGCCGGCCACCTGATCATTGAGATGGCCCGGAAAAAACAGGTCAGGATATTGCCGGTAGATTCAGAACATTCGGCCATTTACCAATGCCTGGCGGGCGAGGGATTCAATAAAATCGAAAAAATTTACCTGACGGCCTCTGGTGGTCCGTTTCGAACACTCGAAAAGAAAGCCCTGGAAAATGTCTCGCCGAATGACGCTTTAAATCATCCCAACTGGGTTATGGGAGCAAAAATAACCATCGATTCCGCATCCCTGATGAATAAGGGACTGGAAGCCATTGAAGCCAAATGGTTATTTCACCTGGACCCGGAACAGATCGAAGTATTGGTCCATCCGCAATCCATCATCCATTCCATGGTTCAGTTTGAGGATGGGTCCATTAAAGCACAAATGGGCCTTCCAGATATGAAATTGCCCATTCTCTATGCGTTTAGTTTTCCGGAACGAACCAAAACCCATTTTCCACGCCTGGATTTTTCCGACCATGCCAAGCTGACTTTTGAAAAGGCCGATCAAAAACGATTCAGGAATTTAAACCTGGCATACGATGCTATGAAACGAGGCGGTAATATTCCCTGCGCATTAAATGCAGCCAACGAGATTGCCGTTCAATCGTTTCTGGATGGGACCATCCGGTTTACTGTCATGCCCGATATCATTGAATATGCAATGAATCGGATACCACTTATAAAAGCCCCGGTATTTGAGGATTTCGAAGAGACAGATATGGAATCTCGCCGTTTGGCCATGGCATTTATAAATGGTTGATTATTTTTGTGCCTGATTTCCTGCCAACCACGACGATGTGATACGCGGATGTAAATAATTTTTGTATGGAAGTATTTATTAAAATAGCCCAGTTCTTTTTGAGCCTCTCAATACTGGTGATCCTGCATGAGCTGGGCCATTTCATATTTGCCAAGTTGTTTCATACACGGGTTGAAAAATTCTATCTCTTTTTCAATCCCTGGTTTTCACTTTTCAAATTTAAGAAGGGTGAAACAGAATATGGTATGGGCTGGCTACCCCTGGGCGGTTATGTTAAGATATCCGGAATGATCGATGAATCAATGGATCGTGAGCAGATGAAAAAAACCCCCGAACCATGGGAATTCAGAAGCAAGCCAGCCTGGCAACGACTCCTCATTATGCTGGGTGGTGTGCTGGTCAATTTTGTGCTGGCCCTGGTCATATATGTGATGGTTTTATATGTATGGGGAGAGGAATATCTGCCGGTTGAAAATGTGAAATATGGGATACTGGTCGATTCTGTTGGAAACGAAATGGGTCTGCAGACCGGAGATTATATTGTTTCGGTGGATGATGAGAAAGTGGACAACTTTTTTCATATCATTCCGGATATTGTTCTGAATGAACGTAAAACCATCCAGGTTGAACGCGATGGTAAACTGCTGAACCTGGAGATACCCTACAGGGTCATCCCCGATCTCATTAAAGGAAAAGGCGATATACATCCACGATTCCCTTTCCATCCGTTTGTCATTAACGGGTATACCACTAATTCTCCTGCAAAAGCAGCCGGCGTTCAGGTGGGTGATACCCTGATATCGGTGGATGGACAAGAGTTCATGTATTATGATATATTTCAGGATTACCTGGAAAACAGGGATAAGGATAGCACGGTTCATTTGTTGCTGAAAAGAAATGGCACATTCCACCAGGTGACACTTTCTTTTAATGAAGATAAAAAGATCGGGATCGAAAGGGACCTGAGCCATATTTTCGAATTCAAGCATCTGAGGTATGGTTTCTTGGAATCGGTTCCGGCCGGAATAAAAAAAGGATTCAAAACACTCAGTGATTACCTGAAACAATTCAAACTCATTTTTTCACCTGGCACAAAGGCCTATGAATCGGTGGGCGGGTTTATTACCATCGGTAACATTTTTCCCGGAACATGGGAATGGCGATCATTCTGGACCATGACGGCATTTCTTTCCATCATCCTGGCATTCATGAATATACTTCCCATTCCGGCACTGGATGGAGGTCATGTGATGTTTTTATTATATGAAGTGGTGACCGGGCGAAAACCCGGTGATAAATTCCTGGAATATGCCCAGATCACTGGAATGATCATTCTTCTGGCACTCCTTATCTTCGCCAATGGTAATGATATTATCAAGCTATTTAAATAATCTTTAATCATTTCCATGGATGAAGGATTTATTATTAACTTTGTTCGACATTCAATAATTTATAAGCGATGAACACTTTTGTTTTAGCGTTTACATTTGGCCCTGCAGAAATAGTCATCATCCTGGTTGTGGTGCTTTTACTGTTTGGAGGTCGTAAGATACCTGAGTTGATGAAAGGTCTGGGTCAGGGAATGAAAGAATTTAAGAAAGCCACCAAGGAAGAAGACCCGGCGACTGATAATAGCAAAAAGGGCGAAATCGACCAGTAGACAAGTTTCAATATTTAGACCTGCCTCAAAGACTGTGAAGTTTTTTAGGCAGGTTTTATTTTGTTTAATTGATAGCCTAAATGATGGCTTAGGTATAATTTTTGATACAACATCAGAGTTATCCAAACCCATCTCATTTAATCGAAATTATGAAAACCAAATCCATACCATTGGCCACCATCTCATTTCTGCTTCTGATGACTTCATGCTTTCAAAGAACGGAAACATTGAAACCGAAAATTTCCGGAAAAGCCGGGGAGGTGATGGTGGTCCTGCCTGAGCATCAGTGGGACTCAGAAATAGGAACTGTCCTTATTGAGGTTCTGGCCCAGGACCAGGAGGGCCTACCCCAATCCGAACCACTGTTCGACCTGGTCCATGTGGTTCCGGATCAGTTCTCAAAGATCTTCACCTCACATCGGAATATCCTGCTGTTTAAAATCGGGCCGGAAATGACCGAAGAAAAAATATCGGTGCAGCGCGACCTGTGGTCCACACCTCAGCTGGTCATAAATTTTCAGGCCAGAACCGACAGCAGTATCGTGAAACTTATCCGGGATAATACCAGGTATCTTATCAATCGCATCAATGTGGCAGAAAGAGAGCGGGTGATCATCAATTATAAACGATACCAGGAAACCGATATTGTTCATTCGATCCAGCAGAAATACGATCTGTCATTATTCATTCCCAAAGGATATAGCCTGGACCTGGATTCCACGCATTTTGCCTGGCTTGAAAGTGAAACACCCAAAACATTGCAGGGAATATTTATTTACGATTACCCCTATGTGGATGAACAAACCTTTACGTCCGAATATCTTATTTCAAAGCGAAATAGTGTGCTTAAGAGATATGTTCCGGGCCCGGTCAAAAATTCCTGGATGACCACCGAAGACCTGATTCCACCAGATTTTGAAGAATTCGAATTAGATCAAAGGTACTTTGCCGAACTCCGGGGTTTATGGAAACTTGAAAATGGCTTTATGGGCGGGCCTTTTGTCAGTTTGTCGACTGTCGATGAAGTACGCAATCGGGTGGTGACGATAGAAGGGTGGGTATATGCTCCCGATGATGAAAAACGGGAATTGCTCCGCCAGGTTGAAAGTATTTTATATACCCTCCAGCTGAGATCGGAGGAATAACCCATTTCTGGGCCCCGTATCATCTGTTGCCAGTGGCCGATACGCGATGAATCTGCGGAGGGAGGTCCAGCAATTCATATTTTTGATTTCTGAGCTGGGGTTGAAAGCCCGCTTCAAATATGGCCTTCTGAATACTTTCCGCATCGAAATATGAGTGGGCTCCCGCCGATGATACCACATTTTCCTCAATCATGATCGATCCGAAATCATTGGCTCCGGCATGGAGGCAAAGCTGTGCGGTGTCTTTCCCAACCGTTAGCCATGAAGCCTGTATGTTCGTAATATTCGTTAACATGATACGGCTGATGGAAATCATCCGAATGTAGTCTTCTGGTGTCACGGAATTTTGAACACCCATTCGATCCCGCAGTTCCGTCGCCAGGTCCTGGAAAGGCCAGGGGATAAATGCCAGGAAACCATAATGACCAGGTGGTTTTTGTGCCTGGAGGTCACGGATACGGACCAGATGTTCAATGCGTTCAGTTGGGGTTTCCACGTGGCCAAACATCATGGTGGCAGATGTGGGCAGGTTGAGAATATGGGCCTCCTTCATGACATCGAGCCATTCTCCTGCAGATGCTTTTACAGGAGATACCAACTTACGAACCCGGTCACATAATATTTCAGCACCGGCTCCCGGCAGACTGTCCATACCTGCTTCCATTAGCTTCTTTAAAATATCTTTGTAATCTGTCTTCTCTTTCCTGGCCAGATGCACGATTTCTGGCGGACCTAAAGCATGGAGTTTCAGTGCCGGGAATGTTTGCTTTAATTTCTGAAATAAGTCGGTGTAAAAATGCAACCTCAGGTGGGGATGCATGCCCCCCTGTAAGAGCAGTTGGTTGCCGCCCAGGTTAAAAAGTTCATGGATCTTTTCTTCATACTCATCCATGCTGGTAACATACACTTCGTCCGAGTTCGATGTCCGGTAAAAATTGCAAAATTTACATTGTGAGAAACATGCATTGGTTATGTTTACGTTCCGGTCTATTTGCCAAGTTACCGTGTTACCAGACACCATTTTTTTCCGAATCTCATGACCCAGTGTCATGAGTTCCTGGGTCGGTGCATGCTGGTATAACAGGTCGCCCTCTTCCAGTGTGATGGGGTTCAGGCGGAGTGCTTTTTTATAGATTTGTTGGAATTTCAATGTTTTAACGTTTCAGTCATTAATTATTCCTTCAGTGATCATTCCCTCCCATATTTGAAGCGAATTGAAATATCGCTCGAAATGAATTGTAATAAAATTAGAAATACATGGCCTGAACACTGATTACTGTCCACATTTAATCATGCCAGTCTTTCTCCTGTAAAATTAATACTCTGCGCGAAATCCGGTACCCATCTTTAAAAATTATTAACTTTGGACGAAATGTTCAATACCAAAAAGACCATGATAGAGACTGTATCTAAAATATCTGGGAATCAAACAGTTGTGTATTTAATTTGTCAGGACAATCTGAAACTATTGGGCCTGAATAAGGAAACGACAACCTATGTTCAAAAAAGAATACAGACAGAGGAGAACCTGGTCTTCCTGAATTACTACCATTACGGTGTGTATATTCAATTTTCACACGAAAAGAAAACAGGGATGGCCGTACTTGAATATTTCCGTGAAGCAGGGTACAAACTTCACAGGCAACTCGAAACACAAAAATCGGGGCAGATTGTTGTGGTGGATAAAACAGAAACACCGGCACACCTTCTTGCCTTCCTTGAGGGACTGGCACTGAGCCAGTACCAGTTTTTAAAATACTTTAAAGACAAAGAGAAGAAGAAATTTGCACTTGAAAAGATACTGGTTCATGATCCTGAACAAGCTTTGAAACCGAAGATATCGGTCCTGAATCATTTAATAGAAGGTGTGTTTTTTGCCCGCGACCTGATCAATGAACCGGTTGCGTACCTGTCTGCGGTCAGGTTGGCTGAGGAGATTAAAAAGAAATGTGAGCCGGCTGGTATCCAGGTAGAAATTTTTCATAAACAGAAAATTAAATCTCTCAAAATGGGCGGGTTACTGGCCGTCAATAAAGGGAGCGTGGATCCACCAACATTTTCAATCCTGGAGTGGAAGCCGAGAAATGCAAGAAATAAAAAGCCACTGGTACTCGTCGGTAAAGGTGTGGTGTATGATACCGGAGGATTCAGTTTAAAACCCACGAAAGACAGTATGGATTATATGAAATCCGATATGAGTGGTGCGGCGGCTGTTGCCGGTCTGATGTATGCCATAGCGGCCACAAATATGCCTGTATACCTGGTCGGATTGATACCGGCTACCGATAACCGCCTGAATGGTAATGCCTATGTTCCGGGAGACATTGTTGAAATGGGGAATGGTATGACCGTGGAGGTGATGAATACAGATGCCGAAGGCAGAATGATATTGGCTGAGGCCCTGCATTATGCCAAAACATATAAACCGAACCTGGTGATCGACCTGGCAACCTTAACCGGGGCGGCGGCTTTTGCCATTGGTAAGTATGCTATGGTGGGAATGGGGAATGCGGATCAGCAGGTGTTTGAATGCCTGAAGCGATCAGGAGATACTGTAGGTGAGCGGATCGTGGAATTTCCTTTCTGGGAGGATTATAATGAGCTGTTGAAATCCACTGTGGCGGATATAAAAAATATTGGGGGGCGTGAAGCGGGTGCGATTACTGCCGGTAAGTTTCTGGAACATTTCACCGATTTTCCTTACATTCATCTCGATATCGCCGGCCCGGCTTTCGTCCACAAAGAATACGGTTACCGCGGTACCGGCGGCACAGGCTATGGGATACGAACACTTTTTGAATTTGTGAATCAGTGTGAATTGTAACGCTCAAAATCAATACTTTATAATAATACCATGGATACGGAAAAAATAAAAGTTGGCATTTCGCAGGGCGACATCAATGGCATTAGCTATGAAATCATTATTAAAACCTTACAGGATAACCGTATACATGACTTTTTTACCATTGTTGTCTACGGATCACCCAAGGTTGCCGCATATCACCGCAAAGCATTGGAGATTGATAATTTTAGCTTCAATAATATCAAATCGGTAGGTGAGGCCAATCCAAAACGTCCCAATATGATCAATTGCCTGGATGACAATATTCGTGTGGAGCTTGGGAAATCCACGGAGATTGCCGGGAAAGCCTCCTTCCAATGTCTGGAAGCCGCAGTTCATGATTTGAAATCTGGTGCCATAGATGTCCTTGTTACCGGTCCCATCGATAAATCCAGTATCCACTCTGAGTCTTTTAATTTCAAAGGGCACACTGAATATTTGGAATCCATTTTCAAGCCGGAAAAAGGCACCCTCATGCTCATGGTCAGTGAATTCTTCCGGGTGGGCCTGGTCACGGAACATGTCCCTATAGCCGATGTGCCCGGACTCATTACAGAGGAACGTATTTTAAACAAACTCCGTATTATGCACGAGGCCTTGAAAATTGATTTTGGATTATCCGGGCCCAGCATCGCTGTTTTGGGATTGAACCCCCATGCCGGCGATTCCGGATTGCTGGGAACGGAAGAAAAGGAGATCATTGAACCGGCCATAAAAAAAGCCAGAGATGAAGGTATTATGGTGATGGGACCGTTTCCATCTGATGGATTTTTTGGGTCCGGAAATCAAAAACGGTTCGATGGTATTCTGGCCATGTACCATGATCAAGCTCTACTTCCATTCAAGGTCCTTGGATTTAATGACGGTATAAATTTTACAGCAGGATTGCCGGTTATTCGTACATCACCGGTTCATGGCACCGGCTTTGAAATTGCCGGTAAGAACCAGGCCTCAGCCGATTCTTTCCGCAGCGCGATGTATCTTGCGGCGGATGTTTACAAACGCCGGGCTGAACACCAGGAACTTACAAGCAATCCATTAGAACACCATAACCTGAATGATGAAAACGGATGACATTCAGGTTTTCCGATACAGATAATAATCCATAGTATTTTCCCCACCCAGACCCGGTCCCGTTACATTGTGGTGGGGCACGGCCATCCTGTAATGGCCTCAGTGCTACTGTTGTAAAACATAGCAGATAAAGGGCTTTTATGATGAATGTTGTCCTTTAAGGTTGTAATAAGTATTAATTTTAGAGTGTCACAAAAACATCCCTATTACCATGTCAAAAATTAAAAAGAAAGTTGCCCTGGATTACCATGCCACAGGCAGGCCAGGAAAAATTGAAGTCATACCCACCAAACCGTACCATACACAGTATGATCTGTCATTGGCGTACACACCTGGAGTGGCCGTACCCTGTCTTGAAATCGAAGCCGATCCGGAAGAAGCCTATAAATATACAGCCAAGGGAAATCTTGTTGCCGTGGTATCCAACGGCACCGCTGTTCTGGGTCTGGGTAATATTGGTGCCCTGGCCGGAAAACCGGTAATGGAAGGGAAAGGTTTGCTTTTTAAAGTATTTGCCGATGTTGATGTTTTTGATATCGAAGTGGATGCCTTGGATACGGAGAAGGTAATTGAGGTCGTAAAAGCGATTGCCCCCACATTCGGAGGGATCAACCTGGAGGATATCAAAGCGCCTGAATGTTTTGAAATTGAGCAACGTCTGATCGATGAACTGGATATTCCTGTATTTCACGACGATCAACACGGAACCGCCATTATCTCAGGTGCCGGTTTAATTAATGCGGTCGAGATCAGTGGAAAAACGATCAGTGACCTGAAAATGGTGGTCAGTGGAGCCGGAGCTTCCGCCATTGCATGTACCAAGTTTTACTACTCATTGGGGATAAAACCGGAAAATACCGTTCTGGTGGATAGTCGGGGTGTGATTAATAAGAAGAGAACCGACCTGAATGAAGTTAAAAAGCAATTCATTACACATCGTGACATCGATACGCTTGAAGATGCCATGAAAGATGCCGATCTTTTCCTGGGATTGTCAAAAGGCGGACTGGTTACCAAAAAAATGTTGGCTTCCATGGCAAAAGATCCCATCGTATTTGCAATGGCCAATCCCGACCCGGAAATCACCTATGAGGATGCCATGGCCACCCGGAAAGATGTCATTTTTGCCACAGGCCGATCCGATTATCCGAATCAGATCAATAATGTCCTTGGATTTCCTTTTATTTTCAGAGGTGCATTGGATGTCAGGGCCACAACCATCAATGAAGAAATGAAGGTGGCTGCAGCAAATGCCCTGGCAGAACTGGCAAAAGAACCGGTACCGGATTATGTTAACAAGGCGTATAATGTTGAAAATCTTGTTTTTGGAAAAGAATACCTGATTCCAAAACCTCTCGATCAAAGGTTGATTACCAGGGTGGCCTCCGCTGTTGCCAGGGCTGCTATTGAAACGGGTGTGGCCAGAAAACCCATTGAAGATTGGGAGGCCTATGCGGTGGCACTGAATAAACGTCTGGGATATGATGAAAAAATCTTACGATCGATCCGGGTCAATGCAAAACAGAATCCGAAAAAAGTGGTCTTCTCTGAGGCCGAAAATTTAACCATTTTAAAGGCCGTACAGGAGGTGGTATATGAAGGCATTGCCGAGCCCATACTTTTAGGAAATAAGGAAAAAATCACCAAGCTCATAAAGGATAACGGGCTGGAATTGCATGATGTTACCATCATTGATCCCGGTAGCCGCAAAGAGTCAAAGCGGTTGAATAAATATGCCCAACTGTATTATGAAAAGCGCCAAAGAAAAGGTATTACATTCGATGAAGCCCTGGAACGGATTGTTCACCGGGATCATTTTGGTGTGATGATGGTTGAAACAGGGGAAGTGGATGCCTTCATTTCCGGGATGACCCGCAAATATTCGGACACCATTCGTCCGGCACTCGAAATCGTCGGATCCACAGAACACAATCATATTGCAGGGATGTACATGCTACTGACCAAGAAGGGCCCATACTTTTTCGCTGATACCACGGTGAATTTCAGTCCCACACCGCAACAATTGGTCAATACCACCTTGCTGGCAGCAAAGCATATTAAACGATTTGGTATTGAACCACGGATTGCCATGGTTTCATATTCAAATTTTGGAGCTTCCAAAGAACACAGCCCCAAAAATGTGAGAGAAGCGGTTTCTATACTCCATCGTGACCATCCGGACCTCATTGTTGATGGTGAAATGCAGGCGAATTTTGCCATGAATACGGAGCTCCGAGATCGACTCTTCCCATTCAGCAAACTGGCAAAGATGGATGTGAACACCATCATATTTCCCTCACTGAATTCCGGAAATATTGCTTACAAGATGATGCAGCAAATCGGCGGTGCGGAAGTCGTTGGACCGATACTTATGGGTTTAAAGAAACCCATTCATATCATTCAGATTGAGAGTTCGGTGAAGGAAATTGTTGATATGACGGCCATTGCAGTGATTGATGCGCAGGGCTTGAAGAGTGGGAAGTCGAAGTAACATATTCAAATGACCTGAACAGGGGTGCTGCATTGCGGCACCTTTTTTTTTGATCAATGGGACGGAAAAAGACAATATCACGTCTTATTTTTTGTTTATTTTAGATCATTCATAAATACACAGGTCATGTTTGAATATCTGAAAGGGACCATTCAGCAAAAAACACCCACTCACCTGATCCTGGAGACCGGAAAAACAGGTTATTTGATCCATATTTCACTCTTTACGTATTCAAATATCCCGGACCAGGGTGAAGTAACGATCTTTCTGCACCAGGTCATCCGTGAAGATGCCCATCTTTTTTATGGATTTATTTCAACACAGGAAAGAGATATCTTCCGGTTATTGATTTCTGTGTCGGGGATTGGTTCCAACACAGCTCGTATGATCCTGTCGGCTCTGACGCCCGATGAGGTCCGGGAAGCCATTCAGTCGGGAAATGTGCTGGCCCTGAAGGGTATTAAGGGGATTGGAGCCAAAACGGCTCAACGGCTCATTGTGGACCTCCGCGATAAAGTTGGAAAAACCTCTGAATCCGGTGATTTTTTTGATGTTTCAAGCAATAGGATTAAAGATGAAGCGTTATCTGCTTTAGCAACATTAGGGTTTTCAAAAACGGCCGTTAGTAAGGTCATTGATGATATCATCTCAAAGCAAGCGGATATTTCAGTTGAAGATCTGCTCAGGGAAGCACTCAAACGATTATAGGAGGTAAGCTCATTTAGTTTGACCGGAACAATAAAATACCACTTGTTCAGATTGGCCATTTTTTTGTTTTGGCTGATTTCAATTTCATTCACGATCGGTTCGGGACCACCTTCCGCAGGTTTAACAAATTCTTCATCCAACATAATTCAGGATTCCACTTCCGCTGATACCACCATAGATCTCCGGTATCCATTTAAAGATGGATCCGGAAATCCCTATCTCCCCGGATACCGATCCAACATGTATCTTCAACCTCCTTCCAATATTCAAAAGTCCATTCGGTATGATCCCGAAACCAATCAGTATACCATTTCAGAAAAGGTTGGAAATTTTAACTACCGGCCACCCGTCACCATGTCTCTGGCTGAGTACCAGAGATGGGAATTTGACCGGGCCATGCGTGACTACTGGCAACAACGGTCCAGTGGTACTGTTGGAGAGTACCGTTCATCACTCATTCCCCAGATACGCGTGGGGGGTGAAGGTTTTGATAAGGTTTTTGGTAGTAATATCATCAATATTGTTCCTCAGGGATCGGCCGAACTCATATTCGGTGTGAACATTTCACGTGTTGATAACCCGGCTCTATCGGAACGTTTAAGGAAAGTCACAACATTTGATTTCCAGGAGAAGATCCAGATGAATGTGACCGGGACCATTGGTGATAAAGTGAAACTGGGTGTGAACTACAATACGGAGGCCACATTCGACTTTGAAAACCAGACCAAGCTCGAATATGCGGGTAAAGAGGATGAGATCATCAAAAAAATTGAAGCCGGAAACATCACTTTCCCGCTCACAGGAACGCTGATTTCAGGGAGCCAGAGCCTGTTCGGTTTGAAAACCGAATTGCAATTCGGAAAATTAACAGTTGGAGCGGTATTCTCACAGCAGAAGGGGCAAACATCCACCATAGAGGTCAAAGGGGGAGCTCAGATCCAGGAATTTGAAGTACCTGTTGACGAATATGAGGCCAACCGGCACTTTTTCCTTTCCCAGTATTTCCGTGACAATTACGACCGGGCATTACAAAACCTGCCGGTTATAAATACAGGGATCAATATTGAAAAAATTGAAGTCTGGGTGACCAATAAATCCAGCAATTTTGAAGAATCCAGGAATGTGGTTGCGTTCATGGATCTGGCTGAATCCGGACCAAACATTTATAATACCATACCGGAATTCCAGCAGACGGGAAGCGGTGTGTATCCTGATAACAGCCTGAATAATCAATACCAGTCATTATCCACAACATATTCTGGTATCCGGAATATCAATAATATTACCACCACATTGGGTCCGCTTGAATCGTCCGGGTTTCTGATTGGTCAGGATTATGAGAAGGTTGAGAACGCCCGAAAGCTTACCGAAAGAGAATTTACTGTGAACCAGCAACTGGGATACATTTCTGTCAATACAGCGCTCAATGCCGATGAAGTTCTGGCTGTTGCTTTTGAATATACGCTTAATGGAGAGGTTTACAAAGTGGGTGAACTGACTACAGATGGTGTAAGTGCACCCAGCACCCTCATCCTGAAACTCATCAAAGGAACCAGCCTGACACCCAGACTTCCCACCTGGGACCTCATGATGAAAAATATCTATAATATCGGAGCCTTCCAGGTGGAACGCAACGATTTCCAGCTCCATGTCTTGTATTTTGATGATGAAACGGGGAACGATATTAACTATATTACCGAGGGCAATATTGCAAATGATATATTGCTGCAGGTGTTGAACCTGGACAACCTCGACTCACAGCTGGAATTAAATCCCGATGGTCGTTTTGACTTTATGGAAGGCATTACCATCTATACCGATAATGGTCGGATTATATTCCCGGTGCTGGAACCTTTTGGCAGCTATCTTCGCCAGAAAATAGGCGATGATGCCATCGCCGATCGTTATGTTTTTGAAGAATTGTATGATTCCACCCAGGTCCGTGCCCGTCAGATCTCAGAGAAAAACAAATTTAAGCTGTCAGGGACCTATTCTTCCTCTTCCAGCTCGGATATTTTCCTGGGTGCATTAAATGTGCCACAGGGCTCCGTAAAAGTTACAGCTGGAGGTATCCAATTAACTGAAAATATTGATTATACGGTTGATTACAACCTGGGACGCGTCAAGATTATCAATCCCGGTTTGCTGGAGTCCCAAACTCCCATTAGAGTGTCATTGGAAAGCAATCAGCTGTTTGCCATTCAGACAAAAACCCTTCTGGGGACCCATCTTGATTATAAAATCAGCGACAATTTTAACATTGGAGCTACCATTATGAACCTGACTGAGAGGCCATTGACACAGAAGGTGAATATTGGTGACGAACCCATGTCCAATATCATGTGGGGCCTGAATACCTCTTATGAATCCGGTTCGCAGTTTTTAACCAACCTGGTGGACTGGTTGCCTCTGATCCAGACGAAAGCCCCATCCAATATTCGATTTACAGGCGAATTTGCGCAACTTATACCCGGCCATTCAAAAGCCGTTGGAAAAGCGGGCACCTCTTACATTGATGATTTTGAGGCCAGCGAAACCTCCATTGATATGAAGTCCATCAATGCCTGGGTTATTTCCAGCATTCCTTCGGGGCAGGCCGACCTTTTTCCGGAAGCATCGTTCCACAGTGATCTTCAATCGGGTTTTAACCGTGCGAAGTTTGCGTGGTATGTGATTGATCCATTGTTCCTCAGGAATAATGCATCCACCCCGGACCATTTGAAGAATAATCCCGATCAGCAATCCAGTCATTTCGTCCGTGAGGTATTTGAAAAAGAGATCTGGCCTAATAAGGAGAGCCCCAGTGGTATTCCGACGAATATCGCCGTATTAAATATGGCCTTTTACCCGGAAGAAAAAGGACCTTATAATTATGATTTGAGCCCTTCTCCAGTATCTTCCGGAATCAACTCAGAGGGTTCACTGAGAGATCCGGAAACCCGGTGGGGGGGGATCATGAGGGAGGTGCAAACCAATGACTTTGAGGCGGCCAACATTCGGTATATCAAATTCTGGCTCATGGACCCTTTTGTTGAGGAACCGACGCACGGGGGTGGTGACCTTTTCTTTAATCTGGGAAATATTTCAGAAGATATTCTTAAAGATTCCAGGAAGGGATTTGAGAATGGTCTTCCCACTTCTCCCATTGCCATTGATGTGGATACCACGGTATGGGGCCGGGTTCCGACCAAGCAAAGCCTGGTGAATGCCTTTGACAATGATATCAATTCCAGGATATATCAGGATGTGGGTCTGGATGGCCTTCAAAATACAGATGAAGAAACATTTTTCCAGAATTATTTAACCCTGTTGCAGGGTATCGTGGATGGACCGGTATATGAGATCATGAGACAGGACCCGTCAACCGATGATTACCATTATTACCGGGGTAGTGATTACGATGCCCAACAACTGGGCATACTCGAGCGCTATAAAAAATACAACGGACTGGAGGGAAATTCCCCGACTGCAGAGCAATCGCCGGAATCATATCCGACTTCGGGCTCTACCCTGCCTGATGTGGAGGATATTAACAGGGACAATACCCTAAGTGAAACAGAGAGTTATTACCAGTACCAGGTCAGCCTTCGGCCACAAAATTTGGAGGTCGGGCAAAACTATATAACCGATGAAGTGACCTCCACAGTTACATTTGCCAATGGTCAGCAATCATCGGTCAATTGGTACCAGTTTAAAATTCCGTTGTCTGATTTTGAACGGGTTGTCGGTGCAATTGAAGATTTCAAATCGATCCGGTTCATGCGGGTGTTTATGAAAGGATTCGATGAACCTGTGGTATTGAGATTTGCAGAGCTGGAATTGGTGCGTGGGGAATGGCGCCCCTACGACTTCTCATTGTTGCAGGGAGGGGAGAGGATTACCGTCCCCCAGCCTGAGGGGGCATTTTTTGAAATTTCATCCGTTAATATCGAGGAGAATGCCAGCAAGCAACCGGTCAACTACGTCTTACCACCCGGATTCAGTCGTGAGATCGATCCTACCAATCCGCAGCTTCAGCAACTTAATGAGCAGGCTATGGTCTTGTATGTTAGGGGTTTGCAGGATGGTGATGCCCGGGCCGCTTTCAAGAATGTGAACATGGACATGCGGAAGTATGGTCGATTAAAAATGGAAGTCCATGCGGAAGCCCTTTCCAATGAACCCTTAAACGATGGTGAACTTACCGCATTTATTCGATTGGGAACGGATTACAGAAATAATTACTATGAATACGAGATCCCATTGAGCATAACTCCTCCGGGCAGATATAGCAATGACGTCGAAGCCGATCGCCGGATTGTCTGGCCCGAAGAAAACCGTTTTGATATTTTGCTCGAATCATTCCTTGATCTGAAACAACTCAGAAAT
>Ga0209536_100006866_pt1 | contig 17327 bp, 9 predicted proteins | sample DeeMarSeWOR28_12_FD_187461 | JGI IMG/M metagenome (GOLD analysis project Ga0209536, IMG submission 187461) | Marine sediment microbial communities from White Oak River estuary, North Carolina - WOR-2-8_12 (SPAdes) (version 2) | ecosystem: Environmental > Aquatic > Marine > Intertidal zone >... | reverse complement strand
TGCCCAAAATAATGGCAATCAGCGCCGGCGCCAACAATAGAGAGAACACGATGAGCACACCAGCGAGTTTAACGGAACTCGTCACCGTGATCGCAAAAGTGATGAAAAAAAGAACGTCCCGAACAGCGCCGGTCGTTTTCCGATGAAAGAAAAAGATGAATACTCCCAGCGCCGAATAAAGGACTGCGGTTTTGACTATTTCTCGAAGCGGCGTGAAAAGGATGTCGGCTGCCATCAGCTTTTGAAATGTTTCCATTCCATGAGACGATTTGGACAGAAGGATATACACGCCGGCAATTCCAAAAGCGTACATGAGACCGATAAACGGTTCAGGATTTTTCTCATGCTTTGAAATCAAGCTGATGCTATAGCCGCCAAGCAAAGCAAAAAGAAGAGAGATGGGATAAAGATATTCTCCGTGGAGAAATAATACGGACAACGCGGCGCCGAGCGCCGCCATTTGTCCTATAGCGAGATCGGTGAAAATGATGCCTCGCCGGATGATCTCCAAGCCGAAATAAGAATGGATTCCGAGCAGGACTATTGACAGAAAAAACGCGGATAGGAGTATGTCATTCATTCGTTAGCCTCCGGGTTATCTCGTCAAAGAGCGTAAAAATGTCTTTTGCCTCGGCAACTGCTCCTACATCATGAGGAATCTTGACGATGTTTATACCGTGCTTTTTGGCTAAAAACTTCGAGGCGTCTTCAGCGTGATAGACATCCTGTAAGATGAAGCGCACTGAGCCAGGCGTAATCATCTTTTCCAGAGATTCAATATGTTTTGATGTGGGAGGTATGCCTGGCAGCGTTTCCACAGTTCCAAGCAACTTTATATTATAGCGGAGCAGAAAATAATCATAGTTTTTATGGTATTCGATGACTGTTATCCCCTTCAGTTTTTCAAGCTTTTCATTCCACTCCGCAAGCTTACGATTCCATTTTTCCGTGAAATTCCGGTTGTTGATCTGGTACTCGCTTGCCCCCGCCGGTTCCAACTCGGCAAGCCGCTCGGCGATCGCTTTGGAAAGAACCGGAATATTATATGGATCGAGATGAAAATGAGGATTCCCGTCAGGATGAATGTCACCCTGGGCGCGCGAAACGCCCACGGGCACTTCGATCAATTGGACGGAGCGCGACAAATCAAGCAGACCCCTGGAGCCAACATTGATCTTAGGATTGTTTGCCTGATTCATCAGCGGCGGGAGCCAGCCAATTTCCAGTTGCGCGCCGCCCATTATAAGCAGATCAGCCGCCCTTAGCTTGGCGATATACGATGGTTTCGGCACGATCACATGGGGATCCCAGTCTCCGTCCGCCAGCGCGTGCACATTGACTCTATCCCCGCCAACCTGCTGCACGATGCTTGCGATATAGGGATATGTGGTGGCTACGCGAAGCTCTTCAGCATATAAGGGTAGTGAAATAGATAATAGTAGAATTGTAAGTATTATTCTTTTCATTTTTACACCTCTCTTCTTGTTAAAATGAGTGAGCACCATGCGCGCCAATGGTTATGTTGAACTGGAGAATCAGCTCGTTATTAATTTTTTGAGATGCTCCTTCGTCAAGATAGCCGGAGCGGTCATGACTGTACTGAAGCCGTATCCTGGAAAATTCTGTCGGGTTGTACTCCAGCATGGCTGTGTAACGAGGCAGGTTCTCGTGGAGGTTTGCCGTGGCGGAACCGGTTTTGATCATGTTCTTCTGAAGCAAATCGTAGCGGAAGCCGGCTCGCCAGCGTTGAGAAACCCTGTAAACCAACTGGGAATATAACCCGGATTGCTTTTTATCCAGACTCGTCATTCCACCGGAATTGTCATAGCGGTCTCCGGACATGGTCCTATAGACGTATTCGCTCTGAAGCGAGAGATACTGGTACGAGCCAAGCAAGTATTTCAGAGTGAGATCACCGCCGAATAGGTAAGTGTTGCCATATTCGCCAAAACCTTGAGGGTTTTCAGCGAAGCTTTGATCAACTCCATCGTTCACGCGCGTTTTCCCGTGGGCAATAGAGCCTCCCAAAAGGGCTACGAACTTTTTCGCTTCCAGGGATGTTTTTACGTACCCCACGTAAAGATTGGGAGCCTCGTTGTCCTCGATTTCATGGGCGCCGCTGGCGTCCTGAAAACCTTCGGCGCCGAAACTTGCCTCGTTTTCACCTGCAAGAATCTCGCCGCCGAACATGAGATAAAAAGAGGTTGGCGCCAGCCAGGTCAGCCGCGCGCCTATTTCATTGAGATTTTCTTTACCGAAAAACGCGCGATAAACCAGAGGCGCGTCGGCAAAATCCCAGTAATGTGCATGTTGTTCATTGATTCTGCCGAAACTGCTCAGAAATTTACCCGCCTTCGCCCTGAACCCTAAGGGCAGCCTTCTGGTGTTTATGTAGGCTTCCTCGATCTCGAAGCCTTCCTGATGCAGGTGAAAAACGGCAAAAAGATCAAAATAAGGATCAACAACGGAATAAAGGGACATTTCGGCGTAATTGAAATTGAAGCCATTTTTTGCATTTGGGCCGGCGTGTTCCCCATGGCTGCGCGCCCGTAAAAGCCCCGGGAGCGCAAGATCTGCATATTCCTTATTTTTCATATCTCGCCCGACCGCCGAAAAGTCTACGATCAATGCGATGTCGGGGACGAACTTTGCCTGGGAAAAAGGATTGCTGATGTTCTTATCGCCTGCCTGGGCGGATGCAGAACGTGGATTGGATATAAGAAATAAGCAGAAGACAATCATGATTAATGAACGAAGATAGCATTTCATAGGATTATTCTCCTTGGCAAAAATATCAAGATGGACTCAAGGCTGATGGATAGATAAAGACGGGCTTCGTTCAATGCAACCGGTGCAAGAGCCTTGACTCTACTGCAAGGATAGAATGAGTAATTACGGAAAAATGGAGTTACGCGAATTGTAATTGGGGAGGCGCGCGGGAGGGATCGTCAAGAAAAACAATCTTTGTATAGCGAACAAAGGATTTTGAAAAAGTAAAGGTCTGAAATAATAAAAGCTCGATAACAGACGCCTGGACGGGTAATTCCTGAAAATGGTAATTCTGATAATAATAACAGATAGAACAATTATTGTGATCGACACCGTCCTTATGAAAATGCATCAGGGACGCAACGCCAGCGAAAAGATAAGCGCTCGCCAATAAAACGATAATTACATTGGTCCATTTTCGTAAAGTCATTCGCACGGCTTTATATCAACCAAATCGAATTAAGTTTTATGGTCTCGTGTAACGACGCTTTTTCTTTTAACATACAACGTTCAACGTGCAACCTGCAACGGCAGTATAATTAGACCCAGCCCCTCAGCTTGCACGCTTCCGCAACCCGTGAGACGGCCACCAGCATAGCGCCCATTCGGGGAGAAACCTTTCTTGTCTGGGAGGCGCTGTGAACCGCATGATACGCCGTGATCATGGTCGCATCCAGTCTTTTGTTAATGCTGGCGTCGTTCCAGTAGAAGGAACTTCGATTCTGGACCATTTCCAGATAGGAAACAGTGACGCCGCCGGCATTTGCCAGGATGTCGGGTATTACATGGATTCCCCGGTCGAAAAGAGCAGCATCCGCCTGCGGGGAGGTAGGCCCGTTGGCAAGTTCGCACACAATTCGAGCCTGAATACGATCGGCGTTTTTGAAATGGATGACGTTTTCCAGCGCCGCCGGGTACAATACCGTGACATCAAGTTCCAGAAGCGAATCGGGATCGATCGTTTCCGATTCCGGGAAATCCAGAACCGATCCCGTTCTCAGCTTGTGGTTGACCAGCTCCATGGGATTAAGGCCGTCTTTATTATAGATGGCCCCGCGTGAATCGCTGACGGCAACAAGATTTCCTCCGCCCAGAAGTTCCCGGTGCAGCATGGCGGCACGCTGCCCGGCGTTCCCGAAGCCTTGAATGGCGTAATTCCCGGTCGGGTCGACTCCGTATGTTTTACAGGCTTCCCGGACAACGACGACCCCGCCCCGCCCCGTGGCGTTGCGGCGGCCTTCGCTCCCTCCTAGGGAGAGTGGCTTATTCGTTACTACGCCCGGTTGATGTTTTCCGGTTATGGTTTCATATTCATCCAGCATCCAAGCCATGGTTTGGGGATTGGTGTAAACATCGGTAGCGGCAATATCCTGATCAACCCCGATATGCCGCCATAAAGCCCGGACATACGCCCTGGATGTGTTTTCGATCTCTCTCTGAGACATTTTCCTGGGATCGCAGATGATGCACCCTTTTCCTCCGCCGAGAGGCAGGTCGGCGACGGCGGTTTTCCATGTCATCCATCCGGCAAGCGCCCTCACGGTATCGATGGTCTCATCCGGGTGAAATCGAATGCCCCCCTTTGCCGGTCCCCGCGCGAAATTGTGCTGGATACGGTGCCCGTGAAGAATTTTAATATCTCCGCTGTCCATTGTGACCGGAAGGGTAAAGGTAAATTCCCGCTGCGGCCAGAGGAGAAGATCGAGTGTGGCCTGGTCGAGGTTCAGTAGTTTCGCGGCAGCCTCGACCTGGGATTGTGCAACCTTGAATGAATTGTAGGATTGCATCGTGCTACTCCTTATTGGAGGAAGGAGGAACGTTTTCCTGGTCTTCGCTGATTTCAAGGATAATCCGGTACCAGCAGTTTTTGCAGACCAGGGCCCGGTCGACAGAAAGCAGTACCTGCTGCCACGGGCTCAGCTTGTGACCGCAATGGGGGCATGTTTTATATACTGTTTGCGCTTGTGCGTGCGGTTGGTTGTTGTCTTCACGTTTTTCAGCCACTCCCCGCCTCCGGTTTTAAAATAATGCCCCTGTTCTGATGCCCGTTGATCTTTGCCACGATCGGTTTTGCGAGATGGATGTGGCGGACATACCGTTTTTCTTCTTCCGCGGGCCTGGTTCGCAGCCATTTCCAGTCGACGTAACCGTTTCTTGTTATGGAATTAACCGTAAAATAGCTGACCCTGAAGGATGTAATGTTATGGAAGAAATGGGATCCCTGAGAAGGATCGACTTCCATATCCCGGAATCCGGCCTCGATGATGATTTTTGCCCCGGAGATCTGGTCCCATTTCACAGGGATCCCGAGCCAGGGATCCAGCGAGCCCCATCGGCCCACTCCGATCAGGAGATAGGGCCGCCTCTGCGCCAGCAGCTTTTCATTGAATTGCGCTACTTCGTGCGCCGCATCCCGGCTTTTCGCCCGATCGAACCGGTCCGCATCGACCACAACGATGTCGCGAATATTATCCGTAATCCCATGGCCCATAACCTGCTCGCTTTGACACAGCAGATCTTCCTCGGCAAAGTTGCCCAGGTCGTATTGATCGGTTTCCTTGTGAAGACCCAGGGGACGCAGCTGCAGCAGGGCGAAATATTTCGGTTGGCCGGGGGGCACCGACATGGTGGTTGCAAATTCCATCTCGACCGGGGCTCCCATGCCCCAGCTTCCCATATCCATAAGCAGCTCCAGGATATTCGGCAGGGGGATGGTTTTATTGCGCAGAACGGGAGCGAAGCTGACGATTCGAATGCCCTGTCGGGAGGTTCCGTCGTACAGGGCATCGTTTTCCTGAGAATAGGTGGAGGCTACGTGCCTCAGAGTGCCGTCCTCCTCAGCGGCGTCGAGTTTGAAGCTTTTTACCATCCTGTCGCTGGTTTCGGACGGACCTGTCGGCGGTGCATAGAGATCGAGAGCGTAGAATTGCGATTGAGTGTCTCGAAGCACGTCGCGGCCTGAATAGGACCGAAGCAGGTGCTGGGGAAATTTCGGGCAGAAACGAACGGTAACGCCGCCGTCTACGATTGTCTTTCCCAGGCCGAGCGCCACGGAGGCGATTCCGTCTGTTGATTTCTGGGGGGCCACAGGATAAAAGTTGTAGGATTTGACCACACCGGAAAAATCGGGATAGAAGCGTGTTCCGTGGGGCATTCCGACCATCTTCTGAATGATGACGGACATCTTTTCCTCTTCGAGCTCGTAGTCGGTGACCTTGAAATAATCCCTGGCACTTCGGTAGAAGGTGGATGCGTATACCCGCTTGATGGCGGTTACAAGCTGCCCCAGGCGCACAAACAGATCCGTGTGATTGTTCGGGATCATGAAAGTCTGATACACGCCGGCGAAGGGGTGGTACTGGGAGTCTTCAAGCAGGCTGGATGAGCGAACAGCCAGGGGCGTTCGAATCAGATCCAGAAAAGCTGCCAGTTGTCCCAGAAGATCTTGGGGAAAAGTGCCGGATTCGATGAATCTCCTGGTCAGTTCGGCGTCGTCGGCGGATTCGAGCGCGAATTTGCGCAAATTATTCTCGTCGAGGAACCGGTCAAATATTTCCGTTCCGAGAACGACAGCCGAAGGTACCGAGATCCGAACCCCTTCGAACTGCTCGCGGACGTCGTAGTTGTTCACCAGCATATTTACAAAACCCAGGCCACGGGCTTTCCCGCCCAAAGAGCCGCCTCCAATGCGGGTAAAACTCGTTTCAGGATCGAATGTTCCCTTGTCGAATTCCGTGATCAGTCCGCGGTGCTGATAGCTGGTGTAGGCCCCGAACGATTTGAGTAGATCCTGCCGCAGCTCGGCCACGGATGGGAAATCCGAAACTTTTCTCGGCCGGACCTTATGCGCCAGCCAGAACTCGGCACGAGCTTTGAGCCAGTTGGAGAAGTGATTTCTCTCGGCATGGTATTTGATGCATTCTTCGGGCACATACTGCATCTGCTCTTTCAGGCTTTTAAGGTCCGAAGCCCGGGCGACTTCATAGCCGTCTGGTGTTCGGAATATGAAGTCGCCGAAGCTGAAGTATTCCGTCATGAATTTCCGCAGCCTGAGGGTGAGATCGGGCGCGTTTTTGCGCACAAAGACAAACCCCAGTTTTCTGGCTTTTTCCTCGTAATCGTCCGTGAGCGACTGCAGCATAATCGGAAGCTCCGGATTGCGGATTCTTACGGTTTTGGCAAAGTCTATACCCGCCCCTTTATCCGGTTTTCCATCGCGTGGGAAGTTGATATCAGAGATAACGCCGAGGATATGCTCCCTGTAGTTTTCATAATAGTGCCAGGCCTCTTCATAGTTCCCGCAGAGAATGATTTTGGGCCGGGCGGCTGTCCGCAGGGATTTATGCGAAAGATTAATACCCTCGGTTAAGAGCCGTTGGGACTGGTTAAGGAGTTCGTTATATAGAATGGGAAGCAGAGTCGAATAGTATTGGATATTGTCTTCAATAAAGAGGATGGACTGGATGCCGACAAGACGAGTGTCGTGATCGATATTCATTTTGTCTTCGAGATGCTTGATGATGGCGACAATAAGCTGAAAGTCGCCCTTCCAGATAAAAACCCGGTCGAAATCTTCTTCGTAATTCTGGGATTTTATGTCTTTCAGTTCCTTGCTGTCGTAAGCCAGAAGCACAATCGGAATCGTCACTCCGGCTTTGCGTGCTTCCTGCGCCAACCGCACGGTGCGCATGTCTTCGACATGCAAAGTAGTTAGAATCAGATCGAATCGGCGCTCATCCTTGGCCAGAGCTATGGCTTCCTCCCCGCTGGATACTCTGGTGAAATCGGGAGTGTGGGTTAGATTCAGTCTCTTGTATTCATTGCGTATGAGTTCGTCGAATCGGCCGTCCTCTTCGAACAGGTACAGATCATAGAGGCTTGAGACGAGCAGAACATCACGGATCCTGTGCCTCATCAGGTTTTGAAATCCCTGAAAACGAGTGCCGTACCCGTGCTCGATCCATAAAGGATCCAGGTGTTCTTCTGCCACGATTTATCTGCTCCAGGTTGTACGTATTAAGAATTTAACGGTTTGTTGGGGATCAGGTCAATAGTGTGAAAAAATAAAGCCACGAATCGAACAAATTACACGAACAATTGCTGTTCGCAGAAATTCGTGCAATTCGTGGCTGACGTATCGACGGATGAATGGCAGAGTGCTTAGACAAGACCCTGATCCATCATCGCATCCGCTACTTTAAGGAAACCGCCGATATTGGCGCCGTTCACATAATTCCCTGGTGTTCCGAACCGATCGGCACATTCCACACAGGTGGCGTGAATGCTCTTCATGATAAGGGCGAGCCGTTTGTCGACTTCCTCCCGGGTCCACGGTAGCCGCATGCTGTTCTGGGACATTTCCAGCCCGGAGACTGCGACACCGCCTGCATTAGCCGCTTTGCCCGGTCCGTAGAGAATCTTGGCATCGATGAACAGCTTGACGCCGTCGGACGTGGTCGGCATATTCGCGCCTTCGGAAACAACGTAGACGCCGTTACTCAGAAGATTCTGTGCGTCCTTTTCGTTGATTTCATTCTGGGTTGCGCTCGGGAAAGCGCATTCAGCCTTGTGGTTCCAGAGCGGATTGAAATCCTGCGAGTGGTCTGCCGGTGTATAGACGGCATTCGGATATTTATCCACGTACTCCTTGATGCGTCCGCGTTTTACATTCTTCAGATCCATGATGAAAGCAAGCTTTTCTCCGTCGATGCCTTCTTCGTCGTAAATGTAGCCGTTGGAGTCTGAAACGGTGACAGCTTTGCCGCCCAGATTCAGAACTTTCTCAATGGTATACTGGGCCACGTTGCCGCTGCCGGAAACCAGGCAGGTTTTGCCTTCCATTGTTTCATTGCGGGTGGAGAGCATTTCGGACGCAAAATAGACGGCGCCGTAGCCGGTAGCTTCCGGACGGATGAGCGATCCGCTCCAGTTCAGGCCCTTGCCTGTAAGCACTCCGGTGAACTCGTTGGAGATCCTTTTATACTGGCCGAAAAGGTAGCCGATTTCCCGGCCGCCGACTCCGATGTCTCCAGCGGGAATGTCCGTGTTTGGCCCGACGTGACGGAAAAGCTCGGTCATGAAGCTCTGGCAGAAGCGCATGACTTCAATGTCGCTCTTGCCTTTAGGATCGAAATCCGATCCGCCTTTCCCGCCGCCGATCGGCAGGGTCGTAAGGCTGTTCTTGAATACCTGTTCGAACGCCAGGAATTTCAGAATTCCCAGATTGACGGAGGGATGAAAACGAAGCCCGCCCTTGTAGGGGCCGATGGCGCTGTTCATTTCTATGCGGAATCCGCGGTTGACCTGGATTTCTCCCTGGTCGTCCATCCAGGGAACGCGAAACATGATAACCCGTTCGGGTTCGACGATACGTTCCAGGATTTTGGCGGAACTGTACTCCGGGTGTCTTTCCAGAACCAGGGCAAGAGATTCTACAACTTCCTTGGCAGCCTGAAGGAATTCCGTCTCGCCAGGATTCTTCGCCTGCAAACGGGACATGAAGATGTTGACATAATCGGTCATGAATTTGCTCCTTTTTTAATTTGACGGCTGAAAATCGGCATTTTTAGCCCGAAATCGAATGTCTGTGCGATAAGAAAAATAAGCTACTCTTTTTGGAAAATCCTTCAGTAACGAAGCCATACTGGTTTCTGATAAGGCATCATGCGTAAACCGTTCTTGGATTTTCAGGTGAGATTTTACTACAATTTAAAAGGGATTAAACTCCTAATCCTCTCTCTCTTCTTTTGACTGGCTAAAGTACTTGCCTCAATGATCGCGCGAAGCGTTCAGTCTTCGGTGGTCAGGTAACAGACTGCTCGCTGTTTCTGTGCATTCGCATTAATGCAAAGTTTCAATTTCTCCCTGATCGCATTCGGTTCGATGACACGAACCGCCTCCTGCCAGTGCCCGTAGTCCGGAAGGATCTGTTTCAGGCGATTGGGGGCATCGTCGAGGAACTTCCGGTTGAAGCTTACCTCCTCATTGTCCGGGAATACGGCAAGGTAGAGCATATCGTTCTCGACTATTTCGTTGAAAAAGTGTGTCCCGAGGGAGACTTCGGGTATGAGGTCGGCATGCATCTCGGCGATTTCGCATACAACGGCTGCCGGACTGATATCGGCAAACGTTACCGGAACTCCCAAAGACGGCGTCATGGTCCCCCATCGTCCAGGACCTATAAGCATGATATTCCGATCTGTTTCATCGAGATGCGCAAGACGCCCGACCAGCTTTGCTACGGAATAGCGATCCCTTTCCGGCATATGGGCATACACGGAGGGCACGACATAGATCAGCCGGTCGATAAAGTACCGGCACACAGGCCCGATTACAGGACCGTTGGTCTGAATGACAAGATTTTGATCATCGATGGTCTCGGGCGGTTCGACGACGCTGCCTCCTCCCTTGACCTTGAATGGACGGCATTGAACCAAGTTGATCCTGTAGGCGCTCTCCTCAAGAAAGTTCAACGTGAATTCCACATCCACCGGATGCTCGTATGCGACACTCAGCGTCTGGAGCAGATCCCGAATCTCATCAGTAAAGGATGTTTGTGTCAGAAGCTTTTCAAAAGTCAACAGCCAGGGGAACACATCCAATTGTTTCAATTCTCTTGCCCGCTGGATTATTTTTTCATCGCGCGTCGCGAAAATCTCCAGCGGAAAACGCGGGTTTTCGTCAACCACTTCCTGGAACCACCGGGAATCAAGTTGATTTGTCTTGAGATTCAACACATCAACTTGTTTCTGGGAACATTCTCTCTGTTCGTGCAGTGTCGCTTCGGGCCGGTGTGTCGGAGCGTTGAGCGCCACAATCCTGGTATAGTCTCCTTCAAATGAATCAACGGCGCGCGTGCCGAGCCCGAATACGAGCCGCAGAAGGCCGGCTTCAGGGTCAATCTGTTTGCTCCAGGCGTAGGGATTAAAGGACAACCCGACACCGGCAGCCTGTGGGAAGAAAAGCTCGTCGTACATTGCGCCCGAAACCCGCTGGACCAGCAACGCCATCTGCTCGTCCTGCTGCAGAAGTCCACGCCTGGCCCGGTAATTCAGCGCCTCTTCTCCCATAGTACTGGCAAACACCCTTCGGACGGCATTTTCGAACGCTTCGAGGCGCTCTTCCGGCGTCCCCTGGTTGACGCAGAATATGCTCTCGTATTTCCCTGCAAAAGCATTGCCGAAAGCGTCCTCCAGCAGGCTGCTGGAACGCACCACGATGGGTGCCTGTCCGAAGTACTCGAGCATTTCAATGAACTGTCTCCGAATGAAGCTTGGGAAGGAGCCGGCAAGAATCCGTTCCTGCGCTTCCGCGGCCGTTTCCAGGTATTTGACAGGATCCCGCTGCTGCTGGCGAAGCCGCCAACAGTTGTTGCGCACCAGGTAGGTGTAAAACACATCACAGCCTATATAGAAAGAATCGTGCGTCTCGAGCAGGCTTTTCCACTTGTCGTCGCGATCGTTGAGAATAGCCCGGGCCAGTATCATGCCCACCGATTTGCCCCCGATCAATCCCGTACCGAGCATTCTCTTGCGGATATTGAGAAGATCAGGCAACTTCAGATATTTCTTGGCAAGCTTCAGGAGGCGCGCCTCACGTGTAACCATCATCCGCAGGAGGCGTTCGAAAAGCTCGTCGGTTTCCAAAAAAAGCGCTTCCCCGCGCGCCTGCCGTGCCAACGCGTCCTGGGCCTGAAAGAAGACCCGGTTCCACATGTCGATGTCCCGCGCGGCGGAACCCACCTCGGGCTGCGAGGTGGAAGCAAAAAGGTCCGCTATGGTGGCGCTTTCGGTAACTGTTCGAAACTCGTCGTCCACCCGGACGTGCGGGAAGTACATGGTCGGTGAATCCCGGTTCCAGACCTTCAGGGGATGCACGTAAAGGTTTCCACGGTGGCGGTGGACATCGATCAGAAGCTGGGTAGTATCCCGGATCGAGGCGACGGTTTCCGACCAGTGGCGGTGCCGCAGCAGGGCGAAATAGGTGATGGTGTCCAGTTCATAAAGGTAGGGGCAGGTAACCATGAAAAAGTTGCCCAACATCAAGTCGCTGTACCAGTCTGCGGCCAGGTCGGAGAGGCAGTCAAACACATAATAGGATTGCGGGCCTGCCTCTCCTATTTTCCGATGAATTTCCGCAGCAAACGACTCGAAACCCACCTGGGGATCCAGACGAACTATCTCAACGCCGCTGTCTTCTCCTAAAAGCTCTTCATGGTGAGCGAAGCGGAAGTATATGATCTTCCTGCCCTCCCGCCGCGCCTGCTCGCAATACGGAATTACGAAGGGCGTATAGTCGTTTATGGAATCCACCTGCAGCACTATATTGTCTCCTAGACGCAGCCCTTTGAGAATCCTGTCCAGGCCTGCAAGACCTGTGCTGGGGGTAAGGTTCACAGTTGCCATAATAAATAATTTCCTCCGCTGCCGTCCCTAGCTGGCAATAAATCCCGCTTGTCTTCCGTAATTTCCTGTTTCTTACAGTTTTTCATTATTATGTATGATTTCCGGCTATTTTAATAGCGGTGTGGATCGAATGCAGGTTTAAAAATCTTCAATCGGGTTTTGAACGGGCTTTGTCCTTCTCAGAACAGATTGCGTCCTGAGCCGACTCCCTTAATAAAATCCAGTTAATGTACAAGGTTGGGTGGTGGAGAGTGTACTTCAGGGCAGCCGCGGGTAAAGTCGCAGGCAAAATCAAAGCAAGGGAAGACCGAACGATCCTATTATATTTCTTCAGTCGTCGAGCCGGGGTGTTCCAAAGAGAGGGCTCGCTCGCCCATAGTGCTGACGTCAAATACACCCGTGCAATTTGTCAAATATTTCCGCCAAAATCCAACCGAAGAATAGTAAGATTAAGCCCGGAAATTACGAGAAAACGAAATAAACCCTTTTATCGGAAGGATAAAGGAGTGCCTTGATAGGATGCCCTGCTTTAAAACGGACCTTTATTCATCTATGCTATGACTGACACGGACAAACAAAAAAATGTCTATTGAAGCAGGAAGATTGAAAGTGGTTGCTGCCGCAAAATTAGCCGGCCGGGTACCCGGACTGAAAGCCATCGCCGCGCTGGCCGCGGTTCTGACGCTGTCTTTCGGCTGCGGTTCGTCATCGAGTCCGCAGCCTGCAAACAGAGCGCCAATGGTGGTCAATCCGGGATCCCAAACCGGCGTTGTGGAAGAGCCGGCGAGTCTGCAGATCACTGCCAGCGACGCCGACGGCGACTCGCTGCGGTTTTCCGCGACCGGCCTGCCTTCTGGACTGCAGATTCATTCGGTTACCGGCCAGATTTCCGGCACCTATGGTGCGGCCGGTAATTTTGCGGTTGCCGTGACCGTCACCGACGGCGAGGACCCGGTACGCGTGGAATTCGCCTGGAATGTGGTCGCGCCACTGAATGAGCCGCCGGTTGCCAATGCCCAATATGTGTTCGTCGGCTACGAAACGCCGCGGGAGATCGTGCTTACGGGCTTCGATCGAGATAACGATCCACTGACGTTCGACGTTGTGGCCGGTACAACGAAAGGCATCCTGAGCGGAGATCCGCCAGATCTGACGTACACTCCGAACCCCGGTTTCAGCGGGACCGACAGTCTGGAGTTCACCGTCTGGGATGGCGAGTACACGAGCGACCCTGCAGAGGTCACGATCTCCGTTCGTCCCGAGGGCATCGCGGCGCCCAACATCCTGTTCGTTATCATGGACGATATCGGGATAGATACTACGACGGATATGCATCCCGGCCTGATCGATGATCTCATGGCGCAGTACGGGCCACTGGGCCACAACCATCCTCGTGTTGACCGGATCGCCGACCGCCCGGCATCGACGCCGACGCTGAACACGCTGGCTCAGGAGGGCATCGCCTTTACCCAGACCTGGGTGCAGGCGTATTGCTCGCCTACGCGCGCGTCGATATTGACGGGGCTCTATGCTGCAAAAACGGAAGTTTTGGACTACTCAGATTGGTTGTCGCTGAGCCATGAGACCGTCGCGCACATCCTCAGGGACGAAATGGGCTACAGCACGGCGATTTTCGGCAAATGGCATGTGGCGGGCCTGGGATATTACCCGGGCCTGGGATGGTACCCGGGAATGAAACCGAAGCAGGCGGGCTTCGATCGGTTCCTCGGCAATCTCACCGGCGCGCCCAATAACTACTGGACCTATGACTATCATATCCAGGATGACGCAACGCTGCCGTTCCAGTACCGCACGGAATCTGCACCCATCCGATCCCTGCCCGGTATCGCGGCCACGACGTACGCGCCGGTCGTCAAGGTCGCCGATACGATCAACTGGATCGAGGAGCAGGAAGGCGCGGATCCGGACAAACCATGGTTCGCCTGGCTTGCATTCAATCTGTCGCATATTGCAGGGGAGGCAGCCTCTCCGACATTCGTGCCGAACATCGATACGCTGGATGGACCTACGCGCGACGAGATTAACGACTGCCACGGGGTTTTTGGCACGACGGATATCGGCGATTGCTCGGCCCCCGCGCTCAACCGTGCGATGACCAATTCGCTCGATACCGTGCTCGGCAAGCTGCTCGAAGCGGTCGACGCGATTGATCCCTCTACCTACGTGATAGTCATCGGTGACAACGGAACGCCGATGTACGGCCCGCCTTCGATGAACTTCATCGACAACATGTACATCACGCGCTTTGGCCGCGGCAAGGGCACCGTGTATGAAAGCGGCGTGCGCGCCTCGCTGGCCATCCGCGGGCCTGGCATTGCCGCGGGTCTCGTGAGTGATGCGAGCAACCATGGCGTTGACCTGTTCGCAACAATTCTCGACCTGGCGGGTGCCACCGTACCCGCGACTGTTACAAACAGCGAAGGAAATGACGTCATTGAGCTGGATTCGGTCTCGCTTACGCCGATTCTATTCTCCGGCGCAAAGCGCATCCGCGATCCGGACTACGGCTACGTAATGTCGGAGACAATCAACCCGCTAGCGGACGACGCGCGGCAGGCCGCTGCGAAAAATGCGTTCTACAAGCTCCTCTGCGAGGAGGACACGCAAACCGCGAGCTGTACCTTCTACGACCTGATCGACGATCCACTCGAGGAGTACCCACTGCCCAAGCCCGGCAGCTGCCTCAATTACTACAATGGAATCTGGACACAGGCAGATCGCTCGTGGCACTTCTGCAGCTTGCAGGAAGTGCTCCGCACGCGGTCGTTCCTGGGCGGGCCTTGAATAGTTGAAAACGTACAGTTATCACACCTATTTCGCGCATCAATGAGTTGAGTCATTCCATGGTTCTTATGTCGTAAAAGAAAAGCAGTTCTTCGATTCTTTTCCAAATTTCGGAGACATCATTAACCATCAGAATTAGATTATGTTTGTTCCCATCTTTATCTATTAGGAAATCTTTCAATTCCGCTTCTTTTTTAAAACCGAGCCTGTTAAAAGCCCTCTGAGCCGATTTTTGGAAATCCATCACATTCGCCCTGATCTTGCTTACATTCCTGGCAAAAGCAATGGATACGAGTTCTTTCATCAAAGCGGTTCCCAAGCCTTTCTGTTGATACTTTCTGGCGACTACGCATCGAATCTCGGCCATATGCAGCTGCCATCTGTACCTATTAAAGTGAAGTGTGGCATCTCCAACGATGGCGGAATCTTTTTCGGCAATCATGGGAAAGACTTTGTCATAATCGAGATCGGCGATCCATCGGTCGATGACTTCCTTTTTCGTAACATCATCTTTTAAAAAAAGGCGGTCATCCTCTGGCACTGCGGTGAAAAATTTCATCAGTGCAGGTCCATCCTGTTTTGAGAGGGGACGAATCACGATTTCGGTGCCATCCTTGATTTGTACAGTTTTAGCGAACGGTTTCATAAATGACACTTCCTTTCATCAGGAATGATTCGAAACTTCTGTGACCCTACTGGGCAGTTAGAGAAAGAGATTCTAAAAATGTACCACTGTCTTAATAAATCAAACCGGAGTAAAGATATGAACGGCTTCCGAAATATGGCAGGAGAGGGGAATAAGCCCAAAAGAACTGCCCGAGCATTTAAGATGTCATTCAAGTACAAAAATGCTCCAGGAATCTGAAAACAATTCAGGCTCCTCTTTGCCTGCCTTAAACTAAGTTTAACACGGGATGAGAATGATTCAATAATAGGTTTTCACAGACAGCTGCTGAACAATGGCAGAGGAAGGAGATTCACCCTTGCGGATATCGAAAGGTTTCTGAAGTACAAACCTGCATTATGGAATATTCCGATCGGGCCGCACGTGCTGACAGACTTAAAAAAGAAAAAGCGTATAAATTTTCACCTTTTTTAGTCCAACCATAGTAAAATCCGAACGAAGAATCAGAGGAGTCTTACATAGTCTATCTGAACGGAAGCAGGATTGGCGCGATAACGGAGGAAATTTAAAACCGGGATTTTTTCAACCTGTTACACTCGAAACCCAGGCTGTTGAAGAAGATATCGCCGAGTAAGAACGTCGCGAGCCTATAGGTTTTCAGATAAATGATGTGCTGAAAAAGTTCGGCACCAGTATCATGGGCCAGGATCATGAACCCGTCGTTATTCCCTTTTTCCGTACAAACGAATTGAGAGGCGAAGGCAGAATCGCGAATGAGCCAATCGAAAAAACCGTTAACCAGGGACAGAAGTTCCAGGGTGGCACTCACGGGAACACACCAGTTGACGGGCAGTGAAGCGTGTGTTGAAGGAGCGTTCGCTGCCGGATGCCGCTTTTTATCGGGATATCCCATAGAGCCTGCATTGGAGATTGTGGATAGGTTTCTCGCGAGAGCCCCGGAAATGGACGCGACCTACGTCCAAATGGAAGATGAGATCTCGGCTCTAGCGGCGCTGTTGGGCGCAGTCTGGACGGGGAAGAAAGGACTTACCGCAACGTCCGGCCCCGGCTTCTCTCTCATGATGGAGCACATAGGCCTGGGTGTCATGCTCGAGACGCCATGTGTCATTGTGGATGTACAGCGGGCAGGGCTCTCTACCGGCATCCCCGATTTTCCCGGCCAAGGGGACATGATGCAGGCAAGGTGGGGTTCCCACGGAGATTACGAGATCATTGCCCTTTCCCCGAGTTCCCCGCAGGAGATGTTCGATTTTACCGTCAAGGCGTTTAATTTATCCGAGCGCTACCGGGTACCGGTAACCATAATGACGGACGAATATGTGGCCCACTTGAAAGATAATGTCAAAATTCCTCCGGCGGCCAGAATCAAACTCGAGCCAAGACGATACTTCAAGGGACCGAAAGATAAATACCTTCCCTTCAAGAGAGATGAGGACCTTGTCCCCCGCATGGTGGATATTGGCGATAACTACAGGTTCCATGTGACGGGCCTGACTCACGATGACCGCGGCTACCCCGTTATGAACGAGGAATGCCAGGAATACAACGTGCATTCCATCGTAAGAAAAATCCGTCTACATACAGAACAGATTGTCGAAGTCTGGGAGGACCAGACGGATGATGCCGATATCATTGTCGTAACATACGGCGCCCCCGGGCGATTCGCCTCCAAAGCGGTGAACCAGGCGAGACAAAAGGGGATC
>Ga0209536_100006865_pt1 | contig 17330 bp, 16 predicted proteins | sample DeeMarSeWOR28_12_FD_187461 | JGI IMG/M metagenome (GOLD analysis project Ga0209536, IMG submission 187461) | Marine sediment microbial communities from White Oak River estuary, North Carolina - WOR-2-8_12 (SPAdes) (version 2) | ecosystem: Environmental > Aquatic > Marine > Intertidal zone >... | reverse complement strand
CCCCGCGCAGTGGCGGGGTTTCATCAATGCATCTGTTACTAGTTAGGCGGTTTTCCACCGTTTACTAAAACCGACTAATCCGATTAAGGCTGACCGAATAGCCAAACGGCGGCGGGGACGGGAACAGTACTTACAAACAAATCACCAGTGTTCGCGGTAACGCCATTACCTAGGGTATAACTTAGCTTACCCGTATTGTTGCCATTGAAGGTCTTGGTACCAATTTGGTTTAATTTCATACGTTCAACACTGAACCCAGCTTGAAGAAGATAGTAGGAGGTAGAGCCAGGGAAAACCATGTTGTCAGTAAAAGCTTGCCTGTTTTCATCGGCGAAAACCCCGAATATTGTCGCTGCCAGCAGTACGATAAATAGAACACGATCCAATCAATGCAGTGCTTCTCAAAATTCCTGGCATCGCCTCATGAATCCTGACAGCGATTCAGAGACTTGCCTGACATTTCTTCTCGAACCCGGCTCCAACTGAAGCTGCCAGTAGCCGGGCAATGTCCTGATTTCCCCATGGCAAGGCCGTGGCAAGGTCGTCAGGTCTCGCTGCAATATGTCGACCACAACCATTGGGCCATTCTCACCATAGCTGTCCGAAACCTTTAAAATTTTCTGCCAGGGCAAAAAAACCAATTTTCCTTTGTCATCCAAAGATCGGTAGTACAATCCCTGCTTGTTCGCGGCCACTACAAATTGCCCCTGCCTGAAGGCCTGCCACGTAAACGAGGCGACCAAAACCAGCGCCATACCGACAAGCAGAAACTCATAGATAATCGCCAGGTCATATTCCTCTCCAAGCAGCAGCGGCAGGACTACAAAACAGGCAACTGCAAGCGAAAACAGCGGCGCACTCAACACTTGCAGCAGGCCAAACCGGAAAACCCAATCATATTCATGCTCCGGATTTTCAAACTCCTCCAGACAAATTTTTATGTCGTTTGCCAGTTACTTACCTGCCGCGTTTTTAAGCAATTCTTCGAAGTTGGATCGATCCAGATACTGACTGACCAACTCGTAGAAATAGTAGTAGAGGAAGAATAAACACCCATTTCGCCCACGTCCAACAGTTTGGGACTGCTGTTGACTCTCTCGGCCTCCGCGCCATGCACCCCGAATCGGCTGACGGGGAAGGTATAGGAAGAATAAATACCCTATTTTCCTTATTCCACCAGGTAAAGAAAGAAATTCTTGATGTCGTCCGGCTCTGATGACACCCGAGTTCTGACTGAGTCCCGCCGACACAGCCAATATTGCTCCTTCCAGGCGGTCGATCCAGCCAAATTTCAGCCACCCGGCATACCGGCTACCTGCGGCGGTTCTTTCAATTTGGCGAGATCGCGAGTGTGTCTTGTGGTGCGATTGCTGTCGATGAAGGCGGCAGTACCAATGTCCGCAGTTTGCCGTTCCCCGCCCCACGCGACACGATATTGAGTGTCTCCTATTGAGAAAGCTGACGCTGGGTTTCAGTTAACAAGAGACCGAGAAGTGCCCGTAGCGGCCAATTACATTTGATCAATTAAAGCTATATAGTCAGATTGTTCGGCGCATAAACACAACCACATCGAGCGCTTCTTCCGCAAGTTCTATACTGTGAGTGCTGTCTACAAATCCATGTTTTCGGTATAGCCTTTCTGCCTCACTCAGGAATGTCGTCGTATCCAAACGAAGTTCCTCGTATCCATCAGACTGCGCAGTTTCGATCAACACTTCGACAAGACGTGAGGCAATGCCCTTACCCCTGGTTTCTGTCGCTACGAACAGCCTTTTGACTTCGGCTATACCTTGATCGATTTTGTGATACATAATGCAACCTACCGGCACGCCATCCAACCTGGCCAGCAGCATTGCACCATCGGGACGAGCATGAATTTCGGGTAACTCTGCAAGCGTTCGTTCCCATTTAACAGGCTCGAAATAAATTAGTATGTTTTCACGCTGTTCTGGGTGAGCTGCATGAAGCCAGGTAACAAAGTCTCTGCACAATTGCGTGACTGCCGCGATGTCATCTGGTGTTTCGGCAATTGAAATTGCAGCAGTACTCATTCCTAGACTCTTTTTCTATTTTTTGGCAGACCGCAATGAGTATGAAGTTCACATTTGGTCGTTGTCAACAAATGACCGGTTGAAACCGCAGTCGAAAGTTGCCAGTATCTGATCAACCACGAATGACTGCTTAGGTGCGTTCTCGGAACCCCTTGTATAGTTATTCAACGTCCGTTTAGGGAAACTGATGTTCTACAGTGATCATTATGTACCACTATCGACTCTAGACGGCTTTACATTGATCGCTTGAAATATCGATACGCGATATTTCACTGACTATTCGTCGACGTGAAACTCGTTTTCGATCTTCCATGCACGATTAATTTTGACTAGCCGAAACGTATGAGTCAGATGCCGCCGCTGATGACTGTATTTAGGGTGTCGCCCCTGAGTGAACAATAGCATTCCTCGATTCTCAGAACCCAGTAAGGATTAGCCTGAACTATCAAGCAGTCGTTTTTTTCAGGGATAATGAGGCTTTGGCACAAAACCGGAAAGCCATTGCACGCTTCAACAAATTCACAACAAACAAAAATCAGAAAATCCTGTAATTTATTTCAGCGCTTGGTTAGAGTATCCCCGCATCGGAGTGAGGAAATTCCTCAAAACAGAAACTGTAATTTTAGATTTAGAATAGCCGAACCTGTTTCCTTCTGAAGTTTTTTCTGCCCTAGCCAAGTAACAATAATAGCGAGGCCAGCAACATGCGCGATCAAGCCGAAAATTCAAATACACTGATAATGCTTCGCAGGCGCCTGCTCGGTGGCGCAATCTTACTTAAAACCCTTTTACCCGTTGTTATTGTTAGTGCTCTGTTTATCTCCAGTATTGCGATTGCGAATGCTTTTAGCGATTCTCTGGAGAAAAGTATTGTGCACATAGAAACCCGGATGGCGGAGGCCGACACCCATATCGCGGAAATAAAAAAAGAAGCTGAGCGCCTGGCTAAGGAAGTCGAGGGGATAAAAAACGAGGGTCAACGTTTTTCGAAAAAAGTCAGCCGCGCAATCAAGCCCGTCAGGGATTCAGTCAATAAGGCCTGGGGGTCGTTGAGAGAGATATCCAATGCCATCGAAGGCGCAATCAACGCCATTGTCAAAGCGGTCAATACGATACTACCCAAAAAGTTAAAGCTGAAACTACTCCGGTTACCTGGAATCAAAATACCCAAAATCAATCTACCTAATCTTGATCTAAAATTCGATCTGCAGCCGGATTTAACGTCATTGAAAGCACTGCAGGAAAGTGCCGAAGGGTTACAGCAGGATTTGTATTCCACCACAGAGGATCTCCTTTCTACTATTTCCAAATGGCTTTCGGTAATTGCTATCGCTATCACGCTTGTTGGTATGTGGTTTTTGCTGGTGATAGCAGCATTCCTGATGCGCATCAGAGTACGACTTTTAGCAGGCCTGAAACTGCTAAAAGGTCAGGAAGTAGAAAATGCGGTTGTTTATTTCTAGGGATCCATACTTTATGACCCGTGCCAGAGGGGCTAAGCCAGTGCCCATTACAAGCGTACGCCGTCCTGCAAAGTGATCTCTACGCAAGAAGGCGTGTGAGAGCACATGAGTGTCTCAGCTGAGTCGTTTACGGCTGCTCGCGACAATCGTCTGCGTCCACTTAGGTGCGTTCTCGAAATCCCGATGGCCGATTTTCAGCATCTGCTGACGAGAAATCAGGCCTTCAAAATCAGCCTGGCGAATTCCGAGTTTTGCCCTTTTGAGAAGTTCGCATCAACGAACTGGGTGACCGCTAACAGGAGGTCGACCTTCAATTTCAGTTTGTTAATTCCCTCTTAGCTGGTCTTGTACTGGGTTGGTGGAACTTAGGACAGGCGCGTACCGCTACGAGCCACCAATCCAAATTATACTCCTTACTCTTCAACTTCTGAGCAGGAACGGCTCCAATCAGTTAATGGTAATATGTTATCCGATTACAAAACTAATAATGTGGCCGTTATGAGAGATTTTTATTGCGATGAAGCCCTAAGTGGTAAGACACCAATTAAGGTAGTTATGGAAACTGAACAAGTCATTGCATTTCATCACACGAAACCTTTTTGGCCAGTTCATATTGTAGTTGTTCCGAAAGTGCACGTACCTTCATTAACTAATCTTGGCGAATATTCCGTAGACATTGTTCATGCTGTTCTTGAAGTTGTAATCGAAATTGCACGGAAAATAGAAAAAGAGCACGGGGCTTGTCGTGTATTAACAAACCTTGGAGAATATCAAGATTCAAAACATCTTCACTTTCATGTTAACAGCGGCGAGCCACGCGCAGAAAGTCAATAAACTCAAAGTAAGTAGACACCTTCGATCGAACCACTCGCTAAAGTTGCAACAAACGTCTTTGGAATGGGGTATCTAGCTTAAGAAGATGGTATGCAAGTAGTTGGCTTGCCGAAGTAGTTACGCGTCCGCTTAGTACCGGTTCCTACCGCCCATCCTGAATCTGTAAGCAACCGCTCAGGTGCGAACGCAGAAGTTCGCATTGATCAGTTGAACGGTAACTAACGGGAAAGCCAAACTTTAGCTTTGACCCGGCAATTTCGGCTTCGTGACCTAAATAGACCCTCAGATTTAGTACTCGTGTTGCATCGACTGATTGAGGTCACCGTCGTTCTCTGCCGGTCACTTCAAATTTATTGGCGTCTGCTTTTGCGCGCCTGGAGGAAGTTTCGATTCGCGAATTGATCGGCAGCTAACGAAGATAGCCGTCCAGTGGCCCCCGTAGCATGAAAGCGGGGAGCAATCTTCGGTCAGCAGCGGACGATCAATTCGATTTTCACTGCCAAAGATCCCCGCCAGAAAATCAATTTACCAGTTATAAAATCAGAACAGACATCCAGCCCCAAACAGGTATACTTGCTGGATCCGAAATTAATCAAAATTCACATTCCGGGGTACACCGTTCAATTGAAAAAGCACCAGGGTACGGACGAAATTACCTATCGGAATCCAACCATTCCACCGGGTATCGAAATACACGAGGTGCCGATCGTCAGGGCAACGAATGCCGCCCTGGATGGATACGGCTGCCTGGTCGATGATCCAAAAGATTTCACCGTCGAAAACGGTAACTTTGAAATCGTTGCCTGGCCGCACAACGGCTGGCGAGGCCTCGATCCAGGCACTGGCGATGAGGGTGGTACGACTGAAGGCAGCTTTCGGTTGTTCTGGCACGAGGGTAACTTGCTTGGTGAAAACCTCGCGCTGGCGACTACCGCAAACAAGTATTTGCTAGGCCTCGGATCCCTGCCCGGCCAAAACTCTACGGACAATCCACCATCAAACGATGGCGGTGGCCAGTCAGTCGACTGCGTGTATGTCTGGTATTCAGATTACCATCCAGATGGCGGACAAATGTTTTATTCGAAAAACAGCCCCTTTGTCGCCAACCTGGCCCCGGCCGTTGGCGACACCGTGAAACCCGGGGACTTTACCGCATTCTATGTCGAGGCCGGCAAGGGGTTATACATCCACCCCGGCGTGTGGCATAACGCGGTTTATGTGAAACCGGAACATGCGCCGGTGGAAATTTTTGGCCGGCAGGGTAAGGTTCATGCGCGGATTTCCGTGCGCTGGCCCGAGGAATTCAACCAGGTATTACGGGTTCCCTTGTCACCTTAGAAAACAGACGGCACTCCCCGAGCCGGTATTTCAATCCGGCTTTTAGCCGGAATGCATTTCATCAAGAAATATTTCGAGCCGGCCTGTCCAGTAGTCCAGAGGCCGGGTAACCCTTCCCTTGACTTTCGCCGCATCGTCCCAGACCCGAACCCTGATCGCGTCCTGCCACCATCGGTGCGCGGATAATTCATCCAGCCGCGCCTGGTCAAAGTCCGCCGATTGAACGGCGAGCGTTTTGACGGATGCCCCGGCTAATTTCGCCCTGTAATTCGGATTTGTCTGGCACAGGTACAGTTTCGATTCAGCATGAAACCTGATGCAAAATAGCGAGCGTGCCGGCAACATGTTCGCCATCAGCTGCGCTCCCAGTTCGCCGTGCCCAAGCGCATTGTCCGCTATCTCCACATCCTGCAACGTGTCGGAAACCAGTTCCTGGGGCACCGCATAACGCCCAACATCGTGCAGCATTGCGGCAAATACCAGTTCATCGTCCGCGCCCGCATGATCGGCAAGTTCCGCACATTGCAGCGCGTGCTCGAGTTCGGTTACGGCCGATTCCCCGTAGCGAATCTTGGCGGCCCTGTCGAAACTGCCAGTAACCTGTTCGTATGCCGTTTGCCAGGATGGAGCGTCGTTACTAGCCATTACATTGCCCTCGAGTAGGTGTCCGGGTACCGATATTCATTTTCATCGAATGCACGGCGTCGGCCATATTGCGCTTTTTCGCGACCATCGGGACACGGTCAACTTAACGAATAACCAGCCAAAATAAAGGCCTGAATCACGCCACGTCGCTTTATCAGAGCTGCGCTTACCGTTCCCTCGCAATACCGATTGATTCTCGGGATTTCGAAGATCTTCCGGTCTCAGCCCGACTCGTTCCTTCACGGGGAAGTCAGCTAAAAAAACCCGGCATTTTGCCGGGTCAAACTTCCAACCGAGGAGAGATCGATTGGTTCATTTTCGATGCGATTCTCCAGATCTGTCCTGGTTGCTATGCGCTCCTTGCAGTAACCGGTATTGGGGTGACCACAAATCGCGACTATTTAGCCCTTGCAACGCGCGACCTCGCCCAGGCAGAAAATAGTTCGGAAATGACCACGAGGCCAACGATTGAAAGCAGAATAGCCGCAGTACGTTCCGTCTCGATTTGCATGATGTTGCGCTTTAGATACCAGCCCATGCCGCCAGCGCCGACAAACCCCACGACTGTCGCGGCTCGAAAGGCAACGTCCCAGGTGTAAATAGCGATGCCAGTGAACGCAACCCGTACCTGGGGGAAAACGCCGAATACAAACACCTGTAGATTGGTGCCACCCATGGCCCGAATGGCTTCCACTTCACCCATATCGATGGATTCCACCTCCTCGGCAAACAATTTACCGGCAAATCCGATCGAGAACATGGTGAGAGCCAGCACTCCCGGCAACAAACCGAAACCCAGTATCGTCACGAACAGGATCGCCCAGATCATTTCGTGAACCGAGCGACAACCCATCGCCAGCAGCCGCGCAACCGGATAAATATACTTTCGCGAAGGACTGACGTTGTAGGCGGCGAACCATCCTAGAAATATCGCCAGCGTCAATCCGAACAGCGTCCCCAGGTAGGCCATCTGCACGGTTTCAATAACCGATTCAAAATATGCCTTGTCGACAATATAATCGAGGTCTGGCGGATAGTAGCGATTAGCCAGGACATCACCCAGGCGGCCGAACATTCCCAGAATTCGTTCCAGGGGTATATTCAGGTAATGAACGGAATAGGTGAGAAATAATAAAATGGCGAAAAGCACCCCGTAATTGATCAATGACTGGGGATATTTGAACCGGCTCCATTCGCGGTGAACGTTGTCTCCCCGCAGGGTATCAGCCTTTGTTTTTTCAGGCATCGTCATGTGCTGATACTTCCATGATTTTTGGCCATCAGATAAGAGCCTTGCGCGAGTAATGTGAAACCACTTCACCAATCAGGATCAGCATGAGAATAGCAATGATGACCGTCGTCACCCCGGGATAGTTGAAGGTATTCATCTGCCGGAAAAATACCAGCCCCAGGCCGCCCGCCCCCACCAGACCCAGCACTGAAGATCGCCGAATATTAATTTCCCATTCGAAAATTACGATGCCCAGAATGACCGGCAAAACCTGCGGTAAAATTGCATAAATCATCACTTGCAGGTTGCTGCCGCCCATGGCCCGAATGGCTTCAACCGGCCTGTGATCGATATTCTCTATTGCTTCGGCCGACATTTTGGCTATAAAGCCAAGCGAACGCGCAGCAATGGCAAGAATACCGGCGAAGGCCCCCAGTCCAACTGCCGAAACAAAAATCAAAGCCCAGACAATTTCATGGATTGACCTGCTAAGCGTCATGGCGACCCGGGCAATCGGGTAGGTCACCGGCTTGAATGGCGTCACATTGAGCGCCCCGAACCAGATCATTGGTATGCAAAAAACAAGGCCAAGCAAGGTTCCGATGCAGGCGATCATGAAAGTTTCGATCGTCGGGCCCAACAAGCTGGGGATCAACGCAAAGTCGATACCGATAAAATGCCCCACGGATTCACCGATATCGGCTAGCGTTCCGATTCTTTGCCAATCCGTATCATCGATTACGGTGGCCTGGACACTCCACAGCACCAGGCCTATCAATACTGCGAAGATTCCAAACTGTACGCCCTTTTTCCAGCGGCGCAGCCTGATGACGTCATCCAGTGTTAATGGTGTGGCTTGATCTTGCACGTCTTATCGCTCAACTCAAAGGACTTCCATTGCATAGATTTCCTCGAGACTACTCTGGTCGAGCGACTCGGTCGGACCATCAAACATTTTGTACCCGTCCTGCAGGCCTATAATTTTATTACAGAACTCCCTGGCCAGTTGGACATCGTGAATATTGCACAGCACCGGAACTTTCAGTTCGGTTGCCATGGCGCGAATCAGCTCCATTACCTCCCTGGAAATTTTCGGATCCAGTGCCGAGGTAGGTTCATCCAGTAACAGCAGGTTCGGTTCCTGCATCAGCGCACGGGCAATGCCGACCCGCTGGCGTTGTCCACCGGAAAGTTGATCGGCCCGTTTGTCGATATGATCCTGCAATCCGACCCGCTCCAGAAGCTCAAGAGCCCGCTGGATATCACGATTTGTGAATACCCTGAAGATGCTGCGGATAGCACCGACATATCCCAGCCGCCCGGACAGGACATTGTCCATCACCGACATCCGGTTGATCAGATTGAACTCCTGGAAAATCATGCCGATGTGGCGACGCTTGCGCCGCAACGCTCGCGAGTCCAGCGACAGCATATCCGTACCATCGAGCCTGATATTTCCGGATGTCGGTTCGATCAGCCGGTTGATACAACGGATCAGGGTTGACTTACCCGCCCCGCTCGGACCGATAATTGCGAAAAAATCATTGTCTTCGACTTCGAAACTAATGCCCTTGAGAATTTCCGGCCCACGGGCACTGTATTTTGCTCTCAGGTTCTCGACTTCAAGAATCGCCATTTCTACATTCACCCTGTGAGTACACCAAGGAACTTTTCAGCTATAGCTGTCGCGCGTAACGGGAGAACTGCGTTGCAACCCATGCACGAGTATGCAACGCAGCCTCACAGCTGGCAGGCTCAGTTTGCAGCCTTTTTCGCATCCTTTGCTTTTTTCAAATCCCGAATCACGTCGTAATCCGCAGACGTCATGGGAACGAATGTATTGGATTTTACATTTGCCAAAAAGGCTTTCGCATTCGGATCATCCTTCAGACCCAGGAATGTTTTACGAATATTTGCCTTGATGTCTTCGCAAAGGGAACCCCGGTAAACAAATGGGTCCTGTGGGATCGGCGGTGAGGACCAGATAATATTAAAGTCTTCGAGTTTGACTTCTCCCTTGTCGACGACATTGTCGAAGCGGTGTGACGCAACAAAGGCCGCGTCCACCTTGCCTTGATAAACAGCAACGGTGGAAAGTTCATGCGAGCCCGTGTAGACCACTTTCTTGAAGTAATTGTCGATATCCATATCGATTACCTTTGAAAAAACCACCCGCGGAACCAGGTTTCCGGAGGTGCTCCCCGGATCGGTCAATCCAACCAGCTTGCCTTTCAGGTCCTCGATAGTTGTGAGCCCTGACCCTTTCTTTGAAACCAGCACTCCTCTATAACCCGGGCCCTCTTCCTGCAAATGACCCGGCTTCTTGGCATAGGTGGCAAACACTTCGATGTCAGGATCCTTACTGTTGGCAATCACGTAGGAATATGGACCCAGAACCGCGACATCGACGAACTTGCTCAGCAAACCTTCGACCACGGAAGCATAGGATGTCGGCATGAAGAATTCGATTTTCTTGCCGGTCTCCGCAGCCAACCGGTCGGTAATCGGTTTGTAGAGCTGCAGTTCCGCCACGGTTTCCTCGGTTGGGATAATCGCAAACGTCAGACTGTCTGGGTTTTCGCACTCGGCGGCCATCGCGGTGGTGCTAGCCATGGACCCAAGAACCATCGTCACTGCGATTGCGGTAGCGCCAACGGCCACCCTTTTACCAAATGCCGCAATCGACACTGATAGTTTCGAGATATCTTTTTTCATTGTTTCGCTCCTCTTTTCTCTTTATGGTTAGGTGACACCACTCTATGGCGGTATCGCAAAAATAAATCAGCCCTTAAATTTTGAAATTCTCCATCACTCGCTCATGCCTACCGATGAAGTTCAACCCACGTTCACCCGAAAGCGCATGCGTTAGCAGCTCTTTCCATTCCTCAACTTGAACTCCGTAACTCGAAGCCTTTGTTGAAACGTCCAGACCATTCAAAAAACGATCCAGTTCGGTTACGGCCTTGTCGAGATCGTCACCAAATATTCTGCGCAGATTAGCGTCACATGTATCATCCTCGCCGATGACACTGGCAAGCACCATTGGCAAACTGAAGGAACAGGCCAATCCGTGTGGGACCTGATACTTCAGCGTAATGGGGTAGGACACCGAATGCGCCAAGGCGGTCCTCGTGTTCGAAAAAGCCAGGCCGGCAAACAGGCTGGCTCTTGCCACCCGGGAGCGTAACTCGAGGTTTTGCAGATCGCTTACCAGCCGCGGTAAAGTTTGCATAATCTCGGTCGCGGCAAACACGGCGTGATTGGCCGATACCGGGTTGCTGTTGCGATTCCAGATACTTTCAAGAGCATGGGAAAGCGCGTCAAGCGCGGTGCTAATTGTTAATTCCAGGGGTAGCCCAAGCATCAATTCGGGGTCGATAACGGCGTGTGTCGGATAAAGAGCATGCCGTGACAGGGAATATTTTTTTTGTGCCTGGGTATCCCACACGGTTGCCCACCGGGTTACTTCACTTCCGGTTCCCGCGGTGGTCGGAATGGCAATAATTGGATAGGCACCCAACCGGTTTCCACCTGCGCCCGTTTCCAGATACTCGCGAACCGGTGCAAAACCGCTATTGCTGGAAGCGAGAACCTTGGCCGCATCAATGACCGAACCGCCGCCGAGCGCAATAATAACCATGTCTTCACAGGCATCCCTGGCAAATTGACGACAGGATTCGGTCAGGGTGTCGAAATTGGGGTTCGGCGTGATGTTGTCTACGATAGAGGCGGGTTTACCCGCAGCACCGATGAGCCGGTCAGCTAAAGTCTTGAAGTAAGGCTCGTTATAGGTAACCAGGCAAAACGGCCGACCCTGAACGATGTCACCGACAGAATCGAAAACGCCTTTTCCAAAACGGATTTCTACCGGGTTTTCGAACGTCCACACAAGTCATTCCCCTTCTGATTGCAGTGCAACTAGCCGAACAAGGCGCTGATTTATCGTTATTGACGCGATAGTTCCACATCTAGTAGCATTTAACAAATGCATTAAAACAATTAGAACTATTCATTTTATCGATGCTTTATTCTCAACTCAGATCATTCCACGCTGTCGCCAAAGAAGGTGGATTTACCGCCGCATCCCGTGCCATCCACATAGGTCAATCCACAATCTCGACACAAATCAAGGCATTGGAAAATAATTACGGGGTTACCCTGTTTCACCGACCGGGGCGCAAGATACAAATATCTGACTGCGGGGAAGCGCTGTTCAAGATCAGCCAACGCATACTCCAGCTGGAAGAAGAAGCCCGAGATTTGCTCAACAACTACGGGGGCATTCTGACCGGAGATTTGAGGGTTGGAGCTGTCGGACCCTATCATGCGACCGACATGCTGGCCAAGTTCAACCAGAAACATCCAGGAATCAACCTGACGGTAAAGCTTGGTAACTCAATGGAAATGGTCGACCTGTTGATGAATTACTCGGTCGATGTTGCAGTACTCGCTCATACCGAGGACAACCCGGCAATCTATGCCCGACCTTTCAGCCGTCACCCGGTGATCGTGTTCGTGAATACTTCCCATCCCTTCGCCAAACGTCGACACATCCGACTGGAAGAGTTGCAGGGTCAGCGCTTCGTCTACCGCGAAGTGGGGTCAACCACCCGCAAAGCTTTTGAAAAAGCCCTGAAAAGCGCGGGCGTCACCGTGGATCCGGTGATGGAAGTAGGGAGCCGTGAATCGGTATGGCTCGCAGTAGAGCGAGGTATCGGCATTGGCGTGGTTTCCGATGTTGAATTCAATCCCCACCCTAACCTCAGAACCATCAAAATTTCTGATGCAGAAATTTTTACCACTGCTCACATCACCTGCCTGTCAGACCGCGTGGAATCAAAACTAGTTAAAACATTTTTTGAAATTGCCGAGTCAATTCCACAATCCCAAAGAGTATCCAGTTAATTCCTGGCCCGAGTATCAACGCGCCGAAACCCGGACCTGGCGACGACAAGCCCGTTGATTCAGGAATTCAGGAATCCACGCATCGAAGCTGATTTCTGCGTCTCGATGGATTCGAGCACGGCCTGTGCGGGTTCGATTGCGGTCGATTCTGGAATGTTTGCCTAAAGATTGGGCCTGGGGTAACCACCACGAACAGACATCTCAGGGCTCATGCGCCTGTGATTCGATCTAAAAGCGTTGAATCGATACCAGATGAGTTGAGTGCTGCCGGTTTATTTTCTCCGCTTTTTCCGGCTTGAGCTCAGCAGGGTTAAGCGAGCCGGAAATCAATGTGCCTGCAGTCTCATAATAAAAACAGGTTTACCGTCATTACCACTCGCTTCGCCGGTCACGATTATTTTTTCATCTAACTGCAAGCCTATCCCCTTACCATATGCATAGGTATAGTCGCCTTCGAGACTATAAATGCCATAGCCTTCTCTGCTAAAAGTGGTGTCGAGTGATCCATCTGAATTATATCTCAGGACTATAACTTTGTTGCCCAGGGCACCTGCCGTGATTATTTTTCCGTCCTTTTTTATAGCCATTGATTGTGCGGTTGCATATAAGCAGCCATCAAATTGAGGGTTGTACGAAACTACTCCACCAGCACCGAAAATCGCATCCAGCGTTCCATTGCCGGCGTATCGCAAAATAAAACTCGAATCGTTTTCACAGTTATAATCCCAGATGTTACCCGCAACCAGAATAGCGCCATCAGGCTGCACGATAACAGCACTGCCTGACTCATAAATATAATCATAGGTGACGACTCCATTTATCCCGAAACTGGAATCCAGGGTTCCATCAGCGTTGTAGCGCAGTGTCAACACATCGGTAAATGCTTTAACGACGGCATCGGATGTACTGCCGGTAACGACAATTTTACCGTCCTGCTGTAAAGCAACGCTTTTCGCTTCATCCCAGCCAGCACCATCGTATGTGGATTGGCCATTAGTGCCAAATGTATTATCGAGTGTTCCGTCGCTGTTGTACCTTAAAACCAGTGCGTATTGATCAGTTCCAGTTGCTGTTCTACCCGCAACAACGATTTTTCCATTTTTTTGTATGGCAAGGTCATATCCGTAGTCCCCGTAGCCCGCGATATTTGTAACGACTCTGCCGTTCGTGCCAAATGTATTATCGAATGTGCCATCACTGTTTAACCTGATCAGTAAGATACTTCCGGTATCAGACGGGCCACTGACCGTATACCCGGATACGACAATTTTCCCATCGGTCTGTATCTCTACGGCATAACCTTCGCCTGCACAACCATCGCACTCGCTGTAGATAATGCTGCCGTTCGAACCAAAGGTACTGTCCAGCGTCCCATCTTCGTTGTATCTCAGGATAATTGTATTGTTTCTGTCAACACTGAAAATGAACCCGGTTACTACTATTTTTCCATCAGTCTGGATCGCTACCGCACGTCCCTCTTTATTTTCAGTCGAACTTTGATAGATAGCGATTCCGTTTACTCCAAACGATGCGTCGAGATCGTAAATATCTGCATTTGCTGGATAAGAGGACGCATCATCAGGGATAGAAAACTCCTGGTACTCGATAATATTCGACAGCCAGTCACCATCCAGATCTTGATTAGCATCATTTCCATCATCTGGATTTAAGCCGTATAAAGTTTCCCAGCTATCGTGCATACCATCGCCGTCTGTATCGACAAGATCTGTCTCCGCTTCGATCTCGGACCAGCTGAGGTTATACGTGACTTCGAAAGTCGCATCACCGTCCAGATCGAGTCCGATAGAGGTATAAGTATCTGAGATTGCGATAACCTGGATTGCGGAATCGAGATTTCCCGTAAGCAACAACTGCCCACTATCAGGATATTCTTGCGTAACGGTGCTGAAAATAAGAGAGGCGATAGTGGTGAAATCGACATAGCCGAGTGTCGAGTCGTAAATGCGCCCGGAAATGTTTTCAGAGAACGACGACGGGAACGAAATATCATCGTAATCGATAATGCTCACCTGGTTGGTAATCATTAACATCTCACCCGTAGCATTGTCCCGGGTAACGAGTCTATCCACGGTCAACTGCTCGATTGCGGGGCCAATGGATATCTGTGAGTGAATCGATCCATCGAGACTCAAACTGTAGGTCGTGCTTGAAAGGGTTAGTACAGAAAAGCTAAAAATCGCATCAGTAGGAAGAAGAAGGCCGAAATCGAAAGCATTAACCTGTAATGTTATTTCACCATCCAGGGTTTCATCGCCTTCACGGCAATTTATGTAAACAAAGGTCAGCGTTCCCGTACCATTGTCTTCGATAAATCCAGTTATTTGTATCGAGCCACCACTATTGTCGCAGGGTTCTGTTTCGTCTAAATCGGTCCGTGCCCGTACCGCGCTCGATCTCGACAAAAACTCCGGTGAAGATTGCATCGAATTGCGAAGAATCCGGGCCAGCCGACCGGGAATTCGCGCAAGACCGACGCCTTGAACGTTGGTATCTATTGAAGTGTCGACTTTGGCTGCGCCTCCGGAGGTCGATTCAACAATTATTTGTCCGACGATGACATTTCCAACTAATCTGGTGGCATTTGTTGTGGAAATGACGGCTGGATCGGTATTACCCGAATAAGTAATTTCGGTTGAGCTATCTTCACCGCCACCTCCGCCGCCACTAGCCACAATGCCTAGAATACCAAGCAGAAATATTCCCACCAAAAGCAATTCGCGAAGATACTTATTCATGGCAAGCATGTTTATTTTTCTACTGATTGATAGTGACTCGATCTTAGGTTCGGAAAAAGTCTAAAAATATGATTCGGATCAATCGCACCTCAAATCAGTAAACTTAGAGCTCTAATTAGTTTTTTTGCGTCAGCGATACTGCCACTGACACCTATGAAGAGTCGGCCAGTCGCAGCGCGCTGCAGATATCTGGCGAGGCGACAGGAAAATCAATATAGCGTGGATCTCTCGGCGCAATAACACGGGACGGTCAGGTCGCACATGCAACCGGCCCGTCCCGTCTTCCCGTTTCAGCTCCGGGTTGAGGCCGCGCCCTAGAAGTCGCCCATGCCAGGCGGATGAGCGCCATGGTCATGTTTCTTTGCGGGCATATCGGTAATCATGACCTCGGTGGTAATCATCAACCCGGCGATAGAGCCCGCATTCTGCAATGCAAACCGGGTGACCTTGGTTGGGTCGATGATACCCATTTCCAGCATGTCGCCGTAATCCTCGGTCTGGGCATTGTAACCGAAGCTGCCTTTGCCCTCCCGCACCCTGTCCAGCACCACGCTGGAATCTACGCCGGCGTTGGCGATGATCTGCCGGAACGGCTCCTCCATCGCCCGCAACGCGATGTTGACACCGATGCCCTGGTCTTCGTTGGCAGTGGTCACCTTATTGCGAATAGCGTCTGCAGCGCGCACCAGGCTGACACCGCCGCCGGGAACGATGCCCTCTTCGACGGCTGCCCGCGTGGCATGCAGGGCGTCATCCACCAGATCCTTCTTCTCTTTCATTTCCACTTCGGTGGCGGCACCGACCTTGATCACAGCCACGCCGCCGGCCAGCTTGGCCACGCGTTCCTGCAGTTTCTCGCGATCGTAATCGGAGGTGGTGTTTTCGATCTCGGAGCGAATCTGGGCTACGCGCGCGTCGATATCGGCTTTCTTGCCGGCACCGTCCACCAGGGTGGTATTGTCCTTGGTGATGACAACGCGCTTGGCGCTACCCAGGTTGTCGAGCGTGGCTTTTTCCAGGCTGAGCCCGAGTTCCTCGGAGATCACCTGGCCCCCGGTCAACAGCGCGATATCCTGCAGCATGGCCTTGCGCCGATCGCCGAAGCCTGGCGCCTTGACCGCGCTGACCTTGAGCACGCCGCGCAGGTTGTTCACCACCAGCGTGGCCAGCGCTTCTCCCTCGACGTCTTCCGCGATGATCAGCAGCGGGCGGCTGGCCTTGGCAACGGATTCCAGCAGCGAGACGATGTCGCGAATGTTGCTGATCTTCTTGTCGAACAGCAGCAGGTAAGGCTCGTCCAGTTCCACCTGCATCTTGTCCTTGTCGGTGACGAAGTAGGGTGACAGGTAGCCGCGGTCGAACTGCATGCCCTCGACCACCTCCAGCTCATTCGCCAGGGATTTGCCTTCTTCCACCGTGATCACACCATCGCGGCCGACCTTCTCCATGGCTTCGGCAAGAATGCTGCCGATGTCTTCGTTCCAGTTTGCCGAAACCGTGGCAACCTGGCCAATTGCCTTGTTGTCGTCACAGGGCCTGGACTGATCGTGCAGCTGCGTGATCGCGGCCGCAACGGCGGCGTCGATGCCGCGCTTGAGATCCATCGGGTTGAAACCGGCGGCGATGGCCTTGCGGCCCTCCAGGATCATCGACTGGGCCAGCACGGTAGCCGTGGTAGTACCGTCGCCTGCCTCGTCCGCGGTCTTCGCGGCAACTTCTTTCACCATCTGCGCGCCCATGTTCTCGAATTTGTCGGCCAGCTGTATATCCTTGGCCACGGTCACGCCGTCCTTGGTTATCTTGGGTGCGCCGAAACTCTTGTCGAGAATGACGTTACGGCCCTTCGGCCCCAGCGTGGCCTTTACCGCATTCGCCAGGATATTTACGCCGGCAAGCATGCGCTCGCGGGCATGGTCTGAAAACTCTATTTCTTTTGCGCTCATGCTGCTTCCTCCACTGCCTTATCCTGCTCGATTACCGCCAGGATGTCAGATTCCTTGATAACCAGTACCTCCTCGCCATCGATTTTTATCTCCGACGGGGCGTACTTGCCGAACAAAACGCGATCGCCCACGCATACCGCGGGCGGAATGGTTTCACCGTTTGC
>Ga0209536_100006864_pt1 | contig 17330 bp, 21 predicted proteins | sample DeeMarSeWOR28_12_FD_187461 | JGI IMG/M metagenome (GOLD analysis project Ga0209536, IMG submission 187461) | Marine sediment microbial communities from White Oak River estuary, North Carolina - WOR-2-8_12 (SPAdes) (version 2) | ecosystem: Environmental > Aquatic > Marine > Intertidal zone >... | reverse complement strand
AATCATGTTGTATCAGTGGAGGAATCTGCAATTTAACATAATATACATTATACGCAATTTTGTGTTGGTTCAAGCTGTCATGTTGTTGAATTTTCATCCCTTCATGTAAGTGGCATACATTCCAAAAGAACGACTATTAGCATCAATATCACCATCGCTGTTCGTATCACCGTTTCCATTTTCAATGGAACAAACGAATATTAGTCCATGTATTTCTAATAAAAGCTAGCTATTATACTAAGACGCAAATAGATCGTGTTTTATCAATTCGGTTTATGAAAGCAACTATGAGATTTTCACAGCATTCGTACCCAAATTGTACTCACACGTAAAGTCATAAATTCAATACCCTAGGAACTCGTTCAGAATCTTATCTATTTGATAAATCTCAATGATTTCATAAAGTGATTATGTCAGTGTTTACACACCATGGCCAAAACCCTTGAGACACATAGTCCTACCGGCGCTGCGGAGAATTCCAATACGCGGCAGCATCGAATGCCGTTTGGGGCTGAACTACGCCAAGATGGCAACGTTTGTTTTCGTCTTTGGGCTCCTGCGGCGAAAGAAGTTGATGTTTCTTTAACCTTTGACAAATCCCATGGTACCAATACTAGTGGGAATCAAACGTCTACTAGCATCCCCATGGATGCCGAGCCAGACGGTTGGTTTAGTGTCACCACAAATGGGGCCAATGTTGGCACTCAATACCGATTTTGTATCAATGGCGATAAGCATGTTCCCGATCCTGCGTCACGTTTTCAACCTGAAGATGTGCACGGTCCAAGTGAGGTAATCAATCCATGTGACTTTTATTGGCACGACTCGACTTGGCGGGGTCGCCCATGGGAAGAAGCCATCATTTACGAGTTACATGTTGGTACTTTCACTCCTGAGGGCACTTTCGCAGGTGTACAGCAAAAGCTCGATTATTTAGTGGATCTTGGTGTTACTGCTATTGAACTAATGCCAGTGGCGGATTTCCCAGGGGCACGCAATTGGGGTTACGACGGTACTTATTTATTTGCTCCAGAAAACCATTACGGCAGGCCTGAGGACTTGAAAGCTTTGATTGATGCGGCGCATGCGCGCGGCTTGATGGTGTTTTTGGATGTGGTCTATAACCATTTTGGTCCGGAAGGTAATTTTCTGCATCTCTATTCTCCCCAGTTTTTCAAACCACGCTGTCACACGCCGTGGGGTGCCGCTATTAACTTTGATGGCAAACACAGTTATTGGGTGCGGCAGTTTTTTATTCACAACGCCCTATTTTGGCTTGACGAATATCATTTTGACGGATTACGTTTGGATGCGGTGCACGCGCTAGTAGATGACTCCAAGCTGGACATTCTCACAGAGTTGGCTGATTGTGTGTACAACACATTTGGCGAACAACGTCATATCCATCTGATGCTGGAAAACGACAACAACGCTTCACATTATTTAACTAGAGACGAAAGGCACTATCCCAAGAAGTACGTAGCACAGTGGAATGATGATATTCATCATGCCATCCATGTGCTGCTCACTAAAGAAGAAAATAATTATTATCAGGATTATACTGATGATCCAATGCAATACTTGGGACGCTGTTTGGCAGAAGGTTTTGCTTACCAGGGAGAACGATCGGCTTACCGAGGTAACACACCGCGTGGGGAGTCCAGTGCTCACTTGCCAGCCACGGCTTTTGTGTCCTTCTTGCAAAATCACGATCAAGTGGGGAATCGGGCTTTTGGCGATCGAATAAATTCCCTTATTAGCCCGGAGCAATACCGCGCCGCTTTAGTCTTACTACTGCTCGCTCCTTCACCTCCTCTACTTTTTATGGCCCAGGAATGGGGTAGCTTTCAACCTTTTCCATTTTTCTGCGATTTTGAACGGGGTCTGACGAGAAAAGTCATCGCAGGTCGTAATTCGCAGTTTAAAAAGCAATCTATCAAGAAAGCGATCCCAAACCCAGCGGATGTTGATACATTTTTACAAGCTGTAATTAACTGGCAAGACTGTAACCAACCGCAGCATAACCAATGGTTAGAGCTGCATCGTGAACTGCTAAAACTGCGGAAAAGTGAGGTAATACCCAGATTAAAGTCCATGAAGGGAAATCAAAAAGCTTTTAATCGACTTAGCCATAACGCGTTATCCGCAAGTTGGTTTCTGGGCGACGGCTCGGAATTAGTTGTCGTTGCTAATTTAGGTGACGAGGCAATTACGAAGGTTGACCTTCCATGCAAGCCCGTTCTCTACGCAACGCACAACGAAAAAACGCGACAAACATGTGATAACCGGCTATCGCCTTGGTCAGTAGTCTGGTATCTCGATAAAAAATTGCAAGCTTTCGGATGAGCAACAGGCAGAGAATATTTTGGATTATGTCTTACACTATTAGTAAAACATTTATTAGATTCGACGGAAACAACGATTGACCATGAGCAGTGTAGATTATTCAAATAACCATCAAGGAGAAATCCTCGCTGTACGTGGTAACGTTGTCGATGCGCGTTTTCCTGCCCCCCTGCCCGCCCGAAATAATCAATTGCGCACCGGAATCGACAATCGTGTTGTATTGGAAGTGCAAACCCATTTGGATACCACCACTGTACGTTGTATCGCACTAAACTCCACGCGCCGTCTTGCCAGAGGAATGCCAGTACTGGACACAGGCGCTGCCTTGCAAATGCCTGTGGGTGAAGCCTTACTAGGGCGTATGCTCAATGTGTTTGGGGATACCATTGATGGCGGAGATTCATTAGAGACACAAGAACACTGGCCAATCCACCGCCCGCTATTGCCGCTTGCTGATCGATCTACCAGTACGGACGTATTTGAAACCGGCATAAAAGCCATAGACTTATTGGCTCCGCTGGAGCGCGGTGGCAAATCCGGCATGTTCGGTGGAGCTGGTGTGGGCAAAACGGTATTGATCAATGAAATGATAAACAACATGGCGGCGCAATACGAAGGCGTCAGCTTGTTTTGCGGTATCGGAGAACGCATGCGAGAGGCCGAGGAGATGTACAGTTCTATGCGGGAGTCCGGGGTATTGGAAAAAGCAGTATTGATCTACGGGCAGATGAATGAGCCGCCTGGAGCAAGGTTTCGCGTTGGCCATGCGGCGCTGACCGTGGCTGAGTATTTTCGTGACATCCTCAAACTGGATGTACTTTTGCTCATCGACAACGTGTTCCGCTTTGTTCAATCGGGCACTGAGGTCTCCGGATTAATGGGCCGTATTCCTTCGCGGGTGGGTTATCAGCCTACTCTCGCCACGGAACTGGCTTCGTTGGAAGAGCGAATTTGCAGTTCGCGCAACGGGAATATCACCTCGGTGCAAGCGGTGTATGTACCCGCTGACGACCTAACAGATCCCTCCGCTACCCATATATTTGCGCATTTGTCGGCTTCTATCGTGCTTTCGCGCAAACGCGCCAGCCAGGGATTTTATCCTTCCATCGACTTGCTTCAGACCGATTCGAAAATGCTGACGCCGACCATAGTGGGAAAACGGCACTACAGAGTAGCGCAAGAAGTACGTAGTACGTTGGCGGAATACGAAGATCTAAAGGACATCATCTCCATGCTGGGCATGGAAGAACTTTCCCGTGAAGACCGTACTACCGTTAGCAAGGCGCGGCGGCTGGAACGTTTCCTGACACAGCCTTTTTTCACGACTGAACAATTCACCGGCAAACCCGGCAAGCTGGTTTCTCTGGAACAAACCATAATTGGTTGCGAATGTATTCTCGCGGGTGAGTTAGCCGATGTTCCTGAAAATGCTTTTTACATGATCGGTGCTATTGATGAGGCAAGGGAACAAATAACCGATCCTGAACAAGATTCAGATAGGACAAAAACATGAGTGACGGTCAGGCGGATAGCGCTATCGACATGCATCTGAAAGTATTGCTGCCCACTGAGGTACTGGTGGATGAGCGGGTGACTAAAGTGATTGCTGAAGCGGACAATGGCGCCTTCTGCCTGTTACCACGGCACATTGATTTCGTCGCTGCGCTGGTGCCAGGAGTGTTATGCTTTTGTGGCGCAAAGGGTGAAGAAGGTTTTGCCGCCGTGGACGAAGGCGTACTGGTTAAATGTGGCCATCAAGTGTTGGTTTCCACGCTCAATGGTGTGCGGGACACAGATCTGGGGCGACTGCAAGATTTAGTGGAAGAGCGATTTTTAGAACTCGATGAACACGAACGCAAAACGCGCTCTGCTCTGGCGCGCCTAGAAGCAGGGACTTTACGTGGATTCCGAGAGTTGCAGGAGAAATTCCGTGGTTGAGGCACCAGACGATCCTAAAACCGGCAGCAATCAAGAGCGGTTTAGCGATACGGTCAGCCGCCGTGCCGAGCGCAAGCAGCGCGCCCGCAATAAAAATAAGCGCACTGCCTGGTTTGGGCTCGGTATGTTCGGTCTAGTGGGTTGGTCAGTTGCTATCCCTACACTGGCCGGCATTACCTTGGGCGTATGGCTGGATGCGCGTTGGCCGGGGCGTCCCTCCTGGACTTTGACGTTTCTTATCATTGGTGTGGCATTGGGTTGTCTTAATGCCTGGTATTGGATTAAACAAGAAAGTGAACGTGAATAATAGGAACCGATATGAATGATTTTAATGATATTGCGATCTTGATAATGATGTTTGTCTTGGGTTCATTTATAGCCGCACTGTATCTTTCCAGTTTATGGTTAACCGTGTGGCGCATTCATCGGGGTCGCCACCCTGCACTATGGTTGATAAGCAGCCTTATTGTACGCATGGGATTATTGCTAATCGCTTTTTATTTTATTGTCGGTGACGGCCATTGGGAGCGCTTGCTGGCAGCCCTCGCCGGATTCGTTGTATTACGTACTATCGCTATACGCCGGGTGCGTCAAAAAATTCCAGCGAATGCGCAAAAAGGATAACCGCTATGACTATCAGTCCCGATGACGTTGTTTTTTGGCAATGGGGAATGATTTCGCTTAATGCGACCATAGTCTATACCTGGGTGGTGATGGCCTTGTTAACACTCATCTCCTGGTTAGTAACGCACCGCTTGTCCAGTGGAACCGATATCTCGCGTTGGCAGAACCTGTTGGAAGTATTAGTCACGGGTATTGGCGATCAAATCCGGGAAGTCAGTCACACCGAACCCGGCAAATATCTCCCCTTTGTCGGTACGTTGTTTTTATTTATCGCTTTGGCCAATCTGCTTAATGTGATACCCGGATATCTAGCTCCCACAGGTTCTCTGTCAACCACCACTGCGTTAGCCATTTGTGTATTTGTAGCGGTGCCGATCTATGGCATCGCAAGCCAAGGTCCATTGAATTACTTAAAGCACTACATTAAGCCGACAGTTCTGATGTTGCCCTTTAATATTATTGGCGAGATCTCCCGCACTATTGCATTGGCCGTACGTCTGTACGGTAACATCATGAGTGGCACAGTAATTGTCGCCATTTTATTAAGTTTAACGCCTTATTTCTTTCCCATTGTCATGCAGTTATTAGGCTTACTGACCGGCATGATACAAGCGTATATTTTCGCTATTTTGGCCATGGTTTATATCGCTTCTGCCACCACAGCGCACGACGGCGGTGAACCCCCTGAGAATTCACAAGAAACACAATGAAGTCAATGAGGAGAATGATATGGATGATATTTCAATTATAGGTATGGCTTCCATTTTTACAGCGGGCCTGACCATCGCTATTGGTTCCATCGGTCCAGCATTTGGTGAAGCGCGAGCCGTAGCTCAAGCGTTGAGTGCTATCGCCCAGCAACCGGATGAATCCGCTACCATCACCCGAACCTTGTTTGTAGGCTTGGCTATGATCGAATCCACGGCCATTTACTGTTTTGTGGTCACCATGATTTTAATTTTCGCTAATCCTTTTTGGGACTATGTAACAAAGCCGGCGGGAGGCTAATTCATGACAATAGACTGGATCACAGTCTCGGCACAGATTGTCAACTTTCTTGTTCTGGTTTGGTTGCTCAGACGGTTTTTATATCAGCCGGTGATGCGCGCTATGGAACGCCGTGAGCAACGGATCGCTGTGCGCCTGTCCGATGCCCAGGAACGGGAACAACAAGCTGAAGAGCAGATTAAGCGTTACCAGGATAAGACCGAAGAAATGCAGCGCAAACAAGACGAAATTTTTGCCAACGCTAAAGAGCAGGCCGAACAGCAAAAACATCAAATGCTTCGTGAAGCGCGCGATGAGGTGGCTGAAACCCGAGAGCACTGGCAGCGACAAGCCAATCAGGAGAAACAGGAATTTCTCAACAATTTGCGCCATCAAGCCACCGATGCCATTGAGGCCATAGCCCGTAAGGCATTAATTGACCTGGCAGATGCTGAATTGGAGCAACAAGTGGTTGAATCATTTATTCAAAGGTTGAAATCACTGGACATAACCGTCAGAAAAGCTATATCAGATACAATCGAACCGGTGCGTATCGTAACAACATTTGAGTTGGATTCCACAGTTCGGAGCCGGCTTACCCGTGCAGTTCATGAACACCTTATCGAAGGTATTGAAGTGGAATATTCTCGGTCGCCTGAGTTGCTGTGCGGGATAGAACTCACAAGTGGCGGGCGGCGATTGAGCTGGAACTTAGCGGATTATCTTGAACAGCTGACCGCTCGTGTAGAAGAAGCGTTTGTGCCAACCGAACCGGCTAAGGATTAAAACACATGTTACAGCAACTATTGCAGGACACTGTGACTACACTGCAAAAAACCATTGAAAGCAGTGAGACCACATTACGGCTGCGTGAAACCGGCAAGGTGACGCATGTAGGCGGCGGGATCGCACGCATCAAGGGTTTGCCCGGCATCACTTCCGAAGAATTGGTGCGCTTCCCGGATGGAGTGCTAGGTGTGGCAATCAATTTGGAACCGGGAGAAATTGGCGTGATGTTGCTGGGAGATAGCATTAAACTGACGGCGGGTATAGTCGTCAGCGCCACCGGCCGAGAGGCAGACATCCCGGTGGGCGAAGGATTGCTGGGACGGGTGATGGATGCCACGGGCCGGGTGCTCGACCACGGTAAACCACTTCGCTTTACCGCGCGTATGCCGGTGGAACGCCCCGCCCCGGAGATTGTCGACCGGGCGCCAGTGACCGTGCCGCTGGAAACTGGGATTAAAGTGATCGACGCTTTAATTCCCATTGGTCGCGGTCAGCGCGAACTCATTGTGGGAGACCGCCAGACCGGTAAGACCGCGGTCGCTATTGATACCATTATAAATCAACGTGACAAAAACGTACTCTGTGTCTACTGTGCCATCGGCCAACGCGGCACGGCGGTAGCCCGGGTAGTGGATACCTTGCGCAAGCACAACGTGCTGGATAACACCGTGATTGTCGTCGCCTCGGATGAAGACCCACCAGGGCTGCGCTTCGTCACGCCTTATGCCGCCACTACCATAGCCGAATATTTCATGGAACAAGGTAAGGATGTACTGATCGTTTACGACGATCTCACCCGGCATGCCCGCGCCTATCGAGAACTGTCTTTATTGCTGCGCCGACCGCCCGGCCGGGAGGCCTATCCTGGAGATATTTTTTATATTCATTCCCGCTTGTTGGAACGGGCCACGCATTTGCGCGCCGAACGCGGTGGTGGTTCGCTTACCGCGCTGCCTATCGCCGAGACTCAGGCGCAGGACATCTCGGCGTATATTCCCACGAATCTGATTTCCATCACTGACGGGCAGATTTATCTCTCGCCGACGCTGTTCCACAAGGGAATGCTGCCGGCCATCGATGTGGGCAAATCAGTCTCCCGGGTGGGAGGCAAAACCCAATTTCCCGCATTTCGCAGTGTGGCTGGGGATTTACGTCTGTCCTACTCTCAATTTGAGGAGTTGGAAACTTTCGCCCGGTTTGCTACCCGTCTCGATGAAGACACCCGCAGAATCATCGAACACGGCCGCCGCGTGCGCGAGGTCTTAAAACAAACCGAACGCCATCCGTTGCGAGCCAGCGAACAAATAGCTGTGCTCCAGGCCGTTAACGCCGGATTATTGGATGATTTGCCAGTGGATCAAGTGGGTGATGCCGAAGCACTAGTGCAACAACGAGTGCTGGATGCCTTACCTCAGTTTTGTGAATCCATGGAAGCCGGTGAGAAACTGGATAATGCACAATGGCAACAAGTGCTGGAAATCGCAAGCGCTGCTGTAACTGAGATAAAACACAAGGCAAAGGAATAAGCCTCATGGAATCGCTGGAGCAACTGCACAAACAGCTGGATAGCCTCGATGACCTGCGCACCATTGTAAAAACCATGAAAGCGTTGTCGGCGGCGAGTATTCTCCAATACGAACGCGCAGTCACCGCCTTGACCAGCTATTATCTGACCGTTGAGCGAGGCTTGCATGTGGTGTTAAAAGACCTGCAACAGCCTCCTTCCCCACCGCAGCGCCCCAAGGAACCGCCACGCCTTGCTGCCATCGTATTCGGTTCCGACCATGGGCTGTGCGGCCGTTTTAATGAAGAGATCACCGACTACGCCATGAAACGCATGGCGTCAACACCAGCGAATCCACATAACCGCTTATTGCTCGCCGTGGGCGCGCGCATAGCGGCCAGCTTGGAGCACGAAGGTCAGCCGGTTGAGGAAGATTTCTTGGTTCCCGGCACGGCATCGCAGATCACAACGACCGTGCAGCAGATCCTGATTAAGGTGGATGAATGGCGTGAACAAGCCGGGGTGCACTATGTATATTTGTTTTACAATCGCCACTACGGCAGAAAAGGTTATCAGCCCACCGGTTTTGAATTGATGCCCATCAACTTGCGGCGCTTCCACCGCCTGGAGGAACAAACCTGGCCATCGCGCAGTTTGCCGACGTTTACCATGGAACGCGAAGTGCTACTCAGTCGACTGCTAAAGCAATATTTATTTGTGACCATTTTCCGCGCCTGCGCCGAATCTCAAGCCAGCGAACACACCAGCCGCCTAGCGGCCATGCAATCGGCGGAGCGCAATCTGGATGATCGCCTTGAGGAAGTTACCATGGTCTTTCGCCGTGCCCGCCAAAACGCCATTACTTCCGAGCTACTGGATGTGGTCTCTGGATTTGAGGCGATTACGTCGAGTGAGACTTAGTTTAATTCTTGCTTGTGTACGATGGAAAATTATTGAATCACGAAACCGGTAAAATAGACCGCTTCGATTGCCGTATCACCGGTTTCCTGTTCAAGCACAGTTTGAATAGCCTCCAGGGCTTGTTCTCGGAGTTGCTCTTTGCCTTCCAGAGTTCTAATTTCTTCGCTTGATTTGCTGCTTAACAACATGATCATGATATGGCGTATAGCCGCCATATGATGAGTTACCATGCCGGCAAATTCGGGATTGCTTAGCTTCAGTTCAGTATTTACCTGTAAGAAATTGAATCCATTGCCATTATTGATATTTACCACAAACGGTGGGTCGATGGGTAGATAATTAGATTGCCCTCCACCGCTACCACCTCCGGCCATAACGGTATTCATACCCAAAAAGAATAACATCATGATTTGTAAAAAATATTTCATAACGGCCTCTGGCATCGACGGATTAATGCAGAGATTATCGGTATATTAAAATTTTTTTGTAGATACTGCGGCGAAATTTCTTAAAAGACATGAGGCGATCACTCTTTTCCTAGTCTTACGATCGACCATAATACATTACTCACCGATTTGATTTTTTCTATCAATTGTCCTGATTCCCGCTCGTATGCTTGTATTTCCGGGCTATTCATAACGGTATTTACAAAATCGCGTTGCGCTTTGCGATAATCTTCTCTGGTGGGAAATAGCTTCCGGATAGCGGCAAGTTCCTCTGCATCCAACCAAATGCCTCCGCATTGCGGGCACTCGTCAATTTCGATTTGTTGCTTGCCACTGTAATAGCGGCGCATCATTACCACATCAGTGTCGATGGGACAATTCAGGCGCCTATCCGGATCGGTGAGTGGTTGATGATGCATGCGCATATGCTCGACAAGGATCCGTCCTGCGCCTTCGTGGGCTTCGTCAAATTTCTCCAGTTCAAATCGATCGAACCAAACTCCCCCACAGCCTTCGGACAGATCAATCTCTATGCCGTGAATTTTGATGGGTGTTAATTTCTTATTTGTCCGGGGGCAGCGCATTCCATTTAATCTCTGGGTTTGAACTATCCGATTAACCATACAATTATTGACGCAACAGTGGCTGTAAATAAAAACAACACAACTTTATATACGAGGCTAGACGGCATGCTAGGGCTATCCTTCGATTTACTTCCAACGAACAATATTCGTATTACAAGACTGAGGCTTATGATCGACAACGCGTAAATAAAATACCAAGGCCACTGTAGAAATGCGCGCAGCCAATCCTGTTCATAATAGGCCGGATACAGAAAAAACGGCGCAAACAAGCAAATTCCTGTAACAACATATATAAACGATGGTGATAACCTGTGCTTGATGCGCTATGCCTTTAATTTAACAATCAACGGTGATGTTAACTCTTTTTGTTTTGTTCTTTCGGTGGTTGATCAATGAATTTAAAATGGCGGAAGTACTTAGGATATCGATCCGCAAGATATACTATGTACGCTCGTGTTCGCGGTGAGGCTTTAATGAGCAATGATACTCCCACAATCACTAACGGCAGGCCCAAAGGTAAAGGTAGCGGGAACGCGAGTATGCCGCCCACGATCGAGATGCCACCTAGAAAAAATAAAAATCCGTTCCACATTTGAGTCTGTCCTTCGATTGTCCGGGCTTTAGTATAAAGTTAAATCACCGGTAACAGCGTCGATCTTGTCAGCTTCGTCAGGACCAATGGCACAGGCCGTGAGGGTTGGGTTTCCCTTAAACTCCGTGCGGCCGCTATCCCTAATCAAGTGGCTCTTAAGGCCATGTGCTTTGGCACCTTCATAATACTGAAGAAGTTCTTGCTCTGAGTTTACCTGCAGGCATACTTTAGCCATACCCTGTGATACCCATTGTTTCTCTTTGGAATTCAGCTCAATGGTAAGTTCAGCGTTATCGATTAAGCGCTGGCGAAGCTGGCTTACCAGGAATTCCATGGACGCATGTGATCCTTGGGCAATCTCTTTACCGCGGCGCATGTTCAAGTCTTTACGGATTAGGATGACTTGTTTAATTCTTTGCATACCGTATCCAGTATAGCCTTAAAATCAGCGAAAGATTTTTGATCGTTGGGTTTCCGCCCAAACGCCGTTTTTTCCGTTGAAACTCAGAAACCGTTTCGAAGTTACCACTAAAGCCGAATAGTCCTCCGCATTAATGGACTCCACTTCCTCGTCGGCTTCGATATTGCGGGTGCGCCAACTGGCGGTATAAACACTGTAAGCGATAATACGTTTATTGGTCACAATAACAATAACCGCATTACCGACTGCGTGTGCCGAGACAGTTTCTTTGGCTTCCAGCTTTATTTCATCGAAGCGGTTGAATTTAATATTTGACGCGATCAACTTGTCATCGTCTTCAATGAGATACACTAGTTTTGGAACAGAAAAATCGTCCGCAAAAACGGCCGCTGCGTACAACAACAGCATAACGTGTATTAAATACATTAACGAATTGTTAACCCGTGAGAGCATGGCGTCTGCCAACTTAAAGTGTATTCTCAACTGAGTAATTTAATTTATAATTCAGTTAGTTAAGTGGTACTCATTAGGTTGTTTAAAACCAAGCCGAGCTATAGATTTTATAGGCTAATGAGCAAAATGTTAAATACTTCATATTTTACTTTAATTTACTCTAATTGCATTTCAATGGTTCCATTGACCGTGATTTGGACATCTTGTTTACCTGCTTCGATAGTGGGCGGCGCCACTGCAGCTTCCATTGCCATTACTCCACCGCGCACAGCCATCGGTCGAATCGGTGTACCGGCGGTGTTGATATTGACCTCTACAAGCCGATAATTGCTGCGGCCGAACTGTTTCGTAATTAATTTAGCCCGCTGAGTAAAAGCGTCTATGGCTTCGGTGATGAGTTTGTCTTCCACTTCTCTCTGTTTTCCGGGCGAAACACTATAGTTAATTGACTCAACTGCCAGAGTACTCTGTAAATCCCCTATTAGCTGGCTTAATATGGCACTGTCCTGACTTTCCAAACGAATGGATTGCCGCACACGCCAACTGGCTAGCCGTTGTTTGTCATACACCGGATTGGTTTGATAAGCAAGTGTCTGCACATCCACAGAGGGGATTTGCTTGCTTTGTTGAACTGCTTTAGTGATGAGTTGGTTGACTTCATTGGCCAGTGTGGAAAGCTTAGTGCCTTCGCGTTGCGCATAAAGAATAGCAGCTAAGGTGTCATTTTCCACCTGAGTGTCGGCGCTGGTGGAGAGAAAAACACGATCGTAAGTGAGTGTTTCGTCTTTTGCCCATGCGATGCCAACCGTCCAAAATTGCAGTAAAACTATTGAAAGTCCAAGCAGCGCCCTCATCATCATAGTAATCTCCTGTTGGTTTTTGTGGTGTTATTAGCGAAATAAACTTTGTCAAAAGTATGACTATATTTTTCATCGTAATTATTGCTTTAAGTCAATTGCTTGATGGTTTGTGCTCCCTACATACACCCTAATCCCTAGGAGAGGAAGCAAAATCTGAAAAGGAATCCACATGCCCTATAAAAACTCTCGATATACGCGAATTAGCACCCGCATACCGGTTATGGTCTTGTTTTACGCCCTATCCGGTTGGTCGTTTTCGGCCATTAGCGATGGAGAGCTATTCAACAGTGGAACCGGTATTGGTGCTCAAAAGCACAGCCTGCCAAAATCCGCCATAGATACGCAAGAACTACCACAGTTCATGTTACGTGAGACTGACAAAGCCAGTGATAGTTTGCCAGTCTATAAACTGTCCAGCGACACCTACTTTCTCTATGGCAATATTGCGCAATTGGATGAAAATAACCGTGGTTTTAATGGCAATGCCGGTTTTGTGGTGACATCAGAAGGCGTGGTGGTCATCGATGCTTTGGGTACGCCGCTGCTGGGAAAACGTTTGATTGCCACTATCCGCTCCATCACCGACAAACCCATAAAATATCTTATCGTCACACATAATCATCCCGACCATGCTTATGGCGCTAGCGCCTTTCGCGATTTGCCTAAGGTGCGCATCATTATGCATCAAGGCATGCAACGTTATATTAACTCGGAAGATTTCTCCCGCTCGGTCGACTATCGTCAAGAGCTTTTGAGCAAAGATATGCAGGGCTTCTCTATTCCCACACCCGATATGCTCATAAGTGGTGAGCGATTTTCCAAGCAAACGGTAACTATCGGGGGCAAGACATTTGATATCTACAATGTCGGTGAACATCATTCCTATGGGGATTTGATTGTCCACAAAGTTGAAGACGAACTGGTTTGGATTTCCGATTTGGGGTTTAACCAACGTACTACCTACATGGGTGACGGACATAGTAAACAAGCCATAGAAGCCCAAACTTGGCTGCTGAAATATTTTGCTAACGCTAAATTAATGGTGCCAGGACACGGCAGTGCGCAGACCGCGCCCTTCCCCATGGTGGAAAAGACCAAAGCGTATATCACCGATTTACGAACTAAAATGGCGGACATGGTAGATAATGGAGTGTCACTGTTGGATGCCGTCGATGAGGCGGATTTGCCGGAATGGAAAAATACCCGCCTTTACGACGTTAATCACCGCGCCAACGCCAATTTTGTGTACCGGGAGATGGAGTTGGAATTTTTTGAATAGAATCTATCTCCTGAAATTCCTTCGCCCTCTTAGTTAACCAGTACTGATTGAACGCCGTCTGGATAAAAGCTCCGTAAGCTGAAACGGGAAAATCGGAAACATGCTTTTTTAGATAGTTCTTAGCTTATGCGTAAAACGCACCCTACTTGATGGAAGTTTATCAACTCCGATACTGGAATTTTAAATATTTTCCTTTGGTGAAATTAAAACATTTAGGGCGATCACCATTGATCCATGTCATCCAGTTAAGAATTGAAAACGGCGGCAGGATACTCCGTTTGTTGGTTGTTGAGAGATTTCAATATAACGCATACGAACGCCAAACAATATTTACAGTTATCCCAGTAAGCTATTGCAATTTCATTGGTATTTGCTTCAAGGTTATTAGTTCGGCTGATGGCAACATTAGTAGGTTTTGCTTAGTTTTCTATTTGATCAGGATGAACTCGCCCGATAATGAAACCATTAATCATTGAAAACCCGATGAGATAAACACAGAGCACCACTGTGTAGTGAAAGCCGAAGTAGTAAATCAACAGAGGCAACAATGGAAGTTTAACAGCCCGGCTGTAAAGGAACACTGCGGCTAATGATGATGTCATGCCTTGCTGTCGCAGATCACGCAACATGACGTACCACGCCGTAACCGGACCAGTGGACAGGATACCGCCGATGATAGCCAGCAACCATCCTGCAAATCCGGATTTCGCCCCTAAATAGCGGTTGATTATTTGCGGATTAAAAAAATAATTGAACAAGAAAATCAAACCAAACACTAACAGCAGCACGGGTACGACTTTACCTAACAGTCCGCTGAAAAAGTCAATTGACGTCAATACCAGATTGCGGTCGAATAAAGCAGTGATGATGTAAATGATTAGCCCGACGGCGAGAAACCACCAGCCGCCATAGCTTCTTTGCTGGGGTTTTTGTGGCTTGTGTTTATTATTTGTTGTTGGATCTGTCATGGCAACCACACTGCTAGAATCTGCATTGTAGTGACAATCAGTAATGCAATGATAATGGCAAAGAAAAAGTTGAGTATGTTGCGAAATACCGCAAAACGTTTACCTAAGAAGATAGCTTCCGCCGGCAATTGCACAATACCGACGGTTACCCAACTGACAATTAAGGCCGTTACAGCGAATAAACTTACCCCAGCCGATAAAAGTTCGCCTCCTAGTATATAGCTTGCCAGTGGATGGCCTGCAGCAATACTACCCAGGGCAGCTCCTCTTATGGCATCGCTTAGTGGATTGCCGCTGAAAAAACCGGCGGAAATGTCTTTTGGGAAAGCGGTAATGGCCAGACTGGTTAATAACAACATGCCCAGGATGATAGGCAGTACTTGCACAAACATATGCAATGTTTTTTGTAGACTGAGTTTTAATGAAGTTTTAGGCATTTAGCTGTTAACGTCAACATTTTATATTGCTTGGGTTAGATGTTGGATTACGGTGCGCCTGAGGTACGCCAATTGAATTCACAATAGGAAGAGTTTCACATCTAATCTAACCTACTACCTATGTTGTAAAATTAAAAATAATTTCTGTTATCGTGTCAATGTATGAATCGTTTGTAGAAGCGACCCTATGGGGTGCGACTTGTGGTTGCGAAACATTTCAAATCGCGCCCCATAGGGACCCTCCTACTTTCTTATCCGTAGTCTTTATTCATTGTTCCGTAGGTTCTTTATTATGTTTTTTCTCCCACAGTTCATGATGATAAGATCCCACCCTCAACAGCTTTGCTCCGCACTGCGGGCAGCGTTCCTTCTGGCATGGTGCACCCCGTTGATGAGGAAATTTTGTTTTACACTTGGGGCAAATGCATTCGCCTATCGGTCCCATTTCATGCCGTCTTTCCATACTATATACCTTTTATTGCGCAGAATGACGATGACTTAGCGAATATAGATAACTGCGCCTAAGCCACCTTCGATATAATTGTCTTGCCATGCCTGCCGGAACAACGCCATGGCTTTGTCGCCGGTGCAATGACTGGGCGCTACTTTCTGCACGCCCAGCGAATTTAATTCTTCGATGATTTTGTTGATGTCACTTTCTGAGCGGTCCAGTAAATGAAAACCACCCATCAATAGATGAATGTCTTTAGTGCAAATAATCTTTCGCCGCAGCCGCGATTTGCTCTACGTGCGGATGCGCGCATCCGGTGATCAATACCAAGCCACGTGGCGTATCCAGGATTAATGACTGTTCTTTAATTCCCCAGCCCAGTTCACCCGTAGTGTGCACGCCAGTAAACAAAGATTGTGGTTCATCTGTGGTCACTGCTTTTGCGCCATAACGGATAATAGTGTTTTTGAACATAGCCGGAAAAGATTTCGGGAAATATACCGCGACATCCGGATATTGTTCTAAAAAGCTTTCCAGCGCCCCTGTGTGATCGCCATGAGCATGGGACAACACCACAACATCGATATCGTTGGGAACAAGGCCGAGGCTATTGATATTGGAAAGCAATACTTCGCCGCTGGCGCCGGTGTCGAACAAAACTGTCTTCGCAAAACCTTGCACGACGCAGGAAAATCCCCAGCCTGTGGTCAGCCCGGGTTTATAAGGTACATTGTTAAAAACTACAGTTAACCGTATGGCCGCTGGGTTGGCGTTGTCAGACACTGTTTGCCCACTTATCGTTTTAGTTGCAGTCATAGCAAAAATACTCATGAGCAATAAATAATGAAATTTTATAGAGCACATGCGCAGCAAGTTATTCCGACTGTTGGATACGGCGTACGTAAAAGCGCTGCCCTGCGTAATTGATTTGTTTGAGCTTGTTTTCGGCGAGCAGTTTCTCCACCATCGCCCAGTCTTGTTGAGCTATTTTCAGCAATTGCGCCACTTCCGGTTCACGCATGGGATGTACTGCGGTAATGCTGAGCAGATCGTGTTCGGCATCGCCGGTAGATGCATAGCCGCCCTCGTCATAGCCAATCAGATATTCCACTGGCTCCACTTTGGTGCGCATTATCTGGAAGGCTTGATTGAGCACTTCCTCGTTGGGTGCGCAGACAGCGGGCTCGGCCGGAGGCCGGGTGGGCACGGAAAGATACGCCTTATCCGGCTGCAATTGACTCACAAAATCAGCCACATGCGTCAATGATTCTGGCGTGTCATTCACACCTGCCACCAACATGGTTTCGGTGTTTAACTGACCATTATACTGAGCGGCAAACCACCGCATGCCATCGAGCACAGTTGAAAGATTAATATCGGGGTGCGGCCGGTTGATGCTGCGCCACGTAGACTCGTTGACGGAATCTACTTTCAGTGATACCCAGTCCGCTTGATTCAATGCCTGTTGCACATCCTCGCGCCATACAAGCGATCCATTGGAAATGACTGCGATCTTGATCCCCAACGGCCGTAGTCGCTCAATGGTATCCGCCAAGTGAATATCCAAAGTAGGCTCACCATCGGGAACGAACGTCAAATAGTCAATCGATTCGCCCGCTTGTCGCAGTTTGCTCACATGGCTTTTTACCGCGTGGACGATGTCATCTGGTGCAAAGAACTCCCGAGGTTGCAGTTCTTTGTGTTCGGTTTTGCCGACTTGGCAATATACG
>Ga0209536_100006863_pt1 | contig 17331 bp, 15 predicted proteins | sample DeeMarSeWOR28_12_FD_187461 | JGI IMG/M metagenome (GOLD analysis project Ga0209536, IMG submission 187461) | Marine sediment microbial communities from White Oak River estuary, North Carolina - WOR-2-8_12 (SPAdes) (version 2) | ecosystem: Environmental > Aquatic > Marine > Intertidal zone >... | reverse complement strand
TTGGTATTGGGCGCCTCGCCAAAGCTGTTCTTGCATCGACAGAACAGCTTCGACGCCGTCCTCAGCTCCACATGAATTTCAAGACCGATAACCGGTTTTTGCAACTGAAGAGCAAAAGCCAGTTCCGATAGTGTGCCAAAGCCACCGTTGATAGCAATTACACCAATGGATGAGCGGATAATAATTAAATTTCTGCTGATCCCCATACCGGTTGCAATGGCCATATCAATATAAGGATTTGCTTCTTCCGGATTATCCCCGGGCAGTATGCCGATCGTTAATCCATTAGCGGCCTTTGCTCCTTTACACACCGCTTCCATCACACCACCTGTCCGCGAGCCGGCGGCCGGTCCGTCGTCCTGCCAGCCGAGATCGTCCAGCTTGTCCGACAGCTCGAGCACGATCCGCTCGGCGGTCTTCTTGCCGACTCCGCTCACCGTCTGCAGGACCGCCGGTTCCTTGCCCCGTATCGCACCGACGATCCGCCGCGCGGGCAGCGCGCTGAGGATCGCGAGCGACAGCATCGGTCCCACTCCCGACACCGTGCGCAGTCGCAGAAACAGGTCCCGATCACGATCCGTGACGAATCCGAACAGCAGCAGGACATCGTCACGGACCGCCAGCGTGGTATACAGCTCCACCGATTCACCGATCGGGGGCAGCCCTTCGAACACGCCGCTCGGCACGTGCAGCACGTAGCCGACACCGCCCGGCGTCATCAGCGTCACCCGGTCCGTCTTGAGCTCCACCAGCGCCCCACGCACCCTTCCGATCATCGGAGCTCTCTCGCCCGGCGCTCGGCCAGCGGTCCGGTGCCCGTCAGGATGTGACAGATGGCGGCGGCGCAGCCATCTGCGGCATCGCTGGGGCGGGGCGGCTCGGAGAGTCCGAGCAGCTTCTGCACCATCCAGCCGACCTGGTCCTTGGTCGCGCGCCCCGTTCCCACGACCGCCTTCTTGATCTCGGCGGGGGGATACTCCGCGACCAGAAGCCCCTGACCGGCGCCCGCGAGCAGCGCCACGCCCCGTGCGTGGGCCAGGATCACCGCCGTGCGGGGATTCTCCCGGTAGAATACTCCTTCCACCGCCATGCACTCCGGCGCGGAGCGGTGGATCACCGACAGGATGCCGTCGTGGATCTCCAGCAGCCGGTCGGCGAGGTCTGCGCCGCGCGTCGGGCGCACCACCCCGCACTCCACCAGCCGTACACGATGCGAATTGCCCTCGACGACGCCGAAGCCGGTGGCCGCCGAGCCGGGGTCGATCCCGAGGACCCTCATTGGGACGGCACTGACGTCATTCCGCTCCCATGGCCGCGAGCACTTCGTCGGAGACCTCGAAGTTCGCCCACAGCTTCATCACATCATCGTGTTCTTCCAGGACCTCGATCAGGCGCAGCAGACGGTCGGCCTCCCTTCCCTCGACCTGGATCGTGTTCTGCGGCAGCCAGGCCAGCTCCGCCTCGTCGATCTCGATGCCCGCGTCGCGGACGGCATCCTGCACCACGTGGAAGTCGCTGACCGCGGTGGTGAGGACGTGCATTCCCCCGTCGGCACTCAGATCTTCGGCACCGGCCGCGATCGCCGACTCGAACACGGCATCCTCGTTGAACCGCGCCGCGTCCACGTAGATCTGCCCCTTGCGCTCGAACATCCAGGCCACCGAGCCGGACTGGCCGAGGTTGCCGCCCGACTTCTCGATCAGGTGCCTCAGCTCGGCGACCGTCCGGTTCGTGTTGTCGGTCACGCACTCGAGCAGAAGTGCCACCCCGCCCGGTCCATATCCTTCGTAGGTCGTCTCCTCGAAGCTCATCCCCGGCAGCTCGCCGGTCCCGCGCTGAATCGCGCGGTCGATGTTGGCGGCCGGCATGTTCACGGCCTTCGCTGCCGCGATTGCGGTGCGGAGGCGGGAGTTGAAGGTCGGATCCCCGCCTCCGAGGCGCGCCGCGACGGCGATCTCGCGTCCCATCTTCCCGAACGTCCGTCCGCGAGCAGCATCCGTCACGGCCTTCTGGCGCTTGATCTGCGCCCACTTGCTGTGTCCCGCCAACTGCTTCAGTCCCCCATCCGTCGTTCGAAGTCGTCCATTCCGGGTCGACGACCGGCCCGGAATGCAGTACGGAACCGGTGCCAGGTCAGTTCCCCTCGGCCTCCTTCAGCGCCTCGGCTTCGGCGATCACGCGTGCCGTCACATCGGACGGCACGGGCTCGTACCCGTACAGTTCCCGCTCGTGCAGTCCCTTGCCCTGCGTCAGCGAACGCAGCGAGGTGGAATACTTGTAGAGTTCCGCCAGCGGCACGTGCGCCTTCACCTCCTGCCAGTGGCCATCCGCATCCATTCCGAGAATCCGGCCCCGCCTCTGGTTCAGGTCTCCGATCACCTCTCCCATGTAGTCCTCGGGCACCCGGACCGTGATCGTCATGATCGGCTCGAGCAGGATCGGGCGGGCGTTCTTGACCACCTTCTGGAACGCCATCGAACCCGCGATCTTGAACGCCATCTCGGAGCTGTCCACGGAGTGATAGGAACCGTCGTAGCACTCCACCTCGAAGTCCACCACCGGGTACCCTGCGATCACGCCGCGATCGGCGGCCTCCTTGACGCCCTTGTCCACCGCCGGAATGAACTTCCCGGGGATCGAACCCCCGACGATCTTGTTGATGAACTCGTACCCCTCGCCGCGGGAGCGCGGCCGGATCCGGAGCCAGCAGTCGCCGAACTGTCCGCGTCCGCCCGTCTGCTTCTTGTACCGCCCCTGCCCCTCCGCCGGCTTCGTGATCGTCTCGCGGTAGGGAATCCTCGGCGGCTCGGTTTCCACGTTGACCCCGTACTTCCGGGCCAGGCGTTCGAGCGCGATGTTCAGGTGCAGCTCCCCGAGGCCCCGGGCGATCGTCTGGCCGAGTTCCGGGTCGAAGGAGGCGGTGAAGGTCGGGTCCTCTTCGTGTACCTTCGCCAGCCCGTTGGCGAGCTTGTCCTCCTCACCGCGCGAGGCGGGCTTGAGCGCGATCGCGATATCGGCCTTGGGCCACTGGATGCCCGGCAGTCTGAGCCCCTTGCCCTGCGAGCTCAGGGTATCTCCCGTGTGGGTGTCCTTGAGCTTGGCCACGACGCCGATGTCGCCGGCGTGCAGACGCTCCACCTCTTCCCGGTTGGTCGCGTCCGGAATCCCGAGGTGCGAGAACCGCTCCGTGGTCCCGCGGCCCGCGTTGTCCACCGTCGTTCCACTCTCGGCCGTTCCGGTGAACACGCGGAAGAAGCTGAGCTCTCCGACCCGCGGCTCCTGCGTGGTCTTGAACACCAGGGCCGTCATCGGCGAGGCATCGGCGGGCTCGAGCTCCACCGCATTGCCCCGGGAGTCCTGGGCCTCCACGGTCCCGATCTCGGTCGGGGCCGGCATCAGTTCCACGAGCTTCTTGAGTACCGCCCGCGCGCCCCTGCCGGTCGTGCCCGACCCGCAGAACACGGGGAACAGCTCGCCGCGCGCCATGCCCTTCTTCATCCCGTCCAGGACCCTGTCCCGGTCCAGTTCCTCGCCTTCCAGATAGGCCTCGAGCAGCTCGTCGTCCGTCGCGGCGATCGATTCGATCAGCTGCTCGCGGTAGGCGGCGACCGTCGCGGCCACCTCGTCCGGAACCTCGATATGGTCGTACTCGCCCTTGTCGGAGCCCGGTCTGTAATTGTGCGCGTGACCCGAGAACAGGTTGACGATCCCGCTGAATTGATCCCCACTGCCGATCGGCACTTCCACGGGGATCGCACCGCTGCCGAAAGAGTCGCGCACTTGCTGAAAGGCCTTGTCGAAATTGGCGTTCTCACGATCCATCATGCTGATGAACACCATCCGCGGAATGCCTCTCGCCTCCGCCGCGCGCCAGCATCGCTCGGTCCCCACCTCGACCCCGCTCGTCGCCCCGACGACCACCAGCGCGCCGTCTGCGACCCGCACTCCCGCCATCACCTCGCCGAAGAAGTCCAGGTATCCGGGAGTGTCGATCAGGTTGAGCTTCGTGTCCATCCACTCCGCCCGTGCGACCGCCAGGTTGATCGAGATCCCGTGGTCGATCTCTTCCTGGGTGAAGTCGGTATGGGCGGTTCCGGCCTCGACCTGGCCGCGTCGGCTGGTAGTCCCGGCGATATAGCAGAGCGCGTCGGTCAGGGTGGTCTTCCCGCTTCCGCCGTGACCGAGGAGTACGATGTTTCTGATGTCGGGGGAACGATATTCGACGGCCATCGCGCCTTTGCCTCCAGGCTGGGGAGTCGTTCGTAGAGGGACAGACCTGCCATACTATCCGCGCCGTCGGCGGCCCGAAAGGTCGATCGGCCGGGGTTCAGTGCTTGATGTCCGGTCCACTTTTCCGTTGACTCATTTCATTGAGAAACTCGAGCTCCGCCGGCGTGAGCGAGTCCATTCCCCGCTCGCCGATCTTGTCCAGAATCCGGTTCACCTCATCCAGCGCATCGCTGGATGCCTCGGACTTCGGACGGCGCCGCGCCGACGGTCTCCTGCTCTCCTGCTTCGCTTCGGCCTTGCCGTCGCGGTCGACGCTCTTGAGACCCCTGCGAGCCCGTTTCGCCTTCCCGAACGCGCGGTCGGCCGACATTTCAATTCTCTCGCCGTATCGCAGCCACACCCAGCCGGCGATCAGGCCTCCGAGGTGCGCCCAGTGCGCCGTGCCTCCGGCCGCGCGGCCCGACGAGATCGTCGAGTACAGCGTCATCAGGGCGAGGAAGCCGACGAAGTACTTCGCCTTGACCGGAAGCAGGAACCACAGATAGATCGGCGCGTCCGGCCAGGTCAACGCGAAGGCGAGCAGGATTCCGAAGATCGCCGCCGACGCGCCGACCATCGGGGCCGTCCCCACGAGGTTGACGAGCAGCAGCGCCGCCACCGACCCACCCACGCCGCACACCAGGTAGTAACGGATGAACTCGCGGCTGCCCCAGCTTCTCTCCAGGGGCGGTCCGAAAAAGAACAGGGCCAGCATGTTGAAGAACAGGTGGCCGAAACCGGCGTGGACGAACATGTAGGTGACTAACGTCCACGGGCGGGTCAGCGCCCGGTCGGCCGAAAACGCCAGGAGGTCGCGGGCCGCGCTCCAGGGAATCAGCCCGATCGCCATCAGCGCCCAGACGGCGAAGTTGATCACCAGCAGCCGCTTCACCCAGGGCGTCAGCGCGGCGAACGGGTCCCTGCGTTCGGTGTTTCCCCAGCTCCCGCCGGATCCGACTCCGAAACCGCCGCCGGCCTTCCTCTGGGGTCCACCCGTGTACGACCTGTCCCACAAACCCATGCTGCTCAGTTCCTTCCCGCGCCTCGAGGACCCGCCTCGATGGCGGCCATGGCAATCCGCTCGCACAGTTCCGGAAATCCGATTCCGGCCGCGGCAGCGGCCTTGGGCACGAGGCTCGTGGCCGTCAGCCCCGGAACCGAGTTCGCCTCGAGGCACCAGAACCCGCCCTGCTCGTCGCGGCGAAAGTCGATGCGGCTGAACGACTCCTGTCGAAGGGAGTGCCACGCCCGCACCGCGAGCTCGGCGAGCCGGTCCTGCTCGTGCGGACTCAGCAAGGCCGGGGTCTCGTAGCGGGACATGCCCGGCGTGTACTTCGATTCGTAGTCGTAGACCTCGTTGCCCGGAAAGATCTCCACGGCAGGGAGCGGCTCTCCGTCCAGCACCGCCACCGTCAGCTCCCGGCCCGGTACGAACTCCTCACACAGGACGTCCTCGTCGTACCGGGAGGCGAGGCCGATCGCCGCGCCCAGCTGCTCCGCTCGGCGGACGATCGTGAGCCCGACCGTCGATCCACCGCAGGACGGCTTCACCACGATCGGCAGTCCCATGCTCCCCAGCGTCGATCCCGGCGCCTGGCCGCGGGGCGCCCACGCCGGTGTCGGCACGCCGGCGTGGACCAGCAGCTCCTTGGACAGCCGCTTGTCGAACGCGATCGAACAGCCGAGAAATCCGCTGCCCGTATAGCTCACTCCGCCCATGTCCAGCAGGGCCTGAACGCGACCGTTCTCGCCATCGCCGCCGTGCAGTGCGATGAACACGACGTCGGCATCGCGAACTGCGGGAAGCTCCGCCAGCGCCGAACCGAGTGACGAATGCCCCATCTCCCGCAGGTCCTCCACCTCGGGCGGGGCCGGACCCACGGCGCCGCCCAGGTAGTGATTCTCCTCGTCACCGGGAATCGCGCCGAAAGCGGGATCTACCGCCACCACCGAATGGCCGCAGCTGCGCAACGCATCGACAACGGCCCGCCCCGAGGCCAGCGAGACCTTCCGCTCCTCGCTCGTACCTCCCAGGAGTACCGCAACGCGCAGAGCGCTCATGGTGCTGCTTCGCCTTTTTCTTCGGTCGCCCGTCGTTCGGCTTCCAGGACGCTCGCCAGGCCGTTCGCCCGCAGCCATTCTTCGTCGAAGACCTTCGAAAGGTATCTCTCTCCCGAATCGCAGAGCAGAGTCACGACGCAGGCATCCGGATCGTCCGCTTCGCGGGCCACGTCGAGGGCCGCCTTCACGATCAGGCCCGTGGATCCGCCGGACAGCAACCCTTCCTCCCGCGCCAGCCGCCTCGCCATGGCGAACGCTTCATGATCGCTGACGATGCGGAACTCGTCGATCCACTCGAAGTGAACGGTGCCCGAGATCTTGTCGTTGCCGATTCCCTCCACCAGGTAGGGAGCGTCCGGTCCCTTGTTCCCGGTCCGTGCATACTCGGCGTAGATCGAGCCCTCGGGGTCACCTGCGACGATCCGGATCGCGGGGTTCATCTCCTTCAGGTATCGACCGGTCCCGCTGATCGTCCCGCCGGTGCCCGGCGAAGTGACGAAGTGCGTCACCCTGCCTTCGGTCTGGTTCCAGATCTCGGGGCCCGTCGTTCGATAGTGCGCTTCCGGATTGTCCGGGTTGTAATGCTGATCGGCCATAAACGCGCCGGGCGTCTCCTCGGCAATTCTCCGGGCCGCGTTGACGTAGTAGTCCGGGTGATCCGGTGCGACGTCCGACGGTGTGATCACGACCTCCGCGCCGAGCGCTCGAAGCAGCTTGATCTTCTCGGAGCTCATCTTGTCGGGAATCGTGAAGATGCACCGATATCCGCGCACGGCGGCGACGATCGCCAGACCGACGCCCGTGTTTCCGGACGTTCCCTCGACGACCGTTCCGCCGGGGCCCAGCAGCCCGGCCCGTTCGGCCGACTCGATCATCGCGAGGCCGATCCGGTCCTTCACGGAGCCGCCGGGATTGAACGATTCCAGCTTGATGTACACGGGGGTGCGGATGTCGCCGACGACGCGATGGAGGCGGATCAGCGGCGTCCGCCCGATCGCCTCGGCCACGTTGTCGAACACGCCGCCGGAAGCTCCTCCGGGGAAGCGCTCAGGGCCGTTCTGGTTCACTCGCGACCGCCTCTCCGGGCAGTGGATAGATGACCGGAAGACGGCCCCAGATCGGCACCGCCTCGCCGCCCTGCTCGGCCGGCCGGTAGCGGAGCTTCGCGGCATTGGCGACGGCCGCGGAATCCAGCGGCCTGAACCCGCTGGACACGAGCACCACCGCGGAGTCCACCGTACCGTCGGCGGCGATCATGATCTTGAGCACCGTGGTTCCGCCGATTCCCTGCTCCCACGCGCTGCGGGGAAACTCGAACACATCGGCCTCCAGGGCCGCCGGAGGACGAAGGGGTCCTTCCTCGAGGCCGAGGCGCAGACCGGCGCGGCCCGGATTCACGGTGTCGGCGCATCCCGCCACACAGGTGCAGGCGAGCAGGACCCTCGCGCCTCCCGTCGGCCAGCCGTTCCCCTTCAACGTCCATCCTCCACGATCTTCTTCAGTTCGCTGACCAGCAGCAGCGCCTCGAGCGGCGTGAGACGGTCCACGTCCACCCCGGATATCCTCTCCGCCAGAACCGGGTCGTGTGCCGCGAACAGAGACAGCTGGCTCCTCTCCCGGTCCACCAGGTGCGCGAGCCGGGTCCCGCCGTCCGGCCCTTCCTCCAGCTCGTGCAGGACTTCGAAGGCCCGCTCGATCACCGTGCGCGGCACGCCCGCGAGCCGCGCCACGTGAACCCCGTACGATCGATCGCACCCGCCCGGTTCGAGGCGGCGGAGAAACACGATGTCCTCACCGGTCTCTCGCACCGCGACGTTCCAGGCATCCACGCCGGTCAGCGAGTCCGCGAGCTCCACCAGCTCGTGATAGTGGGTGGCGAAGACCGTTCGCGCCCCGAGCCTCTCGTGGATGTACTCCGTCACGGCCCACGCGATCGCTACCCCGTCGTAGGTGGAAGTGCCCCGGCCGATCTCGTCCAGCAGCACCAGGCTCCGATCGGTCGCGCCGTTGAGAATCGTCGCCGTCTCCGTCATCTCGACCATGAAGGTGCTCTGGCCGCGAGCGAGACTGTCCGACGCGCCGACCCGGGTGAAGATCCGATCGCACAGCCCGATCCGCGCCCGGTCTGCCGGAACGAACGCTCCGACCTGCGCCATCAGCGCGATCAGGCCGACCTGCCGGAGGAAGGTCGATTTCCCCGCCATGTTCGGTCCGGTGAGGATCATCACGTAGCCGTCCCGGTCCAGCCTGATGTCGTTCGGGATGAAGTCTTCGCGGGCGATGCGGCGCTCCACCACGGGGTGCCGGCCGGCCACGATCTCGAGCCCGAACTCGTCGGTGAGCTCGGGTCGCACGTAGCCGTCCCGCTCGGCGCCCTCGGCGAACGAGGCATGCACGTCCAGCTCGGCGATTCGACCGGCGGTCTCCTGGATGCGGGCGACCTGGAGAGACAGCTCCTCGCGCAGAGAGCGGAACAGCGCCGCCTCGGTCTCCGCGATCCGGACCTCCGCCTCGAATACCTTCGCTTCCCACTCCTTCAGTTCCGGCGTGATGAAGCGCTCCGCGTTGGCCAGCGTCTGCTTCCGCTCGTAGCGCTCGGGGACCCGGTCGAGGTTCGAGCGGGTCACCTCGATGTAGTAGCCGAACACCTTGTTGTAGCCGACCTTCAGGCTGTCGATGCCCGTGTCCCGGCGCTCCGTCGCCTGCAGCTTCGCGATCCACTCGACCGCGCCGTTTCTCAGCTCCCGCAGTTCGTCCAGCTCCGCGTCGAACCCGGATCGGATGACGCCGCCCGCCGCCAGCGCCGCCGGCGTGTCGGGATCGATCGCCGCTTCGATGCGCTCCCGCAGATCGGTAAGCGCATCGAATCCGCGGGCTAGTTCCTGCAATCGGGGCGCCTCCGAAGCAGCCAGGGCCCCGGCGAGGGCGGGCAGCGGCTCCAGCGAGCGCCCGAGCGCGAGCATTTCGCGCGGTGCGACCCGTCCGAGTGCCACCCGGCCGGCGAGACGTTCGAGATCGCGTACCCCTCCGAGGGCCGATCGCAGATCGGTCCGGCACTCCCGCCGTTCCACCAGTTCCGCCACGGCATCCAGGCGCTCTTCGATCGCGGAGCGGTCCAGCAGCGGTCGGAGGATTCGACGTCTCAACAGGCGCCGACCCATCGGGGTGCGCGTGCGATCCAGCACTTCGACCAGCGTGCCCCCCTCTCCGGCCCGCAGCGGCTCGACGATCTCGAGGTTGCGCCTCGTCATCTCGTCCAGGTGCAGGTGCCGGCCGAGCCGGTGCACTCGTGGCGGGCGCAGATGTCGGACCCCTCCGGGGCGAATTTCCTCCAGGTAGGCGGCGATCGCTCCGGTGGCCGCGACCAGGTGCCCGTCACCCGGAAGCTCGAATCCGAATCCCTCGATCCCCGCGGTGCGGTAGACCCTGCGGAGTGCCTCGAGGCCCACATCGGCCTCGAATCGCCAGGGCTCCCGCCGGGTAACGATCCACGGTCCGTCGGGCGTTTCCGTGCCCGTCGCGCGAACGAGCAGCTCGGCCGGTTCGATCCGTGCCAGTTCGTCGGGCAACGCATCCGGCGCGCACTCCCATACTTCCACCTCGCCGGTGGACAGGTCGACGGTCGCGACTCCCAGGGGGTCTTCGCCGGCGATCGCCGCGACGAAGGTGTTCTTTCCGCCTTCCAGCAGTGCGTCGTCGATCGCCGCGCCGGGAGTGACGATCTCGACCACCTCCCGTTTCACCAGTCCCTCGGCCTGCGCGGCGTCCTCCACCTGTTCGCAGATCGCCACCTTGCGCCCGCTGCGAACCAGCCGCGGCAGATACTCCGGCAGCGCCTTGACCGGCACGCCGGCGAGCGGCACGTCGGACGAGCCGTTGTTACGGGACGTGAGGGTGATTCCCAGCAGTCGGCTGCCTTCTTCGGCGTCCTCGAAGAACATCTCGTAGAAATCGCCGACCCGGAAGAACAGGATCGAATCGGCGTGCTTCGACTTGACGTCCAGGTACTGCTGGATCAGCGGCGTGTGCGTCGTCGCTCCGGTCACGGGGCCTCCGGAACCACGATCGCCTCGAGCCCTTCCGCGCGGAGGCCCACGGCCAGCCGCGCCGCATCTTCGCGACTCGAAAACCGGCCCACCCTCACCCGATAGAGAGGCGTCGTCGCGTCCGGATCCAGCACTCGAGCCTCCGAGCCCGAGCTCGAGGCGCGCTTCCGGACTTCCTCGGCTGCCTGCCGGCTGCCGAACGCTCCCAGCTGCACCGTGAACCGGCCACCGGTCTCGCCGCCCGCCGATCCGGACCGGCAACCCGCGAGGCCGGCGTTCGCCTGCACGCGGATCGGGTCCGCCTCGTCCACGCCCGCCACCAGTTCCCAGGCGGCGCAGGCCGCGGCCGGATCCCCCAGCGACTCGTGCGCGAAACCGGTCCACAGCCATGATTCGGGGACCAGCCGACTTCCCGGAAAGTCGGCTCGCAGCCGGTCGAGATCGGAAATCGCCAGCGCGGGCCGCCCGTCCATCAGCCGGAGCTGGGCGAGCCGCAGGCGGGCGACCGCACCATATTCCTCCCCGCCGCGCACGGCCGCTTCCAGGTAATCCACTTCGGCGGAGTCCGGGCTCGCCGCCAGCCGAGCTCGCAGCACCAGCGCCTTGCCGACTTCGGCTTCCGGTGCCGATGCGGCGTCCGACACCAGCCAGTCGCGCAGGTATTCGCGGGCCCTCTCCACGTCGCCTGCATCGGCTGCGACTTCGGCTGCTTCGAGCCGGTCTCCGGACTGCGCGGCCAGTTCAGCCGGCAATGCTGCGAGCAGCAATGCGGCGACCCGGACCGCGACTGCCGTGACCCGCAGGGCGGGACCCGCGACCCGACTCATGTCACGCCCCGATGGTCCGCCTCGAGTCGCAACAGCAGGTTCTCGAGAACCGCCAGATCCGTATGCCCCGTCTTCGCCTGCCGGTCGGCCTCCTGCATCAGGCCCAGGGCATGCTCGATCTCCGTGGGCGTCCACTGCCGGGCCTGAGCGGCCCAGGATCTCGCCTTGAACTTCAGATAGGGCTTGCCGATGCGTCCCAGCACCTCGGTCACGAGACCCGCACCGCCCTCGCTCGCGATGCCGAGAAACAGGTGGTGCTCGACGAGACCGATCAGCAGGCCGACGGCTGTCTCTCCGGGCATGGACAGCAGCTGCTGCAGTTGCTTGCGGGCCTCCAGGAACTTCCGTTCGCCGACCAGGCTGATCCAGTTCCAGCGGTCGATTTCCCGCACGTTCGGAACCAGCGCCTGCACGAGGTCCCGGTCCACCGTGTCGCCGGGAGCGGCAGAAGCCAGCTTCTTCAGTTCGATGTCCAGAACGCCCAGGTCCGTTCCCACGGCCCCTGCGAGAGCCTCGGCGGCGTCGACTTCGACGCGCACGCCATGTCGATCCCGCGCCCTCTCGATCAGCCAGCCGGGCACCTCGGACTGTCGCGGCGCCGACCACTCGAGCGACGTCGTGTCCTTCTTCAGTCGGCCATAGAAGGCCTTCTTGGACCGGTCGGGGATGGTGGCGGTGATGATCAGAGTCAGGCCCGGCGGAAATCTGTCGAGCGTCTCTTCGATGACCTTGCAGCCGGTGGGCGTCAGTCGTTCCGCCTCGTGAAGCACCACCACGCGGCGGAGCGCCATCACGGGGGCCATCGCCAAGGCGGCGGCAAGCGCTTCGGGGGAGACGTCGGCGCCACGGAACACGTCGAGATTGAAGTCCCGGGTGGCGGGATCTGCCGCGGCATCTGCCAGACGGCCCGCGGCCTCGTCCCGCAGCCGGTCCGCGTCACCATGGAAGAAGAATGCGCCGTCGAGGGAATCCCCGGCGACGATGCGTTCGAAACGCTGCTCGGCGGCGAGACTCACGCCAGGTGCATCGACCGGCTCAGTGGCCGGACGACGCGGAGGTCCGGATCCAGGGGTCGGACTCCAGGATCACGATCGGATGAACGTGCGACCTGCGCGGCCAGACCAGCTCGCCGGACTCCAGGATCCGGGCGTGCTGCATCTGCGACGCATCCACGAAGTGGCCGCGTCGGAACAGGTTCGGGACCTCTCCGGCGGTCGGAGGCGGTACGTAGGCCGCCACCGGGTCGAGCTGCATTTCCATGGGCACGATCGCCGCGAACGGCAGCCAGAACAGGGCCAGGATGCCGACCGCAGCCACGCCTACGAGTGCCGCCGCGCCCGCGAACCTGTGTGCGGGCATGTCGCCGAGGCCTTCGTCGATGTTGTAGAGGCGGTGCTGCAGGCGGGGCATGAAGTCTTCATCGGGTTCGGCGCCCGGAAGCTGAGACAGGAGATCTCCGGCGGCGCGCAGTACCCGGTCGTAGCGGGCACAGCAGGGGCAGGCCGCGACGTGTTCGCGAAACTCCGCCTGCCGGTCGGCCGTGAGGACGCCGTCCCGGTACTCCGAGTATTCCTGAATGAAGCGCTCACAGTCGCAATGCATGGTTCCGTTCGATCGCGGCCGAAGCCGCATTGGCCGTTGTTCTTCGTCCACGCCCCAGCACCTGGAGCGAACTCTCTGTCCCGACCGTGATACCGGGCTGTGGAATACGGGTTCCCGGCCTCGCGAGTCGAAGTTCCCGATGCACGAAGGCGGCCCGGAGGCCGCCTTCGCGGATAACCGGTTCGGTACGGCCCGGCCGGGTCAGTCCAGCATCGGTCCGATGATCTGCGCGAACTTGTTCCGCGCCCGATTGAGGCGCGACTTCACCGTTCCGAGGGTCACGCCGGTGATCTCGGAAATCTCTTCGTACGTCTTTCCTTCCATCTCGCGCAGCACGAACACGACCCGGTGATGCTCGGGCAGCTCGGCGACCGCCAGCTCCACCTGCTCGCGCAGATGACGCTTCCGGAACAGGTCATCCGGAGAATAGGAGTTGTCTTCCCACTGCAGCGGCCGGTGGTCGGCTTCCCAGTTCTTCTTGATCGCCTGAAACAGCACCATCGGATTGCGCGAACGGTTGCGCAGCTCGTTCTTCGCCAGGTTGCTGGCAATGGTGTAGATCCAGGTCGAGAACTTCTTGGTCGGGTCGAACCGATGAAGATGCCGGTATACCCTGACGAAGGTCTCCTGCACCAGGTCTTCCGCCCGGTCCCGGTCGCCAATGGTCCGATAGATGAAGTTCAGCAGCCGCAGGTGGTAGCGATCCGCGAGCTCGTGAAACGCGCGTCGTCGTCCGCCGAGGTATTCGGCTACGAGCGCCGCATCGTCCAGCGACTTCAGATCCGCAGCCTCGCTCGATACCGCTGGCTGCGTGGTGGCCTTTTCCAGCCTGACTCCCGTCATGTCAGCTCCTTATCGACCGGATCGCCGGGATCCGGCGGTCACCGACGTCCTCCGGCACGCAGTCAACGGCCGGCGTCGTCGAACTCTTACGCGTTCCCTCGCGGGCGCAACACAACTATCGGAGCTCGATCCTGTCCCCGCTTATAGGACACCCGATCGGCCGCGAAGGTTGCCTCGCCCGCCGTCGCCGGATCAACCGATCAGGCTCTCCGCCAGCAGCAGGGCGATCATCGTCTTCGCGTCGTCGATCTCGCCCGACCGCACCCGCTCCAGGGCTGCGTCGAGCGGCATCACATGGCACTCGATGAACTCGTGCGCTTCGAGTGCCTCCCGCCCCTGCTCCAGGCCCGTCGCCAGGAACAGGTGAATCCGTTCATCCGTGAATCCGGGCGTCGTCCAGATCACGGACAGCGGTCGAAGTTCCGCGGCACGGATTCCCGTCTCCTCTTCCAGCTCGCGCGCCGCGCAGGTCTCCGGCGCTTCTCCGTCGTCCAGTTTTCCCGCGGGCAGCTCCCACAGGTAGCCGCCGGTCGCGTGCCGGTGCTGCCGGATCAGGACCACGGCGGGCCCCGCACTCTCCGGCCACTCGCCCGCCCGGTAGACGGGCAACGCCGCCGCGGCGCCCCGGTGCCGCACGATCTCCAGCTGCCCTTCGCTTCCGTCGGGGAAACGAACGTGCTCGACGTTCAGATCGAGCACCCGTCCCCTGAACATGGAACGAGTTCCGATCGTTCCCGAGTCGTCGCGCAAGGGCCGTTGTCCGCGTCTGATTGTATGACGGAGTTCGAGTTGGAAAGGTAACCGAAAAGCGCCCGAAGCTCAAGGCGCCGGTCGGACCTCCAGTTCGCCCAGTGCGGCCAGGTCGTCACGCACGGAATCGGCGTCACCGACCGCCACGAGCGTGAGGCCCGACCGGTCCAGGTAGCGCTCTGCGACTCGCACGACGTCATCGACGTCGACCTTTCGCACCCGGTCCGGAAACCGCTCCCACCAGTCTTCCGGTAGTCCGTACCCCACCCGTTCCGCCTCCTTCGCCGCCACCTGGCTGGTCGTCTCGAACTGACGCGGAAGCGACAGAATCAGCGCGTTCCTCGCCAGCTGCATCTCTTCCTCGTCCGGCGGGCGGACCACCATGCTGCGGATTTCCGACAACATCTCCTCGAAGGCGCGCGCCGTGACTGGCGTATCGACGGCCGCCCGCGCCACGAACGGACCGGGGGAACGGCGTAGCGAGAAGCCCGACCGGGCACCGTACGTCCAGCCCTTGTCCTCGCGCAGGTTGAGGTTCAGTCGGGAGTTGAACAGGCCGCCGAGAATCGCGTTCATCACGAGCACCGGGAACTCGTCTTCGTGCCCGTGGGCGAGTCCCACGGCTCCGACCCGGATCTCGGACTGCTCGCTGCCCGGGCGGTCGATGAGCGTGACCTTCCCGCTCGCCACCGCGGAGCCGTGGAAGGCCTCCACCGAGAGGTGCCGCGGGGCGGAGGACCAGGCTCCGAACCGCTGCTCGATCTGCCGCCTGAACACGTCGGGGTCGAACTCGCCCGCTGCCACCAGGAATGAAGCATCGCCCCCGTAGAATCCGTCCCGGAAAGACCGGAGCAGGGACGAATTCATCGCCTCCAGCGTTTCCAGCCGCCCGCGCACCGGGCGCCCGTACGGGTGGGAGCCGAAGATCGCCTCCGACAGGGCCTGGGCCGCCACTTCTCCCGGCTCATCGAAGCTGCGCCGGACCTCGTCGATCCGCTCCGCCCGGATGCGGGCCACTTCATCCGGCGGGAAGTCGGGCGACAGAATCACCTCGGCCAGGTAGTCCAGCGCCCCGTCCAGCGTGTCGGACAGACTGTGCAGGGAGAAGCGGGCCGAGTCGTAGCCGACCCCGCTACCGATCGAGGCGCCCATGTGGTCCAGCCACTCGGCCATCTCCATCGCGGATCGACCCCCGGCGCCGGCCGGCATCACCCGGGCGGTAAGCGCCGCCGCGCCGGCGTGTTCGGCCGACTCGGCCACCGATCCCGCATCGATCACGAGGTGGATCGCGACTTCCGGCAGCCGGGGGACCCGGGCCGTCCGGATTCTCAGCCCACCCGTGAGGACCGACTCGTCGAACCGGGGGGTGGCCGGCGGCGGCGTGGGCGAGGAAGGCGGCGGGCGAGTGCGTTCGGGAGCAGGCATCTCAGTCCTTCCGCTCCGGAACCACGTGCACGGCAGTACCGCGACCCGGATCCAGGATCGACCGGGCGGCGATCGACACCTCCTCGCCGGTGATCGATTCGTAGCGCGCGGACACCTGATTGATGTAGTCGGGGTCGTTACGCAGGACCGCCGCGTGTGCGAGCAGGTCCGCGCGGCGCGTCACCGAATCCAGCTGACGCATCAGCTGGCGCCGCGCCCGGTTGCGGGCGCCCTCGATCTCCTGCTCGGTGGGTCCGGACGCGCGCAGTTCGCCGAGCACGTCGGCCACCCGCTCCTGCAGTTCCGTCGCCGTCGCGCCCGGCCGGGCGGTGGCGACGACCCAGAGCATTCCCGCGCATTCCGACGGCCACACGAAGGCGCTGACATCCGCTGCGATTCGTTGGTCGTACACGAGTTCGCGGTACAACCGGGAGCTCTTGCCTTCCGCGAGCAGGGAACACAGCACGTCCGCCGGTTCGAAGCCGGGATCGGGGAACGGAGGGGCATGGAACATCAGGTACGCGCGCGGGACGCTGACCCGATCGGGAATCACGGCTTCGCCGGCCACGCCGTTCACGATCCCGGGCACCGGTCGGGGCTCGGGCGTCGGCCGCCGGCCGATCTCGCCGAACCAGTGCGCCGCCCTTTCGAACGCGTGCTCCGGTTCCACGGCCCCGGAGATCACGAGCACCGCGTTGTTCGGTCCGTACCAGTTCTCGAACCACTCCTGCGTGTCGCCCAGCGTCGCGGCGTCGATGTCTTCCATGTAGCCGATGGTCGGGTGCCGGTACGGGTGGCCCTCGGGAAAGGCGCGGGCCAGCATCGTCTCGACTGCCAGGCCGTAGGGTCGGTTCTCGTACGACTGGCGGCGCTCGTTCTTCACCACGTCGCGCTGATTGTCCAGCTTCTCCTGCGTGATCGCGGGCAGGAAGTAGCCCATCCGGTCGGACTCGAGCCACAGCGCCAGATCCAGGTCGCCCGACGGTAGCGTCTCGTAGTAATTGGTCCGATCGAACCAGGTCGTGCCGTTCAGCGTCCCGCCCGCGGCCTGGATGTGCCGGAAATGCTCGCCCTCCGGGACGTGCTGCGATCCCTGGAACAGCAGATGCTCGAACAGGTGGGCGAAACCGCGCTTCCCGGGCGGCTCGTGGCGGCTTCCGACGTGATACATGAGGTGCGTGGCGACGAGCGGGGCCGAATCGTCGGGGTGCACGATCACGCGCAGGCCATTGTCGAGCACCCGCTGCTCGAACGGGAATTCTGCCTTGTCCCCGGCTCGGTGTCTCGTCAATCTCCCTCTCAGTCCCAGCTCTGCGTGCATGGGGAACGGGCTCCAGGGCCGGAAGCGCCAGGGGGCGGGAAGATACCGGGCGCCGGACCGGGGCTCAACCGGTCGGCGCGTGCGGAGATCTGAATCGAGTTCTTGCAGGACACAACAACGGAACGTTCGTCGGAGGAGTGGTTCGACGGTCGATTCGAACATTGCAGACTGCGCCCGAAACGCAGCC
>Ga0209536_100006862_pt1 | contig 17332 bp, 14 predicted proteins | sample DeeMarSeWOR28_12_FD_187461 | JGI IMG/M metagenome (GOLD analysis project Ga0209536, IMG submission 187461) | Marine sediment microbial communities from White Oak River estuary, North Carolina - WOR-2-8_12 (SPAdes) (version 2) | ecosystem: Environmental > Aquatic > Marine > Intertidal zone >... | reverse complement strand
TGCCGAGGAGCTGATCCCCCGTGAGCCCCCTCTTGAACTCCGCCATGTAGACATCCTGGAGCCTGTTCGCCTCAGCCATCAGCCCCCTCACCCCCTCAGGGGCGTCGGTCTCCACCGACCTCAGGACGTAGCCCCACTCCTGGTGATCAGTGATGAGCCTCAGGTACCTGATTCCAACGTCGCAGCGGATGAGGTCCCCCGGTCGGATCACGTCGTCATCCTCCCCGTACTGCCCCACAGCTTCCTCGCTGCGTACCAACAGGAAGACCGGGTTGAACGCGACGGATATCCCTAGGTCAGCGCAACGCTGCCAGTAATACCACCTGAGGTCCTCGATCGTCGTGACGCCGGGGGTTATCGCCTTGCGGCTGTAGCACTCTGCTATGAGGGCGTGGGCCACCTTCACGACGTCATCGTAAAGGGAGATCTCCATGTCGGTGAGGGTTGCCAGCCACCGTGTGGCACACGGCTCAGCGGACTCCAGCCTTTCGACGTACCTCTCGGGGAGGGCGTCTACGAGCTGCAGGTACAGGTTGTGAGTGAGGCCGCCCGCGGCCCACTGGATTGCGCCGGTGTTGATGCCTATCCTCTCCGGGTCCCTCTCCTCCACAATGGACCTGAGCATCTCCCACTGAGCTCCGTGGTGGCTCCTACCCGGCCAGGGCCTCTTGTAGAGCTCCTTGGTGTCCGTGAAAGACAGGTTGATCCTCTCGACCCCCTCCTCTGGTCCCCTGTCGTGGAAGATCAGCATCTGGAGTATGGGACACCAGGTGTCCATAGGGATCATCGTCTCGTAGACCGGGTCCAGGTCGTCCTCCTGGCAGATGATGAGCCACATGTCCAGTCCGGACTCCCGCATCGCGGTGGGGAGCACGTTCTCAAGTCGGTCGGCCAAGACCCTGTCCAGTACCTCGGAACGCTCGCGCATTGGGAGGATTTTCGGGAACTCTTCAGCAGCTCTGTCACGCTCTGCCATCATAATCGATGACCCTCAGTGAGTGACTCCTTTTCAGGATATTAGTCATTCTTTCGGTTGCTGAGTTTGGTCTTCAAGGATGAAGCTTCACGCTGACAGGAATCCCCCGTCAACGGGAACCAGAGCCCCGTTGACGTAGCTGGAGAGGTCGCTCGCCAGCACCAATGCCATACGTGCCACCTCGTCGGGCTTCCCCGCCCTCCCCATGGGCAGCCTCTGCCTGAACTCGACCCCAGACCTGAGGAGCCCGAGGTTGAGCTTGGCTATCCCGAGGGCCACGTTCCTCGTCCCGGGCGTGTCTATCCCGCCGGGGACCAACGCGTTGACCCTGAACCCGTTCCTGCCGTACTCCTTGGCCAGGGAGCGCGTCAGGGCGATGACCCCCGCCTTGCTGACGCTGTAGTGGACCAGGTCCTCCATGAAGGGGAGGAGGGCCTCGATGGAGGCGACGTTGACTATCACCCCGCCCCTCCCCTTCCTGCACTCCACCATCCTCTGGCACATCCAGACGACGGAGTTCAGGTTCACGTCCATCACCCTGCCGAGGAAGGCCTCGTCCACCTCGAGGAAGTCCTTGAAGGGGAAGATCCCGGCGTTGTTCACCAGTATGTCGGGGGGCCTCCCACCGATCTCATCCCAGAGACGTCCTATCTCGTCCTTCTTGGACAGGTCCACTACGTGGATCTCGGATTCGGCGTCGATCTCGGAGAGCTCACCTTCCAAAGATGTCAGTCCTGATCCGTCGATGTCCACAAGCTCCAACGCCGCCCCTGCCTCAGCGAAGCGCACTGCCATAGCCCTGCCGATCCCGGATGCGGAGCCCGTTATGACCGCCCTCTTCCCCCTAAGTGAGATTAGCTCTTCTATGGTTCGACGTTCGCCTCTTCGACCCCTCTCTGAGGACATGATGGATATGGATCGACATCAGCGTATAAGAACGCGCACCCATGCTCCTCCACGCAATGGTCCCTAGAATGTTCGCTTAAGCCTCCTCTGGGGGCTTGATCCCCCTGAAGGTGAGCCACAGGGCGATGTCGTATACGCTCTTCACGACGCCAGCGACGAGGAACGGTACCGACAGCCCGATGAACTGCATGAGGTACGCAGCGATGCTGGGGCCAAAGGCCAGTGTGAGACTCCTGGGGAGGTTTATGAGCCCCGAGACCCGGCTCCTCTCCTCGGGCTTCACTATGGCCATCACATAGGACTGCCTCGTGGGCACGTCCATCTGGCTGAGGAGCGACCTGCCCAGGTAGAGGAACAGCGACGAGCCCAAGTTTGGCATGTAGGGGATGCCCGTCATCATCAGATTCGCGGGCAGGTGGCTGAAGACCATGGTGTTGATGAGCCCGATGCGCTCGCTTATCCTGGCGGCCAGCATGAATGACATCGCCGCGAGGAGGCTCGAGGCTGAGAAGATCATCCCTATGGAGTCCATACCCAGCCCGAACCTCTCGAAGAACCAGTAGGCGACGAGGCTCTGAGTGATGAAGCTCCCCCCCAGCGCGTCCATGCTGAAGAGGATGGACAGTAGGAAGACATACTTCTTCGTCTGGGAGCTGAGGGGCACCTGGGATATCTGCTCCTCCTCGACCTCCGCCGCCTCGCTCAGCTGGGAGTAGAGGAGGACCACGACCACGTTCAGGATCGCGTATGCCCCGAACATCCACCTGTAGGCGACGAGCTCAGCGAGGCCCCAGCCCTGCAGCAGGACCACGAACCCCGTGAACAGCGACCCCACCGAGGTGGCCACTGATCCCATGGTGCTCCTGATCGCGTACAGCCTAGTCCTCCTGTCGTCGGGGCAGCTCTGGGCCATGATCACCCGCTCCAGCATCTGGGCTGCCCCGAATCCCCCGCGGTACCCGGTAGAGGTCAGGACCGCCACGGCCACTAGTATTGAGGGCTCATCGACCACGCTGAAGACGAACCCCGCTGCCGCGGTCACGACCCCGAAGAACATGAGGAGCCTCCTCCTGCCGAGGCGGTCCGCGAGGAAGCCAGCCCCCAGGTTGAAAAGCGTGGAGCTCAGCAGCCCACCGGTCATGGTGAGCCCCACCTGCCACAGGGGGAGCCCCAGGAGGCTCAGGTAGACAGCGAAGAAGATGCTGACGAAGCTGGCTGCGAAGGACTGGAGGGGCCTGATGAGAAGCAGTATCTTGCCGTCTCTGTTCACCCAGTCGAGCATGTAATAGGGTATCCCCTATGTTTGTATAACTTTATACACAGTAACTGTCAAATCCCCGCAGTCGGCTGGGTCATTGGGATGGAGCCCGAGGTCGAAGCGCCCCCCAGGGGCACGAAGGTGTTCTTCTGGTTCATCCTGGGCTCCTTGTCCGTCTTCTTCGCGGAGGTCATATCGGGATCCGAGATATTTCCATTCACCAAGCTCACGGGCTGGATCCTCATCTTCCCCCTCTACACGCTCCACACCGTCGTCCTCTGGACCGCCGTATTCAGGTACGGCAGGGGGTGGCTCTACGCCCTGTTCCCGGCTGGAGCCCTCTTCGGTCTCTACGAGGCGTACATCACGAAGGTGCTCTGGTCCCCCACCTGGGGCGGGCTGCCCTTCTACGTTGGGGGAGTCGCCGTGGTGGAGACGGCGCTCCTGGTTCTCTTCTGGCACTCCTTCATGGCCTTCATTATCCCACTGTTCATTGCAGAGACGGTCCTGACATCGTCCAGAGAGATGTACACATACGCCCCCAGCTGGGCCCGGGGGCTCCTCACATCATCTAGGGCTCCGATGCTTGGCTATTCGCTATTTGTGTGCAGCGGGCTTTTCTCAAGCCAGGGGGCCCCATCGTCCCTCCACGCCCTGGCCTCTGGAGTTATTTGTACCGTATTCTTGTGGACACTGGTGCACCTCTGGGAGCGTAGAGGAGGGTCGAGATACTCCTTCAGGGATCTCCTCCCGGGACCCAGAGGTTTGAAGATCCTCTTCGCTCTCCTAGTTCTGGACTACATAGTCCTCGGCGCCATCCTCAGACCTGAGATGCTTCCCGAGGTCAGTGCCCAGACCACCATCTGGGTCCTGTACGCGTTCTTCGGGACCCTGCTGTACTTGGCTGTCAAGAGATCAAAAGAGACAGATATTACGGAGGTGCCCTACGAGCTGAGGCTCTCAACCCGCAGGTGGTTGATCCTGACCGTTTTGTTCACGTCCGCGGCCTTCTTCGGGAGATTCACTGGACTGGGGTTCATATTCGCCCTTGCCTCCTGGTTTGCAGCCACATCATTTGGCGTCGTCATGCTCGTCCTCACGATCCGGAACGTCATCCTCAAGCGAAGCCCTATTCATTCCTTCTGACAATCCGGGCAGAGGTAGACCTGTCCGCCGCCGTGGTTTATCTTCTCTATGGCGGTGCCACAGGTGGGGCATTCCCGTTCCTTCATGTTCGGGCCCATGGCTGGGACGTAGCGTCCCTGTGTACCATATATGTCCTGGAACTTGTCCTTGCCCCCGAGGCGCAGCCTCTCGGCTATCAACGTGTTTATCGCGTCGAATAGGGCGCGCCTCTCGTCGTCGCTGAGATCTGATGCCCTCCTCTTGGGGTGGAGTCCCGCCCTGTAGATGACGTCCTGGAAGGCGCTGTTGCTCAGCCCAACCAGGACGGCTTCCTTCCCCACGAGCACCTGTTTCAGCTGCCTGCTCCTGTCGGAGACCAGCTCGGTGAACCTCTCGAAGGTGAACTCCGCCTCCATCGGGGAGGCTTTCTCGGAGAAATCTCGCCTGTAGACGTAGGAATCCGGGAGCCCCGAGTCGTCCACGGCGCTTATCACTCCCATGCTGGTGAGCCTCACGGTAAGCGCCGTCTCATCGTCGAAGTCGACCTTGAGATGATACTTACTGGGCAGGGACTCGTGATTTGCGTGGTAGAGAACCACGCCGCCGTACTCCGGCGTGATGATCAAGTTCATCCCGTTGTCCAGCTTAACACGGATCGTGTTACCCCTCGAGACAGCGGACTCCACGACGCTGTCTACGAGGCGATCGTAGTCCCTCAAGTCCTTGTCTATGAAGCCGATCTTCTGCATCCTCTCATAGTCCTGTAGGTCACAGGACGCTATCCGCTTCCCCAATAGCTCTTCATGCAGCTGTCCAGCGAGGATGGAGGCCTCTGGAAGTTCAACGCTCATATCATATCCACACCGATTACGTGAGTTTAATCGTGTACACGAGACAAAGGGTTAATTTCTTTTAAAAAATCGTCGCTGAACGATGGGCACTTCCTCGAGATGAATCCAAGTATAGTTATATCAGTGCACTTGCGTGATGTAGATCATTATGGTATCAGAGAAGGACATCGCCGAGTTCGGCGACCTCTGGTCGCTGATGTACTTCACCTTCGGGAAAGAGATGGTGGATAGCTTCGGGGAGGAGGGGAAGGAGGCGTTGATCAGGGCCATCAGGGCCTACGGAAGGGCCCGGGGGCTCCGCCTCAAGAAGCGCCACGAGGAGATGGGGCTCCCCATCAACCTCAGGTCCCTGTTCGAGGTCTACGACCTGCCGGGCCATCCGGACACGGAGAAGACGCGCACCACATTCGAGGACGAGAAGCTCATCAGCTACACCTACGTCTGCCCCTACGAGAGGATCTGGCGGTCCCACGACGGGAACGACATCGGCCTCCTCTACTGCGAGAACTTCCACCACGCCATGTGGCAGGCCTACAGGCAGGACCTGGACGTGCAGATACCCGAGATACTCACCAAGGACGACCCCCACTGCCTCTTCGTGGTGACCCAGCCGAAGGACTAGAACACCCTCCCTCTTTCTTGGATATCCCTCTACGTGATTCTTCGGAAGTCTTATTCATTGATCGCCACAATTGAATTCGATTCGACATGAAAGACGTTTGGGAGCGAGACGCAAGCGACCCCAGCGAGTACCACGTAGTCGAGGCGAAGAGAGGGAGGGAGTTCATACTCCGCCTCACCACCGGAGCCGACGTCTACCTGGCCATCCAGCAGTTCGCCAAGGACAAGGGCATCAGGTTCGCCAAGATCCACTGCAGCTTCATGGGAGGATTCAAGCCCGCCAAGATGCTGTTCTGGACACCAGACCCCCACGACCCCGCCAACTGGCACACCGAGACCACGGCGGTCTTCGACAACCTGAGCATGGTGGTCTCCATGAACGGCGTGATCCACCCCAGGATCGAGAAGGGGGAGGAGGAGCCCTTCCCCGCCATCCACTACGCGGTCGGCGGAGCCTGGGACGTACCCACCGTCGGGGGCCATCTCGCCGAGGGCACCATCGTGAAGGGCGTTTGCGAGGTCTTCATAACCGAGATACTGGGCATCGACGTGCTGCTGCCGTCGGGCTACGACCCAGAGGCCGACTCGGCGCCCGAGAGCTGGTACAAGGAAGTAGAGTAGACACCTCCCCCTTTTTTTACTAAACGTCACGCTTTCTAGCGTTTTTGAGACTATCCTTATTACACTGAAGACTTATCTTCCCCCGATCTATGGAGAGGTGATCTGGATGGGGTTCTTCGGACTATTCAAGCCGAACCTTGAGAAGATGGAGCAGCAGAGGGACGTCCCGGGGCTGATAAAGGTCCTGGGGAACCCCGACGAGGAGCTCAGGGAGGAGGCCCTCCAGATCCTCTCCCGGATATGCGAGGAGGAGCACCTGAAACACCTCACGTCCGCCCTGTCGGACAGCTACTGGCGCGTCAGAGCAGCTGCCGCGGAGGTCATGGGATGCGTCGGCTGCGACGACGCCGCCGAGCCCCTACTCAATCAGCTGAACGACGAACGCCCAGAGGTCTGCGTGAAGGTCGCGGACGCCCTGGGAAAGATAAAGTGGACCCCCAGGGACGACGCCGATCGTGTACGTTTCCTCCTCCTGAAGGGCTCTTGGATGGAGCTGGCTGACATGGGGGAGACCGTCATCGACCTGATGATCGAGTCGCTTAAGGACCCAGACAAGGAGGTGAGGAGCACCGCCGTGCGGGTGCTGGGCAGAATAGGCGGAGAACGCGCCTTAGAGGCCCTCACAATGGTCCTGGAGGAGGAGAAGGATGAGAGCATCCGCTGGAACGCCGTGCTCATCCTCAGCGGGATGGGTGAGGAGGCGATAGAGCCCCTCGTACTAGCCATGAAGGACCCCGTCTGGGAGGTGAGGGACAGCGCCGCGACCACACTGGCCAACATGGGCGAGGCTGCCTTCGATCCCCTCCTGCGAGCCTTAAACTCGCCCCACAGGTATACCCGGAGCCGTGCGGCCAGCGCCCTCGGGAGCATAGGTGATGTGAGGGCCGTAGAGCCCATCATCCGCCTCCTTGACGACGAGACAGATTTCGTACGCTGGAACGCAGCGGAGGCCCTGGGTGAGCTCAGGGACCCAACAGCATCGGAGCCCCTCGGCCAGACTCTGCTGGATAAGGATCGGGGCATCCAGTGGCAGGCGGCCCTTGCCCTCGGTAAGATGGGGGAGCCTGGAGTCCAGATCCTCCTGCAAGCCCTCAAGGAGGACGGAGCTTATACTACGCAGGACCTCATCGCCGCACTGGCTGACCTCGGAGAGATGAGAGCCCTAGAGCCCATCGTGAAGGCTCTGGGGAGCACAACCAAAGAGGTGCGCTGGAACGCCATCATCGCGCTTGGAAAGCTCGGTGACGCCTCCGCCGTCGGACCGCTCGCGGATTTCCTCACGGACAAGGACGAGAGCTTCAGGGGGAACGCGGCGAAGGCCCTGGGAGAGATACGTAACCCGTCTGCCGTCCCCACCCTTCTGGACGCGCTGAACGATCGGGAGCCTTCGGTGAGAGGTTTCGTCGCTGAGGCTCTGGGCATGATAGGCGATCCTAGTGCCGTGGAGCCCCTGATCCAATTGCTGGACGACGTAGCCTCCGAGGTGAGGAAGGCCGCAGCCACCGGTCTGGGCCGCATTGGAGATCCTCGTGCTGAGGATGCCCTGAGGAAGGCGGTCAGCGATGGAGACGACGAGGTTCGATACGCTGCCGAGCGTGCTTTAGAAGCCCTGATGAGAAAGAAGGGTGAGAGCCTCTCGTTTTAGGGGATCTAGAAGGCATTAGACCGGGAGACTGGAACACCACCTGTCCGTTTAAGCTAAAAAATGATATTATCCCCAAAGTGCATCTCTACACGATATAAGCATGCAACATTACGAATCAGACGAATTATTAAACCGGGTCCATGGATGCCTGGCCGGCGTAGCTGTGGGCGACGCCATGGGGATGCCCGCCTCCGCCTTCCTCCCCCACGAGATAGTGGAGAGGTACGGACGCATCGAGAAGCTCCTGGACGCTCCCCCGGGCCACCCCTACCACGACGGCCTGAAGGCAGGGCACATCACAGACGACACCGAGCTCACCATGCTCGTCGTCGAGATGCTCCTGGAGGACGGCGGTGCGACCCCCGAGGGCATGGCGAGGCGCATCCTGAAATGGGCTACCGACAGGAAGCTCCTAGAATCCGGCCTCATCGGCCCCAGCACCTCCCGTGCCATCAGGGGCCTCATGGAGGGGAGGGACCCCCGGGAGACCGGCAGGCAGGGCGTCACCAACGGGGCGGCTATGAAGATCTCCCCCATCGGCATCATCAACGTTGGCAACAGGGAGAAGCTCCTCGACGACGTCGAGAAGACATGCCTCCCAAGCCACGGCACCAGCGTCGCGATCTCAGCGGCCTCGGCCGTCTCAGGAGCCATAGCGGAGGCCCTCACCCCAACATCAACAGTCGACTCCACGGTCAAAGCCGCCTTGGAGTGCGCTGCACTGGGAGCCAGACGGGGGCGGCAGGTCACCCTCCCCTCCATCGAGAAGCGCATCGAGCTCGCCATCGACCTCACAGAGGGCATGGACCCATCCGCGGCCGCCACCATACTCTACGACTACATCGGGGCCGACGTGGCCTGCGTCAGCTCCATCCCCACCGTCTTCGGCCTCTTCCACGCCGCGGGAGGCGACCCCATGGAGGCGATAATAGCGGCCTCAAACCTGGGAGGCGACACTGACACTATAGCCTCCATGGTGGGCGGCGTCGCCGGGGCGTTCAGGGGGATAGACGCCTTCCCCCCTGAGATGGTACGGCAGGTCGAGGAGGAGAGCGACCTGGACCTCAAGGACGTAGCCCAGAAGCTCATAGAACATTCGAAGGGGTAGAAATATGTCTCTAGACGTCGTCACCGTAGGGGACTCCGTCGTGGACATCGTCATCCAAGTCCCCCGCTTCCCAGCTGGAAACGAGGACTCCGTGATAGGAGAGGGGATGAACAGGCAGCTCGGGGGAGCCTCAAACTTTCTGATACAGGCAAGTCGACTCGGACTCGCCTCCGGCATCGTGGACTGCGTAGGAGACGACGACCTCGGTGGTTACTTCGTCGAAGGCTTGAAGTCCGAGGGAGTCGATGTCTCAAGGATATACATCAAGGAGGGCGTCAGAACCGCCTCGTGCATCTGCATGGTGGACGAAACAGGTGATCACGCCTACATCGGTTTCCAGGGCGCCACGCAGCATATGACCCCTGAACGAATCGAATCGGAGTACATTCGTTCCTCCCGTCTTCTCTACGTTTCAGGCTACGCTCTGGCTGCATCCCCTCTTAGAGACGCCACCCTCAAATCAGTTGAGATAGCTAAAGGTGCAGGTATACCTGTTTTTTTCGACCCCAGTCCCATCATCACACGCGTTGGCAAACAGGTGATAAAGTACGTTGTCGATGCCTCCAAGCTTATCTCCTTAAACGTCCGAGAGCTGGAGCTCCTGACAACTTTTCCCGATGCGGAGGAAGGAGCTAGAGCCCTTCTCAGAAACGGAGCCGAGATTGTGGTCATAAAACTTGGCGGAGAAGGATGCGCTATATACGACAAGTCAGGCTCCATGGGAATTACTGGTTTTAAAGTCAAAGTCGTTGACACGACAGGAGCAGGGGACGCTTTCAACGCTGCACTAGTCTACGGTTACCTCAACGACTGGCCCATGGAGAAAGCGGCAAGATTCGCCAACATCGTGGGAGCTGTGAAGGTCACTAAGAAGGGGGCGGGGGTGAACGTCCCCACGAAGGCTGAGATAGATAGGTTCCTGAAGGAGAAAGGAGGTATAGACGATTTCTCCCTCTAGGAGGGGAACCTGACCTCCTTCCTTGGAACCGGATAGCTCCTCTTACTATGTGTGAGTCCCATGCCCACGAGCAGCTCGGCCACACGTATCGCCGCCCTCCCTGGATGGATGACGAGGGACCCCGGATGGGTCACTGAAAGGGCTTCTGACAGCCTGTCGGCGTGGTCGTTGAGGGCCATGCAACCGAAGCATATGGCGTCAGCCCCATCCTCAACCGCCTTAACCGCCGTCTCCAATACCTGGCCGAAGCTCTCAGGCTTCCCAAGCTTGAGGACGGGGAGGCCGACGGGGTAGATCCCAGTGCAGCGGGCTCCAAGCCTGAGGTCCCTCATCTGGCGCCTGGCTATCTCAATGACCTGGGGGAGCTGCACCAGGAGGGCGAAGCTCTCCGCTAGGGCGGCGGCGATGTACATCGAGGCCATGCCGGGTCCCAGGACAGGTATGTCCACGAGCTCCCTCGCCGCTGTCAGAGAGGGGTCGTGGCCCCCCCAGATAACCACCGCATCGGCTCCCTCTTTCTCACTCTCCACAACACGTTCCAGTATCCCCGGGGCGGCCAGCTCCATCTCGGCGAAGGACTCCACAGACGGGGGCGCGTTCCTCGTGGTGACTAGGCGTACCTCGGTCCCCTCCGAAGCGCAGGACCTGAGACCTTCCTCCCTTCTTCTGAGGGCCTCGGGGTCGAGCCCCGAAATAAGCATAACGACATCAATACGCATCTCCCATTCCCCCTCTGCATCCTGAGTTACCTGACTATCTAGAAATCTGTTGCGCAGGCGCCTTGGAAAAGCTGATAACCGATGACCACGTCTACACGTAGGTATCAATAATGAAGGTCTTAGGCATAGTGGGGAGCCCCCGTCACGACGGGCACACGGCGAAGCTTGTGGAATCGGTTCTCGCAGGGGCGATCTCAGCTGGGCATGTCGCTGATATCTTCTACCTGAGCGACATGGTTATCGGTCCCATCCAGGCTAGCGGTGGGGTGCTTGAGTATCCCGAGGACGACATGGCTAGGCTTTATCCCCATCTGGAGACCATGGAGGCGTTGGTGCTGGGAACCCCGATCTACTATGACCACGTCAGCTCCCGGACGAAGCTCTTCATCGACCGACTCCACTACTATAGCAGGACCCATGGAGAGGAGTACAGGAGGCGCTTCCCCGACGGGGTCAAAGCTGTGACGGTCATCACCCAGGGCGCTGGGAACCCGGACAGGTACGACTACGTCCTGGAGTGGATGAAGGGGAGGCTCGAGTACTACTGGAACATGGAGGTCGTCGCCAGCCTGAAGGCTGAGGCCACGGGCAGTAATCCTGTTGAGAAAAGGGAAGAGCTCCTTGAGAAAGGAAGGGAGATAGGAAGAAGGCTCTGATCAAACGGTCAAAGATATGTTGATCTTCGGCGTGCCTTCCAGAGTGTTGCCGACATAGCAGCTGTGAGCCGCCTTTAGCGCGCCTTCCCTTTCCTCTTCGCTGAGGTCACCTTCGATCTTGATGTCGATGTCGAACTCGGTCACCCTTGGGGGGTCTCTATCGTATTTTCTATTCACCGTGACCTCGATGCTTTGATACTCGATGCCCTCGTTCCTCATGTAGTTCTCGACGTAGATGCCATTACACATTCCGAGGGAAGCTAACATCAAGTTTCCGGGGCTGATTCCAACATATGGGCTGTCGGGGGTCACCCTCCCTGCCTGCACTTCGGCTCCTCTACACTCCGCCTTGAACAGACCGCCCTCGATCTGTGTCACCTTTACACTCATTGAAGTTCCAGAGTCTCTTATCTCAAGTAAATATATACCTTATCACTGCAACCCTTTCCCAAACGTTAAGCGATCTTCTCTCCCATATCTGGACAACATGTCCGAAGAATATGATATCCTCATCAAGAACGGATCTATCGTCGACGGTACCGGTAACCCCCCACATGAAGGGGACCTCGCGGTGAATGGGGAGCGTGTAGTCGCCATCAGCAAAGGGGAGAGGCTTAAGGGCGACTTCACTCGGGTCATCGACGCAAAGGGTCTGGCTGTCTCCCCAGGGTTCATCGACGTCCACAACCACGTGGACCTCAGCATCCTCTACTACCCCAGGGCCGACAGTTTCGTCCGCCAGGGGATAACCAGCTTCGTGGGCGGCCACTGCGGCGACAGCGCTGGTCCTTACAACGAGTACATCGGGGAGCCCTGGTTCTACATCGACGTCTATCAGGACGTGAGGCCCACCATGGGGAGGGGTGACTGGCTCATCTCCAAGGACGACTTCAACGTCGTGCACAAGGAGCTCTACGGCTGGGAGGTGGACTGGACCACCATGGGAGGCTACTTCAAGAAGGTGGAGGAGACCGGCCTCGCCCCCAACATGGTCCCCCTCGTGGGCCACGGCGACATCCGCAGCTACGTGATGGGGGACGACTACAAGCGCTACGCCAAGAAGAGGGAGGTCACTGAGATGAGGAGGCTCGTCGAGCAGGCGATGGAGGACGGATGCAGGGGCCTCAGCGTGGGCCGCACATACGAGCCGGGGCGGTGGGCCAGCTTCGAGGAGATCCTCGCGTGTGCCAAGGTCGCAGCCCGGTACGGGGGCATCTACAACAGCCACTGCCTCAGGAGCGAGCCGAGGGGGGACAAGAAGCCGGAGGAAGCGACCGTAAACCCGGTCCACGGCGTGCTTGAGGCCATCGACGTCGGCAGAAAGGCCAAGATGTCCGTCCAGATCTCCCACCTGGGGAACCAGTTCACGGTCGCCCCGCCCGACAACAGGATCATGACCGAGGCAGCGGTGAAGGCCACGCTCCAGGTCATCGACGAAGCCAACGAGGAGGGCCTCGACGTCAACTTCGACGTCATCCCCCACCACAACACCGGGGGCATCTTCACTTCACCCTATTTCGTCGGCCTGTTCCGGAAGTGGCTGAAGATCGCCGGGACGCCGGAGCAGCTGGCCAAGGCCTTGGAGATGCACGACCTCAGGGACGAGATCAAGGAGCAGATAGAGGCTGGGAAGCTCATGATGATCAACCCCAAGCGGACCCCCGACTGGGCCGAGAAGAGGATCATCAAGGTCCACAAGGACGAGAGGTTCGTCGACAAGACCGTGGCCGAGATCGCCAAGATACTGGAGATTAAGCCCGTCGACGCCCTCTTCGAGATCGTAAAGGGGGACCCCTGGGCCCTGTCGTACAGCATCAGGAACAAGACCGACTGGATCAAGCTGGAGTACTACATGCACCCGAAGATGATGATTGGCTGCGACACCTTCGCCGTGGACGAGAAGGCGAAGGGCAGGCACCCAACGTGGATGCTACCCAATCAGAACGCCTTCGGTGGCTTCCCAGGCTACCTCCGCAGGATCGTGAGGGAGACGGGAATGCTGACGTTGGAGGAAGCAGTGCGCAAGGTCACCAGCTCCCCAGCAAGGAAGTTCAAGATGACCGACAGGGGTGTCCTCAGGGAGGGGGCTTACGCCGACGTGGTTGTCTGGAACCCCGAGACTATCACGGACAAGGGGGACGCGATCGAGCCCAGGCAGTACCCCGAGGGCATCGAATACGTCATCATCAACGGCTCCATAGTCGTTGAGAAATCCAAGCACAATGACACACTGCCGGGAAAGATACTCTACCGAGAATAACCCTTTTTTCCTTCACTCTTTTTCCTGAAATCTCTCCCTTCCCCCAAAACGTTAAGCATCCTTCGGATCCCCATTTCTATGATTCCAATGTCGGATGACTACGACATCCTGATCAAGAATGGGACCATCGTTGATGGGACCGGCTCACAGGCCTACAAAGGCGCAGTCGTCGTGAAGGGCGACCGCATCGAGGCTGTGGGGAAGGTTGAAGGTGACCTCGCCAAGGGGGCGGAGGTGGTCATAGACGCTGAGGGGAAGGTGGTCACCCCGGGTTTCATCGACGTCCACAACCACGGGGACCTCAGCATTCTCTACTACCCGAAGGCTGACGGCTTCGTCCGCCAGGGCATCACGACCTTCGTAGGGGGGAACTGCGGGGATAGTCCTGGCCCATTCGGTGACTGGATTGGGCTACCGTGGGTCCTCGGCGACATCTACAGGGAGGTGGCTCCCATGATGTACGACAGGAACTGGCTCCTCCCCCGGGACCTCGTTAACGATAGGCACAGAGAGCTCTACAGCTGGGAGATAGACTGGAGCACAATGGGCGAATACTTCAAGAAGGTCGAGGAGACCGGACTCGCCCCCAACATGGCCCCACTGGTTGGCCACGGTGACATCCGGAGCCTCGTAATGGGCCCCGACTACGAGCGCCACGCCAATAAAAGGGAGGTAAGGGAGATGACGAAGCACGTTGAGCAGGCCATGGAGGATGGCTGCATCGGCATCTCCGTGGGAAGGGACTACGACCCAGGAATCTGGGCTGACTTCGACGAGATCCTAAGGTGCGCCAAGGCCGCAGCGAAGTACGGCGGCGTTTACACAAGCCACAGCCTCAGGACCGGGCACAGGAAGGCGAGGAAACCCGGTGTACCCGGTCCGGTCCCCCTGGACGGCGTCCTCGAGGCGATTGACGTGGGGAGGAAGGCTAAGATGCCTGTCCAGATATCCCACCTTGGGAACCTCTACACCGTTGAGCCCGGGAGCAGCAGGGCGATGACCGAGGCATCAGTAAAGGCCACGTTGAAGGTCGTCGATGACGCCAGGGAGGAGGGTCTGGATGTCTCCTTCGACGTCATCCCCCACCACCAGACGGGGGGCATAGGGGTCTCCCCCTGGCTCGTGGGCCTCCTGAGGCCCTGGCTCAGCGTCACGGGCAGCCCCGAGCAGCTGGCGAAAGCTCTACAAATGGAGGACTTCAGGGAGGAGGTCAAGGCCTCCATTTGGGCCGGGAAGCACTACGGCCTCAACCCCAACATCAGGCCCGCTTGGGCAGGCGGGAGGATCATCAGGACGTGCAAGGAAAAGGCCTTCGTCGAAAAGACCATAGCTCAGATAGCGGAGGAACAGGGGATGGACGAGCTCGACGCCCTGATGCACATAATCTCGGTGGACCCAACGACAAAGGCGGTCTCCAGAAGAAGCGACGACGACTGGGCTAAGCTTGAGTACTACAAGCATCCTCATATGATGGTGGGCATCGACACATTCGCAGTGGACGAGACGCGGGAGGGGAGGCATGTGCCTCCGAGCTATCCAAACGAGAACAGCTTTGGCGGGTTTCCCCGGTACCTGAGGAGGGCTGTACGGGAGACCGCGACTCTGACCGTTGAGGAGGCAGTGCGGAAGGTCACCAGCTCCCCGGCGAGGATGTTCAGGCTGAGAGACAGGGGCGTCCTGAAAAATGGGGCATACGCCGACATCGTGCTCGTCGACCTCGAGAGGGTCACAGATAGGGGCGACCAGATCGAGCCACGTCAGTACCCCGAGGGAATAGAGTACGTCATCATCAACGGAACTGTGGTCGTTGACAAGTCGAAGCACACAGGCGAGTTACCGGGGAAGATATTGTACAGGGGATAGTCCTCCCTTTTTTCCCCCAAACGTTAAGCCCACCTTGTGATTATTACCTACGATTTCAATGTCGGATGATTATGACATCCTGATCAAGAACGGGACAATCGTTGATGGCACCGGCTCACCGGCCTATAAGGGCGCAGTCGTCGTGAAGGGCGACCGCATCGAGGCGGTGGGCAAGGTTGAGGGGGACCTCGCCAAAGGAGCGGAGGAGGTCATAGACGCAGAGGGGAAGGTCGTCTCCCCCGGGTTCATCGACGTCCACAACCACGGGGACATGACGATCCTCTACTACCCCCAGGCCGACGGCTACCTACGCCAGGGGATAACCACATTCGTGGGAGGGAACTGCGGCTCAAGCCCGGCACCCTTCGAGGACGAGGTCAGCCTCGGCATGGGGCTCTACGACCTCTACTACGACCTCAGCCCGGACATGTACTACCCGACCAGCCTGGTTGACAGGGACGCGTTCAACGAGAGGCACAGGGAGATGTTCGGCTGGGAGGTCAAGTGGCGCACAATGGGCGACTTCATGGACGAGGTCGAGGGCAGGGGCCTCAGCCCCAACTACGTTCCCCTCCTCGGCCACCACCCCATCAGACACGTGGTGATGAGTCACGACTTCAAGCGCCACGCGACCCCCGAGGAGGTCGAGGCCATGAAGGTCCACCTCAGGCGGGCCATGGAGGACGGCTGCAGGGGGATGAGCGTGGGCAGGGACTACGAGCCCAGCTACTGGGCCGGATTCGACGAGTTGGTCGCCCTCGCCTCGGTGGTCTCCGAGTATGGAGGCGTCTACACGTGTCACAGCCTCAGGACGGGCCTCCGGAAGGCGCGCAGGCCCGGGGAGTTCCCCCCAGTAAAGGTTGAGGGGCTCAAGGAAGCCCTAAACGTCGGCAGGGAGGCCAAGATATCAGTCCAGATCTCCCACCTGGGGACCCTCTTCGACGTCTCCCCCATGGGGGACGGAGACCTCAGTGTAGCCGCTGCCAAGGCTACGCTGAAGCTCGTGGACGACGCCATCGCCGACGGGGTGTCGGTGGGCTTCGACCTCATCCCCAACGTCCGAGGCTTCGGCACAAGCTCCAACAACTGGCTGGTCTCCAGCCTCCTCCCCTGGCTCAAGGTGACCGGGAGCAGGGAGCAGCTTGCGAAGGCCCTCCGCATGAAGGAGTTCAGGGAGGAGATCAAGGAGGTCATCTGGTCCGGGAAGTACTACGGCCTCAACCCCAACATCCGGCCCACGTGGGCTCAGGGGAGGAGAATCATGGAGTCCAGGGAGGAGAGCTACGTGGACAAGACCATAGCCCAGATCGCCGAGGAGACCGGGAAAGACCCCCTGGACGCCCTCATGGACGTCATTATGACAGACCCAGACGCCAAGACGGGCAGCATGGGCCGCCAGTCCCCCACGAAGTACCTGTTCTACCAGCACCCATCCTCCATGGTCGGGGTCGACACATACGCCATAGACACCACCTACGTCACCAAGAACCCCGCGTGGAGCCGCCCCAGCGAGAACAGCTTCGGGGGCTTCGCCGCATACTTCAGGGACGTGGTGAGGGAGGGTAAGATCCTCAGCGTAGAGGACGCCGTCAAAAAGGTGACCTCCACCTCAGCCGAGAAGTTCGGCCTCAAGGACCGGGGAGTCCTGAAGACGGGAGCGTACGCCGACATCGTTGTCATGGACTTAGAGACTGTGGCCCCGAGGGCGACACCCCTGAACCCCTGTCTTTACCCCGAGGGGATAGAGCATGTCTTCGTAAACGGT
>Ga0209536_100006861_pt1 | contig 17334 bp, 16 predicted proteins | sample DeeMarSeWOR28_12_FD_187461 | JGI IMG/M metagenome (GOLD analysis project Ga0209536, IMG submission 187461) | Marine sediment microbial communities from White Oak River estuary, North Carolina - WOR-2-8_12 (SPAdes) (version 2) | ecosystem: Environmental > Aquatic > Marine > Intertidal zone >... | reverse complement strand
AAGAGACCAAGGAAAAACTTATCTGAATGTCATTTAGCGAAAGGAAGCATAAAATGGCTAAGAAGAGAAAAGTTACGAAGAAGAAAAAGGCCGTAAAGAAGAAAGCGAAAAAGAAAAAAGCTGCGAAGAAGAAAAAAGCCCCAAAGGGGCTCTGGTCCCAAGCCGATATTAACCTGCTGAAGAAACTTTTCCCGACCAATCCCACTTCCAAGATAGCTAAGCAGCTGAAGCGCAAGACAGATGCTGTTAAAAAGAAAGCGTCCAGAATGGGACTTCGCAAGTCAAAGAGGTACCTGAAGTCAATCGGCAGGGCCTAATCTTTGCCGGTTTTTTTCAGGGACGGCGGTGTTATTTTGCGGTTTATAGCAAAACAGGAGTCTTTCCAGGGGCGGATAGGAGCATTTTGGGTCACTCTCAAGGTGTTTGGATAGGCTGGTGACTTTGAGCATGTCTGTTTTGTACAAGGTTGACATGTAGGGTTTAACTTCGCTTATTCCAAAATTTCTCATTCGCGCAGGGCTCTTTTCTCATGGACCCATAACCGACAATGGGATAATGGCATCTTTACTTGAGGACACCGGAAGATGCAAAGCGGGATTTCTCCGTGCGTAAAGGGCAATCAGTCTATAAAATCTTTGACATTTGGTTCCAATACTGTTATCTTTAGGCGAGTTTTCCATAGTATTCTTGTTTTTTTTGATATCAGGAGGTTAATTTGAGGGTTCTTTCAGGTATACAACCGTCGGGCGGCCTTCATATAGGTAACTATTTTGGTGCGATGCGGCAGCATCTCCAACTCCAGACCGAGCACGATTGCTTTTATTTTATTGCTGACTACCACGCTCTTACGAGCAATCCAAAGCCTGCAGAAGTTGATCAGCGTTCGCTTGATGTCACAATGGATTACCTTGCTTTGGGCTTAGATACTGAAAAAACAGTCTTTTGGCGGCAATCCGACGTTCCTGAAGTTACCGAACTGACCTGGCTGCTTTCCTGTGTAACTCCGATGGGCCTTTTGCAGCGTTGCACAAGCTACAAGGACAAAGTAGCCCAGGGTCTAAGTCCCAATCACGGTCTGTTTGCGTATCCGGTCCTTCAGGCAGCTGATATCCTTATTTTCAAATCGGACCTGGTACCGGTGGGCGCCGACCAGAAGCAGCATATTGAAGTCACGCGGGATATCGCCATCCGCTTCAATAATGCTTATGGTGAAATTTTTACCGTTCCGAGTGAACACATCATCGAATCCGTAGCGGTTGTTCCGGGTACCGACGGGCAAAAAATGAGCAAAAGCTATGGAAATGCCATTGAGATCTTCGAGCCGGAAAAAAGCGTCAGTAAAAAAGTTATGCGCATCGTTACGGACTCGACACCGGTTGATGAGCCGAAAGACCCCGATAACTGCAACGTTTTCGCCCTTTTGAAGCTGGTGTCCTCTTCCGAGGAATTATCGGAGTGGGAGAAAAGATATCGCGAAGGTGGTATGGGCTATGGAGAGGCTAAAAAACGCCTGGCCGAGCTTTTGATAGAGTATTTCAAGCCTTACCGACAACAGAGGACCGAGCTTGAAAGCAATATTGATTATGTCAAGAAAGTCCTGGCCGATGGTGCTGAGCGGGCAAAAGCCGTAGCTTCCCAAACCCTTGCTCAAGCTCGAAAGGCCGTGGGATTTGGAGCCTAAAATGGCGGATAAACTTGTTACCATAGCGGAGTTCGCAGATTATATTGAGGCCGAGATGGCGAAACAATTACTCGATGACTACGGAATCAAATCAGTAGTGACCGAGGAAAATGCGGCAAATTTATATCCGGTATCGGGCGTGGCAGGGCCGGAGCTTCAAGTTCTGGAAAAAGACGCGCAGCGGGCGCGCGAAATCCTGGAATCTCGTGAGGGACAGGGGCAATAAGTGGTTGATTATCGTGTAAATCTTGACATATTTGCAGGGCCTTTGGATTTGCTGTTGTATCTGGTTCGTAAGGAAGAGGTCGATATTTACGACATTCCCATTGCCAAAATCACGGACCAGTACATTCACTATATTGAAATGCTCAAGAGTCTTGATATTGATTTGGCCGGCGACTTTTTGGTAATGGCAGCAACGTTGATGCAGATAAAATCAGCAATGCTCCTGCCCAAAGCAGAGCCAGAACAGATGCAGGCCGATGAATTGGATGATCCTCGTGCCGAGCTAATCCGGCAGTTGCTGGAGTATAAGAAATTCAAAGATGCCGCTAATCTTCTCAGTGATGCCGCTACCAGCCAGAGTGAACGTTTCCCGCGTCCCGATAGCATAATCGAGAGTATTAATCCTGAACCTGAGCCTCAGATAGACATTGACAGTGTGAGTGTCTGGGACCTTCTGGAGGCTTTTGCCTCGCTAATGCAGGCAACCGGTGCAGATCGTGCCATAAGGCATATCAAGGACGATACTCCTATTGATTTGTATCAGATAGAGATTTTACACCGTCTGCAGGAAGATGGTCCGATGAGTTTTGAACGTATCTTCGAGTCAAAGCCCAACCGTGTCGTAATGATCGGATTGTTTCTGGCACTATTGGAATTGATTCGGGAAAAACTTGTTTTTGCCAAACAACGCGTTCCTTTGTCATCGATATACTTACGTCCGTTGACCGATGAGCCGGCCGAAAAGGCTGTTCAAAAGGCCATCATTGCCCTTTCCGAGCCCGAGAAAGCCGATCTCGGCCAAGTCCGACAGCGGAAGCAGCCGCCCATTCCAATTGTCGAAATTCCGACGAAAAGCAAATCAGGGATTACTGCTGAGAAGCTAAGAGAGGAACAAGTAGGTCTAACTAAGGACGGCGGACAGCAGTCAGGGGATTAGTATCGAGTGCAACTCCACCCGTATTCCACAATAAGCCGGCAAACTACCTGATGTATGTGGCACCCTGGAACAAGCAGCGCCAAAACAAATATTGAGTTTCATAAAGTGCGTCCGGTTGCAGATAAGCTGAAAACGTAACCTTGCCCAAATATGTTACAACATTAGATTTAGCAAAAATTCTTGACATAAATTCTTGACATATTATGCGTTTTGCATTAATTTCCGTGATTTGATTGTCCGTATGTGGCGGATGAGATAAGTTTTATAGTATGTTTGGAGGTTTTTGTGACTAAAGAACTGGCTCGTGAACTGATTAACGCAGGGGTGCATTTTGGGCACAGCGTGAGCCGATGGAATCCCAAGATGGCCCCATTTATTTTCGCAAAACGCGGTAATATTCATATTATCGACGTTAAAAAGACCTTAAAGGGGCTGCTGATAGCTCGAAAGCTCCTTGCCGAAGTGGTTTCATCCGGTAAAGACGTAGTTTTCGTAGGCACTAAGCGTCAGGCACAAAAGGCGACAGAGGCTGTCGCAAACAAGTGCGGGATGCACTATGTTTCCGAGCGTTGGCTTGGCGGTATGCTTACAAACTTTAGAACTATACGTTCCCGACTTCAGAGACTACAACAGTTGGAGGCTATGCAGGAAGACGGAAGCCTCGAGAGTGAGAGTAAAAAGCAGGCATCGAGACTGAAGCGCGAGATGCGCAAGATAAAAAGTAATCTGGATGGTATTCGCAACATGTCTCGTTTGCCGGGTGCCGTTGTGGTGGTTGACGCCAGGAAGGAATATCTTGCCCTTCGTGAGGCCAGGAAGCTTGGGATTTCAACGGTTGGCCTTCTGGATACGGATTCCGATCCTGACACAGTTGACGTGGCAATACCGGCGAATGATGATTCAATCCGAGCGATTGATTTGATACTCAGCGAGCTGGCCGACGCGGTGGCGATTGGCAAGACGATGGTTTCAGCTCGCCCCGAACCGAAGCAACGACCGCGGCGAGTTCGCTCTAAGAAGCCGGGCCTGGCACGTGCGGATGCTGCTAAGACAGAAACCGTTGCCGCTGCCGAGGAGACACAACCGAAAGAAGAAACACCGACAACTGCAGAGTCGGCGGAAAAAGTTGAAGTTGAGCAACAAGAACCAGAGCAGTCCACCCCGTAGCGCGCTGTTCATATTAGCGTAAACAAACGGCGTAATAAATAAGACAGGAGATTTTAAGATGACAGATATTTCAGCTTCAATGGTGATGAAACTGCGAAAGATGAGCGGCCAGGGGATGATGGATTGTAAAAAGGCCCTGCAGGAAGCAAACGGCGATGTCGAGGAGGCTATGGGGATACTAAGAAAGAAAGGTCTTGCAACCTTGGCCAAACGTGCCGAGCGAGAAACTACCGAGGGGACAGTTGTCAGCAAGATGAGTGATAACGGCAAGGCGGCTGCTATGGCAACTCTCTGCTGTGAGACGGATTTTGTAGCCAAGAGCGATGACTTTGTAACCGCGGCAAGCGCTCTTGCCGAGGCCGCCTTGGCCTGTGAAGCCGATGAAGGAGTCGACAATATTCTTGAGACAGTCGTTGATGGGAAGAAGTTCAACGATATTCTTACTGAAGCTGTCAGCAAGACCGGAGAGAAAACACAGGTCGGCGACTTTGCAAAGTACAAGCTCGACGGGCCGGGCCTTATAAGTACATACATTCACTTCAATGACAAAGTCGGCACAATGGTTCAGATTGAAACCAGCGATGAAGCAAGCGCGGCTGTAGATGTCCTGAAACAAGCTGCGTCAGATATAGCGATGCACATTACCGCGACCAAGCCGCTGTCTCTGGATAAAGACGGAATTGATCCTGAAATGCTCGAACAGGAAAAAGCTATTTTCGCTGAGCAGGTTAAAAATAAGCCAGCAGAAATAATAGAGAGAATAGTGGAAGGCAAAATGAAGAAGTTTTTTGCTGAAAATTGCCTTTTGCAACAGCAGTTTGTCAAAGACACCAGCAAAACGGTTGAACAGGTTCTCACGGAAGCAGCTAAAGAAGCCGGTGGAGAAGCCAAAATAACAAGATTTGTCCGATTTGAAGTCGGCTAAGAATCGTGCCTCGGCCGATGTATTAGATACGAGGTCGTAAATACATGGCAAAGAGCAAATATAGTCGCGTGCTGTTGAAGTTATCGGGAGAAAGTTTCTGCGGGCCCGGGGAGTTCGGGATTGACGGCTCATCGCTTGAGTCATTAGCTAACAGGATATCGGAGATATGCAAGCTCGGGCCTCAGGTGGCAGTTGTTGTTGGTGCCGGTAATTTTATAAGGGGTGAAAGTTTCTCCCAAGCCAGTCATATCCCCAGAAATACCGCCGATTATATGGGAATGTTAGCTACTATCATAAATGCCTGCGCACTACAGGAAACGCTCGAGAAATCAGGCCAACCAACAAGGGTCTTGAGCGCGATTGAAGTAGCTGCAATGTGTGAACCGTTTATTCGCAGACGCGCAATCCGGCACCTCGAACTTGGAAGAGTTGCGATATTGGCGGCCGGGACGGGCAATCCATTCTTTACGACGGATACCTGTGCCGCTTTACGGGCCGCCGAGCTTGATGCGGACCTTTTGATAAAGGCGACAAAGGTCGACGGTGTATACAGCGATGATCCCGAAAAAAATCCCGATGCCAAGTTTTTCGAAGAATTAACGTACGATGAGGTGCTTAACAAAAATCTCAGGATACTGGACCATTCGGCTGTTAGTCTTAGCAGGGACAATAATATTCCGATTGTAGTTTTGAATATTTTCAAAAAAGGTAACATGGCGAAGGCCATTTGCGGTGAGCGAGTCGGGACGCTAATACGCGGCTCGTGACGCGTGAAGCGTTTTGCGAGGAACAACACAATACGTGAAACGAAATGGAGTTGTAGATGCCTACAAAAGAAATAGTCTCCGATAATGAAACAAAGATGAAAAAGGTGGTTGATTTCCTGCATGAGGAATTAAAAGCAGTCCGGACGGGACGGGCTTCAACGGGACTTGTTGAGAATATGAAGGTCGATTACTACGGGACTCCCACGCCATTGAAACAGATGGCTACACTGGCAACGCCACAGGCAGATATGGTTGTGATTAAGCCGTTCGACCCTTCTTCACTCAAAGAGATCGAGAAGGCAATCAAAAACAGCGACTTGAGCATTGCGCCGATTGTGGACGGAAAACTTATCCGGCTCAATATTCCTGCACTTAGCGAGGAAAGAAGAACACAACTCGTTGGCCAGGCCAAGCAGATGGGTGAACAGGCGAAAGTCAGTATTCGTAATATAAGAAGAGACGCGAACAAGCAGCTCGAAAAAGAACAAAAGAACAAAATTATCACCGAGGACGAGCTGGATAAAGGCAAGAAACAGGTCGACGATATCACCAAGGAATGCGTCGACCAGGTGGATTTGGTGGTCAAAAAGAAATCCGATGAGATTATGCTCGATTGACTTTGACAAAAGCGTACAGTTCATTAGTATCCTGTTTTCCTGGGCCCTTGTGCTCTATAGTTAAAACCATTTCTTAGTTTTGAAACAAATTTTTAGGGGGATTAGATCATGCAAATCCCAAAAGACATGAAAGAGGCGCCGCAAAAAAAGAAGAAGAAAAGAATACTCAAGATCGTGCCAGTGTTCGTAGTTGTTTTTATTTTGCTTGTGGTTATTCTTATACCTGTCCTAATATCCTCCGGGAAGGGGCGGGAGATAATTTTGGCTAAAATCAACAATTCCATCGACGGCAAAACAAATTTTGCCAGTCTTTCTATGGGATGGTGGAAGGGTATCAAGGTTACTGATGTTAGTTTTAATGACAGTTCCGGCCGGACGTCCGTTGCGGTAAAGCAAATCTCCACAAAACCTCACTATAGCTCCATTTTGTTTGGGAGTATGTCGTTAGGAGAAACAATAATCGATGAGCCAAAAGTGGAGATAAATCTCAAGGCTCAACGGCCAGAAGAAACCGAGCAGCCCGAGAAGAAGACGACGACAGGCAAAAAATCAGCGCCAATTGTTCTGCCTGTCAAAAAAGTATATCTGGTTGTCAAAGACGGCAATTTGAAAGTAACGGCCCCACAGGCTGGTACTGTTGAAATAGCGCAGATAAACTCAAAGGTGAATCTGCGGCCGCCGGGTGAGCGGACAGACTTTGATTTGGCTATGATTGTGGCTAAGCAGGACCACACTTCGAAAATAAGTACAGAAGGTCAAATTGAACCAGGCACCAAAAAAGGCTGGACCCTTGAGGGCACAAGCGGTGATTTGACTGTTAAGGTCGATGATTTAGAACTCGGTTCGTTACAGCCGCTTCTTACGTGGGCCGGGATTGAGATTGAGGCTGAAGGCAAGGTAACGGCAGACATAAAAAGTGAGGTGAAAGACGGTAAACTTGAAAATCTAAACGCCAACATTAAAGCCGAGAAACTCGATATAACCGGCCCGTTTCTTAAGGGTGACAGATTGAAGACAAGCACCCTATATATTCAATCCAAACTGGAACGTCAACAGAAAATGATACATATCGGGAACCTTGATATCACCTCCGACTGGCTAACAGCCCGGGCAACGGGCATGGTCCCCGCCACATTCGATTCGTTCTCTGAGTTTTTGCAATCAGATTCGAATCTCAGTGGCAATTTTGACTTAGACGTAGCCCAGGTCTTTTCCCAGATGCCCAAGACTTTCAGCGTTAAAGAGGGCATGAATGTGACATCCGGCAAACTGAGCGGGGCGGTTTCCACTTCGAGTAAAACCGGGAAAAGGAAAGTTATCGGTAACGCAAGTCTTGAAGGATTGAAAGGAACAGTTGACGGTAAAACCATAGCTCTTGAACAATCCATTACAGCCGAGGCTGAAATTACAGCAGAAAAAGACAAGGTAATCTTTGATAAGATGGATTTGGCGTCATCGTTCGGTAACATAGATTGCTCCGGCACCAGTGAATTACTTAATTACACTGCCGATGCAGATCTATCCGCTTTGCAGGCGCAGTTGGGACAATTCTTTGATATGGGCAAATATCAGTTTGCCGGCCAAGCCGTCGAGAATGGAACGATAACCATCAAAGAGCAGCAGATAACCGCCGTCGGCGAATCAACTATCAAGAATCTGGGCATAACTTCAGAAGATGGCGCGAGTATTTCTGAGCCGCAGGTTGATATAGGCTTTGACGTCGACTATGACCGGAAAAACCGTATTGTCGGTATTAATTCTCTAAACACCACAGCAAGTTTCGGCAGGATAGATATCAATGATGCCGTATTCGGGCTGGATAAAAAGGCTGACAAAAAAGTGGAGTTGGCTGTTTCCGCCAAAGTTGATTTACAAAAAGCTATACCCTTTGCGGTAATGTTCACGTCTTTTCCGAAAGAAATGCAATTAGCTGGCGTCGCTGAATCCGATGTCTCGATCATTTCCGAAAAGCAGAGCTACCGGATTGTAACTGATGCGACACAAATTACAAATCTAAAGGTCAAGTATCCGGAGAAGAAGCCTTTTGAGGCGAATGAGGTATCAATAGCTTTCGATGCCGCGGTTAATCCTGAACAAAAAGCTGTAAACTTAAGAAAACTGGAGTTGATAAGTCCACAAATAAAGATTCATAAGGGTGAATTCAGCCAGGTCAGCAAAGACGGCAAAACCAAACTTAAAGGGCGAGTCGATTGTGAATATGACTGGGCGGCTGTAAGCACTATCACCGGGCCTTACCTGCCTCAGGGCTTGAGATTGGAGGGGCAAAGAAAAGATACTATCAGTTTTGATAGTGAATACCCAACCGACCAGAAAGATAAATTGCTGGAGAATCTTAATACCAAAGCCAAAGTGGGATTTACAAAGGCAGAGTATATGGGTTTGAATTTCGGGACGACCGATGTCGATTTTCAAATCCAAAAAGGCCTGTTGAAAATCGCTCCATTCTCAACAACAGTCAATAACGGCCAATTCAAATTTGCCAGCGAGGCGAATTTGAAGTACAAGCCTTCGCTATTGAAAACGACAGAGCCGATTCAAATGGCCAAGGATATTCAAATCAATAAAGAGATGGCCAGAAGGCTTTTGATGTATGTAAATCCGGTATTTGCAAACCTTGTTAATGTCAGCGGTGTGGCAAATTTCCATTGCGAGCGTCTTGCGATACCACTGGAAAAAGTGAGCAAAAATGACATCGAAGTGATTGGCACAATCTCAGGAGATAAGATTCGTCTGGAAGGTTCGGACTTACTGGGGAAGATACTTTCGTTAGTGGGCGGAAATGTTCGAGGGCAGGATTGTATTATGCATCCGACACGATTTGTCTTACAGAATGGCCTGCTTAAATATGAGGACATGCAACTGGATGTCGGTGATAATCCTGTCAATTTCAAGGGCGCAATCGGGTTAGATAAACGTTTGGATATGATAGTTACCCTTCCTTATACAATGAGTGGAAGAACCGTAAGAGTCGGCGAAAAAGCAAGAGACAGGATATCTCTGCCTCTCACCGGCACTACCGATAAGCCTGAACTTGACCTGGGCAAACTACTTGAAGAGCAGGCAATAAAAAAGGGATTAGAGCTCCTTGAGAAACTGTTTGAGTAAAGGCCCCCCTCCCGGATTGACGACATTAAAGAAGGAGTCCGCAAGAAGGGCTCCAAACAAAATAAAAGGCGCTTGAGAAATCAATTACAGTTGAAAGGGCCAAAGATGTTAAAGAAGCTCTTGTCTACGCCCACAGCACAGCTTGGCAAGGCGAGCCGATTTGCGGTCTTTCAGATTAAGCTGTGGTCGCATTGTGCACGGCTGCTTAGAAAGAACCGCGCGGGCCAGCAGGCCGCCGCCCTGTCATATCATACAATCTTCGGGATTGTCCCCCTGACGATCTTATTATTTTTAATTTTTCGATTATTCCCCGCTTATAGTTACGTGGGGGAGGAAGTAAAAAATGGAATCTATGAGCAGCTTCATCTTACAACTATTGAATATACGCCGGACCCGAAAAAACCGGATGAAAAAATAATGATCACAGAATATCTGGATAATATAGCAGGTAGTTTCTTTACAAAATTAGATGAAGGTTCCATCGCGCTCTTTAGTTTCGCTATTGTTATCTGGGCGGCGCTGGCCCTTTTGTCAAGAATAGAGTCAGCATTTAACAATATCTGGCATGTTGCCCGTAGCAGAAGTTTTGTGCATCGGATGATCAACTATTGGGCGCTGTTAACGCTTGGGCCGCTGCTTTTACTTGTTGGCCTTAGTATTTTCGCCAGCAAAAAATATGCTGCTCTACAGCAGATACAAGGAACCGCCTTGTCAAAATTTGGCCCGGTTCTTCTGTATTATCTCGTCTCGACAGCAGCCTTTTTCCTTCTATATTTTATTCTACCGAATACAAAGGTCAAAGCAAAGGCGGCCATTTGGGGGGCGGCCGTGGCCGCGCTAGTCTGGAGTTTTGCGAAGTGGGGCTTTGGCCAATATGTTACTGAATTCATCCCTTACAGTAAGGTCTATGGGGTGATGGGGCTTATTCCACTGAGTGTCTTCTGGATTTATATCACATGGCTGATTGTGTTGTTCGGGCTTCTGTTGACATTTACCACTCAGCACTTAAAGAGCCTTGACGCTGCCGAGATAGCCGCTGCCCAGGAAACGGAGGAATATTTCATTGCCAATGACCTCACAGCCATCAATATAATCAGGGAGATTGCCATTGCCTTCGAGAAAAATGATGCTCCTGTCGAGGCTGAGGTTATATGCAGCAAATTGGATATTCCCGGCGAGTTCGGGGATAAGATTCTCAAGCATCTTGTCGACAGCGAACTTATAGCTAGGACATCCGAGCCTAAGGCTGGTTTTCTTCCGGTCAAAGACCCGGCCAATATTAAACTGTCCGACATTGCCGATGCCGTAGCGGCGGCAGGTTTTGCTCAGTCGACGACAGATCAGCCGGAGGCTCTGCAAGAGATTACCCAGGCCCAGCGAAACGCACTGGCCCGGCACAATCTAAAGCAAATCCTCGGTGACTTGCAAACACCATCGACCTTTGAAAGCGTCGCTGAACGAGACAATAAAGCCTAAACTCGCGATTTCTTTGATGATTTAACAACGCCTGGATGGCTTATGCGCTCTTAGGTAAACTGAATTCTTTTAATAGCAGATGCTTAGAGTAGTTTTATAACGGTAGTTGCGGCATTATAGATGAAGAACAGGCCAAAGCCAAACAACGCCAGTGAGCAAATCAGCAGAACGACACGTTGAATCCGGGGCCCAAGCAGCTCTGAACCCTTAAAACTTGCCCATGACAGTGCACTTAACCAAATAAAATCACACAGCCAGTGCACGATGGCGAACAACACAAAGGCCCATATCCCAAAGTTAGCCGCAGTCATCGCAAGGTTCAAACCCACACTGGCCCACCAGATTAGAAAAAAAGGATTACCTCCCGATAGTACTATGCCGGCTACAAGGGGGCCACTTCGGGTAACTTTGACTTGCTGTTGCTGTGTTTGGCTTAAACTTCTTATCATCTGAATCGCCATAAACAACAGAAACACGCCGCCCGCAAATCCAATCACAATTTTGGTAGTGGTGGATTTAAGTATCGTATCCATACCTAATGTAATCAGAATTATCAGAGGAAACTCAACAATGCCGTGGCCTATCGCCATAAGTGCTCCGGCAAAGCGATTGCGCGCCCCCTTAGCGATAGCGGCGGCAGTAACCGGACCCGGCGCCATGACACCTGAAAGCGATATCCCGACCACCTTTGCCAAGAAAAACACTAACTCCATCAAGTCACCAAATCACTCGCCGATGATTTTCACGAGTACCCTCTTTTTTCTTTTGCCGTCGAATTCGCCGTAAAATATCTGTTCCCACGGTCCGAAGTCGAGTTTACCCTCAGTGACTGCCACAAAAACCTCTCTGCCCATGACGCTTCGTTTGAGATGGGCGTCGGCATTGTCCTCAAAACCGTTATGCCGATATTGCGAGTAAGGTTTTTCGGGTGCTAATTTTTCCAGCCAAACCTCAAAGTCTTGATGTAGGCCGGACTCGTCATCGTTGATAAAGACGCTGGCGGTGATGTGCATTGCATTGCAGAGCACAAATCCTTCCCTGACTCCGCTTTCAGACAGACATTCTTCAACCTCAGGCGTAATATTGATAAACTGGCGTCTGCTCCTTGTGTCGAACCATAGTTCCTTTCTGTAACTTTTCATAATGTCTTTTACTCCAGAAATTTATATAACAAACGTGATTCTAACATGTTTTGCTCTCTGCCGGAATAACATCTTGCAGATTTACCGATTGAAAAGTATTTTAGTGGAAGCATATTTTGTGAAAGAAACTCAAGATTGGAAATTCATCATAGTAAAAAGAGGTGCCTTATGATGAAAGAGACAATATTCTGGGATGTCGACACGCAATTCGACTTTATGCGGCCGGAGGGTAAGCTTTATGTTCCTGAATCAGAACATATTATCGACAAAGTCGGCGAGGTACGGAAGTTTGCCCTCGAAAACGGTTTTTCCATTATTGCCGATGTTGACTGGCACAGCCCCGATAACGAAGAGATTTCTCAGACGCCGGATTTTAAGTGGACCTTTCCTCCGCACTGTATGGCCGGCGAGCCCGGCAGCGAAAGAGTCGGATATTTGGGTGAACTGCCCATCGAATATATTGACATTGAAGAGATGGACGCCGGAGTCCTGCAGGAAATAATCAATAAAGACCAGTTTCATATTGTCATAAGAAAGCAGGGCGTTGATGTTTTTTCAAATCCCAACACGGACGAACTTGTCGAATTAGTCAGACCCGGGGCCATCGTAGTCTTCGGTGTCGCTCTTGATGTTTGTGTCTACTATGTCCTGAAAGGCCTTAGCAAGTTCCCGGGTATAAGACTTTCTCTGCTTAAGGATGCGGTCAAAGGCCTTCAAGTAAGACCGGACGAAGAAATATTCAATGACCTGAGGCAAATGGGCGTTACAATCACGCAGCTAAGTGACTTAAAGAGGCAGCTAATATGTGGCTAATTAAAGATAGTCCCGGTCTTTTTACAGATCTTTACGAACTGACCATGGCTCAAGTGTATTTCAAAGAGCGAATGTCTGGCACCACCTATTTTGAAGTTACGATTAGAAGGCTGCCGGAGAATTGGGGTTTTTTTGTGATGGCGGGGTTGAGCGAGGTTCATTCATATCTTCGTCAATTTCAATTTTCTCAGGCAGATATTGATTATCTTCGTTCAACCGGACTATTCTCGAATGATTTTCTTGGATATCTTGCGAGCCTTAAGCCTGAAGTAGAGATACGGTCTTTGCCTGAAGGCACCGTGTTTTTCCCTAACGAGCCCGTTTTCGAGGTGGCCGGACCGCTTATTTGTGCACAGTTGCTGGAAAGCTACGTTTTAAACATACTCGGATTTTCGATCGTTACGGCGAGCCTTGCGGCAAGAACTTCAATCGCTGCAAACGGTATTAGTGTTATAGATTTCGGCCTGAGACGCTGCCAGGGGCCTGTTGCATCTGTCCGTACGGCAAGGGCGGCTCAAATCGCGGGCTTTCGGGCAACCAGTAATGTGTTTGCCGCAAAGGAACTAAATTTCACACCTGCAGGGACAATGGCGCATTCATTTGTTCAGGTTCACGAGTCTGAAGAGGAGGCCTTTCTTAGATTTGCCGAGCTTTACGGCGAAAGCTCTATCCTGCTTGTAGATACGTACGACTCGATTGAAGGGATAAAAAAGGCGGCCGTTGCAGCAGGGCAGATCTTCAAGGAAAAGGGTATACAAATAAGGGGTATCCGTATTGACAGCGGCGATTTAGTCGAGCTAAGCAAATTTGCCCGCAGACACTTCCATGAAAAAGAAGTTTCATTCCTGAAGATTTTCGTAAGCGGCGACCTTGACGAATATAAGATTGCAGATCTTCTTGAGCAGGGCGCGCAAATAGATGGGACCGGCATCGGGACACGATTTGCGGTGTCACGGTTCGTACCTGCTATTGAGATAGTCTATAAGGCCATTCAGTATGGGGACAACAAGTTATTTAAAACCTCGCCCAATAAAAAAAGCGAGCCCGGCAGAAAGTCAATCATCAGGGTAAAGGACAAGCTCTACAAAAAGGACATCGTTTCGCAGTTACAATCTCATCCGGATGACATATTGAAGCCTTTTGAATCGCCGGAACAGATACAAGTTGTACAAGAAAGGCTGGCTACCGAGCTTTCCCGCCTGGATGATGAGATAAAGACAATCAGGAATCCCGGCAAGTATATTGTCGAGTTTGCTTTTTAGCGGACATCAGAATTGTTATTGATCGGCAAGGAGTTTTTCGTAAAGCTGCTCTATTTTGTCGACCATTGTTTTCGGCTCGAATTTTTCTTTCACAAATTGCCTGCCCTGTTTTCCGAGCCTATCTCTGAGGTTCTTATCTTCTATCAATTCTGCGCAGGCCTTTGTTAGTTGTTCGATATTTTTTGGTTTAATAAGCCGGCCCGTGTCTTCGTTTACCACTTCCTTTGCGCCGTCGACGTCGAATGAAATCGCCGGTTTACTGCAAAGCATCGCCTGCGGCAAAGTACGTGCAAGGCCCTCTCGAAGCGAGCAGTGAACAAGTATATCCGATGATTGTATGGCGAGCGGAATCTGACTGGGAGGCAAAAGCCCCGTAAATTTGATTTTCTCATTCAAACCTAATTGGCGAACCTGCTCTTTGAAGTGGTCGGCAAGGTTTCCATCTCCGACAAACAGCCAAAGGATATTGTCGAATTGCTTAGAGAGCTGTCTTGCCGATTCGATAATGTATTTGTGACCCTTGAGCATAAAGAGCCGGGAAATTGTGACGAGTACAATAGCATCTTCGGGGATTCCGTATTTTTGACGGAAGGATTTTCTTTCTTCTTCCGGGACCGGGTTTAGAAAAGCATCTTCTTCTATGGCCGAATAGGCAGTAACGTACTTTTCTCTTTGGCCAATACCAGCCGCCAATGCCTGTTCGGTCATCGCGTCGGCGACGCAAATGAAAGAATCCGTTCGCTTTGCGGCGGATTTTTCAACGGCGATGTAAAATTTGTTTAGCCACTTACTTTGATACGGGTGAAAGGCCAGACCGTGAATCGTATGAACAACGGCCGGCAAGTTTTCACGCCATTTTCCTTTTAGGCGATGGGCGGCAAACCTTCCCAGTATTCCCGCCTTGGCTGAATGTGTATGAACGATGTCGGGTTTTAATCGTTCGAAGTGTTTTTTGATTTGAAAGTAGCTTATTGTGTCGTATAGGGGGCAGATTGCGCGAATCATTTTGGGAACAACGATTACGTCATATTTTTCATTTTTCGTCTGATTGAAGAGTTCTCCTTCGGGTCCTATGGCCGGTCCTGTAATAAGCGTGACGTCGTGTCCCCGCCGTGCCAGGAGTTTGCATGTAATAAGGGTATTTTCCTGCGCCCCACCTAAAATCAACCGGGTTATTATGTGAACAACTCTCAATACGACACCCAGACAGTTTATCTTGCTACATTTACAACCTTTATATTCTCGATGACCCGATGACGAAAAACAGTTTTAGCTTGCGCTTCGATTAATTCATTAACACGAAACCCATTTGTAAAGTGGATATTACCATTTGTGTCTATATCAAATGAAGATACTTTCTTAGCAATCGTTTCAAGTTGACCCTCTTTTGATAATTTCACCAATTCCCAGCTCTTTGGTACCAATGAGGCCCTGTCAAATGATTTAGTTGATCTCTGAAGTTTTGCAAGATCGATGGTACGCCCTAATACATTGATGTATTTATTTTCAATTCTGGGTCTGATATCAGGACCTATCTGCGTAAAGGGTTTTTGGCTAAAAAGCTTTGTAAAAGCATTCAGAAAATTCACTATTGCTATGACAAATCGAACCGGAAAAGTAAGAATATTAATTAACATCTTCAAAGGTGATACATAATAAGGATGTAGATATGGTCTGCGTATACAATATAAGTTACCATTCATATCATCTCTAGGCAACAAATAATCGTATTTGTCATCCGAGAGCAATTCCGTTATATCCCCGGTATCTATTCTTACTTTATGAATTGCCTCTGGTCCGTAGGCTACAACAAATCCTTCTTTACCCCGTGCTATGCCTGCCGTCTGATACAGGACATCTCTATTGTTGAACTTACTAAATGAGGGATTGCAATCTCTGGAATCACCACTCGTTAGTGTCTGGTTGTATCTGCCTTCCGAATCGAGCAACTCTATATTAACATTGCCTCCTTCCATAACAACAGCAGTCACAAACTCGTTTGTATCAGTTAGATAATCCATGCCCAATTCAGTAAAGTCCCTCTTATGAAACAGCCGAACTTCCTCATCATCTTTTACAGAATACCTGAAGAGACCCGTTATAAAATCATTAGTTAGTATATAATACAAAGTATTGGAATCTTTTATCATAACGGCTTTAAACCTAAATCCTCGAAAGGGTCTGGCCTGAGCCTGCCTCCCCCACAAGATGTCAGCACTAAAATAAATACTTTCTTGGCCTCCTTCTGCCTTCCAGGAGTGTAATTCTTTCTGCCTCTCAGCTTCTTCAGCTTTTTCTGCAGCAAACTTACTCGTTATTTCTCTTATTCCATCATCGTCGTGAATATATAGTCTGCCGTCGGATATAAAAACATGATACATTTTCATATACCTCACCCTATATTTCTGCTATCAATTACTAAATAATTGAATCCAGAATAAATAGCAGCTCTTTGTTGACTCACACACTAATCTTCTCAGTACATGACCCTTATTAGACACAACCCTTCGGCCGGAGCGATAGGCCCTGCTGCGGTTCGGACTTTTGCTTCGAGAATTTCATTTATCTTTTCGGGTTTCCATCTGCCGCTGCCGACCTCGACGAGAGTGCCGACGATATTTCTGACCATATTATACAAAAAGCTGTCGCCTTCCACATCAACGTATATCCAATCGTCATTGCGGTTAACATCGCAGCGCAAAATGGTTCTTACAGAGGTCTGCCGCCTGTCGGCTGCCGCGGCAAAGGACTTAAAATCCTTTTTTCCGACCAGCATTGCCGCCGCCTGACCCATAGACGCTGTATCAAGTTTTGCGGGCAGATGCCAGCAGTGTTTTATCTGGAGGACCGGACGGAGCTGGCCGGTAAAAATCGTATAGCGATATAACTTGCTTTTGACATCGCCCATTAAATCGAAGCCCTGTGGGACTTCAACGGCTTCGGCAACTGCAATTTCGGGAGGTAATCTGTGCGTAATCACCCTAGCGAGATTTTCGACCGGTATGGACGAATCGATTTGCACAAGAGCGACCTGACCAAGGGCACTTACGCCCGCATCGGTTCTGCTTGCTCCGAACACTCGAACTTCGGCGCCGACCAGCTCCCGGATTGTCTCGGCAAGTGTACCCTGAATGGTTCTTACACCGGGCTGGATCTGCCAGCCGTGATATTCGCTGCCATCGTAGATGACCGTTAG
>Ga0209536_100006860_pt1 | contig 17334 bp, 9 predicted proteins | sample DeeMarSeWOR28_12_FD_187461 | JGI IMG/M metagenome (GOLD analysis project Ga0209536, IMG submission 187461) | Marine sediment microbial communities from White Oak River estuary, North Carolina - WOR-2-8_12 (SPAdes) (version 2) | ecosystem: Environmental > Aquatic > Marine > Intertidal zone >... | reverse complement strand
AATGGTTGGGCGCCGGCGGCGGCCTTAGGGGGTATGTTGGGCGTAGCGGGTGAAGCACAACGGTGAGGCATCGTTGGGTTTAACGGAGTCCATGTCATAGGGTATAGAAGTCGACTCGCCCGATACTTGTCGATTTATTGTGAACGAGAGTTTCTTGTCATCGGGGCGAGGCATGGGTCCGCTGCGGGGCACTCGAATTGTCGTTGGAATGACAGGGACCTACGCCATGCGATGCGACTACTGCGTCATAGAGAGACAGGGTGGGAAATTGCCGTGAAGAATTCGACGATAGCGCTGTTTAGCTTGGGGCTGCTGTACGGGAGTTGTGCGGCGGATGAGCCGAAGTCTGTAGAGAGCCGTAGCAACGGCGCTGTAGAGCTTAGGAATGACAGCGACAAGGTGGTCTACAGTCTGGGTTATGAGCTTGGTAAAGACCTCAGCCACCAGGAACTCGAGTTGGCGCCGGAGGTGCTACTGAGGGGCGCCGAGGACGGCATTTCGGGAAGGGCGCCGCTGGTCTCGGCTTCGGAGCGTCACGCCGCCTTGAAACAGATCCGGGAGATTCGGGCCAAGGAGAATCTCGAGCAGTCCAGCGCCTTTCTCGCCGCCAATGCGCAGAAGCAGGCTGTGCAGACCTTGCCCAGCGGTCTGCAGTACAAGGAGCTGCGCGGCGGTGACGGCAAGAGCCCGGGGGCGAATGACACCGTGCGCGTGCACTACCGCGGCAGGCTCATCGACGGTACCGAGTTCGACAGCTCTTATGAGCGCGGCAAGCCCGCCACCTTTAGGGTGAGTCAAGTGATCAAGGGTTGGCAGGAGGGTTTGCAGCTCATGAAGGAAGGGGCCAAGTGGGAGCTGTTCATTCCACCAGAACTGGCCTATGGCGAACGCGGCCGACCGAAGGTGATTCCACCGAACAGCGCCCTTATCTTTGAAGTGGAATTGATCGCTGTCAAATAGGGCCAGCCGCAGACTGCCACGTTCAACGCTGCTTCGGGCTGCTGGGTTCGACTGATGTCTACCTGTCCACCTTGGGAGAGGACCAACGCCAACGGCGGGCCACCTTTCGGTGACCCGCCGTCCTGTCGCACGCCTTGTCGTGCGGTTTGAGTTAACGATTACTGGGCCGGCTGCTGCGTTCCAGGCAGGGTCCAGATTAGGTCATCGCTGGTAGATCTGTAGTCGTCGATCCACCAGACGCGCCGTGCCATGGCGTTGGACTCGGTGATCTCCTCTTCGTAGTCGTCGTTCTCGAACACCCACTGCGCCCAGACTCCGTACATCTTGGAGCCGTCCGGGTTGGCCTCGAGATCGGCCTCGCTTGAGTGCGTATCGCCGCGGGCATTCATGCGGTCGAACTCATTGCAGAAGCCGGAGCCCTCGATGACCGTTCCGATAATGCCGGCGTCGTCGTGAGCGACGGTGGGATAGCACACCGTGTCAGGATCGTCATAGCCGGTATCCGTCTCCGTCCACACGACGTAGTCGTCACCGAAGCTCTCGGCACGGGTATAGAACAGGTCGAGCGGTTCCGCCTCGCCGTCCGCCACCGTGTTGTTGTCCCCGGTCTCGTAGACCATGAAGTACCGCGACGGGTTACGCAGGTCGGTATCCTGTACCTGTGAAGTGTCGTCGCAGGTCATCACACTCGTATCAACGGTCGGATCCGTGTCATCCACGCAGCCGGCCGCGATGGTCGCGGGGGTCGGCGCATAACGCGGGTCGAGAGTGGTGATCCGCATACGGCTGTGCTGTGTCACATTGCGGGCCTGCTCATTGCCGCCAGCCGCGTAGTCGTAGCACACGTGCGGCTCCGTCGACTGCGGGGTCTGGGTCACCGTCGAGCGGTAGGTTTCGCAGGTCACGGTGCCGTCGCCACTGTAGGCGTTCCCATCGCTTGCTGTGAACGAGCCCGGCGTGGTCTTCCAGGTCACGCCGCCGTCGAAGGAGCGCCGCACGTAGAGCTCGTAGCGGTCGTTGCCCTTGGCGTTGAGGCGCCAGTTGGGCGACCAGGCGTACAGGAACATCACGAAGTCGCCGTCGATAAAGCCGCGGTGGCCCTTGGCGACGTCGAGCGGGTTGTACCAGCTCTGGTCCTTCAGGTTGACGAAGTCATCGGTACGCGTGTCCGTGTCGCAGTCATAGTACGCGCCCTCGAGCTCGCTGGTGTCCTGGGCAACGCCGTCCGACGGGCACTGATGCCAGGTCAGCACCTTCATGGTGTTGCCCTCGCCCTGGATGTAGCCCTGCAGTATTGGGTTGGTGTCTCCGATACCGAACGTCGAACCAGCGGTGAAATCGACGAACGGACACGGCATCTGTTGATTTGTAGACGTGTCAATGCAGGTATCCGGCACCACACTGGAGAGATTGGTCGCGGGTTCAGCGCACAGGCCGTCCGGATAGTACGGGTTCTCACCCGCCGCGACGATGAAGCTGTCGCACTCCATGTTGGTGAAGGCGTAAGGGTTGTTGGCGATACCCTCCACATAGTCCTGCGGCAGCACGATACGCCGGAACATGACGTCGGCCGGGCCGCCTTGACGCATGGCACCCTGCTTCCAGGAGGAGATGGCCAGGATTCCACTCGCGCTGTTCACCGCCTTGCTAATGGGCTGCACCAGCAGGCTGGAGCGACGGGCGATCTCAGTGTTGTACAGATCGAAGTTGTAGGTACCGAAGTCCCACATCTCGGACGTGTTGATCACCGGATAGAACTCGCCAGTTTGCCAGTAGACTTCCGGCTGGTTGAGCATGTTGCCCTGGTTCACCAGGTTCTGCACCAGCCCGTTGGGCTCAGCAGCGGTCGCCGAGCTTTGCGGGTCACCCATGTCGAAGCTGAAGTACCACTGGTTCTTGCCGATGTCCGCAGCGCAGTCGGGAGAGGCGTCGGGCAGGCTATCGTCACAGGGGGTGCCGTCGGGCAGGAACTGGTACCTGCCAAGGCCCTTGGATTCTTCCGCCGCCACGATCACCCAGGCGCTGTCGACCAGTGTGTCGCCGTCCGAGTCATAGCCCTGCAGCGAAAGCCGCGGCCGGGTGGAGCCGGTGTTGGCCACGTTGGGCAGACCATCCTCGTTGACGCAGATCGGTCCTGGGGTACCCTGGGGTCCCTGTGGGATGTCAACGGTGTCAGCGCAGAAGTCCTGCAGGCCGTAGGCCGTCGCGACTTCCTCGTTGCAGTAGCTGAAGTACTTGTTGGGCGACGGCGTGGCGCCGGGGCCGTACTCGTCCGCGTTGCACTTGTCGTTGTTGGTCAGGCGCATGGGCACCGCCATGGGCACGTACACCTGGGGCCTACCGCTGACGGTCAGGTCATGGTCGACGATGTTGACCGGCTCACCGGCCACGTCGTCGGGGTTCTCGACCAGGTCGAAATACTCCCAGGGAACGAAGGAATACCAGACGTCAGTTTTGTCGTGGGCAACCGCGCCACTCCAGCCTTCGCCGGGGCCTTCACCCTGGCCGGGGCGTAGACCGTCGGGGTCTTCCTGCCAGGTGATCACGAAGCCGGCACCCTTGACACCGCGCACCTCGATGCGGTTGGGGTCGCGCCGTCCGGATGTCAGGCGCTCGGGCTTGGTCCAGACCATGTGGGAGGACTCGGTCTCACCCGTGCGCGGATCGTCGCCGGGCAGTAGTACGCCGCGGGTGGTCCAGACGCAGCCGAACGGCACTTCGCCGGCCTGCGGGTAGCCTTCATCGGCGAAGTTGATGGAACCCTGGGAACCTGCGACCTCAAACAGATCAGTCAGATAAAGATCTGCTTCGACATCGATGCCGAGCAGCGTGGCTACGGCCGTGCGCTTGGCAAGCTGTTCCTCGCTCAGGCCTTCGTCGTCGCCGTCCCAGGCGATGGAATAGGCGGGTTGACCCTGCTGACAGAAGCGGCTTGGCCAGGCCACCAGCACCTTGTTGCCGGCGGTGGCGTGGAACACGTTGTAGACGCCGCCGGGGTAGTCGCTGAGGCTGACGCCGACGCAGTTGACGGGCGAGCCCTCAGGATATTCGACGGCCAGCGGGTTGCTGTAGGTGCCGTCGACCACGGCCTGCACCATGCACGGGGCATCGGCGACGCGGACGTTCTTTTCCTCTGCGAAGGTTCCGTCAGTCTGCTTGGCCAGCGTCTCGAACAAGACATCCCCGCTCACCGTATAGTTGATGATCGCGACCTTATCCAATGGTTCGGCCAGGCCCGAGACCGCGAGTTTGCCGTAGTTCTTGTTGTTGTTAAGGTCAGTCCAGATCGCCGATTCGAGTACCAGGGTTGCGGTACTGCCTTCGTGATCGTCAGCCTCTCCACCGCCGCCACCACCGCCGGTATGTCCGCCAAGCTCGAAGGAGCTCTGGTCCGCGGATTCGGATAGATTAGTGGTCTTCCAGGTGAGGCCGTCATCCAGGCTCAGGGCAGCGAAAGCTTCCATGAAACTGTGGGCAAACGGTGTGTTCACGACCCCGACTGCCGGGCCGTAGATAAACACGTTGACCAGTGGCTTGGCCACTTCGAGCGTTTCGACCAGGACGAGGTCGACATTGTTGTAGTCCACCGGTGTCAACAGACCACTCGCCGCCTGGCTCGGTACATAGAACGTCATCATGTCCGTAAAGGCATGTTCGGCCTCGGAGACATGCAGGCCGACATCTTCCGGCAGTACATTGAGCTGATTGTCGATGCTGCCGCCGGTCATGCGCTTCAGCGTCTGTTCGCCGTCGTCAGCGATGGAAGGCGCACCAGCCATTACGACCAGTATCGCCATGCCTAGTAACCACAGGAGTCTCGATTTCATTGTTTTACCTCCTTGCACAAACGTGCTTCTGACAGACACATAGCGGCAGACGATGAAGACAGTCGTCTCATCGCCCAATTGGAATTCCAGTTGAACGGATCGAGCCGGGGATGGGGATGATTGCTATATAGCGCCCACTCAGGCATGTCCCGATTCCCTCAGTAAGCTACTGGGGGCGACGCCATGCGGTAACGCGCGCGTCGACGCACACCCCATCCTTGAGGCAACGCTTCCCCAGTCTTGAGTGCGCGCGACTCTGGCGCAGCACTCAACGAATTGTGACGGGCCGGTGGCACCGTCGCCGGTTAAAGGGAAAGGTAGTCCGCTGGCCGGTTCCGGCCATAAGTAGATTTACGCATTCAAATTGCGTGGAATCAGCCAGAACGACGCGCTGAGCGGACCGGGTGCCGCATCACCAACCCGTCGTTTCAACGGAGGATGCATATCAAGATCCAGCATGATTGATCTGGCTCAATCGCGTCTCCTTGGTCGTGTCTTGGCCCCTTGCGGCACAGTGAGTTGCCGGCGAAGTCATTCCGGCTCCGTGTGCGAGCCTCGCCCGGTTCACCTGGTACATATCAACGATCCCAGCCCGCTGGAGTCCATAGGGTATGCACGCGTACATAAGGGCTGGCCCGTATCTCGTGCGCTACCGGCGCAGCTCAAATATGAATTTCCGTGAATGACATCTGAATCGAGCAAGCGGAACGGGGTCAAAGGCCCGTTTCGTTGACGAACTTCGCAACGTTGGCCTGCCATGGTCGTCAGTGCATGGGTGTCCGCAGCTATGCCGTGTCCGACAGGCGATGTTCTGGGACGCTGAGGCGGGAAGCTGAATCCGGCCTTGGTGCTGCGGCCGCGCAGGGCGCAATGACGAGCACCTTAGCCATGAGTGTCGCGGCCTGCCAGCGTTGAAGCGTTCGCCCAGATGACCGAATGATGACGTTGCCGCGGGACGCTATTCCACGCCGCGGAATGCGCTACCATTGGGGTACGCCCCGGTGGGGCAACAGTGCAGGGACTGAGATGGCTGAGAGCAGTGAGCATATGGCGCAGAAATCGACTAGGACCAGTCCGCGCATGCACCCTGGTCGCCGGCGAGCTGCGATTGTTCTCACCATCCTGGTCGTTGTTCTTGTCCTGATTACCTTCGCCCCGACCTACATCGCCCGCTATGTTATGGGCGATGTTCTCAAGGATTTCGGTATCGACCACGAGGGGGTCGATACGCTGCGCATCTATGTCTGGAAGCGGGAAGCCTGGATAGGACCGGTGCGGTTTCGTGGCGGCGAGCATGAACACGGCCAGCTTGGTCATCTTGGTGTCAAGATCAGACTGTTACCCTTCGCCGAAAAGCATGCATTGATCGAACGCGTCATTGTCGAAGGCATTGATATTGTCGTAACCCGCGCTGAGGACAACACGATCGAATTGAACGGCATTGCCCTTCAACAATTTCTCCGCCCAGACAGCGAGCCCGAGCCTGTCGAGGAGGACGCAGAACCCTGGGGTGCAGGCCTCACGGAACTCGAGCTCCGTGATTCCCGGTTGATCTTCAACGAGAAGACTGGCGGCGTGCTGACTGTTGAGGTCGATCGACTCCGGCTTGGCGATTTCATGACCTGGCTGCCCGACGAAGAGGGCTCATTCGAGCTCGAGGCCCGCGTCAATGACATCGAATTTGCGTGGACGGGGCGAATACGGCCTTTTGCGCAGGACATCACCCTGGCGGTAGAGGGCCAAATGCGTGGTGCGGAGCTCGCGAAACTTACTGACTTCACGGGCGACTTCGGCTTGCAGCGCCAGGGAGGGGTGGTCAATACCACTGCGCAACACGGCCTGACGCTGCGTGCGGACGGCCAAGTGGAGGGCACGACTGTAGGGCAGCTGGATATCAGTGAGATCGACTACGCCAAGACGGGTGTTTTCTCGATCGTTGCAGATCGTTTGTATACGGATTTAGATATTCACTATGCGCTGAGTCCGGAAGGTGATTTCGAGCTGGCGGGTCACATCGCCAGCCAGATCGAAGGCGTGCAGGGCACTTTGTCCGACGAGCAGGACTTCAAGGCGGGCAAGGCAGATGTCGAGTTTGTTGAGCTCGATTTGGCGATTGGCGCCGATAAGGCCATGCGCGTGGCGACAAGACCGAGCGTTGATTTGGAAGGCGTCGAATTCGATGGGCGCATCCACTTGTCGATGGCGGCGCTATTGGATGTGCTCAACTACCTTCAGTCTTTATCGAGCAGCGAGACCGTAACGGGCGCCCAGACTGGTTTGGGCGACTGGTCGGACGGCGAAGCCACATTGCCGAAGTCGGATATCAAGATTGCCAAGGCGAGCTTAGGCGCATCGGTGTTTGACTTCAACAGCGAGGCCGGGAACGTATCTCTGAACCTGACTTCCGGTACTGAATTGACGGGTATTGAAGTTACATCGGGGGAGCAGGTTACAACGTTTGATCAACTGAAGAATGAGCTGGATGGACTGGAGCTACGCTCAGGCGGTGGCGAGCTGACGCTGCGCTTGTCAGCCCGCACCGATGCGAGAGGTGGCGAGGGCAAGGGTCCCAATGGTGTCGTGGCGTTCGAGCGACTCGAAAACGCGATCGAGGAGGTCGCTCTCGAAGTCGAGAGTGGCAGGATTGCCGCGACTGTGTCAGCGAACACGGCATTGTTGTCGGGGGCGAAGGTGCTGGCACACGCGACCGACGAACTGCCGGAGGCCTCGGCGAGCGTGAACACCGCAGCGGTCAATGTGAAGAACGGTGCGTTCGGACTGGCTGCTCAGCAGATGACGTGGCAGGGAGAGGCGGAGGTCAACATCGCTGATGTCGCGGTCGAATATGCCAAAGGGGAAGTGTCCGCGGCGCGTATGCAGCGCCTGGAGCTGCGCGGTGCTCGCGCAAATCAGGATCTCCAGATCGCCACCGAGTCACTGACCATCAGTGGCCTCGATGTGTCGTTGACGAGACGTTTCATCGACGGACTCCTGGCGAGCACTGGAGAGACTGACGCGACCGCGCCGGTGGGAGAGGAGGCCGCCGAGGCAGGGCCGTCGCAAGAATTGGTGAAGGAAATTCAGCAGGCGCTAGCCGAGCAAGGATACGATCCGGGCCCAGTCGACGGGCAGATGGGCGCACGCACCCGTGCCGCGATACGAGACTACGAAAGAAACCATGGATTGCCAGAAACCGGACAGGCCACCGAAGCACTGCTCGCCTCGCTGCGTGCGGGTCCGACTCAACCCGCTTCCGCGTCTCCCGTCGAACTAAAGTTCGGACGCGTTGCGCTGCTCGACGGAGCGCGTGTTCGCTTTCATGATGCGACCGTTGAACCAAACATCAAACTGGATACGGTCATCGACACGCTCGAACTGAGTGACGTCGACACCACTGACCCGAACAAGCTCGCGCAGGCCAAGTTACAAGCCAGTATCAACGAGTTCACGCGCATCGGCTTGGACGCATCGGCGAGCGCGCTGGGGTCGCAAGCAAACCTTGATGCAAAGGCAAGTATCGAAGAGCTCCAGCTCCACGTGTTTTCACCCTATTCTGCGGAGTTTGGCGGTGTATACTTTGAGAGCGGTCAGTTCACCACATTCGTCGATGCCAAGGCCAAGCAGGGTGCCCTCGATGGCACGATGAGGCTCGACGTGCTGGACCTCGTATTTGAGCCGCTATCTGAGAAGGACGCCAAACGGCTCAGCGACCAGGCCGGTTTTCCAGTCGAGACGGCCGTGAGCCTACTGCAAGACAAAGACGGGCGCATCCAACTCAATTTTCCCATCTCGGGGACGGTGCTCGAACCTGACGTGGATATCAGCTCGGCGATCAACAAGGCGATCGGCAGCACGCTGCAGAAAGTGTTCCCACCGACGCTGATCGGTTCCATGCTCTCCTCGGTCGACAAGGGTGTCACTGGCGGTTTGCAATTTGAACCCATCAAGTTTGAGCCCGGGTCCGCCGAGTTGGACAAAGCATCGCAGAAATACCTGGAGGAGTTGGCGCAGTTGCTGCAGAACCAGCCCAAGCTCAATCTCAAATTCTGTGGGCGCGCAACCGTTGCTGATCTTGAAGATGTTGCGGGGCAGGCGGTAGCGCCACCAGGAGCAGAAGGAGAGAAGCAGCCTCCTCCGCAGGATGAGAAGGCCGCAGCCGCCCGTAAAGCGTTGGCGAACGAACACGGCGCTGCGCTGCGCGAGCTCGCCGTTGAGAGAACGAAAGTCGTTCGCCGCTATCTCATCACCGAGAAAGGTATCGAATCAAAGCGTATCGCCGAGTGCCGGATCACTTTCGACGCTGAAGATACGGGCCCGCCGCGGGTGCAGGTCTCTCTCTAAGAGAGTGGCCAGCATGGAGCCTGGACGGAGCGCTCGCGAAGTCCAGGAAATTGGCCAGGCGCGCTGTCGGTATTGGATAGTCCAACGCCGTGCCCGGACTTCGCACCCTGGCGGGTACTTCGTCCGGGCTACAGACTGAAGATACGGGTGCGCCGCGGGTCCAGGTGTCTCTCTAAGAGCGTGGCTAGTGGCGAGCCGATAGTTGCTAGTAAATTGAGAAAGGCAACTGTCAACTAGCAACTAGATTGTAGCCTGGACGGAGCGCCAGCGAAGTCCGGGAAATTAGGCGGGCAGCACCATGCGTGTTGGACGCCCGGTGTCGCTCCCGGACTGGGCACCCCGGCGGCCACTTCGTCCAGGCTGAAGACGGGCAGCTACTCGCACCTCGCAACTAGAATAGTCCCGCATTGAACCAGAAATGCGTGAAGATACTTGCCACGTAACCCAGCGCAATCACCGGTGTCCACTTGAGGTGACCGAAGAAGGTGTACTTGCCCCGGGCCTGGCCCATGAGTGCGACACCTGCGGCTGATCCAATCGATAGTAGTGAACCGCCGACACCAGCCGTCAGCGTTACGAGTAACCACTGACCCGTAGACATATCAGGGTTCATGGTCAGTACCGCAAACATCACAGGGATGTTGTCGACAATCGCCGACAGCACGCCCACGCTAACGTTGGCCGCGGTGGCACCCCATTGCGCATACATTAGCTCTGACGTCATCGCCAGATAGCCCATAAAACCCAAGCCGCCTACGCAGGCCACAACACCATAGAAGAACAGCAGAGTGTCCCACTCAGCGCGCGCAATGGGTCGAAAGACGTCGAAGGCGACCGGGTAACCCATTTGGCCGTCGTGCTCCGCGTTGTCCAAGTGTTTGTGCTCGCGGTGGGCGGTCTTTTTGAGGTAGAAGCCCAGCAGTTGCAGATAGCCGAGTCCGGTCAACATTCCTATCACAGGGGGCAAATGCAGAAAGTTGTGAAACGATACTGCGGTGCTGATTGTCAGCAGGAACAACACAATTATGCGCCGCGCCCCGCGCATCATTGCCACCGCATCACCACTTGCCGTGGGTTTCTCATCGGGAATGGCGAAGTGCATGATCGCGGCGGGTACGAGGAAATTCACCGCCGAAGGCAGGAACAGCGCAAAGAAGGTCCAGAACTCCACCATGCCTTTTTGCCAGACCATGAGCGTTGTAATGTCACCGAAGGGCGAGAATGCCCCGCCGGCATTGGCAGCGACGACGATGTTGATGCAGGAGAGAGTCACGAAACGCGCATTGCTGCCACCGACGGCAAGCACCACCGCGCACATCAACAGCGCTGTGGTGAGGTTGTCAGCAATGGGGGAGATGAAAAATGCCAAGGTCCCGGTGATCCAGAACAGCGAGCGGAAACCAAAGCCACTGCGTATCAGCCAGGCGCGAAGGGCGTCGAACACCCGCCGTTCTTCCATGGCGTTGATGTAGGTCATCGCCACGAGCAGGAAAAGCATGAGCTCGGCGTATTCGAGTAGATTGTGTCGGGCTGCTTGTTCTGCGGCATGGGGCAGTCCGTGTTGGGCGTAGACCCAGGCTACTGAGCCCCAGATGATGCCGGCGGCAAGGATCACGGGTTTTGACTTGCGCAGATGCGTGAATTCCTCCGCCATCACCAGCAGATAGGCGATGAGAAATACAACGATGCCGAGGTAGCCAACCCAATGACCGGTCAGGTCCAACGTCTCGCTATCAGCACCAGCAGCAAGTGCCATGCCCGGTGCGACGAGAGTCACGACCGATCCCACAACAATCTGCCACAGTTTGATCATCGGATTTGCCTCAGAACACCAGGTTCAGCATCAGCAGCGACACGGCGAGGAACAGCACGGTCATGATGCCGCCGGCGCGCAGGAAGTCCGGCACGCGGTAGCCGCCCGGGCCCATGATCAGGGCATTGACCTGGTGAGTCGGGATCAGAAACGAGTTGGACGTCGCGATGGCCACCGTCAATGCGAACACCGCCGGATTGGCGCCGGCACCGATGGCAATGTTCACCGCCAGTGGCACGAGTAGCACGGTCGCACCGACGTTGGACATCACCAGGGTGAAGAACGTGGCCAGTACGGCGACCGCCGCTTGGATGACCCAGATTGGCATATGACCAACGACAAGCAGAGTTTGTTCGGCGATCCATTTGGCTGTGCCCGAGGTTTCGACAGCCAAGCCAAGTGGAATCAGCGACGCCAGCAGGAATACCGTCTTCCAACTGACTGCATCGTAGGCCTCCTCGATGCTTAGCACGCGCGTGAGTACCATACCCATGGCTCCGGTCAACAAGGCGACAGACAAACGAATGTCGGTGAACAACAACATACTCAGCGCGATGACAAAGAACAGCAGCGCCCAACCCACCTTATTCGGCCGCAACTCTTCATGCGGATACTCGGTCGTCACCACGATGAAATTGCGATCCTTCTCCAAGCGTCCCAAGGCATCCCATGTCGTATGCACGACCAGTGCATCGCCCGCCTGCAGCGGCAGGTCACGAATGCCTTCGCCCTCGCGCAGAGTCTTGCCGTCGCGATGCAATGCCACCATGGCAATGCCGTAGGTCTTGCGCATCCAGACATCACGCGCACTCTTGCCGATGAGATTGGAGCCTGGGGGAATGACGACCTCGCCGATCCCGGCCTTAATCGGCGACAGCGCCTCGGTAAATGTCTCGATGTCATCGCGAACCTGCAGGCCGTAGTCCTCGACGAACTGGTTTAGCTTCGCCGGTGCACCGAGGACACCGAGTACCGTCCCGGCCTCGATGCCAATGTCGCGGGCCAACCCGCCAGGGCCGATACGCAGGTCATCGCTGCCACGCAGGGCGGCGATGATACGAATGCGCGATTGGGATTCAATATCGTCCAGTTGCTTGCCCACCAGTGGGCTGCCCTGGGGCACGACCATCTCGTACAGATCGTAGTTCACGCCATACACGTCCTGGAAATAGCGCATGGTACTGCCAGCCGAGGCAACACCCTCGGTGGCTACTGAGGGCAGCACGAAGCGACCGGCGAGCACAAAGTAGATGATGCCGGTGGCTACGAGCGCGAGTCCGATCGGGGTAACGGAGAACAGATCCCAGGTCAGCATGTGCTGATCGGCCGGCAGCGCTTTGTTGGAGGTCAAGATCAGGTCATTGAGCAGAATCAGCGGGCTCGAACCCACCATTGTGACGGTGCCGCCGAGAATGGCGCAGAAGCCCATGGGCATGAGTAAGCGCGACATGGATATGCCAGAGCGCGCTGAAATACGGCTGACGACGGGCAGGAACAAAGCCGCGGCGCCGACGTTTTGCATGAACGAGGAGATGATGCCGACGGTTCCCGAAATGATCGGGATAATGCGCGACTCGGTGGTGCCCCCGACCCGCAGAATGAAGCTTGCCACGGTGCTCATCAGCCCAGTCTTGTCCAGGCCGGCGCCTATGATCATGACAGCGATGATGGACATCACCGCGTTGGAAGCAAAGCCATCGAACAGGTGGCGTGTATCGACCAGACCCTGTTCCAGCCCCATCAGTGGCGCGAAGAGTGAGGTGAGGCCAAGTAGCACCATGATTGTAATGGCGGCTACATCAACGCCCACCACCTCGAAGGCGAACAGGTAGATGGTGAATAGCAGCAAGGCCGTCACCCAGGCGACTTCCACGCTGGGTACTACCTGGCTGAGGTAGAGTGCGAGCAGGGCAAACACTCCCGCCGCGATCCCCTGCTTGAGTGTGGTACGAGCGCTGCGGGGGCGAGTTTGTTCTTCGTCTCCGAGGGCAGTCATGTCGAAGTCTCCTTATACTTGGTCTGCCACGCGACGAGAGTCCGGACGAAACCGCCGCACGGGCCCGCTTGGGCCGCCCGCCGCACAACATTCCCAATGGGAAATACACTGGACTGAACGGGATCACGTACTATCCGTACGCGCGAGCGCTGAGGCGCCCATAGTCTGGCGCGCCATAGTGCATGTACCCGGCAGAGAATTCAAATGAATACGTATACAATAATATTCCGATATGGAATATAAAGACCTCCCAGATTTGAAAAGCTTGGCGACGCTCAAGGCCGTGGTAGAGCTGGGCGGAGTCAAAGAAGCGGGTCGGGCACTGCACATCGGCCAGCCCGCGGTCACCAAGCGACTGCGCGCGCTGGATGCCAGCTACGGCGTGCCGCTGATGCAGCGTCAGGGCCGACGCCTGGCGCTGACGCCGGCCGGACAACGCGTATATGCCTACGCGCGACTGGCGCTTGATCACCAGGCATCGTTGCTCGATGACCTGACCTCCTTGCGTGCTGGACGGAATCAATTGCGGCTGGAAGTGACGTTTGCCATTGGCGAGCACATCCTGCCCGAGCTGCTGCTCCGTTTCGCCTCCGCCTACCCGGAGTATCGGATCGAGAGCCGAATGGGCTACACGCGCAGCATCCACACCCATCTTGCCACCGGACTGACTGACTTGGCGCTGCTGGAGCAGGCACCGGATCACCCAGACATTCTGGTGCAGAAGTGGCTCGATGATGAACTGGTGCTGGTGTGTGGACCGACGCATCCGCAGTGGGGCAGCGATCTTATCTCGGTTACCGATCTGCCACGGTTGCGCTATGTCCTGCGTGAGCCGCAGTCCTCTATGCGTGCCACCCTGGACAAGGTTCTGCGGGAGATCGACATACATCCGCTACCGGTCGCGATGGAAGTCGGTTCGACCGACACCATCGTTGAGATGCTCGGGCGCGGCCGATATGTCAGTTTCCTGCCGCGGTTTGCTGTGGAAGAAGCGTTGGCGGGTGGAAATCTCTGTCATCTGAAAGTCCAAGGGCTGCGAATCAAGCGCACCCTATGGATCGCGCGCACGCGCGCGAACCTGGACAACGCAGTCGCCGAGGCATTCATACGGCTGCTGCGCGAGAAGATGCACGAGACACAATGATGCGTTTCGTCATGCGCAGGTACTGCATGAGCATGCGTATGGCGCTGCCTTTGCTGCTGGTGGCAGCCGGCGCCACAATCGTTGCCGCGCAGGCGGACGCCGACGAGATTCGCGTGGCCGTGGCAAGTAACTTCGCCGAAACCATGAGCGAGATTTCAGGGCGTTTCGAGGCGGCCACCGGTCACAAGGTAACACTCATCTCGGGCTCCACCGGCAAGCACTACGCGCAGATCAGCAATGGTGCGCCATTCGATGTTTTTTTTGCCGCCGACGCGCGGCGACCGGAGCTGCTCGAGCGTGCGGGTCTGGCCGAGCCTGCTAGCCGTTTCACCTATGCAGTGGGCAAACTGGTGCTGTGGAGTCCCCACGCCGACTATGTGGACGCAAAGGCCAAGGTTCTGGAGCGCGGCGACTTCCGTCACCTGGCGATAGCGAATCCGAAGCTCGCGCCCTACGGCAGGGCGGCGCAAGAGGTCTTGCGGGCGCGTGGACTATGGCGGGCGCTGAACAGTCGTATCGTGCGTGGCGAGAATGTCGGGCAGGCTTTTCAGTTCGTCAGGAGTGGCAACGCCGAGTTGGGTTTCGTCGCGTACTCGCAGCTCAAGCGCCCGGACCAGGCGTTCCAGGGCTCAATGTGGGAAGTCCCGCAGATACTGTACACGCCGATAGAACAGCAGGCCGTGTCGCTCAAGAGTAGCAATGTGGCGCGCGCATTCATGTCATTCGTTCGCAGTGATGAGGCTTTGGTGATCATTCGTGACTATGGATACAGCACGCCATGATCTTCAGTGATGCCGATCTCATTGCTCTGGCGATTACGCTGAAACTGGCGTTGATCAGCACCGGCATCCTGTTGGGATTGGGCACACCGCTGGCCTGGTGGTTGGCGCGCACGCGCTGGCGGCTCAAGTTTCTGCTGGAGGCGGTAGTGGCACTGCCGTTGGTGTTGCCGCCTACTGTGCTGGGTTTCTATCTATTGTTGGTTCTAGGTCCCCACGGCCCGGTCGGCGGGCTGATGGAAACATTGGGTGGGCGTCCACTTGCCTTCACCTTCACCGGCTTGGTCATTGGTTCGGTGTTCTACTCCATGCCCTTTGTCGTTCAGCCGCTGCAGAATGCGTTTGCCGCGCTGGGAAGCCGTCCGCTGGACGTTGCCGCCACACTCGGTGCGTCACCTCTGGACCGTTTCTTCACTGTTGCCGTCCCTCTGGCACGTCCAGGCTTTCTTACGGCTGCAGTGTTGGGTTTTGCCCATACGGTCGGTGAGTTTGGGGTCGTGCTGATGATCGGCGGCAACATACCGGGTGTGACTCAGGTGGTATCGATTGCGATCTATGACCATGTCGAAGGACTGGAGTACGCCCATGCACACTGGCTTTCAGCTGCATTGTTGCTGATGTCGTTTCTCATGCTGGTCGTCGTATATGGCGTGAACCGCCGGTTCAGGTTGGCGCAGCCATGATGAGCCGGCGCACAGGCACAACCGCATTGCTCGAGTGTGCGCGCCGCGGACTGCCGCACGGAGGTACGTCGTGACCATTGAGGCGAGATTCCGGGTCGATAGGGGTGAGTTCCTTTTGGATGTTGACCTCAGTATTTCGGCTGAAGGCGTGAGCGCGCTGTTCGGTCCTTCCGGTTGCGGGAAAACAACACTGCTGCGCGCAATTGCGGGCCTGGATCGCCATCGGAATGGCTATCTGAGAATCGGTGATGAAACCTGGCAGGAGGCCGACCGCTTCGTTGCGCCTCATCGACGTCGCCTGGGCTATGTATTTCAGGAGCCCAGTCTGTTTGGCCATCTCAACGTGCGCAGCAATGTTGAATACGGTGCCAAGCGGGTTCCGAGCTCGCAGCGCAAGGTCTCTGTCGATAAGGCCATCGATTTGGTGGCCATCGGCCATCTGCTCGAGCGTAGCCCGGGCACCCTATCGGGCGGTGAGCGACAACGCGTCGCTATCGCCCGAGCCTTGGCGGTCAGCCCAAGGCTTCTGCTCATGGACGAGCCGCTAACGGCGCTTGATCAGGCAGGCAAGCAGGAAATCCTACCTTATCTCGAGTCGCTACATGACGAGCTTGAGATCCCTGTGATCTATGTCAGTCACACGCGCGAAGAATTAGCGCGTTTGGCCGATCAACTGGTTCTGCTCGAAGCAGGCCATGTTGTTGCCACGGGAACCGTTGACGAGATGTTCACACGGCTCGATCTTCCCCTCGCACATGGCAGTGATGCCGACGCCATTGTCGAGGCAGTCGTCGTGGGACATGACGAGCACTACAATCTGACCTACCTGGATTCTGCGGCCGGCCGCGTCAGCGTCGCCGGCCGTGCCTTGCAGGTCGGTGATTGCGCCAGACTGCGTCTCGCCGCCCGTGACGTGAGTCTGACACTCGAACATCAATCCGGCACCAGTATCCTCAATATCTTTCCTGCGGTCGTCGACGAACTCACGGCGGAAGGGGACGCACAGGTGACGGTCCGGCTGCTCGCGGGCGGTGTGCCCCTGTTGGCGCGGATCACCCGAAAATCCGCAGCCGAACTCACTTTGAGGCCTGGAACATCGGTCTACGCGCAGGTGAAGAGCGTGGCACTTTTGAGCTAGGCGCCTGCAGCAGGGGTCTTGGTGCCATTGGGCGCGGGCGCGGGACCTCGTTGGCCATCGTTCCGCAATTGCCTGACCGCCGAAATCAAGTAGAACCGACCATCCTGTGGATATTGACCACCTTCAAGCCCCCAGTCAGCTGTGGAAGCCAATTCGGCGGGTTGCGACCCTAAGCGGAAATTTTCATCCATGCAGAGAAATCACCGCTATCCAGGGACTAGCCGGCGGTCAATCTTTCACAGCACGGGACAGATCTATTTTCGAGAATCTGAAAATGGATCTGTCCCGGTTCCAAATCGACATTCCATCTACCAATAGCTGTCACCAAGAACGCCGGCAGATTCTGCTGTCCCCAACGCAAAGCGTGCGCGACGGCGGTCAGCCGTTCGCTCCACGCATTTGTTAGCCGAACTGTCGCCTCGCCGACAGGTTACTACTTTTCTTCTTTCTTCGATTCGCTCGGAACCGCTCCCTTCCGGTCATAGGCGCCGAACAGAGAGGGGTCGAGACCCTTGCGATCGAAGATCCCCTTGAGCGCTATGTTGGCGATTTCGGGGCCGTCCTCGGTCATGGTCACCCACATGAGGTGATCCACGTTGCCGGGACCTTCCTGGTGGAAGGAAGCACCTGCGGGGCCCATCGTGATGTGCTCA
>Ga0209536_100006859_pt1 | contig 17336 bp, 14 predicted proteins | sample DeeMarSeWOR28_12_FD_187461 | JGI IMG/M metagenome (GOLD analysis project Ga0209536, IMG submission 187461) | Marine sediment microbial communities from White Oak River estuary, North Carolina - WOR-2-8_12 (SPAdes) (version 2) | ecosystem: Environmental > Aquatic > Marine > Intertidal zone >... | reverse complement strand
CCCATTTTTTCTAGCTTAAGCAAACAAGATTAAAGTCGTGTAATTACTAACTTGGCCGCCGGACCGTTCCAGCGATGTGACTCGTCCAGTACGGAACTGCTTAAGTCGTCATCCATGGTAACCACGCCGGCATGGATGTGCACTTTATTCAGCACATCATCCCGCGCCATATCATATCCGTTGCCGCTGTCCGCTGGGCCCGGAATGGTACCCGCCGCTTCGCTATTGGCCTCGGTGCCCGCGTCCATCACTTTTAGCATGACGGATTTACTTTGTCCCGCACTCATTCCTGACAAGTCTAGTCCTGTAACACCCGTGAAAGCGTCATTAGTATTGGCCAGCATGCTGGCAATGGATAAGCTCATATCATGACTAGCCATGGCGCTGATGTTGATCGAGGTGCTGTTACCAGGTAATAACACCGCACTTCCCGTGGCGGTGGCGTAAACCATGTTATCGGCGTCAGCTGCGTTTATAAACGCCGCGGTGTCGCCGCCCTCAGCCAGTTGTTCCAATCCATTTGATGCCGGATTGCCAAGAGCCCAGGGTGAATAACCCGGTTGGTGCAGGATAGCCGCCAGCGGCGTTAAGGGTTGGTTTGCGCTAAGGTTGTGCACTGTGATTTGAAAATCCATCATTTGCGGCTTATCCATTCCGTGGTCATCGTTATCATCACTACAGGCTGACAGTACGCCACTGAGCAATAGCAACACTAGCGGGAGTCTTATTAAGTCTTTCATAGCGGACTCCTTTTATGGGTTAACGGTAATTTCAATTTCGGCAATAGGATTTTGCCAACGATGAACGCTATTGCTCAAATCACTGCTACCGCCTGAGTCGTTACCGTCGCCCAGCACACCGCGGTGAATGTGCACCGTTGTATTGCTATCCATCCCGGCAACGCCACTTCCGCCGCTGCCAGCCGCGCCGGTAGGATCAAGCGGTATGCCGGCCATTCCTACAGCACACCCTGAGGTATCCATGAGTTCGTTATTGGCCTCGGAACCCGCGTCCCAGGCATTCAGATAATATGTGTAAGTGCCGGCAGTTGTGGGAATTTCTAATGCATCCAATCCTACAAATCCATCATTGGTAGGCAACAACATTGCCGCCAGTGACAAGTGCGTATGGTCGGTGGTCAACGTGCCCATGGTGTTGCTGCCAGGTGCCAATGCGCCAGTGGCGGGATCTACCAGGTTATCGGCGGTGCTGAGATCACTTACCAACATACTAATGTCGCCACACTCAGCCATTGCTTTTAAGCTATCTGACGCAGCAATCCCCGCTTGGAATAAATGAGTGCTGTTGTCATGAGCGCTAATCAATAGGGGTGTAAAATAAATGCCGTGACTTAAATTAGTCACCTTCACATCCAGATCGGCGGCGTGTGCGTTGGCAAGTACGTTGCCCACGGTACAAGCCCCTAATAAAACAGTTACCGGAATCAATTTCATGCGTTTACCCTCGTTCTGTATTCATGGATATAGTGGTTGAATTGTCAGCCGGCCTCATCAGGCATCGGTCAACACACACCATAGCGAGGGAAAATCACGCGACCTTCAAGAAACTTTCACAAATTTATCACGGCGTCCTGATCTTTTTTTAACACACGCTAAAAAGATTAGAAGTTAATCTATGTTTCGCTTTGGGTGTTCGGTCAAGCCATATCCTTCAAAATCCTACCTTTTTGCCTTTAAAATGCGCTGATTAATAAAAATATTCTCCAAACCAAATCGAGCCAAATACTTTTAATGGGCTGATCATGAAATATAAAAGCAACTATTGTACTTGCGATCGCCGCATTTATGATTGATGGTCGAGATACGTTTTAGTCCAATAAATTTTTCGTTCAATCGTTGATGCAAATCAGTGTATTAATCCAACAATAATTAAAAATATGAATACTATTAGAGGGCGGTATTCGATGCAGTGCTTACTTTACAATCGTTGTTTATTTAGATGGCGGATAACCGTCGCCATATTTGTCGTAGTGCTGGGATTTATCACGGTAATTGGCTCCGGTGGTGGCGGAGGTGGTGGTGGCGGAGGTGGTGGTGGCGTTGCTCCAGTCATTGAAGATACGACTTTGTTCAACGATGAGGCGGCTGCGGGCATATTGTTTGAATTTAACGGCGATTTGACTTTCTCAGATGCCGATGGTGATCTGGATGGCGGCACCATTAATTATGAATACGGCGGAGTGATCCAGAGTATTGTGCTTCCTCCGGAGCTAAGAGGCATCACTTCAGCGACAGTCATGTTTACCTTGCTGGCGCAATTAAACAATGAAGTCGGTGAATTCATTATTCCATGCTGGCTCATCGATCGAGCCGGTAACCGCTCCAATACGGTTGAAATTTCTTTTCGTCAAGTATGGACTCGCCAGTATGGTTCTGCCGAAGTTGACAAAGGTATGACCATTGCACGCGATGCCTCTGATAACGTCATCGTCTCTGGCATCACGCAGGGTAATCTAGACGGAAAGACCAATAGCGGTCAACAGGATGTTTTTGTCAGTAAATACTCCACCGACGCCAGCAAACAATGGACCGTTGTTTATGGATCGGCACAGGACGATGTTGCAACCGGTGTCGCTACCGATGTTGAAGGCAATATTTACGTTACCGGCTTTACCGATGGTGCAATTTTCGATGGGCAAACAAACACTGGCTCATCGGATGCATTTATTTCCAAGTTGGATGCCGATGGTAATAGCGTGTGGACAGTATTACTGGGCACGGCAGCACAAGACAAATCCTATGGTATTGTTGTTGATGCAACGAACACAATTTTTATAGCGGGCGAAACCTATGGCGATCTGGAAGATGCCAACAACGGACTTAATGATGTGTTTGTTGCGGCGTATAACACCTTAGGTATCCAACAATGGATCCGGCAAATTGGTACAAGCGGTAGTGATTTTGCCAGGGGTATCGTGCTTGATGGTACGGAAGGGGTGTTTATTGCTGGTGGTACTGAGGGTGTGCTGGGTGATGAGGACCCGACGCCAGGTGATCCGGTGGTTAACTCTGACGCTTTCGTCGCGAAATTTGATCCATCCGGTACTCGTGTCTGGGCGCGTCAAATCGGAACACAAGGTGCGGAATGGGCGGAAGCCGTTGCCGCATCCGATGGGAAGGCCTATATCACCGGCATGGTATTAACTTACGCTATTGGCAGTGATCCGGCGTTGGGTTTGCGAGATGCATTTCTTGCGGGTTTCGACACGGATAGTTCATTGCTGTTTACCCGCCAGTTTGGTGGAAGCCAATATGACACAGGAATGGCTGTTGGTGTGGACAGTTCGAACAATATTTATGTCACTGGCCTTGTTAACAGTGTATATATGCCAGTCGATACTGACGACGGTAAAATGATGCTCTATAAATTTAATGAGCAGGGTGAGGATGGTTGGAATTTAGAAATCGGTGACGCTACCCTGGCAAGTCAGGGGCTTGGGATAATGATAAATACTACAAACCTGATCTATGTAACCGGTTTTACTGAAGGCGGCCTGGATGGTCATAACAATGCGGGTAATGCTGATATATTCATAGTGCGTTTTGATGCCATGGGATTAAAACAATAGATGCTTAGGCTCTCGAACCGCGCTAACTAACTAAATCAAGGCAGTGAGTTGCCTAAAAAACTGTCATAATTTGGGATTTATTTCTCCTTAATGCCGCAAAAGGGCACATTAAACTTTAAAAATATCTGCAAGAGGAAGAGATATTTTAAATTTCGTCCCTTCACATTTGCCTTTATAAGACAGTTCAGATTGTAAAGCGTATGCTATCCAATCCCTAACTCCGCGATTATGTTCTATGGAACAATATGCCTTTTTAAGCCACCTGAACGCAAGTTTAGTTGAGGTCATTATTGTAGAAGCTGGTAAGATAGCCTATATTGGCTATGCTACTTTGTTCGGCAAGTAAAATGGAATAATTTCGAGATTTTTAAGCTTCTCAGTAATGATTTAAGTGGGCATGCAGAAAATTTGAAATTCAACATCAGGATTTGGCTACTAAATATGTAGTTGACAACTCACACACCTAGTGGCTGTATTTTAACACTCAAGTTCAAAATCAACGACAAGATATGCTTGGTATTAAAATGATAATGAAACGAGCTCCTGGAGATTAGGGGTGAGATGAAAAGGCAGAGCCTTGTTTTTTTGTGTGAAAGTATATGAACCGAGCACTAGTTCTGTTGTTAGTTAACTATTGTTTCTATGTTGCTGGAGCAAACACAGCGATTGCAGATACAGTTAGTGAAGAAGTTTATACCCAGGAAGTGCTTGAGATACATAATGAGTTCTTCAATGTATTGAAGAGTGATATATCAAAAGAAGAAAAATGCAAAGCAATTTACGGCACTGTTCACTCAAATACCCGGGATTTATTTATCATAATGGGTCGTTTATTTCATTTTGTCGCTAACTTTAATGAATTGATACTACAATATAGAGGTATAAAACATCTAGAAGACGTTGCGGAAGTAACCTGGCCGAAATTAGAAGCAATTGCAAATAATCAACTCTCAAGTATTGAATACTTTCAGTACTTCTGTCTCCAAATGAAAGACGATCCCAATAAGGCAGGATTGCTGAATAAAAACCACGAGTATGTAACAACCGTGTTTTCAGACGACAACAGGTTGATTACGAAAGCGCGATTGAATGATATGTTTGTCTATTTGACCTGGGTAAAAGAAGGTCGTCAATGGAAGTTATTTAATTCTAGTCGAACTCTACCAGCCAATGGTGAACTTTCAGCTAAAGACAAACAATGGGTCGAGCAGTTTGTAACCAATGTGCTGTTGATCGAGAAATTTAATTCATTGTGTTATCGAATAAACAAAATATTCTTAGATCAAAATGATGCAAAAGTATTTATAAGGTATAAGTATGGTGATGCTGTCCATATCCCGCATAAGAGAATGATGGAGGCCGCTAAAAGTGATACTGATACCCATGTAAAAGAAACCATTAAAATATTTAGCCAATTTGGCGACTGTGATAAGGCTCCAATGAGGCAGGCTACATTCATAGTATCGATGAAATTGACAGAAGGTGTGATAGATGCGATGAAAAAAGCCGTATTTACATCATCTAACTAGTAAGAAAAATCCGAGTCTACTCACTGGGTTAGATATGGCTATAAAAACCAGATTACATCCTAATGACAATATTCATCATTTTTTGTGCATTGTGTCACAAAAAGCAAATTTAAGAATCCTGAAAAAAGATCTGTAGTTCGCTAATTAATTGTATTTGAGTAAATAAATACAATATCTTGGGAGCCAGGAGTGGCGATTATTATTTGAGGTCCACAATGAACATTGATGAACTCCTTCAGCCAATTGAAACGTTTTATGCTAACAATACCGAATTAACGATTGCGATTATAGTGTCTTTGGTAATAGCGGTTTTAATAAAGCCAAAAGAAATCAAAAATATATTGATTGGAGTGGGTGTTATTGCCGTTATCGGATATTTGATCGCTTCTCTAAGCGGTACTGTGAGTAAAGGTATTGACGGAAAAAACGAAGCCGGCATAAAAACGGATAGACTATACCAGGATAGAGAACAATAACGGGATAGGTAACATACCCTTTAAGTTCGCCGGCCTTGCTTTAGTGTCCGAGCATTTCAAAATTAATAAGAACTGATCGCACTATTCTTTAATCCCGTTCAAGAGCTTGTCATTCCAATAGCAAACGTACTGCGCTGTTGTGTGACATCGGCAGCCTAAAATCCTCGAACATAGAAATAACACCAAAATCGTACTCCGGCACATTGCCACCGATAATGAAAAATTCTGTTTTATCAGAATCAAAGCGATAGGTTTTTGGGGAATTATATATCGCAACTGCCACGTGCTTGCCGCGGGAAATGGAATTTAAATTAGGATCTACCTCAATCTCGTAAATTCCTTCTTCTATGTTTCTTTCCGCGCTTATAATCTTCGCATTAATCTTGAGTAGTCCGTATGGGGTCTTGTTAATACTATTATTCGTTCGTTTGTTGATCTCAAATCTATATTTTATTGAAGCGTTATGCGCAGCATTCGAAATTTGTGAACCAACATAAAATTCGTCCTCACTAATGTACTGCTTGTGCTCGATGTAGAATTCCTTGTACAGATCCAATAGTTCGCTTCTTAATGATTCTATATTTTTCTTCGATAAAACGCCTGGTATTTCCTCGCCTTCCCTTAAAAACAGGTATCTCTGATAATTCATCCATCTTAAAAATGAAGCATTCACATTGTGAATTAGTGTCGCTAGTTCGCTTTGTTGCCCCGCTCTGAGGGATCTATCGTTGTTAATGGCAACACCCGCTAATATAAACTCTTTCATTCTATTAATCTGGCCACGAATTTCCATTTCGTCCTTAATAGTGCCATTGGGATAGTCCCCTCTTGTGCTACTAAAATCATAAGAAAGCTGCTGATAATTTTCTAATATTTTGTTGGTCTCATATTTTTGCAATACAAAATAAACAAGTACAATTACCATCAGTAAAGTAAGAAGCGCCTGGTAAGTGCCTATGGGAGCTCTTTCTTTTTTATTCCTGGGTTGTATGAACAATAAAAACGGAATTCCAACAATTGAGGCACCGGTAAAAGCACCGATCCAGCCAGGATACCCTTTAGTTACCATATGCCAATAAGCAGCGATGGAAAAAAAGGTCATGGGTAGAAGGTATACGAAAGTGCCGATATCGAAGAAAAAATACTGAAAAAAGCTATCGACAGTAAATACCAGCACGAAGAGGAACATCGCTATTTTAAAGAAAAATGCAGATCGCTTTTGCTCGGAAACAAAGCTGTTTTCTGATTCTTCATTATTGTCAACAGTGGTACTGTCGGATCTGGACTTTGAGCTAATTTTACCTATCGCGCCGGCTTTTTTAAATTGATCGAAGTACAGGGTGGCTGTGAATTCATCAAGATCGTACTTAACAAAGCGGGCTTTTCCAAAGAAGACTTTGTCCCACTCTGAAGCGGAAACAGCGAACAATCGGGAAAGATTGTTCTTTACTGTTTCTAAGGTGTGAGTGTCCGCTGTTTTTCCAGTATACTCAAATGTGAACATGGGATTCATGGACTACGCCCCAACGGATACCAGCGCCATTGCCAGCAAATACAGTTTGTTTACCTCAGGTTGAAGCGTCTTTATCGTTATTCCTTTTGCAACTTCTATTGTGGCGACCACTTGGTTGTTTTTGTCGTATATATTATAAACGGTGTTTGACGCGCCGCTGTTGTTGGTATAAAAATTCAAAAACGGTATGTCTTTCAAATATTCCGCCAAAACGCGCACGCTATTGAATACGATATCATTCTCGGTTTCATCAAGACTTGCTCTATAGGAGAAAGCTCCATTTATCGATTCACAAACACACTCATTGTGCATATAGTCTAGGTTGACTATTGCATTTAATTCCTCCGACTCAGAGGATAAAGAGAATTGCTTATGACGGAGAAAAACCTTTTGTGTTTGCTCTAATATGGCGACTTCATTCTCTCGATCACTGATTAACACATCTATAGTTGTAGTTGGCCGCGATAATAGAATCCCAAAAATCCAAACTGCAATAAATACTATGATAGAGATCATCGTTACCACAATATTGGCCTCGATCAGCAAAACGAGAATCTTGCCTACCCAAGTGCTTGCGATCAACCCAACTACGGCGAAAACGGGGATTAGCAACAACCAGCCAAGATAAAAATTATCCCTGTGAATCTCAAAGTTCAGCTCGCCTTTTTCGTCAACTACTTCTTCATGAGCGTTTTTTGAAAATAGTTTTGGATTGAAATCGTAAACTTTAAAACTCAGGGTTGAAACCCCTGCAGCTGGAAGGGCGGCGCTTTGTGCTCGATTGGGTTTTCGCTCTTTGAGCGTGGGTTGTCCTAAAATCTCTACGGCGCTATTAAAGCACTGTTCATTTAACGCTACTTGTATAGAGCAACTAACCCCGAGAGAGATAAACTTTTCCCTAAGTTTTTTAACCAAAGCCATATCGGTTGTCGTTTTAATGATTCGCGGCTTTCCACTTAGCACCTGTTTTATCTGGGCAGTTGTAAATTTAAAGTGTCTGACCAGGTTGGCCGACACCTGCTCCAAAGTCATTCCGGGAATTAATTGGCCTGACGCAACCAGTTGATATTTTTCTTGATACATAAAAAACCGATCAACTACATTTTTAATAACGTATCAGCAAAGAGCGAAAACGCACGAATAATCAAAACGATAGAATTCAGATTCGCTCAATCCAGTCCTGATAACAAAATGACATAGTTATATAACGGCCAATTCGGATAATTTTTTACAATTTGTTCCAATGGCTCCTGATGTGTAAGCGCTATGTTTTTCCAAATTATATTAGCTGTATTGCCTGGGTTAGCTAGGTTGGTCAAGTGGGTGGTGGTACCGATGGTAGCAGAGCTAAAATGGCTGTCGTGACTGATATGTAAACCCACTAGAAGTAGCCTCTGGGATTCTCATTCACGCGATCAATAATACGCTATGGTGTGGGAGAATTTACTTTAATCAACTTGGTAACGGAGCATTCTGAAGTGGCAATCCGCTTAAATTGCAATACGATTTATGAAAGCCAAGGAGATGTGTGATAATGTGGAACTTAATATTGATCGCGGATGACTAGCTACTCATGAAAACAATCACCGCTGACGTAACACTGGCAATCGCGGGTACACCGATAGATATTAAAATCAGTGTGCCAAACAAGAAAACCAAATCCGATGTATTGCTCCCGTTTTTGCGAAACCTCACCCAAAAAGCCGAAGATTTAGCGGTGGCACAGGTGGTTGCTAAGGGAGAGAAGGTTAGTTGTAAAAAAGGTTGTGGTGCGTGTTGTAATCAGCTCGTTCCTATCACTCAATTGGAGGCTCGTTACCTTGTCGCTCTCGTCGAGCGCATGCCTAAAGCCAGGCAGCAAAAATATAAGGCACAATTTTTGGAAACATACCAGCGGCTGGAACAAGCGGGAATTAGCGAACAATTAATGGCCCACGACAGTATTGATAACATCGAATTCGGATTGAAGTATTTTCATCTCGGTATACCGTGTCCATTTTTAGAGGGCGGTAGTTGTTCGATTCATCCTGAGCGCCCGTTACGGTGTCGCGAATACTTGGTTACCAGCCCAGCGAGCAATTGTAGTAACCCAACCGAAGGAAACATTCGGCGTGTGGACTATCGAATCAGTATGTCGAGGTTCTTGGCTGCGATTATACAGCCTTGGACAAAATACCCTCACAAATGGGTGCCTCTATCACTAATATTTAGTTGGGTCGAGCGGCATCCGGAAGTACCAACCATCCGCCACAGCAAAGAGTGGTTCGATGATGCATTGAAAGCCTTGTCACAAAAGGCGGCTGACAAAGATAATCTTTAACATCAACTGGCTTCAAAAGAAACCTGTCATGGCAAATCAAGAACAAAGTACTAGACGTTTTTAAAATATTTACTAGTCGAGTTTCTCGATTCTGATTTTTTGACCGGGTCTGACAGCGGCCAGCTTTTTAACATCATCCTGGGTGATGGCCCAAATATTTGTTTTTGCCGCGAGGCGAATTTCGTCACCCTGAGAAATCGGCGTACGTCCAAAACCGATAGCAACACAGTTGCCCTCGACCCAAAACGCAATTTCACCAGGCGCAACCACATCCTTGGCATTGGCTTCACGCGAGGCTTTCACCGGCACTTCAAAATACACTTCCTCACCCCAGGTTTGTACCATGGACTGAATGGGTAGCTTGTCGTATATCGCCGCTGCAGTTGGGGTATCCAAAAGTGTGACCACCAGTTCGGTCGTACCTGAGGTTATTTTAATTTTTTTCATCAAATCAAGGGTGGTTAGGAGTTTATCGAGTGACGTGCAACCATTAGAAAGCGTAGGGTAAAAAGCAGAAAAGCACAAGTACTCACAAGAGCTCAGTATAGTAACCGCTGAGAGATTGCCGGACTCAGTTTGGTTACCGAGTTTGCGTTTTTTTCAATATCGATTCGAGTCTGACATTCAATACCCGGACGATCTGGGCAATGCTAAGTGATAGTTCCGACAGGAGCAGGTCGGTTTACCAGACAGTTGCCGCTACAGTGATGTTTATCCGTTTGAGGATAACATGGGTAATCAGATGCTTACCATATCCGCGAAAAAATCTACCACAATCAGTTAACGCTGACTCTGACGCTGTTGCGGCTGGATGCACTCATTGGCCGGAACGGCCGCCACTAACGTAAACCAATTCCCAGTGTGTGCGGGCTCTCCTGTAAAAAATAGATTCTTAATCTATTCTTAGAAAGGGACTACTTGACAGGTTAGATGGGCAATTCACAATCCATAGGATTTAAGCGAATGCCCCGGATTCCAAAGGTTGCGAGGATGACAATATGAAAAACTCAAGGATACTACTAAGTTTTATATTTTTTAATTGCTACCTATTTCTTTCGACTGCATTAGTTTATGCAGAAACCAGTAGACCGATTCAACCCAGGGCCGCGCAACCTTGGACGCAGTTGATAGCCGATCGCCAGGCGCAATTCAAAATAAATCCCAACGCCGAGACTTTCCGCAAAGCGCCACAAATTCTGCTGGAAAAGCCGGTGTCAGTAAAGTCCTACAACGAAGCGGAGCCGGTGCAAGGAGTGCTGACTGAATGGTGGTGTTCCTCGAATGGAATCGCGGACCTTTGGGATGGGATGTGGATGGCTATCATTGCAGAAACCGTAAAATCCGGTGCTGTTGCATATGTCTATTTGTATTCTTATCTGGGTGATGATGCGGCCACTACTTTAGAGGTGTGTTCGCAGATGTTGGAGAATTATGAGGGAGTGGCAATTGGTCAGGTTGAGTGGATCCAGGATTATGAAACCGATGCGTTTTGGATGCGTGACTTTGGCCCATTTTTTGTTGCTAACATAAAATCTAAAGAGCTATCTATCGAAGATGCAAAATATTATCCAGGTAGACCATTTGATGACGCACAACCGCAGGATTTTGCAGCCCGATATGATATCCCAATAAGAGACTTAGATATTTTTTATGAAGGGGGAAATTTCTTGCCCAATGGTGGAGGTGTTTGTATTGCCAGCTCCGTACTGGTAGGTGCGAACCCCCAGTACTCGGAAGCAGAGATTAGGCGGTTATTCAAAAACCACCTGGGTTGTACACAACTAGCTATTGTGCAGGCGTTGGACGACGCCGCTACCGGCCATGTGGATATGTGGATGGCGTGGGCGGATCGTACAACGCTTTTGGTTGGCGAGTACACAGAAAAGCAAGATTCCAATAACCGGGCGATCATTGAAAAAAATATTGCTGACATCTTAAGCCAATTGGTTGATCCCGAAACAGGACAAGCAATCAATATTGTTCGAGTACCAATGCCTTCGAATTGCCCGCCAAGTTACGCTATTACAGGGAACGGCGATATAAAAATCCCGCCGAACGTACCACCCACTTGCGGAAATCTTCCCCCGCACAAGCGCATCTGGCGCACGTATTTAAATGTTGTCTTAATGAATGATACGGTCATACTGCCTGTGTACAAACAAGACACCACACATGAAAGCGCGGTGATTGGCCTATGGGAAGGTTTGGGTTTCAGAGTAAGAACTGTTATCGCGGACCACATAACACCTTACCAAGGGCAATTTCACTGCATCACTAAAACCATGCCGGAGGTATTTTAGTTTTTGGTATCTCTATACGATCGCAACCTAGATTTATTTCCGAGTTCATGTGCGGAACCATCACTTGAAGTTAGGGGGGATGTGCGCTTCGGGAATAAAAACGGTAATAATAAGGGAGACGCGATCTAGTTGTTCCTAAATATTAGGAAACCGCAACGAAATTCATAAGTTGCATAATTAACGCGACTCCCGTCGAGTTGTTCCAAGATAGACTCTAACCAACAATATCGCGTTTTCGCCTTCATGGGTTGAATATTGGCTAATAATGCAACAATACAAATCTTAGAACGCGCAAAAGACCCGTTACCATATAACCAGTGATGCTAAAGGTGGAATAAGGGCGCGCCACTGTTGTATTAATTAGCTGGTTAATCTAAATTGGGGCATTGAAAATTTTGGTCAAGACAACTACAGGGATTATCGTGTCAATAAAAACTTTATTCTTAACGGTGATAGTACTGGGCATTTTTACTGGTTGCAGTACTGGTAATGACGACGATAAACCTGGGCCGGTATCCATTACGATTAATGACGTGGAAATTGAAGAAGGGGCTTCCGGGAACCTCACGCAGGCAATATTCACTGTTTCTTTGTCTAAATCCCACTCAAGCACAGTATCTGTTAATTATACCACTGAAGACGCTGAAGCGCTCGCAGGTGAGGATTACCAATCACAACAAGGTACAATCGATATCGCGCCTGGTGAAACAACTCATACCATTAACATCAATGTCATTGGCGATTTTAATGGAGAAGAAAACGAGACATTCACTGTCAGATTGACTACCCCCGTCAATGGGGAGCTAAGCAGGGAAATTGGAACCGCAACAATAGTAAATGACGACCCTATAGCGATACAACGTCCTTCGGTGCCAATAGCAGTGCCACCTGAAGTATCGAATTTCAGAGATACGGTGTATGCCAATATATTTAGAAAATATAGCTGTAAAAACTGCCACTATATGGGAGGTCAAGGTATTGGAGCCTTCGCGGACGATCACGTGGTTATAGCTTATCAGTCTTTTGGGTATATAAATCCATACGATTCGAAAGAATTCCGAGATCAATCCAATTTTGTAATGAGAATAGAGAACGGCCACTTCTGTTGGACAAATGATTGCGCAACCGATGCTAATGAACTTCGCGACCAAATTGACGTTTGGGTGGCAACGCTTGAGTCAGGCGGTTTTGTTGAGCCGCCCGCTCCTGAGTTCCCTAGTGTTGAACGCTATCTGAAGGAGCCGCCAGAAAAACCGGTTTCGCATAAGATTTTCGATGTTTCCCGTGATATGCCTGACTTGTTTCTTCCTGTTTATGATTTGGTGAGAACCAAATGCAGTCGCTGTCATGATTCGACACCAATCGATGCAAACGTACCTATGTTCGCGCACGACGATATTGCTATGGCCTACGAAGTAGTGTCCGGCGATGCTCTGGTGGATCTAAGCTTCCCTGAATTGTCTGATTTATATCTAGCCATCAAATATCAACATAATTGTTGGAGTGGTTGCGAGTCTGATTCAGCAGAGATACTTGCTTTAATCAATGATTGGTCAAATCATCCAAGCGTAACCGCTGTGCCATTCGATAATTCCATTACAACCAGTAGCGCAATACGCCTTAACATGGCGCAAGCTGTCGGATCGGAAATGCGTTACAACAGGGATGTTATCGCGCAGTATTTATTCACAGAGGGATCTGATGATGATCCCGATAACGACTCCATTGCTCGGGATAGCAGCTCGCTACCACCTTTAGTTGATTTGACTCTCAATGAGAATGTGCAATGGATTGATGACTTCGGTATACGCCTAGGCGAAGGTGGTTCTGCGATAAGTGCTGACATCATTAGCGCGCAAAAGCTACACGATATAATTGCGCGTGAAAATGAATACTCTATCGAAGCGTGGCTAAATCCGCACAATACGATCCAAACGGGAGCAGGTGGGCCAGGTAACGAAAGCGCGGTTATCGTTAGCTATGCTTATGGATCTTCTCGCAATTTTATTCTCGGTCAGAATTTATCGAACTATTTGTTTATTGATGAGGCGATTGATCGAAATGCAGTTCCGGCGTTTTCCACCCCTTCCGGTTACGACTATGTGCAAACTGGATTACAACACGTAGTGCTCACTTACAATGATACTGAAGGGCGAAGACTCTATATCAATGGACTACCTGTTCTATGTGATATGGATATCGTGGTCGATGACAATTATTTTTTGAATGCCTGTAGTCATATTAAGGAAGGCGAGAAAGCTATTTCCAGATTAGTAAATTGGAATCCTTCTTCTTACTTGAAGCTTGGCAATAGCGCAACTGGTGACAACCCCTGGATTGGAGACATGCGGTTTCTTGCAATTCATAAAACCGCGCTGAACCAAAAGCAAATATTGCACAACCTTGACGCCGGTGTGGGTCGGCGTTTTCATGTACTGTTCAACATCAGTAATATTCCGGGTGTGTCTGGCGTCGGTAACCGAAGTTATATTTGGTTTCAACTGGTTCTTGACGATAACAACAACTACGTTTTTCATTCGCCAAAATTTGTGGATTTGGATTTCGAGCAATCGCCGGTAATCAGTTTTGCTATCAAGGGAATGAGAATAGGCATTAATGGTCGGGAGGCGAACGTTACCCAAGCCTTTAGCGAGCTGGGAATAACGGAGCCGCTCATAGTTAACACAAATCCAATGGCATTGAGCGCTGAATATATAACGGTTCCGTCTGAACTTGGTCGCGGGGATCAATTTTTTCTTATATTTGATGAGATTGTTGAGGTTCCAGTTGTGCAATAAGGATCACCTCCCTTTCGTTCTCCAGTTTGCTTTTGTACCGGTGTCTCATTTCTAATTTGGTTAACATTTAACTCGTTCCTTCGGGTTCCTTTATTTCAGAAAGGAACTGTTCGGTAAACTGTGTCACTGCTTCCCAATTAGTGTATTCGTGATCGTGTGAGGTGTCGGTACTGCCACCCTCTTTTTTGGAAATCATTTGCATGATTTTTCGGGTGATAAAACCATACTGAGTGTATTTGACAGCGCCGGCAAATGTTTCCAATAAACTGGGTTGCCAGTTGGTGTCCTTGACAAATTTTGGGCCGAAGGATCTGGCTTCAATTTGTTCTTTTTCGTTCACGCTGTTGATGGCCATACAGACAATGAAAAATGCCGATGGTACTTGATTCAGCCAATCTCTGTGTCCGGTGACAAACTTTTTAAGATAGCTAGGGTATTTGCCCATGTGGATGGAACCACCGAGCATGGCCGCGTCAAAGCGATCAGTGCTGAAGTCCTTGGGCAAGTGCTCGCCCAGCTGGGTAACGGCTTGATGGCCATGGTGGCGTATGACTTCGGCGATAAAGTCCGCGATTTTCTCGGTTTGACCCTCTTTGGTGGCATAGAGTATGAGTATATTCATCGGTTTTGTCCTTCGTTGGTGGTTGCTATTTTCGTAGCGGGAGATCTTCTGTATCTATCATCAGTCGCTACATGGTTCCAATACTCGCTCGGTAACATATCGTCTCTGGACAGGGTCGAAGGTACCAACACGATGAACGTGTTGATAAAGACCTGTCTCAGTGCTGCCTAATTTCATATAACCACTGTCTACATCGAAAAATAAAAGTCTATTGTAGTACTGCCAAATTTCACGATAAGTTCCATTTTGCTCTTCGTATATTTTATAGCAAATATTGTTATTCAGCTTCCGGCAGGACTCCACCTCTACTAGCAGTTCGCAAATACCATCGGCATTAAGATCTACTTTATCTACGAATTTAAATCCAGCTGTAAACGCAAATCCAGACGCATTTTTACATTGCTGGGAAGGCGAGGCCTCCGGTGGCCATTTCATCTCATTGGTGCAGCGTTCGGAGGGTTTTAATAGGACTGGTGTTGCGATCCAGGTGGCAGAGAGTGGAAATTCCACTTCTGCGAGTTTTGTTCCTGAACCGTATTCTTCAATCCACACTCGAACAGCACGAATGGAAGCAGTCTCTAAATTACTTTGCTTATCCGATAAATCGATCTTGATGAACGATGAGTGCTTGCCTTCGTATTCCCCAGGTTCGTAGGCCGGCGATGGGCTGGTCGATATACGCAACCGATGATCGTTTTCATAAACCGGATGGGCAAAGACCAGGAATGGCCTGCAAACGGCAACACGAAATTGTATTTGTAGATTAAGTGAGTCTCCCATAGCAAGATCCGGTATCCATGAAGGTGCGGCTTCAACACTGATAATTTCCGTGCTCGGCGAACGCGACAACGTATTAGGTATTTCCTGAACTTTATCATCAACCATGCGAAAACACTCAAAACCAGGATCTGACTTAAGATGGGCCTGGGCAATTCCGCTGGCTGTTAATAAAATAGTAAGCAGGAATATCGATATTGTAGTTTGCATCGTTATCCAGATAAGCTTATTCCATTACCCCCGCTAATTCTAACCGGTTCAGATAACCTTTCAATACAGTTAGTGATCAAATTCGAGATTTTTATGAATGCGCTGCTAACTTGTTTAGACAGATCACCTGGCTATCTAGCGACTGCTTCAATAATTATGGCTTGTATTATTAGCTAAAGGTCGATTTTGTGAGGAAAAAAGCGACCAACATCATCTCGAATAAAAAGCAGCGAAAACGGTTTTTTTTGGGAATGAACTCAGTGATAGCTTAATTGGTAAGTTTGGTCCGACTCAAATTAGCCAAAGAGTACAACCGAGCAATGTTTTCAACATTGCTCGGGGTGCGGCTGTCGAATACTTTTTACTGCTGAAATGCTCCAACGATTTATTATCTGACGCTGTAGGCCATGTTATCGGGTAACGAACCAAATATCATGCGCTTCGCTATCTGGCCGAGTACTAGCAAAAAATAACGTGGTTTCATCTGCTGATATGGAAGGTGTGATTTCGATAGAAGTTGTGCTGACCGGCTCTAGCATAATGGTTGGTGTTGACCATGGGGCAGTTAAACTCGATCGTTCTGTCAATGCTATATCAGCATTGGTATGAAAATATATTCTTAACCCATCGCATGAAATGTCGGGTGCAACCTCAGCAGCAGCTGAGTTCACCGTGGCACCTATATTGATTGGCGCTGACCAGGCATCCGCTGTGCTGGCACGTGTGGACATATACAAATCACTTAAGCCCGAACCCCCTAGACGTTCTGAGGAAAATACCAATGTTAAACCATCCCCCGATAAACTTGGCCCCGTGTCCATATCGGCTGAATTAATTGTATCTCCCATATTCGAGGCCGGGCTCCAGGCGTCACTTGTCGAATCGCGGATTGATATGTACAAGTCAAAGTCGCCATCGCGATTAGAGGCAAATATTAAAGTTAGTCCATCGGACGATACTGTGGCTGCACGGTCATCGAATTCAGTATTGATATTGGAGCCAAGATTGACGGGCGTACCCCAATCATCTGTCTGACTGGTTCGATCAGAGACATAGATATCAGAACTTCCATAGCCGCCAGAACGGTCGCTGTTTAAATACAACGCCAAATTTCCATTAGTGACTTCAGGGGCGCTATCGATGCCGGTGGAATTAACTGCCGTTAGCCTGGTCGGGGACATAAAATCACCCGCAGGAGGCGT
>Ga0209536_100006858_pt1 | contig 17336 bp, 12 predicted proteins | sample DeeMarSeWOR28_12_FD_187461 | JGI IMG/M metagenome (GOLD analysis project Ga0209536, IMG submission 187461) | Marine sediment microbial communities from White Oak River estuary, North Carolina - WOR-2-8_12 (SPAdes) (version 2) | ecosystem: Environmental > Aquatic > Marine > Intertidal zone >... | reverse complement strand
ATCTCTGAAGTCGAGATCGAGACGCCGCCGCAGAACTAGTCGGATGCATCGCTGGATGGCATGCTCCAGTCGATGCGCTCCCAAACACCGACGATCCTCTTTGCTCTCGTGTTGGCGAGCGCGTCAGGCGCTCTTGCCCAGGACGCCGATGCCGGTACGCCCGAGCAGGACGCCGGCGCGCCCGAAGCGGAGCCCGAGAAGGAGCGCGAGCCGTTCATCAAGCGCGACGGACAAGTGGCAGACAACGCGCAACTCGGCGGTGAGCCGACGCTCACGGAGACGGAGCAGCAGCCTGAGGCCGTCGCACCCGAGGAGTGCGACCTCGACTGCATCGAAGCGCAACTCGCGGAAGAGGAAAGACGGGAACAGAGTCGCAAAGGCACGCTCGAAGTAGCGCGCGAGAAAGGCTCAATCAGCTCGGAGCAAGCGAGCGAGTCCGGGGACGCCCTTTCAGCCGAGCCGAGCACGACGACGCTTGCGGAGGCGGTTGTCGATGTTCCGGAGGATTGGACCCTGCCAACACGGCTCGGACCCGTGCAGATCAAGGTCGGCAAGGCCGATGACTGGATCGGGATCGGCTTGGCCACGCAATTGCTGTTCGAGTACGAGCAGCAGTTCCCAACTGGGGGTTTTCCCAAGGATAACAGGGAGACCCTGCAGTTCCGCCGCATTCGACTCACCCTCTCGAGCTCGTTCATCGACGGACGCATCCAAAGCCGTTTTCAAATCAACCTCACGCCAAGCGCTTTCGAGCTGATCGACATGTGGTTCTCGTTCACTCGATTCAAGTTTGCGACCTTCCGTATCGGTCAGTTCAAGATCCCATATGATCGATTTCGGGCACAGTCTTTCGCGGCGCTTGCGTTCGTGGATTGGGCGCCAACCACCAGGATGTTCGGCTCCGAGCGGCAGGTCGGAGGCGAGGTGCTAGCGAGCGGCGGCTTCCTCAACTTGGAGTATGCGTTCGGTGTGTTCAGCGGCGTCAACGCACGCGCTTCGCACGCCATAGGAATCACCGAGGTATATGGCGACACGCCGCAGAACCCGTCGAATCTAGGCTCGGGGGAAGTGGTGAGCGAGTTTCACCCGGAGCTCGTCGCGCGCGTTGCGAAGAACTTCGGGGAGATCAACACCGACACCAATAGCGACACGCTGCGAACCAAGGTGCTGCGGCACAGCGTCGGCACTGGCATTGCCTGGGATGCGAGACCAAGCCCCATCGAGGATCTCGCACTCCGTCTCTCGGCGGAGTGGCTGGGCAAGATCCGAGGGATCCACATGAACGTGATCGCCTACCTCGGATGGTACGAGCCCTGGCAAGGCGGCAAGATCCTCGTCGGGCCATTCGGCCTGATGGCGGAAACCGGATATCGGTTTGATCTGCTTTGGGGTTTGGCGCTCCGCTACAGCGTCACCTACATCACGCCGTGGCTGCGGAGCGACTCTCGGAGCTACGGACAAGCCCAGATCACGAACGCCACCGACCCGGCCCAGGCGATGGACCAGTACGGGCGCAACGGCGATCAGACTACGAACCAGCAACTGGCCCTTGCCGGAACCGCCTATGTCATCGGCAACAGCCTCAAGGTCGTCGCCGAAACCGCCTGGGAAACGCAACTCTGGAACACCGGGCGCCGCAACGGCTTCGGGTTCGGCATGCAGCTTCAGCTACTGTTCTAGCCGCGTCCGCTCAGTGGTGGTGATGCCCACCGGGGCCGTGCGGATGGCCGTGCTCGATCTCTTCGTCGGTCGCGTCGCGAAGGGCCTCGACGGTCACCTCGAAGTGAAGCGTCTCACCTGCCAAGGGATGGTTCGGGTCGACCGTAATCGTCTCTTCGGTGATGCCCGTGATGAAGAACGGAATCTGCCGCCCCTGGTCATCGTGGGCGACGACCTGCATGCCCGCCGCAAGCTCGGCATCGGCGGGAAAGAGGTGTCGAGGGACCTCCTGGGCCTCGCCAACTCGAGGGCCATAGCCTTTTTCAGGCGACACAGTCGCCTTGATCGTCTCGCCCTTGCCCACCCCTTCGAGCTGTTCCTCGAGACCCGGCACGATATTCATTGCGCCGTGAAGGTAAAGGAGTGGGCTGCCATCGCTGGAGCGATCGATGATTTCACCGGAGTCGTCGCGCAACGTGTAAGCGAGAGTGACGACCTTGTTTGCTGTGATCTTGTCGTTCATTGGCTTCACGCGAAGATGGCACACTTCACGCATGACGCCACTAGAGTATGCTTCGAGCAGGGAGCATACCGATGACCACTGACTCGAGCACCAATGAGAACAAAGCATTCCAGCAGCGGATCACCGATGCTGTAATTCGCCTGTCGCTGCTAGGCTTTCTGGTGTTCCTGTGTCTGCGCGTGCTTCAACCGTTCATCAACCCCTTGATCGGCGGCGTCGTCATTGCCATTGCCTTGCATACGCCGTTCGAGAAGCTGTCTGCCGCCTTGGGGGGGAGAAAGGCACTAGCCTCGGTCATTCTCGTGGGCGTGATTCTGCTTGCATTGATCCTTCCGGCGATCCTCCTCGGAACGAACATGGTGCAGAGCGCCGCCGACCTGTCGGAGGATTTCAATGCGGACAGGATCGCGGTTCCGCCGCCGCCGGATTCCGTCGAGGAGTGGCCGATCGTGGGAGAGCGCGTTCACAGCGCGTGGCTCTCTGCATCCCGCAACCTCGAGTTCGTATTGGTGAAGCTCGCACCATATCTCAAAGAAGCGGGACTTTGGGTCGTCGAGACGGTCGGCGACCTCGGTTGGGGCCTCATCATGTTCATCGTGGCAATCGTGATCGGCGGTGCGCTCTTGCCGGTGCAAGAGCGGGGAGTCGCCACGGCGCGCAAAGTCGGGACCATCGTCGCGGGCGAGCAAGGTCCCGAGCTCACCGACCTCGTTGGAGCGAGCATCCAAAGCGTGATCCGTGGGGTCATCGGAGTAGCAGTGATTCAAGCGCTGCTGGCGGGGCTCGGAATGCTCGTCGCAGGCGTACCGGGCGCTGGGTTGTGGGCTTTGCTCATCCTGATCCTCGCGGTCATGCAGTTGCCTCCGCTGCTGGTCCTGCTTCCGGTGATCTTCTACGTGTTTTCAGTCCACTCGACGACCACCGCGGTGCTGTTCACGGTTTGGGCACTGCTCGTCGGAGCCAGCGACAGCGTGCTGAAACCAATATTGATGGGACGCGGCTCGAAGACTCCGATGCTCGTTCTCTTCATGGGCTCCCTCGGGGGATTCATATCCGGTGGGATCCTCGGCTTGTTCGTCGGTGCTGTCGTGCTGTCGATCGGCTACACGATCTTCATTGCTTGGCTCGACCATTCTGGCGATGAACCCGACAGTGCGGCTAGTGCAGTAGCCGAACCCGAATCGTCGCCGAAATCGCCCTGAGCTCGTCGATGAGGGGCCCCGCGTCCTCCAGCTCGATGTCCATGACGACGATCCCGACGTCTCCGTGAGTCTCGAGGTACTGCGCAGCGACGTTCACCCTCCGGCGCGAGAACACACGGTTGATCTGCTCCATCACCCCGGGCTCGTTCTTGTGGATGTGGAGAAGTCGACGGCGCCCCTCGTGGTCGGGGATGGTGACTTGCGGAAAGTTCACCGCCGACGCAGTGGACCCGTTGTCGCTGTACTTGATGAGCTTTGCCGTGACCTCGCGGGCGATGTTGGTCTGCGCCTCCTCGGTCGCGCCACCGATGTGAGGCGTGAGTATGACGTTGTCGAAACGCCGAAGTGGCGATTCGAAAGTCTCCTTGTTCGACTTCGGTTCGACGGGAAAAACGTCGATGGCAGCACCGCCGATGTGACCTGATTCCAAGGCTGCGGCCAGAGAATCGATGTCGACGACCGTGCCGCGAGCGGCGTTGATCAGTAGTGACCCCGGTCGCATCACGGCGATGGCCTGGGCGTCGATCATGTTGCGGGTCACGGACGTTTCAGGAACATGCAAACTGATGACGTCGGCCTGCCGAAGCAGCTCCTCGAGACTGTTGACGGGAGTCGCGTTGCCCAAAGGCAGCTTATGCTCGACGTCGTAGTAGAGCACGCGCATTCCGAGACCCTCGGCCAGAATCCCGAGCTGGCTTCCGATTCGGCCGTAGCCAACGATGCCGAGATGCTTCCCGCGGACCTCGAACGCGCGCAGGGCCGTCTTCGCCCACTCACCACGACGCGCACGCGCTGCCTTTTCAGGAATCCCGCGCATCAGGAGAATGATGTCCGCGATTGCGAGCTCGGCAACACTGCGCGTGTTGGAAAACGGGGCATTGAAGACGGGGATGCCCAAGCGACGGGCAACGTTCAAATCGACCTGGTTGGTGCCGATGCAGAAGCAACCGATGGCCTTGAGCCTTTTCGCGGCTTCGAGCACCCGGGCGTCGAGCTGGGTCCGAGAGCGAATGCCGATGTAGTCGACATCCACAATGGCATGGAGCAGATCCGGACCCGTCAGCGAATGCGCGAGTCGTTCGACCTTGGAGTAGCCGGCGGCCGCAAAGCTCTCGACCGCGGATTCGTGGATGCCCTCGAGGAGCAGGATGCGGGTCTCGTCGTCGGCCACGCCCCGAGTCTGGGTCGAACCTAGAGGTGCCGCAAGAAGCGACGATACTCTTCCAAGACCGCGCCGGGCGCCTCGACCTGCGGGTAGTGGCCGATGTCGGCAAGCTCCGCGATGAAGTGGTCGGAGCTCACGACCTCGCGATAGTGCGCGACCATGTGCCGGCCCGACACCGGGTCGGCAGAGCCATTGATCAACGCAATCGGGACCACGCTCTGCTGCAACGCTCTCACCCAGCGCTCGCGGTGCGCCTTCCGGTCGCTCATGTAGGTGATCAAATTGTGAAACACGTGTTTGCCGTCGTTGTGCTGGATCAGCCCCCAAAACGCGTCTAGCTCCTCGGCCGAAGGCTTCGTGCGAGGCCCGAACACCGCAGTGAAAGACTTGTCGAAGGTACGCTTGGTCGAAAGCTGGTTGATCAAGCGTCCAAACCGGCTGAGGAGAAGCTTCTGGATGAGTCGCGCCCGATGGGTCTCAGGGAAGAGCCCGCCATTGAGAAAGCAGACGGAAACCCAACGGCCGACGCCTCGCCTTTCGTTCTGTCGGGCCAGCAGCTCTTGAGCGACGGTGTCGCCATAGTCGTGCGCAAGAACGTGAAACGACTCGAGCTTGCGATCGGCGACGAGCGCCTCACACAGATCGGCCTGCTCCATGATGCTGTACCTGTGCGGATCGGGCTTGTCACTGAAGCCGAAGCCCAAGAGATCGATCGCCACCAAGCGATGCGTTTCGCCGAGGGCCGTCCACAGGGGAGTCCAGTCCCAAGAAGACGTCGGGAACCCGTGAATCAAAAACACGGTGGGCTTGCCGAGCTCCCCGGAGTCGACGCAGAAGATCCTTCGTCCAAGGAGGTTTGAAAAGTGTCCCAACTCACGCCACTGTGCGATTGAAATCGTCATGATGAGGTGAGCAGCGTATCCGACATCGCGCTGATTGACATCGGCGCCCCCCAGCGCACATCATCACCGCCGCGGTGAAGGAGGGTGTGATTGCCCAATATTGACGATCTCACGGGCGTGCTGGTCCGGCCACTACAACTCCTACGATCGCGACCTCAAAACACGATCGACCGGCTGCGCGCGTACGAGGGCCTCGGCCGTGAAGAGCTGTTTCCGGCGCCAGACCGGCTCCCTCGAGTACGCTCCCGCGCGCGCTGGTCGCTCCCCGGCTTCCACAACGAGGACCTCTTTTTCGCGTCTCTGCACGAGCCGATCGAGCCACGCTTCGCAGAGCACTACCATTCGCGGAGCCGCCGATTTCAAACCGTCTACGCGCGGCGTATTCGTCCACGCGGCACCGAAGGCCGCCCTCGCCTGCTCTACATTCACGGCTACATGCAGCCCGAAACGATCGTCGAAGAGCTGACCTTGCTGAGCGGCATGGCCCGTACCCTCGACATGGAGATCGTACACCTGCAGCCCCCTTATCACGGCCGCCGAACCCCTCGCGGCTCCGCCTACGGCGGCGAGCGCTTCTGGACGGCAGACGTCGTTCGGAGCTTCGAAGCGATGCGGCAGACCTTGCTGGATGCACGAACGATGCTTTCCATCATGCTGGACGAGTCCCCCGCGCCTGTTGGTGTAGCGGGGATCTCGCTCGGCGGTGCGTTCTCCGCAAGCCTTGCGTGTCTGGAGCCGAGGTTTGATTTCGCCGCACCGTTCATCGCCCACATGGACATGGGCGCTCTGTTGAGAGACGCACCGGTGCTAGGCGCGATGCGGAAGGACTTGGCGTCCTTCGGATGGACGCCGCGCGAGTTCGGTGACTTCTTCAGCCGCATCGGCTGGGATGACCTCGTCCCAGTGGTCCCTGCAGAGCGCATTCTCCTTTTTGCTGCCGAAAACGACCGCTTCTTCGACCCCGAGGTACTGAGGTCCATGTGGAGACGCTGGGGCCAGCCGGCAGTCCATTGGTACCCCACCACTCACATGGGGTTCATCCCTCAGATGCCGGGAGCCATCATCCGCTTGCGCAACTTCGTCAGGGCGCTTGCTGTCCAGTAGCAGCATCGGCGGGCGGCGGCGTAGTCTCTACCTCGGGCGCCGCCGGCTCGTTTCGCAGCTTCAACACGCCTTCGAACTCGCCGTCCGTCAGCCGGTATACCCCCCCGGCGTACTGCAGATAGCCAAAGCCATAGAGCAACGATTGAACGCCGAGCTCGCCTATGAACTCCACGCGGTGCGTGGGTATGTACTTCATGGGATCCTCGACGACTTGCTGCAGGGACCCCGCGACCCGCTCGATCTGGTCTTTGTCTTCAATCACGAGCACTTCCTCTTCGCCCATGCCGGCCCCTGAGGGTAAGGCCATCCGGTGGAACACCCGGATGCTCTTCAGGGTGCCGAGTGGCGCTAGAGAGATGTTCGTCGGCACAGCGACCGGGATGAACATCGTACCGGTACTAATGGACATCGCGGTCTTGGTTTGTGGAGTGGCCGTCGCGCACTTGTAAGCCGTCGCTGCAACCTTGATGGTGGAGCCGGTCCCGCTGCCATGCGCCAACGCGGGTTGAGTGTCTTGCTCGTCGGGCGCTCGCCCATCGCCCTGCTCTACTTCCTCGGGGTGCAGCAGCACATGTGTTGCGCCGAGCGCCGCTGCCTCGTTGCGTGCGTCGTTCTCGGCCGACTCCTGATTGACGCTCGGCTTCGAGTAGGCGCCAGCGAGACCACCCCCGACCCCGATGACAACGCCGAGGTTCTCGCAACCAACCGGCTCGTCGTAGAGGACGGCTACTTTGGTGGCATCGGTGCTGAGCTGGCCGGCCTTACAACCGAGGGTCGCGACTCCAAGCACGAGCAGAACCGCTGCGGCAATGGGCAACGAACGATAAGGAATTCTAGGCGTCATCGCGGTTTCTCCAACAGGAATGCTGCCTAGCTCGCCGGCGAAGTCAACCCGCGGTCGCGCGGATCGTGCTCGCTTTCCGCTAACGCCACCTGTTATTCTGCCGCGCCGGAGAAACACGCCATGGCCTCAATCAAAGAAATCCGAGATCGCTCCCTTCGAGACCCGGAAGGCTTCTGGGGTGAAGTCGCTGAGGGCATCGATTGGATCAAGCGCTGGGATCGCGTTCTCGACGACTCGAACCAGCCGTTCTATCGCTGGTTCCCCGGGGCTACGCTCAACACTTGTTACAACGCGGTGGATCGCCACGTCGAAAAGCGCGGAAACCAAGCGGCACTGATCTACGACAGCGCGGTCACGCGCACGAGACGCACGTATACCTACCGGCAATTGCGCGGTGAAGTCGCGCTGTTTGCGGGCGCGCTGGCCGCCGATGGCATCACGAAAGGTGACCGCGTTCTCATCTACATGCCGATGATTCCCGAGGCCGTGATCGCGATGCTCGCATGTGCCCGGCTCGGAGCCGTCCACTCGGTAGTGTTCGGGGGCTTCGCTCCTCAGGAGCTCGCAACGCGCATCGACGATGCGGAGCCGAAGACGATCGTGTCCGCCTCTTGCGGCATCGAGGGCACGCGGGTCATCGAATACAAGCCGCTGTTGGACCAAGCCATCGAGCTTGCGACGCACAAGCCGGACACCTGCATCATCCGCCAGCGCGAGTCGTGCGAGTGCGAGCTGCTGGAAGGGCGTGACTCGTCCTGGCAAGACGCCATGGCCGCCGCCAAGCCACATGATTGCGTCCCCGTGGCCGCGACGGATCCACTCTACATCCTGTACACGTCCGGTACGACCGGCATTCCCAAAGGCGTCGTTCGCGACAACGGTGGTCACGCAGTGGCGCTTCAGTGGACGATGCGCAACGTGTACGACGTTCAACCGGGAGATGTGTACTGGGCCGCTTCTGACGTGGGCTGGGTCGTCGGGCATTCGTACATCGTCTACGGACCTCTGTTGAACGGGAACACCACGATCCTCTACGAAGGCAAGCCCGTCGGCACCCCCGATGCGGGGGCGTTTTGGCGCGTGATTGCAGAACACGGTGTCAACTGCCTGTTCACGGCGCCCACGGCGTTTCGCGCGATCAAGAAGGAAGACCCAGCGGGCTCGTTGCTCGGGAACTACGACCTGGGCACGCTCCGCTCATTGTTCCTCGCGGGCGAACGATCCGACCCCGACACCCTCAAATGGGCAGAGGAGAAGCTCGGCGTTCCGGTGATCGACCACTGGTGGCAGACGGAGACAGGCTGGGCGATCTGCGCCAACTGCCTCGGCATCGAGCATCTCCCCGTGAAACACGGATCACCGACGGTGGCGGTCCCCGGGTGGAACGTACAGGTCGTCGATGAAGCTTGCCACCAACTGCCCGCTCGAACCACGGGAGCACTGGTCGTGAAGCTTCCGCTGCCGCCGGGCACGCTGCCGACGCTGTGGAACGACGATGAGCGCTTCGTGAAGTCGTACCTGACCGAATTCCCGGGCTACTACAAGACCGCGGACGCAGGCTTCATCGACGAGGATGGCTACGTATACGTCATGTCGCGTACCGATGACATCATCAACGTCGCGGGCCATCGACTGTCCACGGGTGGCATGGAAGAAGTCATCGCAGGGCATCCTGACGTCGCAGAATGCGCCGTCATCGGCGTCGCCGACCAACTCAAAGGTGAGCTTCCGCTCGGCTTCCTAGTGCTCAATGCGGGCGTCGACCGGCCACAGCACGACATCGTTTCGGAAGTCGTTCAGATGGTGCGTGCCGAGATCGGCCCCGTGGCGGCCTTCAAGACCGCAATCGTCGTCCAGCGTCTTCCGAAGACTCGCTCCGGGAAGATCCTCCGGGGCACCATGAAGAAGATCGCAGACAAGACCGAGTGGAAGATGCCAGCAACAATCGACGATCCCGCCGTCCTCGACGAAATCACCCAACGTCTGCAAGCGATTGGATACGCATAGGTGAACAGAGAGCAGGAGCGAGCACTTCTACTTTTCGTCGTCGCGGTCGTGCTGATCGCAACACCGGTGCGCGCCCTGTGGATCCAAACCTGGTGGTCCCCGTTCGCATTCTGGCTGTCGATGATAGTCGTGATGGCGCTGCTTCACCGCAGAGACCATGCAGCTTAATCACTTCATCCTGTTCTTTCTCGCGGTGGCCCTCCTGGGCCTGTACATCGCTGGCTCCGAGCTCGTCGAGCGCTCGCCTCGCTGGGGCAGGCTCGGGCGCAACCGCTTCAGCTACTCTCTGGCGCTCGGGGTGTACGCCACCACCTGGACTCTTTTGGGTAGCGTCGGTTTCGCGGCGACCGAGGGTTACGATTTCCTCGCCATCTACTTCGGGGTGACGTTGTCGTGCATTGCCATCCCGTTCCTTTGGGCGCCTGTCGCCGAGCTCGTCGACCGCTACCGTCTCGGAAGCATCGCGGATCTCTTTGCGTTCCGTTACCAGAGCCGCGCGCTCGGCGCAGCCGTGTCGATCTTCATGGTCGCCGGTCTTCTCCCGTACATCGCGCTGCAGCTTCGCGCCGTAGCCGATGGCGCCGCAATCCTGGTAGGTGAGGAACCGACCGAGGAGCTCGGCTCGGTCTACGCGATTCTGCTGTGCACGTTTGCCGTCGCGCTTGGCGTTCGCTACGCCGATGGTCGAGCCCACCGGCCGGGCCTCATCGCCACGCTCGCGTTCGAGAGTATGTTCAAGTTGTTCGCCCTCCTGGTCGTCGGCGGGGCCGCCCTCTTCATGGTCTTCGGCGGCTTTCAAGGGCTCAGCCAGCACCTCGAACAGCATCCCGAGCTGATTGAGAACATGACGAACCCCGTCATGGGGGAAAGCTGGATCTCGCTGGTGTTCGTCACGTTCTGCGCCGCGTTCCTCTTGCCACGGCAGTTCTTCGTGGCGTTCGTGCAACGACCCGGACCCCGCAGCCTGAAGACCGCACGCTGGGCGCTGCCGCTCTACCTCTTCACGATCAACCTCCCCGTGCCGATCTTGCTCTGGGCCGGAAGCGAGCTCGCGACTCCGGGAATCCGGCCGGACCTGTACGTGTTGATTGCGGTCCAGAGCTCCCCGGCACTCCAGGTCCTCGCATTCCTCGGTGCCGTGTCAGCTGCAAGCGCGATGATTCTGGTGTCTTCGATCGCTCTGAGCGGAATGGTGGCCCACTATCTCGTCCCACCATTGTTTCTTCCGTCACCGCAGTCGCTCCTTACGCGGTGGGCGGTGTTCCGGCGGACGACAATCGTCGGCGTCATCCTGGCAGGTCTGCTCATCCATTTCACACTGCCGCGCACGCGCTCCCTGGTCGACCTCGGCCTCGCCTCATTTCTCGCGGTGACACACTTGCTGCCCGGCTTACTCGGTGCGCTCTTCTGGAGGCGCGCGACGCGCGAAGGTGTGCTTTGGGGCCTCATCGTCGGGGCCGCGTCCTGGGCAGTTCTCACCGCAACGCCGCTGTTTGGCGTACAAGTCGATGTGTCCGGCCTCTACGCGCTGTTCGGCTTCATGGACCCTGCGGCCCGCGGCCCCACCATCTGGTTGAGCTTCACAGCGCACGCGTTCGTGTTCGTCGGCGTCTCGCTGCTCACCACGCGTTCTACAGAAGAGCGTAACGCCGCCGAGGCGTGCCGCGAACCTCGGGTGACACGCTTGCTGCAGGTCCCCGATTCGGCCGAGGCTCTCCTCGAACGCCTGACCTCGTACGTGGGCAAGCGCACCGCGATTGACGAGATCTACGAAGCGGCGGCTGCCGCGGACGTGTATTGGCCACCTCGCGATCGCCCGGAGCTCTTGCGATTGATCACCGAGCTCGAAGGGCGTCTCAGCGAAAGAATCGGCCCACTCGCGGCGCGCACCTACGTCCAGGGCGGCCGACCGATGCGCACAGATGCCCTCGCCGAACGACTCCGTGCGTTTCGCGAGCTCGACTCCCTCGAGGATCAGCAGCGCGCGTCGCCAGCGCACGCCGCGCGCCGCTATCTTTCTCTGCTGACCTCAGAGCTCCCGGTGGGCGTATGCACTGTCGACGACCACGAAGATGTCGTCGTCTGGAACGCACAGCTCGAACGCATGTCTGGGCTCAACGAAGATGACATCTGCGGGAACCCGCTGTGCGAGATCCCGAGCCCGTGGTGGCCGCTGTTCGACGAGCTCGCGCATCAGCCTTCGGGTTCGGTAATCGAGCGCGAGTACGACTTGGGCGACCGGAAGATCGAGCTGCGCGCGCAGACCGCGGTCATTCCCGGAGAGCCAGAAGAAGGGCGCGCCTTCGTCGTCGAAGACATCACCGAGCTTCGGAGGTTGGAGCGGCACGTCGCGCACAAAGATCGCCTTTCGTCGATTGGTACGCTTGCGTCTGGTGTCGCACACGAAGTGGGCAACCCGCTCACCGGGATTCTCATGGTCGCAAAGAACCTGGCTGCGGACCCCGGCGCTGCGGATGCCGAAGAGCGCCTGGCTATCATCGTCGATGAAGCGCAGCGGATTCACGGTATCGTGCAGAGCTTGCTCACCTTCAGCCGACGCGACGAAACACCCGTAGAGCTGCAGGCCATCCCGGTGGCCCGCGTCGTGCGCGCTGCGGCCGAGCTTGCAAAACTCGAGATGGAAGGCTGCCGCATCGATCTGGACCTCAGCGCAGATTCGCCGGCCATGGCCACACCCGACGGCCTGACTCAAGTGCTCGTCAACCTACTCAACAATGCGCGCCAAGCATGTTCGAGGGGTGCTACGGTGTACGTCCGTACACGTCTCGACAATGGGACGGTGCGCATCGAGGTCGACGACGAAGGTCCGGGCATCCCCGCGGACCTCTCGGACCGCGTGTTCGAGCCATTCTTCACGACCAAGCCGGATGGGCAGGGGACGGGCCTGGGCCTGTCCGTATCCCGCCAAATCGTGGAGCGTTTCGGCGGCTCTCTCACTTATGAGCCACGCGATCTCGGGGGGAGCCGCTTCACAATCACCCTGCAAGCCTATGAAAATTGAGGGATTGAAGGACGCTACTCTCCTTTGGTACTAATCACCGGTGGCGAAGATCCTTTTGGTGGAGGACGAGCGTGTCATTCGCGCCGAGATCAAGCGCATCCTTGCGCGGGACGGACACGAGGTCGTGGACGTGGCCGGCGTTCCCGAGGCGGAGAGCAAGCGCCCCGAGTCATTCGACCTCGTGATCACCGACGTCCGCCTCACCGGCGAGACGGGTGACGTGCTCATCGAGCGGGTCGGCAAGATTCCCGTCATCGTGATGACCGCCTACGGTTCGGTGAGCGCTGCCGTCGACGCCATGAAGCGTGGTGCGGCGGACTATTTGTCGAAGCCATTCGAGCCTGAAGCGTTGAGTGCTGCGGTCAATCGCGTGCTCCGTCATCGGGCGTTGAACCGTGTCGACGAGTCGGCCGAGGGCGTCGATCCATACGAAATCATCGCGGCGGCATCGAGCCCGATGCGAGAAGCATTGCGCTGCGCTCGCAAGGTCGCCCCGACACAAGCCAGCGTGCTCATTTTGGGCGAGTCAGGAACCGGTAAAGAGCTCATTGCGCGGGCGGTGCATAATCAAAGCGAGCGAGCTGGCGCGTTCGTTGCGGTCAACTGCGCGTCGATTCCCGACACGCTCCTCGAGTCGGAGTTGTTCGGGCACGAGAAGGGCGCGTTTACGGGTGCCCTCAGCCGCCAAGAGGGTTTGGTCCACGCCGCAAACGGGGGGACGCTCTTCCTCGACGAGATTGGAGAGCTCACCTCGGCTGCGCAGGCCAGGTTGCTGCGAATGTTGCAACAGCGCGAAGTTCGCCGCGTCGGTGCTCGCAAGGCCGAGGCAGTCGACATCCGTTTGATCGCCGCAACCCATCGCGACCTCCCGAAGCTCGTGGAACACAATGAATTCCGGGCCGATCTCTACTTTCGCCTCAAGGTCGTCGAGATCAAGCTCACCCCCTTGTGTGAGCGGGTAGACGACATCTTGCCGCTTGCCGAGGTCTTCCTCGCGCGGGCAGCCGCCAAGCTCGGGCGACCGCCACTCGAGCTCGACGAGCACGCTGCCGCGGCGATGAAACGCTACAAGTGGCCAGGCAACGTGAGAGAGCTGCAACACGCCGTCGAGCGCGCGGTGATCCTTCACGAATCAGGTCCAATCACCGAAGCCCTACTCGGATTGCCCTCGTCGAGCGCGCCCGAGGGAATCGACCCCAAGGGGTTCGGAGAAGATCCGTCGCTCGAAGGCTACCTCCGGCGTTTCGTGCTTTCGCATGAGCACGAGCTCAGCGAAACCGAGCTTGCAAAGAGGCTCGGCATCAGCCGCAAGACCTTGTGGGAACGCCGGCAGCGCATGGGCATCCCACGACGCGACTCGCGACCACCCGAATAGGTGACAGGTCTGTATCCGTAACGTTTCGAAGCGTAGCGCGCTGCTACGAATCGTAACGCTTGCCGCGCCGCGTTAGACGAAGTTTTCGAGTCGTTCCGTGACGATCAGCATTGGTACGTGTCTTGCGTATACCTGCAGCGATCCCTGTGTAAGGTGTACCGATGACACTCTCACAACCAACACTCGAAAACAGAAAACGCATCTCGAGCATGGAGGACTACCAAGCCCTCTATGATCGGAGTCTCACCAACACTCTCGACTACTGGCGTACGGAGAGCCAAGAGCTTCATTGGTTCTACGAGCCGCACAGCATCTTCGAAGAGCACGGACCGGGCGAATTCGTCTGGTTTGGCGGGGGCCGTCTCAATGTGGCGGTCAACTGCGTCGACCGCCATGCCGCCAAGAACCCGGACAAGACGGCGATCATCTTCGTCGCCGACGAGCCGGGCGAATACCAGCACATCTCGTTTGCTGAGCTGAAGACCCAGGTCGGGCGGACTGCGAACACCTTGAAGGCCCTCGGTGTTCGAAAGGGCGATCGGGTTTGCATCTACCTTCCGATGATCCCCGAGCTCGCCTACACGATGCTCGCATGCGCCCGCATCGGCGCGGTCCATTCGATCGTATTCGGCGGTTTCAGCGCCGACGCGCTTCGCGACCGTATCATCGACGCTGAGGCAAAGATCGTCGTCACCGCCAACGAAGGTCTACGGGGATCGAAGCGCATCCCCCTCAAGAAGATCACGGACGACGCAGTCGAAGGGCTCGGGGTCGTCGAAAAGGTGCTCGTAGTTCAGCGGACAGACGCTGAGACGAGCATGGAGCAAGGCCGCGACATCTGGATGCACGAAGCGACCGCTGACCAGCGGATCACCTGTCCGTCCGAATGGATGGCGTCTGAAGACCCTCTCTTCATCCTCTACACCTCGGGCTCTACCGGCAAGCCAAAAGGCCTCGTCCACACGACGGCCGGATATCTCACCTACGCCGCATCGACCTTCAAATACGTCTTCGACATCAGTCCCGACGACATCCACTTCTGCGCTGCGGACATCGGGTGGATCACGGGCCATAGCTACATCATTTACGGACCGCTAGCGAACGGCGTCACCACCGTCATGTTCGAATCGGTCCCGACATACCCCGACGCAAGTAGGTACTGGAACGTCATCGATGACATCGGCGCGACGACGCTCTATACCTCGCCCACCGCGCTCCGGGCCCTCATGCGAGAGGGCTCGGAGCCGGTAAAGGGCTCGAGCCGCGAATCACTGCGCGTGTTGGGCACGGTCGGCGAACCCATCAACCCAGAGGTTTGGAAGTGGTATCACGAGGTCGTCGGCAACGGGAAGATCCCGATCGTCGACACTTGGTGGCAGACCGAGACGGGCGGCATCTTGATCAGCCCGCTGCCGAACGCGACGAAGACCAAACCTGGCTCTGCGACCTTCCCGTTGTTTGGCATTCAACCGATCCTCGTAGACCAGGATGGAAAGGTCATCAAAGGCAACGACGTCAGCGGTTACCTCTGCATCGAGCGCCCGTGGCCCGGGCAGGCGCGTACGATTCACGGCAACCACAAGCGTTTCCTCGAAACGTACTTCTCGCAGTACCCACCGTACTACTTCACCGGTGACGGATGTAAACGCGACGCGGACGGCTACTACTGGATCACCGGCCGGGTCGATGATGTCATCAACGTGTCGGGGCACCGGCTCGGGACCGCCGAGGTCGAGAGTGCCCTCGTCGCGCACCAAGCGGTCGCCGAAGCCGCGGTTGTTCCCTGCCCGCACGAGATCAAGGGCCAAGGCATCTTCGCGTTCGTCGTTCCCATCGCGGGCGGCGACTACGAGCCCGGCGAGCTGCAGGGCGCGCTGAAAGAACAGGTCCGCCAAGTCATCGGACCCATCGCGACACCGGATGAGATCCGTGTCGTGAGCGGTCTACCCAAGACGCGTTCGGGCAAGATCATGCGGCGAATTCTACGCAAAATCGCCGCCAATGAGGCCGATCAACTCGGAGACATTTCGACCCTTGCCGACCCATCGGTGGTCGAGGCCCTGCTGAAGAAGGACTGAGCCGCTGCTGGCGGAGAAACGGAAGCAACAATGACTGATTCGGAAGAAGCGCGCAGCGCACGACACACCCAAGAGGTCGCCGATCGTTACTGGAAGAGAAACCTTCGCCTCTTGCTAATCCTGCTCGCCGTCTGGTGGGCCGTCTCCTACGGCGCGGGGATTCTATGGGTCGGCGCGCTGGACGAGTACACGATCCCCGGCACTGGTTTCAAGCTCGGCTTCTGGTTCGCGCAGCAGGGTTCGATCTACGTGTTCGTGGTGCTGATCTTCCTTTACACCCGATTGATGAACAAGCTCGATAAAGAGTTTGACGTGCACGAGGACTAACCGTTCGAGTCGACAGAAGGAGAGAACAATGGACGTACAGACTTGGACATTCATCATCGTGGGCGGAACCTTCGCGCTCTACATCGGCATCGCGATCTGGTCGAAAGCGAGCACGACAGGTGACTTCTACATCGCAGGGCGAGGGGTTCATCCCGTCGTCAACGGGATGGCAACGGGCGCGGACTGGATGAGCGCTGCCTCGTTCATCAGCATGGCGGGCTTGATCTCGTTCATGGGATACGATGGCGCAGTCTACTTGATGGGCTGGACGGGCGGCTATGTCCTCCTCGCTCTCTTGTTGGCTCCTTACCTGCGGAAATTCGGGAAGTTCACCGTCCCCGACTTCGTGGGCGACCGCTACTACTCGAACACGGCGCGCATCGTGGCTGTCCTTTGCGCGGTGTTCGTTTCGTTCACGTATGTGGCAGGCCAGATGCGCGGCGTCGGTGTGGTGTTCAGCCGATTTCTCGAGGTGGATATCAACACGGGTGTCGCCATCGGCATGGCGATCGTCTTCTTCTACGCAGTTCTCGGCGGGATGAAGGGGATCACGTACACGCAGGCGGCACAGTACTGCGTGCTCATCTTTGCCTATCTCGTGCCCGCAGTCTTCATCAGCATCCTCCTCACCGACCATTTGATTCCGCAGATCGGTTTTGGTGGTGCACTTGCGGGTGAGATTGGGTCGAAGATATCCGGCGGGGAATCGATCAAACTGATGGACAAGCTCAACCAGCTCAATACCGAGCTAGGCTTTGCCGAGTACACATCCGGGAAGAAGTCGATGCTGGATGTCTTGTGCATCACGGGCGCGCTGATGGCGGGCACCGCCGGGCTGCCGCACGTAATAGTGCGTTTCTACACCGTGCCGAAGGTGCGCGACGCACGGCGCAGCGTCGGCTGGGCGCTTTTCTTCATCGCTTTGTTGTACACGACCGCTCCCGCGGTCGCGGCCTTCGCGCGCACCAACCTCATCGAGGCGGTCAGCGGTGCGAGCTACGCGCAGACCGAAGGTGAGAAGGCGATTCCGCAATGGTTCAAGACTTGGGAAGACACCGGCCTCCTCGCCTGGGTCGACAAGAACGCCGACGGCAAGGTGCAATACGTGGCCGGCGAGGCGCTCGCGGG
>Ga0209536_100006857_pt1 | contig 17337 bp, 10 predicted proteins | sample DeeMarSeWOR28_12_FD_187461 | JGI IMG/M metagenome (GOLD analysis project Ga0209536, IMG submission 187461) | Marine sediment microbial communities from White Oak River estuary, North Carolina - WOR-2-8_12 (SPAdes) (version 2) | ecosystem: Environmental > Aquatic > Marine > Intertidal zone >... | reverse complement strand
GTCGCCGTCATTTACCAGGAGTTCGGTCTGAGCCTCCTGAGTTCGAATAGCAGGCACATCTTGTACGGTTCTGCTGAAGTCAGCTTCATCCTTCTTAGCCAACACCTCCATCCTTACCTTGCCGTCTGGGGTTATGTGAGGTGTCACGGTCAAGGACAGGGTGGCCGGGGCAAAGGCAGTACTGATTGTTCCTTCTTCAGTCCTTTGAGGGTAGGGAATCTGATCACCCTGTTGGATCATGGCTTGCACATGGTCCAAGGTAAAGATCCTTGGACTGGAAATCACTCTGCCCTCTCCGGCCTGTTCCAGGGCGTCCAGTTGCATGTCTAGTTCGAAAAGGTTGTTGACCCCGATGGTACGGGCGAAATCAATGCCAAAAGTACCTATGGCGGAAGTTGGCGCGGCCACGGCAAAGTCGAACTCGGGGGAACCGCCAAGCCTGTTCTGTAAACTGTTGGCAGTATAGGCGGCGTTCCAACTGATGCCGAGGTTACGACTAAAGTTGGTGTTGGCAGAAACGATACGGGACTCTATCATTACTTGCTGAGTGGCCCTATCGAGCCTGGCCAGGATTTCCTTGGCCACCTCAATACGTTTAGGAAAGTCGCTGTAGATAATTAAATTGGTTCGATTGTCGACCGATATTGATCCCTTGTCGCTCTTGATGTTTTGTATCTGGGCACTGATGTCTCCCACGTCAGCGTAGTTGACCTGAAGGTATTCAGTGGTAATTTCACCCAGATCCCTGGCCGCGGCCATGAGTTCTTTTTGGGCTTCCACCTCTTCTCTTCTCCGGTCCAGTTCTGCTTTTATTTTTGCTGCCGTGGCAATGCGGATGACGTTCCCTTCCATGACGCTATCCAGGTCGTTAATCTTGAGGATTAGTTCCAGCACCTGATCCCAGGGAACATTGTCCACTTTAAGAGTCACTTTACCTTTGACATTGGGCTCTACCACTATGTTCTTGGCGGTAACATCGGCGAGGAGCCTAAGGACGTTACGAATATCTACCTCTTGAAGGTCAAGGGAAATCTTCTGCCCTAGGTACCGCCCTCCCACTGCGGGCGGTGCGGGCATGGCCTTTATCGGTGCTAACTCGCCCTTTTCTTCCGGAGGTGCTTCAACTGCCAGGGCTCGCTCATCCGTGGCCGCTACCTCTTCGAGGGCCACCTCTTCAACTGGTTCGGGAGGAGCTGCTGCAGCCATTTCTTCCGGAGCAGGAGGTGGTTGAACCTCTGCCGGCATGGGGGCTAATGGGGCCCGTTCGTCTATTACCCTAGCTGGCTTCCCTAGCTCGATAGGCTCGGTTGGTGGCACCATCGAGGTGTCGAAGTCCAAATAGACCTTGTTGTCTTCTTGCGCTATATGGTAGGGGACCATTTCACGCATCTCTATATAGAACTCTACCGTCCCTGGAAGTCCTTTCATGGGACGGGGATAAATCACGTTGACAGCGCTGGTGAATTGCCCCGTATCAATATGCCTCTCCAGATGCTTCGGGAGCCTTGCATTTGGGAAAATCATGGAGATAGAGTTTGCTCCCGTAATCTGAATCTCAGGCTCGAGAGGGCGGTTAGCGCTGACGGTCAAACGAGACTTGTTTGTCTCCAGCAGGTTAAAATCTATAGAGGTAATTCTTGCTGGTTCTGCTGCAGGTGGGGTCCTCTTGACCTTGGCTGCTTCTTCGCGCGGCGCAGCAGCAGGTGCGGCCACCACAATTGGCGGGCTGGGGGGAAAGCCTGAGCCCGGTTTAAAAGAGACAACCAGTCGGTCGTCTACTGATGTAACTTGGTACGGCAGGCCTTTAGCGGGAATTAAGTCGAAAACCACCCTGACCTTTTCGGGGTGTTCTCCTACCCTGATATTCTTGAGGAGCTTGTCTGAAGGGGGAACTCCACCTTTGGTGGCAGCCAACTTCACTCCCATCAGATCCAACACTACCCTGGCTGGATCAGTAAGGGTAAAAACGTTGTAGCTGCCGATGCTACCGTCACCAATTATATATACCTTGACTTCTTCGTCTGAACGTATGGGCTGAATAGCGGTTATTTTTTTTGCTGGAGTAGAGGCTACTTCAGCTGCGGGCTGAGAAGCAGCAACTACCGCCTGTGGTTCTCTCCCAGTCTGTAAGGCGGCCATTTCCGTCTCGGCAGCCGGCTCAACTCGAGCTTCTCCAAGTGCAGTGGGTTTCTCAAACTGCACCCGGATCTGGTTCTCTTCTTGGAATATTTCGTAGGGAGTTTCCTGGTTTAGCGCGATCTCAACGCGAGTAAGGGGTTGAGGCTCCTGGGCGAGGGTCATAGTTTCTATCTTGCCGATGATTTCGTTTTCCACGGCAAAAGGGGAGGAGACGATTTCGCTCTCTGTGTTGGGCAGATCCAAAACCAGCCGCAAGGGATCAATCGCCTTGAAGGCGGTGTAGGTCATGGCATTTGAGCCAACCAAGAGAACGTCCAAGGAGGTGTCCTCATCCACAACTTGAATATCCTGGAGTTGTTGGGTTTCACCAGGTTCTATCTCCCCAACAGCAGCCTGGGAGGTTGGGGGAGCAGAAGACTTGGTAGCGCAGCCAAAAGCATAGAAAATCAAGACCAGGAGGCCTATATACATTATCCATCTTTGTTTCGGGCACCCTCGACTATGCCTCATTCCAGTCCTCCTTCTACGGGAAAGGTTATCGGCGGGCTTTTTTTCCCCGATTTCCCCGTAACTCCAAGCCCGGATATCAAGATGGTCGCATCATGACCGCTTGATTCCCCAATTATAAAGGCCTATTATTTTCTTCTTCTTCTTTTCTTACCCTTTTTCGGCGCTTCCTTTACTTCAATAAACTTATAAGTTGTAGCAGTGCAGCCGGTTTTAAGAATAACTGAATCAGCTTGAGTTTTAGCGGCTTTCATCTCTGCCATTGTTACGTTGCCGATGTTGACGATACGACTCAATCTACTCACTTGATCAAAGAAGGTAGCAACATTGTGATAAGGGCCGGTAACTTCCAGTTTCAGCGGAATTTCAGCGTAGAAGTTTCGAGGCACCTCTTTCTGTGGCTGAAACAGGATAAACTCCAAGCCAGACTGGGCCCCAAGATTTGAAATACTGGTGAGAAGGGTGGGAATCTCTTCATTATCCGGCAGGAGCTTAAGTGCCTCCTTGAATTTTTGTTCAGTCTCTTTGAATTCTTTTTTGAAAGCCCGAAGGTTTTTCTCAACGTCCTTGAGACGGGATAACTTGTCTTGGGCAGATCTGAGGTCTTTATTAAGCTTTTCTATTGTCTCTGTCTGAGGCATGTAGAAAAACCAAACGAAACACCCCCAGAGGGCACCAAATATTGCCACGGAAATAACTATTTTGTGCATCCTGGTGAGCTTGCTTAGCTTGTGCCAGGGAATAGTTGGTACCTTTACGTCTCCAAGACCTTTTTTAACTTCCAAAGCCATAGGCTTCCTTCCTCAAGTTAAGGGGAGAGGTGATTCAAATAAGTTCTCCCCGGAAAGACTATGTCTTCTTTTCTGGTTTTTTCGCTGCCTCTTCTTCCTTTACCGCAGGTGGAACCACAATCTTGGCGGTTAGGTTGAAGTTTTTCAGTTTATACCCCTGAACATTTACCTGGCGCGACTGCTTTAGGACCACACCGTTAGCATCAATGTAGGGTGATTTGGCCAAGGCCTCCATAAATTGGGCTATGGTTTCATTACCCCTGGCTACCCCTGTAAGAGTCAAAATGCCTCCTTTTTGAGACAAGTTCTTAATCCACATCTTGTCTGAAGGTATGCGTACAGCAAGTTCGTTCAGGATTCGTACAGGGAGGTCGCGATTCTGCATCAGGGTATCGATGACAGCCAGCTTTTGCTTCAGCATTTCTTCTTGTTTTTTCAAACTGTCGAGCTCTTTCTGCCTGTCTTGATAGCGCTGTATGTCTTTCTCTAAGTTCTTCTTCGCGGTGGTGATTCTCTTGATCTCACGGGTATGACCTACATGAAAGTAGGCCATTACAATCAGAGAGAAGATTACTAGGAGGAAAAAGACAGAAATCTCCTTACGGATTCTTTCCTCAACCGGGCGGCGGCCAAAGGGCAGTAAGTTAATTCTTATCATTTGTCTCCTACCCTCCGCAGGGCGAGTCCCACGGCAACAGCTATTTGGGGAGCTATGTAGTCCAGGTACTGCTGATCAAAAACTTTAGTATCAAAATCAATTTTGGCCAAGGGGTTAAAATAGGCCACGGGAATATTGGTGTCTTTGTTGAACAAAGCATCCAATCCCGGTAACCGCGAGGAACCACCGCTCAGAAGAATCTGTCCTATGGTTTCCTCTGGGTAGGTGGCATAGAAGAAGTCGATAGCGCGCTTGACCTCGGTTGACCATCCGGTGGCGGCTGAGACGAATATTGCTTCCAAGTCCTGAACAGGAACTTTGTCTGAAGACATACCCAGCTTAACCTTCTCAGCCTCCTCGTATTCGAGACCAAAGCGCTGCTGGATGTCCTCGGTGATCTGGAAACCGCCAATGGAGGCATCTCGATTAAACATGGAAACGCCGTTTTTCAGAACATTGATATTCATCTTGGTGGCCCCAATATCGACTAGGGCGACACCCCCACTTTCGCTAGCCTCGTAATTTGCCTCGAAGGCATTTTCCAGAGCGAAGAAGTCAACGTCAACAACCTGTGGCTGCAAACCGGCTTTCTTTATTAGGTTTACATAATCGTCGATGACTTCCTTTTTCGCGGCCACCAGCATAACTTCCATGCGATCTGCTTTATCTTCAGAAGAACCAAGAATCTGGAAGTCAATATTTACGTCTTCCACATTAAAGGGGATATATTGTTCCGCCTCTAGTTGTATATTGTCGTTGAGCTCGTCTTCGCTCATCTGGGGTAGATCGACTTTTTTGATAATCACCGACCAGCCAGCTATCGAAGTAGCAACGCCTTTTATTTTGGTTTTCAGATTGGTGATGAGTTTTTTGATTGCCGTTTGGACCGCTTCAGGGTCCTTGATTGCACCTTCTACGATGACGTTGGGTGGTAACTGACTTATACCCATATCTCTGAGTCGATATGTGCCTTTGGTTTCTTGTAGGTGAACGATCTTGACTGCGTAGGAACCAATGTCAAGACCTAAGAGGGAGGATTTTTTTCCGAACATTGTCTCTTCTCGATATTTGGTGGACGTAAGGTCTTGTGAATTCTATGGCGGGTTTGGCGCCATACTATCGATATATCACTAAAATGTCAAATATTTTTCTGACAATTCCACAGGGTAGTTGTCAATAATAGGTTGTTAGCCATTCTTTATTTCTTTTCAACTTCATAAAAACATTATAAAAAAGAACAACTGATTATTTTTGTTCAAAAAACAATAACATAGATAATTCAACTTCCGATTTTCTTTCTTCAATTTTGTTACAGACGGATTAGGTGTTTGGAGAATTTCTGATATGCAAAACCTAAGCCAACCTAAAGGGGGATTGCGGAATGCGGAGTGCGGAGTGTTTTTAGATCATTAATGCTAGTCATTTGGATCGATCCGAAATCAGAGAATCTAGTAGCCAGCAGCCAGTAGTTGAGAGCAAATCGATTCTAATTGCTTTTAAATCCGCAATCCGCAATCCCAAATCCGAAATCCGAGATCCGCAATCCGAAATCTTCTGCCCCTCTACCTCTTACAATAAATGACAGCGCAGCGTACTGACCTAATGACAGCGAAGCCTAATGACATAGTTCGCCTTGCGCCCTGCGCCTTGAGCCCTTCTCCTTTTGACTCTATGCCCTATGCCCTATGCTCTATGCTAATTTCAAGTTGCCATTTGATGAAATCGTGCTAGACTTTTGAGTCACTTCGCAAAGTGTCTTTGATTGTAATTGAGTTAAAATTCGATTGGGTAGTAACAAAGGCCAGAATGCGTCATATGCAGCAAGAATGTACAGCATGGGAAACTTGGATCTCGGGGCCAGGCCAGAGTTCAATGGTTTTGCCGGTAAAGATCGGGAGCTGTTTTGGAGTAGCTGGTCCATCACTCCAGCAGACTGCCGCAAGAGGGAAAGACCATTGAAGTACCCCCAGAGGGTAGCCCAGAGCTGGGGCCTCCAGGCCGGATTCTTTAATTTAGAGAGGTAATTATTAGCTTATGAGTCAGACCGTTAGCCACGGTGATGACGCCAGAAAGGAAGACGTTCTCACAGAGGCAAAGACAAAACGAAAAAGTGTTTTCCGTGAATATGCAGAGGCCATTGTCATCGCAGTTGTTCTGGCCCTGTTTATTCGAACCTTCGTGGTGCAAGCTTTTAAGATTCCATCTGGCTCCATGAAGCCCACCCTGCTCGTGGGTGACCATATCTTGGTGAGTAAATTCATCTACGGTATCAAGATTCCTCTTACTGATAAAACCATAATCAAGCTAGGTACGCCGAAAAGGGGGGATGTGGTGGTTTTCAAGTATCCCCTTGATACCAAGAAGGATTACATCAAACGTGTTATTGGTTTGCCGGGAGACAGGATTGAACTGGTCAACAAGCAGTTATTAATAAATGGTAGGGTAACCGATGATCCCCATGCCAGTTATTCGGTCTATGGCAACTTGCGTAATTTTGGACCTGTAACTGTTCCAGCCAACCACCTCTTTGTAATGGGAGACAACCGGGACGAGAGTTCTGACAGCCGGGTGTGGGGGTTTGTGCCCCTTTCCTACCTGAAGGGCAAAGCCTTCCTGATTTATTGGTCCTGGGATCGCACAGACTTTGGGGTAAGGTGGAGCCGCCTCGCAGACCTGGTACGTTAGTCATTACAGTCCCGGCAACCTAGCCTTTGGGCCAGGTCAGAGCTAAATGACTTTGCCGGTAAAGATGGCGAGCTGTTTTGGAGTATTGGAGTATTGGAGCAACTCGATTGCGGATTTGGGAATGGGGAATGCGGATTTTAGAATTCAAATTGAAGTTTCTAATTAGCAATTTATTTTTCCAATCCGCAATCCGAAATCCGCAATCCGAAATTACCTTTACTCCATTACTCCAGTAGACTCTCTTATCAGGGAATGACGCCAAGAACCTCCTCTGGGGGTAACTCGAAGCCAGGTCCTCCGGTCCTGGATTCTCTATTTCTCATTTGGCATTAGGGATCCTGTCTAATAGAATTTTAGGCACTTCAGGCATTTTAGACAATTTAGTCATTTTGGTGCACTTTAGTTCACTTTAAAGGTTCTGCTTCAGTTCTGTCATTTTAGGAATTTTAGACAATTTAGACATTTTAGCTCACTTTTATTTCTGCCATGGACACAAGCTCCTATGAAAAATCTATTGAGGCCTTGACTCTTATTAGCCGGGCCATCACCTCTGATCAGTACATCGAAGACATCCTCAGACTCATTGTCATCGTTACGGCAAAGGTGATGAACTCAGAAGTTTGCTCCCTCTGGCTTTTGGACGAAAAGGCCAAGGCTCTGACAATAAGAGCGACCCAGTCTATTGACAGCGACTACATTAAAGAAAGGTCTGTGAAGCTGGGCGAAGGGGTGGTGGGCTATGTGGCTCAACACAACGAGCTCTACGAGGTGACCAACGTCTTGGAAGAGCCGCGCTTCATAGAAAAAGAGCTGGCCAGAAAGATGGGACTGGTTTCCATGTTGAGTGTACCCATGTCTGTAAAGGACAGGACTATTGGCGTGATTAATTGCTATACTTCAGTTCCTCACAGATTCACCGAGACGGAAAAGAACCTCTTCACCACCGTGGCCAACCAGGCCGCGGTGGCGATTTTCAATACCGAACTCATGGTAAAGACCAAGGTGATCCAAGAGGAATTGGAGTCTCGAAAATTGGTAGGTAGGGCCAAAGATGTTCTCATGCGACGGAGAAGCATGTCGGGTGAGGAGGCTCACCGGTGGATTCAAAAACGGAGCATGGACTCGCGCAAGTCCATGCGTGAAGTGGCTGAAGCTGTCCTTTTATCAGAAGAACTTTAACCAGTATCCAGTATCCAGTAGTAATTTCGCAATCCGCAATCCGAATTCCGCAATCGAAAAGTGCTTAGTGCATAGTCCTTAGTATTCAATGCTGCCAGCTGTCTTTCCCTATGCTCTCTGCTCTAATTAGAAATTTCTTGACAAATGCCATTAGTGCAGCTAAAAAGATCTCTGCACTAATAAGTAGACATGAATGACCGCACAAGGGCGTGCGGTTTTTCAACTTCGACAAAGGCGTCAGCTTCGGGGGAGATCCCCGTGAAGGTGGCGCCTTTTGCATTTATGTCCCCGAAGTCGTGTGCTTCGGGTAGTGGCTAGATTTTGTGGGAGGGTGAAAACCTAGTTCTGTGGACTAGGTCAGAGTTCAACGGATTTGCCCGTAAGAATGTTGAGTGGCTTTGGAGTACTGGAGTATTGGAGTTTTGGAGTAATGCAATGTGAGATAAATGGAAATTTCAACAGTCTACCACAGAGAGGCTCTCCATCACTCCACTACTCCACCACTCCATTACTCCAGCAGACTTAAGCATGAGGGAAAGACCGTTGAAACCCCCTCGGGGGGCAGTATAATGTCGGATCCTTAGGGTCCGGAATCTTTATAAATTCTGTAAGAGAGGAGTATCAAGATGAACCTTCAACGTCCAAATGCTAATGACGCGACCAGAACATTCAACAGGTCCAAATCAGTGGTACCCATGTCTGGCCTTTGCTCCCGCTGTACTGACGGTTGCCTCGGTAATTGCGAGGTGTTTAAGTCGACCTTTCGCGGCCGTGAGGTGATTTATCCCGGCCCCTTCGGTAAGGTGACTGCAGGGGCGGACAAAGACTACCCTGTTGATTACTCCCACCTCAACATCCAGGGGTACGCCATGGGAGCCAGGGGCATGCCGGAAGGCGTTGTTGCTGACCCGGATACCGCAACTTTCCCCTCGGTAAGCACAGAAACCGAGTATGGCTGGGACACCAAAGTTAAAATGAAGGTGCCGGTATTTACCGGTGCCCTGGGTTCCACAGAAATAGCCCGAGCAAACTGGGAGCATTTCGCCGTGGGCGCGGCTATTAGCGGCGTTACTCTCATCTGCGGCGAGAACGTCTGCGGTATCGACCCGGCGCTGGAGCTCAACAAAGACGGCAAGATAACCAATGCGCCTGATATGGACCGGCGTATTGAACAATACCGCCGCTATCATCAGGGTTACGGCGAAATGCTGGTGCAGATGAACGTTGAGGACACCAGACTCGGTGTTGCCGAATACATCATTGATAAGCACGGCCTCGACAACATAGAGCTCAAATGGGGCCAAGGGGCCAAATGTATCGGAGGAGAGATTAAAGTTGACAGTCTGGAAAGGGCCCAGGAACTCCAGAGGCGTGGCTACATTGTAACTCCCGACCCCTCCTCTCGGACCCACCAGAAAGCCTTCGCCAGTGGTGCCATCAAGGAATTCGAGCGTCACAGTCGCTTGGGATTCATCGAAGAAGGAGACTTTTATGCTGAGGTCGATCGCCTCAGAAAGCTTGGCTTCAAGCGTATCACGCTCAAAACAGGCGCTTACCCATTGCGCGAATTGGCAATGGCCATCAAATGGGGATCCAAGGCGAAAATAGACCTGCTTACCATTGATGGCGCCCCCGGCGGCACGGGCATGTCTCCCTGGCGCATGATGGAGGAGTGGGGCATCCCCAGCCTCTATATTCACTCCATGGCTTATAAGTTCAGCAAGATTTTGGCTGACAAGGGCGAGAGGGTTCCCGATCTGGCATTTGCGGGAGGGTTTTCCAGTGAGGACGGCATATTCAAGGCCCTAGCGTTGGGCGCGCCCTTTGCGAAAGCGGTTTGCATGGGTAGAGCCTTAATGATTCCCGGCATGGTGGGCAAGAATATCGCCAAATGGATTGAAAGGGGCAAGCTTCCCAAGACGGTGAGTGAATTCGGCACCACTCCGGAAGAGATCTTCGTATGTTGGGAGCAGGTTGCTGATATCGTAGGCCAGGACGAGATGAAGAACATCCCCCTTGGGGCGGTGGGCATTTTCAGCTACTCTGACAGGCTCAGGGTGGGTCTCCAGCAGCTTATGGCTGGTGCTCGCTGTTTCTCCCTGCCGGCTATCAGCCGAAAAGAGCTCATGTCACTTACCGAGGAGTGCGCCAAGGTCACGGGTATACCTTTCCTAACCGAGTGCTATCTAGAGGAAGCCCTAGAAGTGCTCAACGCGTAGTCCGTTGTTCCGCCTGAGGCGGATCCCTTGTCGTTCGTTCTAGAGGCGAAGCGCATAGCGCACAGCATATGAGGCGAGACGGGCGAGACGGGCGAGACGAGCGAGACTGGGAAAAAATAAGGCGGGCCCAGAGGCCCGCCTTATTAAATTCTGGCTACTGGCTACTAAGCTTTTGCATTCTGCCCTAAGCTCTTTGCCCTACCGGATTCTGGCTCGTGACTCTTAGCTTTTAAATTGTCCTTCAGACTCCCACCTTTCGGGCGGGTTCCCGGTTTTGCAATCCACAATCCGAAGTTCCAAAGTTACTAGTGCCCTGGCAGAACTGACCTACGGCTTCTGACCTCCGACCTCTAACTTCTGTTCTCTTATCCCCGTCTCGCCCGACCTCGCGTCTCGCCAGTCTCGCCGGGCACTCCGTGCCCCTACTCCGGAATATTCGGCAAAGTGGTTATCTCACCTTTGTAATTCCTCAAGGTATACTCTTTTTCGTTTTTATCCACTATGTAATAGTCAGGCATCAAAGGAATCTTGCCGATATTAGTGGCTATAACGTACATGGGTTGGGCCAACCCTGTGGTATGGCCTCGAAGGGCGTCTCGAATGAGTTCGGCTCCTTTCTCCACTGGGGTGCGGAAATGGTCAATTCCCGGAGCCGGTTCGCAATAAAAGACATAATAAGGCCGAATCCGAACAGCGAGTAGTTTTTGGTGCAACTTCCTGAAAGACTCCACGTCGTCATTGATTCCCTTTAGCAGCACAGCCTGATTGCCCACATTTACCCCGCAAGAGAGAAGATCGTAGACTGCTTGGGCCGTTTGTTCGGTGATTTCATTTGGATGATTGCACTGAGTGTTTATCCAGACAGGTACTTTGTGAAAACCGCTCAGCACCTTCATCAGACCTTGGGTAATTCTATGGGGAAGCACAATGGGGGTGCGGGTACCGAAACGAATCATCTCTATCTGCGGGATCTCTCGCAGCTTGCGAATGATATATTCTATCCTGTCATCAGAGAGGATAAAGGGATCCCCACCGGTAACCAGAACATCTCGAATCTCTTCATGTTCTCGGATCCAATCGAGACCTTCTTCCACGTCCATTCGCAGCTTGAGATCTCGGTCCACCACCATTTCTTTGCGGAAACAGTGCCGGCAGTAGTTGGCGCAGACATCGGTGACGGTGAAGGCTATGCGGTCATAGTACTGTCTGGCGATGGAGTCCGGTCTGACCTCGTCCGTGGCGCGATTTTCTTTCCAGATCAAATAGTTTGGAATGCCGTAGCGGTTTTCTTTTTCCTTTACTGAGGGGACAACCTGCTTTCTTATGGGGCAGTTAGGATTATCGCGGTTCATCAAAGAGGCAAAGTAAGGCGTCGTACCCCACATGGTGTTGAGAGTGGTGATACCTTCCTCCTCTTCCGGGGTTACGTTGATATATTTCTTGAGTTTCTCCAGTGTGTTTACACTGTTCTGTAGTTGTTCAATCCACTCTTCCATTCCGAGTTTCTCCTTTTTTTAGCATAGGGCATAGAGCATAGGGCATAGAGTTCATATTTCGAAATCAAAAATTCGCAATTCGAAATTCGCAATTCCAAAGTCTTTTCCTCTTCTCGCCCGTCTCGCTCGTCTCGCTGAGCCATGGTGCCTAGTGCTTAGTGCCTAGTATTCAGTGCTGCCAGCTGAATTAAATACTCAAGTACTTCTGGTGCTCCCTCGGCGTAACGCGGGTTCTGTGATCTTCCCAGTCTGCTATCTTGATGGCCATGTAATTGCTGTATACCCGCTCTCCCAGTAACTCTCTGAGAAATTTACTCTTTTCCGCTTCCGCCAGAGCCTCGAACATGGACTTGGGTAGATATCTCTTGTCCCAGACGCGGTATTTTCTTCTTGCTTTGTAAGTGCTTCCCATATCTGGCTCGCCACAATCAAGGTTCTCTTTTATACCTTGAAGGCCCATCCCAATGAGGACTGCCATCTGCAGGTAAGGATTACCGGTGGGATCAGGGTTTCTCAACTCTATCCTGGTGCTCTCCGTACTGCTGGCGTGAGGGACTCTCACCATGGAGCTTCTGTTTTTCAGGCCCCAACCCCTTACCACGGGAGCCTCCCTCTCGACCACGTAGGCCTTGTAGGAATTAAAAGTGGATGCCATGACAATGGAGGTCTCCCTGGCATATTTAATGATGCCACCCATGAATTGACGGGCGGTCTTGCTCAAATTATACTTTGCTTTTGTCTGGTAGAACAAGTTCTTCCCCCTTTTATCCATCATGGAAAGATGGATATGGAAGGCATTTCTGTTCTGTCCATCAAAGGGCTTGGGCATGAAGGTGGCGTGCAGGCCGTTTTCCGCTGCCACTTTTTGAGTTACGTAATTGAAGAGCACGGTTCTGTCGGCAGCTCCCAAAGGATCCAGGCACTCCAGGTTTATCTCATGCTGTGAGGCAGTAACCTCATGGTGTGCTTTTTCGAATTTGATGCCGCACTTGCCCAAAATTTCAACAATTCTCTTCCTTACCACCTCTCCCTTGTCGTGAGGGTCGCAATGAAAATAGCCGGCGCTGTCAGAGTGAATATTCTCATTGAAACAGTCACTTGTTAGTAAAAAAAACTCGTGTTCTGGACCCAGAAGGAATCTGCAGCCGAACTCTGATTCAGCTTGGGCAACAATATTCTCCAGTACGGCCCGGGGATCAGATTTTGATCTTTCGCCCTGAACATTTTGAATCTTACCTATGAAAAAGCCAAGTTTCTCGTCTCTAAATTCAACTACTCGGAAGCTTTCCTGCAGGGGGAGAAGTAGTCGGTCACTATCATCCACAGTGGTGATCCCGGCAACGGAGCTGCCGTCGAAGCCGATCCCTTTCTTGATTATGAAATCCATGTTTGCGGGATTCACCGGTAAGCTTCTGTTTCTACCGTTGAGATCGGTAAAGAAAATTTTAGTGGAATCCACACCTTTAAGTTTTTCTTTGATTTGTTTTAATGTTGCCATTGATGGTTAAATCTCCTTTTCTTTGAACTAGCGAGGCTCCGATTAGCAGTGTCTAGTGCCTAGTAGAACTGACCTCCGACCTCGAATATCCACCTATTACAATAAATGACGGCGTAGCCTAATGACCCAAATCGCCCTACTCCACGTGCTTTCTCAAATCCGCAATCCGCAATCCCAAATCCCAAATTACCCTGTGCTCCATGCCCTATGCTCTATGCCCTATTCCCTATGCCTTTTCTCTCCGGGATTAGTTGTGTAGACTCCCTTTTCTTCCCAGAGAGCCTCCCGCTCGCGCAGGATGCGCAAGGTCTTACCAGGACTCTGGATGCTCATCGCAGTAAGCAGCGCATTTACCAGACTTGTGGCAGCTGTAAATGACTCGATGAAGGAGTCCAGCTGGCAGTGAGCTGTAAGCACCCAGTGGGCGTGACGTGCCAAGGGTGAGAGAGGAGAGTCGGTTATCGCCCCCACCCGGGCTCTCTTTTTCCGGGCATGTTCCAGAACGTCCAAGGTGACCTGGGTATATCTGGGAAAGCTGATACCCACAACGAGGTCGGAGCTGCCCAACCCCTGGAGTATATCCCACATCTCACCGTGGCCCGGCACAAGAAGGTGAGCCTGTTTTCCCAGAAAACGGAGATATGTTGCCAAGGTTAGGGCCGGAGCATGGGCTCCACGTAGTCCAATCACAAAAATCCTCTTGGCTGACTGCATGTCAGAAACTGCCCGCTCAAAGATCTCAAGGGGAAAGTCCCTCAAGGTCTGAGACAAATTCTGAATGTCCTCCTGCAGGACCTTGACAACCACATCCCCCATTTGCCGAACGTGGTCAACGGTATGTTCCAGCCGGGTAACAGTGGAAAGTCGATCTTGTAAGCCCTTGCGGAACTTTTTCTGCATGCCGGGATAGCCGTCGAAGCCAAGGGCTTGAGCCAATCGCACCACAGTGGCTTCGCTTACGCCCACTCTCCTAGCAAGTTGCGAGGCAGTGAGAAAAATGGCCTCCTCGTAGTTGTCCACAATGTATTGCATGATCCGCCGTTGGGCTGGAGTGAGCCGAACTCTATTGTCTACCAGCAGTTCTTGGAAGGGCATGAAAAAATTCCTTCAGAAAAAAAATAAATTGCACTTTTACTTAACAATTTACCAATATTCAAGTCAAACTAAAAATTACTGAGGTCAGTTGTCCGTGGTCCGTAGTCCGTTGTTCCAAGGGTAAAGGTTATAGCGCATAGTGTCAGGGGCTCAAGGCGCACGGCACAAGGCGCAAGGCCTAAGGCACATTCTAGAATCCAGTAGGCAATTTCGAAATTGTCCTTCGGACTCCCACCCTTCGGGCGGGTTCCCGGTTTCGCGATTCGCAATTCGAAATAATCCCCCTATGCTCCATGCCTTACTTAACCTTTATCCAAAGAAGCTTGGCCACACCTGGGCCGGGATTCTCCCACTGGGTAGGCATTTCCGAGGTGAGGTAGATTACATCCCCCGCACGAAGAGTGTAGGCAGCCTTTTCTAACTTTACCTGTAATTTGCCGGAAAGCAGGTAGCCCACCTCTTCACCTTTGTGGATGAAAAAGTGAGAAGGAAGTTTTTCCTTAGGCGAAATTTCAATTAGATATGGTTCGGCCTTGGGGTCAAAATCAACGGGTGACAAAAGTTTTGCGAAGACAGCATCGCTTGGCAAGTCAGGGAATTTAACTTCAACCGCTTCGGCTGCAGTAAAGATAAGACGCTTTTTAGGTTCCGCTTGTTCTTGAAACAAAGAGCTTATTTCCACCGAGAGCACTTCGGCCATTTTCATGAGAGCCGGCAGAGAGGGGTAGATCAAGTTGCTCTCGACTTGGGAAATAGTACTGGGCGTGACTCCAACCAGCTTGGCGAGTTCGGTCTGCGACAACCCTCTCTTGCCGCGAAGCTCCTTGAGCCGCAGACCCAAGTCAACGCGGCGTGAAGTGCGCCTTTCGTCATCAAAACTTACCGTCAAATCTTTGGTCCAATAATTGTGCGGCTTGTGTAGATTGTCCAGGCTGCGCTTTTCGGCTTTCAAAATGGTGAGAGATGTAGTTCCTCTTTTGATTGCCAAATCTATTGCCACCTGAGCAATCTGATTGATCTGGGCTCTCAGTCGAGACGAATGGGCACTTTTTTCTAAAATCCAGTAAGCAATGGTATTCAGTTCATAGAGTCGAGGACAGGAATGGGAGTAAAAATTAACTATATGTTCTTCCCCACCCCAGAGTTCTTGCATGCCAGTGATGCTCTCGAAGACAAAGCGAACGTCTCCTTCCATTGTGGCATGAACACTATAGAGGATGTCCATAAAGTGCTCCATATCGCGCGGCTCTTCCACTTGTATGATCTGGCATTCGGAATCGACTTCCTCATAAAATTTCAGGAAGATCGGAGAACCGGCACCCTTACCGTAGGTAAAACAATCCAAGATGGTAAGGTTGGAGTTTTCACCTAGAGGCCCTAGCTTGTCTAAAAGATTTTTAGGTGAGCGGTCAAAGGTTACATAGATCATGGGCTTGTTTTGTGCCTGCGATGCCTGAATAAAATTGAGACAAAAAACGGAGGCGAGGCTCCCGGCATCGTCGTGCCAGACCACGTTGTCCCCAATGTAAAGACCCCCCAGAAGCCGATCCAGCTGGCTTACACCCGAGGCCACCCGCTGTGTTTCCAATGTTTTTGAACCCATTGATCATTTCCTTTGTTTAACAGTTTTTAACCCGAACCTATTGGAATAATATACCCCCGTCAAGCGATGCTAGTTTGATAAAGCATGGAGCATAGAGCATAGTTTAAAAGACTGCCCACCGCCAGTTGCTCGCTGGTAAAAGTCTGCGCTTGTCAATTTCACTGTGTAAAATTGAGTGAACATGTCAATGTAACAATCGCTTAATGGGCGCCCGCACGGCGGGTGGTCCCGATGGGATCATCGGGACTAATGTGGGAAGCCGGAGCTCAAAAATGAGCTAGCTTATTTTTGAGCTTGAGGGTTCCTACATGGACCCTTTAAGCGATCTCTACTCTCTGCGTGCTCTGTGTTCTCTGCGGTTAATAAGCCGTGCAATCCGTGTGTCCCGCAGAGCGGGACCCGTGCCAAAAAAATAGAAATATCCGCGTATGTCTGCGGCCGTCTGCGGTTAATTATCTTTTGCTGCCAGCTGACTTGTGCAACATATCTTCCAAATAATTTTATTTAATGAAATATATATTACATTTTTTTGTTGAAAATTGCGAACTATTTCTGATATAGTCCTTCTTACTTGTCAATGAAGACAGATCAAGTGACGGCCTGAGTTTCAACGGCGAGATTCTGTACCTCGATCCAGGCTTGATCAATAGAAGCGGACCAAGGAAGTTCCTGCCTCAGTCTGTTCCCTGATACTAACTGGACATAGTCTGAAGCTGTGATGACCGATGAGTTTCATCAGAGCGAAGGTATTATTGCAAGGGCAATGGTTTAGGAATTGAGGTATTAAGGAATTAGGGAATTGGGTAATTTTCGGCATATTAAGGCAATTTTTTCCTATTTAATTCCTCAATCCCTGAATTCCTAAATTCCTGAATCTCTGCTATTTCGATATTCGGATTTAGTATTTTGGATATAAGTAGCCACTAAGAAAGCCTCTAAATAGGGAGGACGAAAAACATGTGCCGTTTATTTGCCGTGACTAGTGATGAGCCCCAGTCTCCCATGATGGCCATCCAGGCACTGGATGTGATGCGGGAGGGGCATGACGGTTCCGGGGTGGGTCTCTTCTTTTCAGATCTTGGAGGGCCCTTCGAAGAGTTGGACGGTGCTCCGATTCTTTCTGGCATCTTCAGCAATGAAGGGTTGAAGAAGCTGGATCGGTTCATGATGGATGTTGGTTTCATGACCAAGTACAAGACCTCCATCAAGATTCCCAAGAGGCCACCTCCCGGAGTTCCCAAACGGGACATTTACCTCGTCCGGGCTTATGAGTTGCCCGAGGACTGGGAAGGGCTGAACGATGCTGAAATAAAGCATCGGTTGCTGATGATCCGACTTCAACTTCGGCGTATGGGAGAAGAAGCTGAGGACATGATTGTTTACAGCTTTTGGCCCGATGTGATCATGATCAAAGAGATTGGCGATCCCATGACCGTGGCTGAATATCTGCAGCTCGATCGCAAAGAA